>ERZ891134.1589-NODE-1589-length-15147-cov-7.484495_pt1 | contig 15147 bp, 18 predicted proteins | sample MGYA00520888_ERZ891134 | MGnify/ENA primary metagenome ERZ891134 (study PRJEB32303, sample SAMEA104408692) | aquatic metagenome | biome: Brackish water; feature: Coastal; material: water | place: Baltic Sea | collected 2014-10-23 | depth 10 m ... | reverse complement strand
GCACCCCGGTTTTGCCGCCTTCCGTCACGATCGCAACGGTGGGGACGAGGGTTTTGATCGCACTGCGGCCTGTTTTGAAGTCCACGTCGGTGGTCATCCCGATCAGCAATTTCTTGGGGGGATTCAGGAGAGCGAGTTTCACCTCGAAGGAAATCACGTTGTCTTGTTTCACAGCTCTCGGTGCAATCTCACTCACCCGGGCTTGAAAACGTTCATCGGGAAAGGCGTCCACGCGGATTTGTGCGGCTTGGCCGATGGCGATGCGTCCGATGTCGCTTTCGGGAACGCGAGCCGATATTTCGAGCCCCTGGGACAGCTCCACGATTGATGAACTGGTGGCACCCGCGGTGGCTGAGGCGGCGGTGGTCGGGGTGACGAACGCCCCTGGTTCTGCGTAACGGGCCGTGATCGTTCCAGCGAAGGGGGCGCGAATGTCGAGCTCTTGGTTCTCATGCTCAAGCTGCTCGACCCGCTCTTGTGCTGCCGTCATGGCCGCCTGTCGAGACAGCATCTCGTTTTGCACAGTGCTGAAGTCGTCGGCGCTGATCACCGCCATCGCGAACAGCTTGTTGCGGCGCTCGTATTCCTGTTTTTTGATCGTGTATTGCGCTTTGGCTTGTTTGAGCAGGGCTTGACGTTCTTGCAGACGGTCGTCGAGATCACCACGATCCATCACCGCCAAAATTTGGTTGGCCTTCACCACATCACCTTCATCCACGAACAACTGCTGGAGAACCCCCTGCTGTCGAGGACTCACGTTCACTTTTTGGATGGCCTGTAGTTCGCCGCTGGCGGTGACGACTCCGGAAAGGGCGCCTCGCTCGGCGGTTGTGACATAGGGAGTGAGGTCTCGTTTTGGATTCCAAGGGGCAAACCTTGCCAGTAGCACCCCCCCGCCTAGAAGGGCGAGTAGGGCAATTGCAATGGTTTTTTGGCTCGGACGCCAGCGAGGAGCTGACTCCTTGGACATCCCGTCAGGAGAGCTGGTCGGTGCGGACGAGGAAGAGGGGGTGGGCAAAGTTGTGCGGGGTCGTCGCTGGGACTGCGGCATTACCGCACAAAAGTTAACAACACCTTTGCTATCGGCCGGTAGATTCCGCCTCATGCTTAAAGCCGGAATTGTTGGATTGCCCAATGTGGGCAAGTCCACGTTGTTCAACGCACTGGTGGCCAACGCTCAAGCGCAGGCTGCCAATTTTCCGTTCTGCACGATCGAGCCCAATGTGGGCACGGTGTCGGTTCCGGACGACCGTCTCACGTTGCTGACGGACCTCAGCAAAAGTCAAAACACCGTTCCAACGCGAATGGAGTTTGTTGATATCGCTGGTTTGGTGAAGGGTGCAAGCCAGGGAGAAGGCCTGGGCAACAAATTTCTGACCAATATCCGCGAAGTCGACGCCATCGTGCATGTGGTGCGCTGTTTTGAAGATGATGATGTGATTCATGTCTCCGGCTCCGTGGGGCCGGCACGAGATACCGAGGTGGTCAATCTGGAGTTGGGCCTCGCTGATCTATCGCAAATCGAGAAGCGACGTGAACGCCTCAAAAAGCAGATGCGCACCAGTGCAGAGGCGCAGGTCGAAGATGCGGCCCTGGAGCGGATTCAGCAGGTGTTGGAGCAGGGAGGTGCAGCACGCAGTGTGGAGATCACCGCAGAGGAGGAGGGAATGATCAAACCTCTGGGTCTGCTCACGGCGAAACCGATCATCTATGCCACCAATGTGAGTGAAAACGACCTGGCCGATGGCAATCATTATTGCTCTGAAGTGATCGCTCTTGCCGAACAGGAAGGGGCTGAAACGGTGCGAATTTCAGCCCAAGTGGAAGCGGAACTCGTTGAACTTGGCGATGAGGAACGTGCCGACTATCTCGAAGGATTAGGGGTGAATGAAGGGGGTCTGCGCAGTTTGATTCGGGCGACCTATCGGCTTCTTGGGTTGCGGACGTATTTCACGACAGGCGAAAAAGAAACCCGGGCTTGGACGTTTAAATCAGGGATGACAGCACCGCAAACGGCCGGTGTGATTCATACCGACTTTGAGCGTGGGTTCATCCGAGCTCAGACGATTGGCTGTGAGAAGTTGCTTGAAGCAGGCTCTCTGGTGGAAGCCCGAAGCAAAGGTTGGTTGCGCAGTGAAGGAAAGGACTATGTGGTAGCTGAAGGGGACGTCATGGAGTTTTTATTCAACGTTTAAGCGTCTTCACGATGCCTTGATGCGTTGGATGGCCCGAAGGGTGATCGAAGGTGACAGAAGGCTCGCGATTCGCTCTGCTGGATCTGTAATTTGATTCACTAAACTAGGTTTAATTTGGTGGCGAATTCGGCGTAAAAGGTGGATTGCTATTGCATGCATTGTTTCTTCTTCTTCAACGGATTGGGGCTGAAAGATTTGTTTTTTTTGTTTTTGAAGTTCAATATCATCGGGGAATGAGGTAGACCAGCTCGTACCCCATGCGGCCTTGGCAAATTTATCATTGTCATTTTTGAAGTGTCGGATCACTTGATTTTTTAAACGTCTGGAATAACCCCAAAAAGCTGGATCATTCCAGCGTCGCTGTTGTTCTTCCCGAAGAATGATCTGTGAGGAATTGTCGATTGATCGTGTGGAGATTTTGTACTCTTTCAGCTTTTGGCTGAGTAGGCGTGCCATCCACACACCGCGTGTGCCAGGGCTGCGGTTGAAGTGTCGGCTCGCGCATTTTTTCCAGGCTTGGTCGGGGGATGCCCCAATCGCTGAAATCAGATCGTGGAAGGGATCGTTGCCGCTCTGTTTGAACGGGATGAAGCTCACCCTTAGTCCAGATTTCTTGGCCTCTAAGAGTGGCTGGAAGTACGTCCAAAAATTGAAAACATCTTGTCGGCGTTGGATTCGACCGCGCTGTTGCCGTTCGCTGTGCATTTCACCTGCAAGGGCATTGACGACAAATTCTTCAAAGGTTTGACAGTGATAAAACCTTCTTAAAGAATAAATGTAGCGTGAATTAATGTAATCAAGCTGGCTTCGGATGAAGATTACGATGTGCAGCTTGAGACCAAAAGATTTAGCAATCTCTTCGAGATGTTCAATGCATTTTTGATCGGTTAATGGAACAGAGAATTGTTCTGCGCTTAAAAGGATGTGTTGTCCTTGTTTGTGGTTGGAGAGCATCCTTCTCCAGCGTTTTTCGCGGTGTTTACACAATTCCCCCGCAAGTTTTTTTGCCTTCGGGCGATCGCAGCAAGGATCCTGGTAAACGATCGATTGTTGCTTGAGCAAGTCGCGGTTGAGATGCAAGCGTTCTTGGATGTAAGTCGAGGCTGTTTTATGGGTTCCGGCATGCAGGATCAAAAGGGGTTGGTCCCTGCTCTTGCTCGTACTGTTTTGAAATCCTGCGTCTGACGTCATGGGTGAATTAGGTCGGACTTGGTGGATGTGGGGTGTCTTGCTCGGTTTGGGTTCGCCGAACGCCCATGCCGTGACCTACACGCTGCATCGCTCAACCATTCTGACTTCACAGCCAAGTTTTGAAATGCGGTATCGGGTTGAACTCGACCCGTTAGACGTCACCGTGAAGGGACCTGCACGCGAGCAGAACGGCCAGTTTTGTCTTTACGAATTGATGAATCGCCGGCTAGAGCCCATTGAACCCAAGCTGGCCTGGACGCCCTGTTACAGCATCGATAAGGTTTTTTCCGCCCCTTGAGCTTCGGGGTCCAGCTCGGAAGACGACCCATCCGCTGTAAAGCGTGGACGCAAGGTGCGAAGTGTCGGAAGCATCACCAGGCAAGCTCCCCCCATCAAGAGCCAAAGCAATAAACCGTTGTTGAGGTGGTCCAACATGGCGCCACCGAGAAGGGGCGCAACGATCGCACTCACCGTGAAGCACTGAGAGAACAGTGCCATCGCGAAACCTCGATGTTCCGGTGGTGTCTCTTCGATGACGGCTTCTGTGGCTGTGGGAAGGAAGGCTGCTTGGGCAAAGGCCATGGGCAGCAGGCTCACCAATACAAGGGCTGTTCCGGCTTCAAACAGGGAAGACAAAGCGATTAACACGCATCCCAAGCTGAAGCTGGCGAGGCTGATGCTTAAACCGAAGCCAACGCTGCGGTTCGATAACCATCGACCGACGGGCCATTGAAGGCTGACGAGAAGGATTAATTGCAGGGCAATCAGAGCACTGCTGTGGCTCTCTGTGAGGCCGGGTCGCTGCAGGCTGCCTTGGACAAGATCGAGGGGTAGAGCGCTTTGTTGAAGGGCAAGGATGCCTGTTGCCACAACGCTGGTGGCCAGGACAGGCAACAACGGCATCAGCCAGGTTGGCGTTGTCGGACCTCTGCGCACTGGTGAGCTGGTACTGGTAGCGCCTTGGCTTGAACCCTGGACAGGGCGATCGTCTTGAAGTGGGCGAAGACTGATCAAAATCAGCACTGCGGCCATGCAAAGGGCTTCAACGCCGTAGACAATCCGCAAGGCCCCCTGGGTGGAAGCCAATGTTCCAATCAAGGCTCCACAACCGATTCCGAGGGCATCAGCACTGCGCACTAGGGCATATCCCCGGCCTGAGGGCACTTCGGCGCAGCTCAGCGGAACGGCGAGCTCAATCGCTGGCCAGTAAAGGCCTGCAGCGCAGCCCAGCAGCACTTGACCGAGCAGAAAGTGGGAATAATCGATCGCCTGCACCAAGATCACGTCGCCAGCGATGGCCAGCAGGGTGGTCAACCGGATGGGCCATGAGCAGCGCAATCCTCTGTCGATCAAAACACCACTGATCAAGCGCACCAGCGTGCCGATCAGCGCAGCAACAGCCAGGCCGCTTCCGACCTGACTGGCGGAGAAATTGATCGCATGAAAGATCAGTGGGGTCATGAAGATGACACCACCAGCCCCGATCGAAGCCAGCAGCCTGATCCGGGTGACATTTCTCAGCGCTAGTGGAAACTGGTTCCACCACCGCAGAGGGTCTGGCATTGCTGCGCGGATGCTTAACAGGACGATGCATCGCAATGGGCTTGACGGGCAGTCTGCTGCTCTTGTCGGTCGGATCGTGGTCTGCGCGTGCGACTGACCGACTGGAAGTGGAAATCGACGGCATCGTTCTGCCGGTGTTGGTGGAGGATCTCAGGTCGTTTGGGCGCCTTGGAAACCGCAGCCGAAGTGAGTTGGCCGCGTGGTTAAACCTGTTGGACCCCGCCAGCCGTGAGGGGTTGGCGCGTTTGCTTAATGCGCCAGTGCTCACCCGTAGCAGCCTTGGGCAACAGCTCCTCAGCAGTTGGGGGGCTGGCGCTTTGATCGATGCCTTAGGGGCCTTGGTTCGTGTGGAAGGTGGTGGACATATCAGTAGTGCTGAGGTGCTTCCAACCTTGGAGCGGTTGTTGGATCAACAGGAGAAAGTCTCCACACTCGACGTTTTGCAGGCCTTGCCCAACGAGCAGTTGCGGTTGGATCTCAATGCTTTGCTGAAGTCGGCGAGCCATTGGCGACAGCAGCTCGAGCGCCACAACAACTTGATGGCTGTTCTTGCCGCTGAACCGAGTACGCGGCAGGCCAATCCCCAACCGGTGAAGACTGCCCGATTGGAGCTGTCGCAATCCAATGGCCCCGAGCTGATGGACTTGTTGGTGCGCCATCGCGAGTCGCCGATCCAGATCCAAACGTGGACTTCGTCGGTGTCTTCTGCGTCGGTGTTTTCAGCGTCATCTGACGCGCCATCGGATCGGCCTTGGCTGCTGTTTATGCCTGGCTTGGGCGGAGATCCGGAGCATTTTCACTGGTTGGCCGAAGCACTCACTGAGGCGGGCTGGAACGTCGTGATCATTGAACATCCAGGCAGTGATGCTGAAGCGATTCAAGCTTTGTTGGATGGGCGTCAATCGTTTGACGGCGCGAGAGCTTTGCGTCAAAGACTCTTGGATCTTGATGCGGTGCTGGAGGCGCAGCGCAAGGGTCGTATTCCTGTGGAGGGAACGAATGTGGTGCTGGTGGGCCACTCCCTTGGCGGCCTCGCCGCATTGTTGGCTGCGGGGGCTGATCCTGTCCCTGGTATCGACCGCCGTTGTCGTCAGTCACTTGCTGCGATCCCGCTCACCAATTTGTCCGAGCTTTTGCAATGCGAATTAGCCGATAGTCGAGCGCTCAACACAGCTCCGATGGATCCGCAGCCCACTGCGGTGGTGGGTTTAAACAGTTTTGGTGGGTTGATTTGGCCGAGTGGCAAGCAAACACGACCGCTGGTGATGCCGTTGCTGCTGTTTGGTGGAACCCTTGACTTGATTACGCCACCTTTGGATGAGCAAATCCCTCTGCTGCGAGGGCTCGGCCACCATCCATTAAGTCGGGTGGTGGTTGTGGAAGGTGCCAGTCACTTCTCGCCAATTCGCATTGAGAGTCAAGCGGGCTCACTCCAGGGAAATGATCTCTTTCAACTCGGAGAAGAGTTGGTGGGCGTGAATCCACTGACGGTTCAAACCCTGATTGCTCAAGAGATCATTCGATTTCTCGAGCAACTTGAAGCGAAGTCTCCAACTGCCGCTGTGGGGCACTTCGATGCGGGAACAACCCGTTGGCATCGTTTAAATCGCAGCGCAGCCAATCAGCTCACCGGTGATCTCTAGTAGCGCACGCGCGGATCAAGGGCGGCTACTAAAAGATCGACCGCAACGCTGACCAGCACAACGAGTGCAGCGATGACGACGACGATGCCCTGCACGACGGGGTAGTCCCGTTGGTTGATCGCTTCTTGCAGCCGTAAGGCGATGCCGGGCCATGAAAACGTCACTTCGATGAGTAGTGCGCCGCCAATGAGGGAAGCCACCGTGATGCCGGCAATGGTGAGGACGGGAAGCAGAGCATTGGGCAAGGCGTGATGCAAGATCACCTGGCGCTCGCTCAGTCCTCGGCTGCGGGCTGCTTCGACGTAGTCCCCTCGAAGGGTGCGTCGCAGGTTGAGCCTCAGTGCGGTGGTGAAGGTTCCACTCAGCAGTAGTGCCAGCGTTGCGGCTGGGAGCACGAGGTGTCGGATGCTTCCCGCGAAGGCCGGCCAATTCCCTGAAACAAGGCTGTCCCAAAGAAAGAAGCCGCTGCCTTCTGGTGGGAGCAGGCTGGGGGGAAAGCGGCCACCTACAGGGAACCAGCCCAAGCTCACAGCGAAGATCAGCTGAATCATCATGGCCACCCAGAACGGGGGCAGTGCATAGGTGCCTAGTCCGTAGAGCCTCCCGCTGAAATCGATGCTTCCTTCCGGTCGAGCAATGCCGCTGAACCCAATACTCAGGCCAACAATGGCCGCAGCAATCAGGGCAATCACACTCAATTCCAGGCTTGCGGGCAGGGTGTTCCCGATGATTTTGCTTACCGGTTCCTGGTTGATCAGAGCTTGCCCAAGATCTCCATGGACGAGCCCATTGAGATAACTCAAATACTGGTCAAAGAGTGATTGATCCAAGCCCAGACGAGCCCGCATGGCGGCCTTGGCTGCAGCGGGGGCTCGGCTGCCAAGGACGGCATCCACCGGATCGCCGGGAGCCACCCGCAGGAGCAGAAACACCAGCGTGGCAATGAGCCACAGCATCAATGGTGCAAGCCCAAGGCGGGTCGCGCTGTAGCGGAACAGATCGCGAGCGCGTCCCATCAGTCGTCCCCCTGCTTGTGGGAGACCCGTTGCAGTTGAGCAAGTCGAAGAAAGCCGCTGCGGTCGTATTCAGGTGGATTCAAGCTGCGTTGACTCCACGACCTGGGGGATTCGAGCCACACGGGGATGTATGCCGCTCCGTCAACGGTGAGCTTTTCAATGGTGTTCAGAACCTCCATGCGCGGCGTGCCCCGAAGTGAGTCGCTTTGTTGAAGGGCTTTTTGTAGTCCAGGTGCGCTCCAGAAGCTTCCGCTGATGGCGGCTTCTCCATCCCGACAAACATGGCCTTCCGCGTCTGAACAACTCAGCAAAGGATTGAGATAGGCCTCGGGGTCGGGATAGCTCCCGAGCCAATCGAGGATCACAGCCTTGAACGCCCCTTCCCCAAGCTGGCGATACACGGTGGTTGATTCCACGCCATCGAGCTTGAGCACCATGCAATCAGCAAGATCCCGCTGTACTTGGGCTTGCCATGTCAGGGCCAACAGTTTGTCAGCGGGCACATTGGAGCGGAATGTGAGTGGCACTTCGAGTTGGGTTCCTTGGCAGTATCCCGACTGCCTCAGCAGCGTTTTGGCTTGCGTAGGGTTGTGCCTTGGCCATGAGGCCACGCCTCCCCCTGGGAGGCTCGGTGGAATCAAGGCGCGCAATGGTCGACGTAATCCGTAGCTAACGCGTTCGCTTGCTTCGTCGCGATTCAGACTCAAAGCAATGGCTTGCCGAAGGCGTTGATCGCTGAGAGGTGCGGTGTTACTCAACAGAGTGACGTAGCCGATTTCCATCGCTGGACCAACCGTTTCATTCAAGTCCCCTCGCTGCGCTTGCTGGTTCAAGGCATGGCGTTGATCTTCGTCAATGGACGCTGAGAGCAGCACATCCACTTCGCCGCTGCGAAGAGCACCAAAGAGAGCGGTGGAGTTGCTGAGGCTGATCAGATCAAGACCGTTATTTCTTGGTGGTTCTCCCCAGTACTGCTCAAAGGGTTCAAGCCGTTGCTGTTTTTCGTTGAATTTGGTGAGGCGGTATGGACCTGTGCCGACAAAATTGTCATGCAGGAAGCTGTCTTTGTGCTTGGCGTAGGCCCGAGGGGATAGGGGGGTGAGATTGATTGATGTGAGCAGTCCCTCTAGGGAGGTGGAGCGTCTATTGAGCGTCAGCCTCAAAGTGTGAGGGGCTGCAACCTCCACCGCTTTGATCCGATCTCCCACCACGTAGCTCAGGGTTCCAATTCGGAGAAACCGGCGCAAGCTGAAGGCCATGGCTTCCGCATCAAAGCGGGTGCCGTCGTGAAAACGAACATCCGTTCTCAGCGGGATCGTGACGAGCCGACCATCGGCGCTGATCGTTGGTTTCGATGCTGCTAAGCGGGGTAGCAGGCTTCCGTCATCGTTCAGGCTGTAGAGCGGATCACCAATGGCGGTGAGCAACTGCAAGCTATGAACAGTGCTGACTTGTGCCGGGTCAAGGGAGCTGATCGAACCTGCCGAAGCAACGGTGATGCGCTGGCTCGGTGAGGATGGCTGACAACCGACTTGAGTAAACGCTGCCATGAACAAAGCAGCGGCTAAAGATATTGACGACCTGAGGGATTGATTGGCTCGCTTCAAAGCGATGCTCAGGCAAAGACGAAACTATTGAACATCCCGTCAGCCCAAATTGCGGATTTGATTGAGGGAGATTTCAAAAACTGGAGATCCACCCTGCGGTTCAATCGGCCAACGACGCAGCCAGCAGCGGTCGTGATCTCCATCAATGCCAATCACTTGGTAGGTGTTCTCGTCGCGATCGAGATTGACGCAATCACCTTGATGAATACTCATCGCGTTCGGGGAGTCTTGGAGAAGACAGCCTTGATGAGGTGACGTTTGGGTGAGGTTCGGCATGAACCGTTAGATGCACGAATTAGCGTTTGCTAATCCATGCAGCGAAACATATTTATATTTTGACGCATGGAAGGACCCTCATGCAGGAGTGGACACCCGGAGTTGGTTAGGGCCTAGAGGCATCCGAGGTGGGCGGCAAGACCCGAAACTTCTGGCAAGGCTTGGATCGATGTGAGCGCGTCTTCCATCTTTTTCTGGCTCACTTCGTGGGTGATCACAACGATTTCAGCACCGGCTTTGCTGGCGTTGAATTGAACGATCGATTGGATCGACACCCCACCATCTCCGAAGCAACCCCCAATGCGACCGATCACGCCGGGAGCATCCTGTGTGTGGAAGCGAACGTAATGGCGCTGACGAATCTCGCCTTGATCCACCAACACGCAACGCCGCCAGCTGCTCGCTGCAAGCAGGGGGTCCAAGCAATTGCTGCCTCGGCTGGCCTGGCTGATTCCAGCGATGTTAAGGATGTCGGCCACCACGGCTGATGCGGTCGGTCCTGCTCCGGCCCCTGGTCCGTAAAACATCACGCGGCCAATGGGGTCACCTTCCACAAGGATGGCGTTGTTTACGCCGTTCACACCCGCCAACGGATGATCGTTTGGCACCAGGGTGGGTTGCACTCGGAGCGAGAGGGGTAGTGGCTCCCCTGACTGCTTCATTCGTTCCGCCACTGCGAGCAGTTTGACGCCATAGCCAAGTTGTTTGGCGTAATCCACATCTCGCCCTTGCAATTGGCTGATGCCAGCAGTGGGAACTGCACTGCGTTCGACGCTGCCTCCAAAGGCCAAATTCGCCAAAATCGCAATTTTGTCGGCGGCATCTAAACCATCCACATCGGCGGCGGGGTCTGCCTCTGCATACCCCAATTCTTGAGCATCTTTCAAAACGCTCTCGTAAGCAGCGCCTTCATCAGCCATCCGGGTGAGGATGTAGTTCGTCGTGCCATTGATGATTCCGCTGACCCGGTTGATCCGGTTCGCCCCTAGGGATTGCTTCAGGGGCTCAATGATCGGGATGCCTCCACCAACGGCGGCTTCGATGAGCACGTAGACCCCAGCTTTGGCGGCGGCAGCAGCAATTTCTTCGCCGTGACGCGCGATCACCGCCTTGTTGGCTGTGACGACGGATTTGCCGGAGGCGATGGCCTGCAAGATCAAGCTTCGAGCTGGCTCGATCCCACCGATCAATTCCACCACCACATCCACGGCAGGGTCGTTGACAACGTCGGATGGATCGGTTGTCAGGATCTCTTTGGGGAGCTCGACCGACCGTGGTCGGTTCAGGTCGCGAACCGCGACGCGTATGAGTTTCAGATCAGCGACAAGGGGATGGCGCTCATCCGGGCTTTGCAGGATCGAAGCCACACCGCCGCCAACTGTTCCCAGCCCGAGCAGACCAATTCCGATCCTTGAACTCATTCCCCTTTAAACCCTTGGTGACTCGTCATTCGACAACTCTATGAATCCATGGGGGCGGTGTTTGTATCAAGCTGGCTCGCTTGAGCTTGCATGGCCCGCAAAATATTGAGGAATCCGTTGGCACGGGATGGAGTCAAGCTGGTTTGGAGGCCCGTGGCCGCGATGAACGCAGGGTCGACGGCTTGCACTTCTTTTGGGCTTAGGCCATTGAGCCCCTGGATCAAGAGAGCCAACAATCCTTTGGTGATTAGAGCGTCGGAATCGCCTTGCCAGAGCATCACTCCGTCAGCGAGGGTGCCGCGCACGAAAACCTGCGACACACAGCCTTTCACTTTGATGTCGTCGGTTTGTTGATCGGTCGGGAAGGGCTCCAGTTTTTTCGCGAGCCAGAGCACGTACTCGTAGCGACGTTTGGGATCTGTTGTTCCGCCCAAGCGCTCCACCATCCGATCGAGGGCCTCACTGCCGGTACTGGTGGCCATCCCGTTCGTCAGTTCTTACGACGTGGCACGCTAACCAGAAGGCCTAAAAGTACAAGGCTCACCGGTAGGGAAACCACCTCATCAAGCTTCACTTGCCCTGCCTGGACAGGCATTTCGAGGTAATCACGATGACCAGGGCCACCGTCGATTTGCAGATCGACGACTCCATCTCGAACGGTGTCGAGATTGAGAGTGAGGCGACCGGCTTGATCGGTGCGACCCAATTCTTGGCCTGCGCTGCCATCGGCGTTGAGCAGACGGACCACGGCGCCTTTCGTTGGTTCTCCATTGGAGAAGCTGCTGCTGAGCTCAAGTTCTCCATTGAGGTAATGAAGGGCACTTTCGATTTGATGGGCCTGGGTTGGGATCGCCCCGAGACCACCAAAGAGCAGTAGGGACGCCAAAAAACGAACCATGGTCTGCGCACTTCAATGACGCTCATGATGCGCTGGGTCTCAACATCTGGCCAGGCCCCTTTTCGGTAATCCAACCGTCAAAAGGCACATCCCATGAATCCCGCGGTAAGGCAGAGGGGTGAACGCAGTTCGATGGCAGCACGACCCAAGCAGGAACGTTGGCCCAGAGAGGGTCTGAGCGCAATCGGTCGTAGTAGCCCCCGCCATACCCGAGGCGGATCCCGGATGAATCCACGGCAAGGGCTGGCACGAGCAACAGGCTGATCTCATCTGCTCGAAGGTTGCTGCCGTTGGTTGGCGCGGGAATACCGCAGCCATCTTTTTCAAGGTCTTGGCCAGTCCAACGTTTGTAATGCAAACAACCGTTGCCGTCGGCCTGGGGCAGGGCCATGGGATTGCGTAATTGTGTGCGCAGGGGGCGAAGGTCAACCTCGTTGGCGAGGGGCCAATACAAACCCACCACGGATGTTTCTGCGGTTGTACGACGAACGAACTGCAGTGCTGCTCCGCAGATCACTTCATGGACGGCCTGATTTGTTCGTCGAAGCTGCTGATAGTGGCGACGAAGGCTTGGTTTGTCGCGCATGGGTTCAGCCTCGGTGCTCTTCGGCAACAGTGATCGACAAAAGTGATCGACGAGTGCACATAAAAAAGCGGACGCCCACGTCCGCGTTCTCTTTATACAAACAATTGTGGGGAAAGCATGCACTTCTCTCTCAACGTCTTGGCTTCAGGAGAGGGTCCGATCCGGTCCATTTTTGATAATCCTTAATCGTGATGTCTTTGGTGTTCTGCTGGTGGGATGTCGTTGCACCACGATCGGATTTGGGTCCAAACAATCGACCTCTCCTTTTGGCTGCCGAACAATCGTTGTTTAGATGAATGGGACGCATCGGATTCTGGAGAGCGGTGTCGAATGCGTGTGCTTGATCCGACCGATTACGACACCCCTGCGTGTTCTGCTTTTGGGATATGCAGTCCTAGGAGTGATGCATTGATGTTCCGAGGCTGTCTTTAGTGAATGTCGACCCAACGGCAACTGTTGCATGCAGAGATCGTCCGTGATCAGTGCAAGATGTTGTTGGTCACTACCCACAAAAAAAGCCCTGTCGTGGAGACAGGGCAGCCATATTTGAAGGTTCGGCTATGCCGACTCAATCACTCTTCAACGCCTTCAGCGCCTTCGCTGTGCGTTGCGGCAGCACCAGTTGGGAGCAGACGAATCGCCTTCTTGCCGAGCTTGATTTCAAATTCATCACCTGGTTCCAGGTTCAGCATGGCTGTGTAAGCCTTGCCGATCAGCAAGTTGCCGTTGCCTTGAACTTTTGCGATGTAGCTCAGTTTGCGACCACCCTTGCCAATTGCAGCTCCACCACCGGTGAGATTTACCCCTTTGGCGTCGAGCAGAGCCTCATAGAACGCAGTGAAGTTCAGGCGTTCGCTGCCATCCTTCTTTGTAGATACATATCCGCAAGCCCTTACCAAATCAGACTTTGAAACGTCACCGAGATCTTTGACTTTTGCGAGAAGGTCTGAACCTGTAAGCATTGGTTTGGTGCTCATTGATAGCCAAAATATATTTGAATTACTTGTCACCTGTCAACAAATAGGCGGGAAAAAGCATCGCTTGATCCGTATGTCCGGATTGTTTTCTGCACCCTGTCTGCATTCGGTAAGCCGTTTTTGAAGTGGTGCATTGCTCTGCGCATCTTTTGCGCTGAAGCCATTCAGTTTCTGAAATCCGTCGATTTTTTGTTGATCGCTGCTCGATCTCTTCGGAGACGCGATCGCTAATCCTTTATTGGATATGGCAAAGGCTCTGATCTTGGTGGTGGGGATCTTGATCAATCCCCATCGTTTTGGGCCGTCTTGATGGCGTATGAGGCGTCGTGTTTTGGAGCTGACGGATGCCACGAATGATGTGGGTATGTTGCTTCCTTTGCTCCCTATTTCAGCGTTGCTTCACCTGCACTTCCTGCGGAAGCTTCATCGTGGACATCCGTTTTTTCAAACTGTGTTCGGTGCGGAATTCAAGCGTCGTTAGGTTTTGATGAAGACCAATCGTTTGAGGGCAACTACGGAATATGAGCTACAACCAAGATGTGGTTTTTTTGTGCACGATCAAAGGAACTCTCAACGGACTTTTAAAGCAAGCCACCCGAGAAGACCTGAACGAGTTGCTCTCAACGGATGCGGGCCGTGAGCATTTTCTCAACAGGCTTGAGATCAAAGAGATGAATGAAATCGATGTGGTGGAAGCTGTTCAAGACGCAAGCCTCGACGATTGAAGCGGCTTTGCCTGGCTGCTTCACCTGAATGCGGCGAACAGCCGAACACGAGGAAAAGTGCTAGTACAGATGTACTTAATCGTGTTGGATGAGCGAAGACCGTTCAGCGCCTGTCGCCGTTAAGGCGGGGGATCCCATCTTCTTGTCGGTGAAGGCGGGCATGACTGTGATTGTTCAGCATCTCCCTGAGGTGGGTTCGACGTCGGACGACGACTGCTGGTGGATGGCGGACGTGATCTATGTGGAGGGAGGTGCGAGGAATCCAAGCGTGCCGACCCTCTTTCAAGTCGCCGATGTCGACTCAGGGGAGGTCCTTTGGATGAATTCAGATCTGGTGACGCATATCGTCCCCAGGCTTTAACGCTGGCTCTGCGTAACGCTCGGTTAAGGACGGTTGGTGGTTTGTCCGCCCGTTGTTCATATTGAACTTGTGGGACTGGCAGCAGGAGCGGCCGCCACAGGGGGATTGAGACCAATGAGGACTCTCCCCCACACCATTGACAGCAGACTGCTCAAGGCCATGTCTTGTTTGTAGACCAGTTTTGGACGTAAGGGTTCATCGGGATTAACAGAAATCGGCTGGGTGCGTATCAAGTCGATACGCAGAAAGTGAAGAAAGAATAAATACTCACTCACGTCGATACATGTCCTGTTGCGCAACCGGTGAACTCAAGCGATTCTCTGGCGGACGCAATCCCCACCCCTCATGCTTACTTGCACATACCGCGGCCTTAGCTATCAAGTTCCTTCGCGCCAAAGCAAGACTCAAGAGCTTGGATATGACCGTAATCATTACATTGAGCGTATGAATGAAGCTCAGAAGCGGATGACATATCGTGGCATTCATCATTCACTGGTCGCAAAGTAATCTCAGTTGAGATCTTCGCTTTAACTGAAAAGCCCTCTGCCAGCCATGTTGGAGGGCTTTGATCTGATCGGTCGGTCGTCGGATTTCTTGTCGATGCCGAAGAGATCAATAGGTCTTGATAGAACCTTATCGCTGAAACCAACCGGTTAATGCAACCGCAAGGGCGTCGGCAGCGTCATCT
>ERZ891134.1588-NODE-1588-length-15157-cov-6.310422_pt1 | contig 15157 bp, 6 predicted proteins | sample MGYA00520888_ERZ891134 | MGnify/ENA primary metagenome ERZ891134 (study PRJEB32303, sample SAMEA104408692) | aquatic metagenome | biome: Brackish water; feature: Coastal; material: water | place: Baltic Sea | collected 2014-10-23 | depth 10 m ... | reverse complement strand
CCCGGGGGCCCGAGCCAGCGTTGACATCTCTTCCGATGGCTCTGTGTGGACCACGATCGACCAGCGGGAGGCTGGGAACGGCGGGAGTTTTTTCGCCGAGACCGACATCTCTGCAATCGTGGCAGGCAGCCGCGAGGTGTGGGTGCGGGTGCGGCTCACAGCGACGATCGAGTGGCCGGGCGACGGCCTGATCTACGCTCAGTTCCTGCGAACACACGACGCCGCACACCCAGACAAAGCCTCTCCCTTCACCCTCCAGGTTGCTGCCGCCCAGCCCTCGGACGACGCATGAAACGCCAGTTTCACTCCGACGATGACAGTGGGCCACAGGCGGCTCCTGGGAGGACGTTCACTGCCCGCGTCGCATCCAAAGCCGCTGGGAGCGGCTCCTCGCCCACCTCACTCCCCGCGTCGACCGAGGCGACGCGAGGCACGCTCGGTGATCTCCTCTCTGAGCGATCGATCACCTTCGGCCTCTCGGAGCAGACCACCGGGCGAGACGACCCGCTGCTGGGCGTCGACCTCGGCGGCGTGGTGATTGAGCGGCTGATCGCTGAGGGCGGCATGGGGAGAGTGTATCTGGGCCGCCAGCAGCGGCCTGCCCGGGCGGTTGCGGTGAAGTTCATGCGGCACGGCCGCAGCACCGCAGCGCTCGAGCGATTCCGCAAAGAGGCGGAGGTGCTCGGCCGGCTGACGCATCCGGGCATCGCGCGGGTGTTTTCTGCCGGCAGCCTGCAGATCGGCCTCGATGAAGTTCCCTACTCCGTGATGGAATACATTCCCGATGCCGAGCCTCTTGTCGGCTTCTGCGATGCTCACGGCTGTGCTATCGATGCGCGGCTGCGGCTCTTCCTGCAGACCTGCGAGGCAGTTGCCTACGGCCATGCCCAGGGCGTTGTGCACCGTGATCTCAAGCCGGGCAACATCCTCGTCACCCGCGAGGGAGCTGGCCCGGAGGGCCGCGTCTGCGTCATCGACTTTGGCATTGCCAAACTGATCGCAGAGGATGATGACGAGAGCGTCACCTCAACGGGAGAGTTTCTGGGCACCCGCCGCTACATGAGCCCCGAGCAGCTCTCGGGCGTTCGCACCAGGCTCGATGCCCGTACCGATGTCTACACGCTCGGTGTGATTCTTCACGAGCTGCTCACCGGGCGACTCCCGTACGACACCTCGGGCCGCACCATCGAGGAGACAGCCCGCATCGTCAGCAAGGCCCGGCCCCGGCCACTCACACTCAGCGACACCTCGGCCGCTCCTCTTCTCAGGCAGGGCCTCAGACGGATCGCTGAGCGGTGCCTGCAGAAGTCTCCCGCTGACCGCTACGCGACTACCGCCGAACTCGCAGACGAGCTGCGGGGGCTGCTCGCCGGCGTTGCCGTGCCGCGGCGAGCACCTCACCACATGCCACGCTGGCTGGCAGCCCTGACCGTGGTTGCGGCCCTCGCCGCCGTCATCCCGTTGGGCCTCGATCGCTCGCTCCCTAAAAGCACACGTCTGGCCCAGGCCACCGGTGCTCCGCTGACGGTCAAGTTCACCGACACCAAGGCAAAGCGGTCGACCCCCATGGAATGGATCCTGCTGCCATTCACGTCTCCGGTCGACGACCTCCGTCTTTCGTTCTTCAGTCTCACCCGCGATGGCGAGCCGGTTGACCTCGCCGGCTGCCAGCTCACCCGTGAGACCGACCACGCCTGGCGGCTCAGCGGCCTAACCCCATGCAACGCTCGTGAGGGCGTCTACGTGCTCTCGCTCGACAAAAAGGATGCCGTCCGCGACCGCCTCGGCCGCCCACTCACCGGCAAGGCGAGCGCCACCTGGACGATGCCCCCCTACCGTGCATGGAGGCTGACGCCGCTGACCGACTCCTGGAAGGAGCATCTCGTTTCGATGGAAGGCCTCGAGCGCTACACCGAACAGGACGCCGGCAGCGACAGCTTCTTCAGGCCAACGGCGGTGGGAGAGGAAGGGTCGATGGTGTTTCACTTCGATGCCCCATTTGAGATCGACGCCGCCGAACTGCGGGCCCACATCATGGTCTGGACCACAGGCGATCCTTTCCCCTACGACCCAGGTGCCCGGGCATCCCTCGACGTCTCCCCGGATGGCGAGAACTGGACGACGATCGCGGTCCGCGAGGCAGGCAATGGAGGCGGCTTGATCGCAGCGATCGGCATCACCGACATCGTTCGCGGCGGCCGAGAAGTGTGGGTGCGAGCTCGCCTGGAGGCCACCGTGGAGTGGCCCGGCGACGGCCTGATCCACGCCCAGTTTCTCCGCACCAACACCCGGGCACCACAGCCCCCGTTCATCCTCCAGGTCGCCGCCGCCCACACCGACACATCGCCGGTTAAAAACGCTGTATTGTCCGCTACAGAATCGCCGTGATTGGCTGTCCCTTGGAAATCGCAAAAGGCCTGCCCGTCTGGTCGTGGATTTCGGTCTCCGCCGCATAACCGAGGCAGTGGTAGATGGTGGCCGCGAGATCCTGCGGCTCCACACGGCCATCGAGCGGATAGCCGCCCTGACGATCCGAGGCGCCATACACCGCTCCGCCCTGCACGCCGCCGCCGGCAAGCGCCGCCGAAAACACATGCCCCCAATGATCGCGACCACCCGAGGGATTGATCTTCGGCGACCGGCCAAACTCGCCCACCCACACCACCAGGGTGTCGTCGAGCATGCCCCGCTGCTCAAGGTCTTCAAGCAGCGCCGAGTAGGCCAGGTCCATCGGCGGCACGAGATCGTTCTTGCAGCGTTCCGCGTTCTTTGCGTGGGTGTCCCAGGCTGGCGCCACGTCTTCGTCGTGCTCCCAGCGGGTCCAGTTGACCTGCACCAACGACACGCCCGCCTCCGCAAGCCGCCGCGCCAGCAAGACGCTCTGGCCAAAGCGGTTTGTTCCATACCGCTCACGAACCGCGGCGGGCTCCTCGTCAATGGCAAACGCCTTGCGTGTTGCCGCATCCTGGAGCAGATCAACTGCCTTGTTCTGCCAGGCACCCCAGCGGGACACCGCGGCCGCCTCAAGCGAGGCGAGCTTGCGATCGAGCAGCTGCTTCAGGGCCAGCCTCTGGCCGAGCCGCTCCGGTGACATCGACACAGGCAGGGCAATGTCGGGCACGCGGAAGTCGGGCTGCTGCGGCTCACAGCTCACGAGCCACGGATCGGCATGCGCGCCCAGCCAGCCAGCATCCTGGCCCGGCCAGACGATGCGGCCCGTGTTCCAAATCTCATCCGGCAGCCGCACCGCTCCAGGAAGGCCGCTGGCATCCCCCTGCAAATGTCGCACCACCGCCGCCAGCGAAGGCCGGTCGTTGGGAGCCCCAGGCAACGCGTTTTCCTGATTTTTTGGCGCGTGCGGCGTGCCCGTGAGGACCCAATAGCCGCTCGAGGAGTGGGCATTGTCGTCGGTGGCCACCGCCCGCAGCACGGCGATCCGGTCGGTGAGAGCCGCCGTCTTCGGCATCAGCTCGCACACGTGCAGCCCGGGCGTGGCGGTCGCGATCGGCTGAAAGGGGCCGCGGATCTCCTCGGGAGCGTCCGGCTTGGGGTCCCAGGTTTCATGCTGCGGCGGGCCGCCCAGCATAAAGAGCATGATCACCCGCTTGGCCTTGCGGAAGCCAGCAACGCCCTCCATGGAGGCTGCAGCCACACCGGGCCTCGTTGCCGAAGCGGCGGCACCAACGCCGCCGAGCAGCCCAATCCGCAGCCATTCCCTGCGGGTCAGGCCGTCGCACAGCCGCGGGCCTGCATGCTCAAAGCTCAGCATTCCACACCTCCGTCAGGGCCGCCGCACCTCGAGCACATACCGCAGCAGGTCGTCAAACTCCTTCCGGCTCTTCAGCTGCCGCATGAGATTCTCCGGCATCAACGACACGGCCGACTCCTGGATCTCATCGATCTCGTCCTTGGTGATCGTGATGGGGTCTGGGGCCGCGAGGTTGCGGAGCACGATCTGCGTCTCGTTCTCCTCCACACGGATGCCCATCCGCACCTGGCCATCAAGATCCAACACGCTCACCTGGGCGTAGGCCTTGTCGATCAGCTCCGACGGCCGCAGCAAGGCGTTGACGAGCTGCTCCGGCGAGAGCGTTGTCTTGAGGCTCGTGAGATCGGGCCCCAGTCGGGCTGTCCCCTTGGGCGGATCATGGCAGGCAAAGCAGGCCGCCGACGACTCGTAGAAGACCTTCATCCCACGCTGCACATTGCCACGATCCATCGCCACGCGGGCAAGCTCTGCGGGGTCGGCGGCGAGCAGCTCCTTCTCCAGGGGCTCGTTGGAAAACTCCTTCGGCACCTCCGAGGGCTCCCGGCCCCGAAACATCTCCTCCAAGGGATGCTCGGCGAGCAGCTCATCTGGCTTCCAGAAGATCGTGCGGTCGCGGGTCGCCTCGCGGACGCGGCCCACGGTTTCGGGCAACACGGCAGCGGCCTGGTTGCCCCAGGTGTTGCGGACAAACGTCAGCACGGCCGCCAGCTCATCGTCTTTGAGCAGCGAGCGGAAGGCTGTCATCGGCGGCACGCCGCGGGAAGGGTCGTAGGTCTGTCCGTTGACCGTCATCTTCCCCCACAGGCCGTGGAGCGTCGCCTTGATCAGCCGCTCCTCATCGCCGAGCACCCAGGGGCTGTCGACGAGCGTCGGGTAGACGTTTGCATTTCCCTTGCCGTGCGTGAGATGGCAGGTGGCGCAGTGGGCCTCCCGCTGGTAGATCTCGGCACCGAGCTTGTAGACCGTCTGCTCTTCGCTGCTGAGATGTGCCGGTGGCTCAAAGTCCACAAACTCCGGCTCCGGCTGGGCGAGGAAGCCGTCGGCTCCGCTAGCGTCGACGTTGTACCAGAAGTGCTTCACCGTATTCGCAGCCACGACGGCATGTTTCACATCAGAGCTGAGCAGCCGATCGAGGAGCTCTTCGTCCCGCTCGCCGTGCTGCTGATGCAGCCACAACGCTTCGAGCAGGTGGTGCGCCTCGGCCTCGTCGCTGGCGTCGAAGTCTTTCATCCACTCGCGAACCGCCGCCATCACAGCCTGGGAGTCACGGCCGCTGAGCTCCACGCGGGTGCGATGCCGCACGCCATCGACCGGATGCGTGAGGTTTTCCAGCAGCGCCTCGATCGGCTCCCCGGCGATCTTCACGGGCTGCTGCAGTGGCCGATCTTTCACTGTCAGCCGGAAGATGCGGCCATGCACATGATCGCGGTTGGGATCGCGGATGTTGTGCTGCATGTGGCCGATGATCGCGTTGTGCCAGTCGGCGACGTAGAGCGCCCCATCGGCTCCCACGATCGCATCGGTCGGCCGGAAGTTGCGGTCTTCGCTGTTGAGCAGTTCGATTCCCGGCGTGCCCCAGACCTCGCCAAAACGGCGGCCGCCCTCCCCGCCTTCCCGGTCGAGGTCGTACTGTTTCACGCCAAGAAAGCCGATCGTGTTGCAGATCAGGAAATCCTGCTGCAGCTCATCCGGAAAGTGCGCCGACGAAAGAATCTCATCCGCCGCCACCGGGCGAAACTCCTTCGTCAGCAGCTCATGCATCTTGAAGCCGTTGCCCTCGGGCCGCACCTGAAACGACCGTCCCCCGGTGCCATCGTTGGCATAGCAGTAGCCCCAGCGATCAAAGCTCGTGCCGTGGGGGTTTGGTGAGTTGCCGGCATGCGGCGTGATCGCAAAGGTGCGGGGATCGAAGCGATACATCCCCGACGCCCCCACGGTGAGGTTTTGCTTCCAGGGCGTCTCGTGGTTGTGCACCAGGAAGATGCCGCTTTGCCAGTAGATGCCGCCGTCTGGGCCGTAGATCAGGTTGTTGGCGGCGTGGTGCGTGTCGGCGGTTCCCAGACCCTGCAGGATCGGCACGCGAAGGTCGGCCTTGTCGTCGCCGTCAGTGTCTTGCAGAAACCAGAGGTCCGGCCCCGACGTCACGAGCACACCGTTGTTCCAAAACTCAAACCCGAGCGGGTTGTGCACATGCGCGAAGATCTTGCGAACGTCGGCCATTCCGTCGTTGTCGGTATCTTCGAAGATCATCAGGCTGTCGTTCATCTCTTTGCCGGGCTCCCACTTGGGGTAGGTGTTCCAGCTGGCAGCCCAGAGCCGTCCTTTGGCATCCACCTGCATCTGCACGGGGTTGGCCAGGTCGGGAAACTGCACCTCGGAGGCAAAGACATTCAGCTCGTAGCCTTCCGGCACCCGGATCTTCGCCAGCGACTCCTCCGGGCTGAGATACTCGACGCTGCCTTCCTTATCCGCGCTGGAGCTGGCGCTGCCGCCCCCGACGTTGGAGATCACCTTCACCGGCGGTGGCACATTGCTGTCGTCGACGGCGAAATCCCTGCCCTCCGCGGCTGCCCAGATCGCCTGGTCGCGGTTGGCGGTCATCACGTCGAGCATCACCAGTTCGTGCTTGAGCACGTCGGCATTGCTCTGGCCGTCGACAAAGGTCAGCGTGGAACGGCCTCCCCAGATGTCGTTGCCGTCGGTCGCGCGATACCGGTTGTGCCAGTGCCAGTTCTTGTCTTCGATTGCCCGATACAGCGGTGAATCCTTGGCTACCTCAGCGGAGCTGCCGAGCAGCGCCTCGGCGATGATGCCGGCGAGCTTCTCATACCCGGCTGCGTTGAGGTGGATGCCGTTGAGCGTGTACTGCGTGGCCTCATCGGCAAACAGCTGCTGCGTGGGCGTGTAGAGATCGACGAAGGCAACGCCAGCCTGCTCCGCAGCCTGCCGGGTCGCTTCGGTGTAGGCCGCGAGGTTGGCATTGAGCTCCACGCCATCGGGAAGATGCGGGCTGCCGGTGTTCTCGTAGGCGATCGGGCTAAAGAGCACACAGCGGAGGTCTTTGCCGGCCTCGCGGCGAAGGGCGGTGTAGCGGTCCACGAGCGTCACCAGCTCATCGCGATAGGCATCGGCCTTGCCCGGTCCGCCAAACGACTCGTTGTAGCCATAAAAGGAAAAGACCACGTCGGGGGCGACGTGCTGGAGATACTCGTCATCGTTGGTGAAGCCCTCATTGCGGGGCCGCTTGTTGACCATGTCGCCCGCGAAGCTCATGTTGCGAAAGCGGACGTTCATGCCCTTGAGCTGGCTCTGCAGAACGGCCTCCACCCAGGGATCGTGCTGCATCCGATCGGCAAGGCCGTTGCCGAAGATTGCAACCGTGTCGTTGGGCTGAAACTGAAAGGCGTCGGCCGCGTCGGCTGTCGCCGCCGCGAGGCCGCTCAGCAGCATGCCGCATACCAGCAGGGCGATGCGTCGGGGAGCAGCAGACGTCGAAAGAAGGCTGGCCAAAGGAGAGATGCAGTTCATAACGTCCACGTTGCAAGACTCAGGAATCGCCGCACCTCCGCACTGGAGCCACAGCTGGAGAACGAGGCCCATAGCTGCGGCCTCTGCCCCCCGACCACTCAGTGTAACCAGGCGATACGGTGAGTCTGCAATCGCAGTGCGTTGATGCGGGGCTTCACCGCGTCGGCGCCGCGACCGGGATCTCGTTGAGCGTGTAGTAGGCGTTGGCATGCAGCAGTGCCTCGCCGGTGGCCGACCGCAGAGGGCTGGCGTCAAACTCGTGGACATGCCCCTTCACCAGCCCGTCGACGGCGAGATGCACGCGGAGGCCGTCTTCCGACACCACTGCCTCGGTCACGACCGGCACGGTGCGGTCGACTTCCGGGCTGCCGTAGCCCTGCTGGTAGACGTGCGTGAACGACCCCAGCGTCCAGGTGTCGGGGCGAGCGGCCACTGCGGAATCCACCGGGAGCGTGAACGACAGCTCGAAGCCATCCGGTGCCGCCGTGATCTCGAGGATTTCAAACGGCATTTTCCCGGTCCAGTCGAGTCGCTGCAGCGAGAACGCCTCCGGCCCCCGCACCGGCCAGCCGCGATTGGTGCCCCCCAGCAGCAGATCTCCCTCGGGGGTGAACTGGCAGGCGAGCAGGCCGGTCGCGAGGCCCTCGCGAAACGGATAACACGCTCCCTGCCAGACGCCGTTGACCTGCTCGGTCGTGGCCCGCATCACCACGCTGAGGCTGAAGTCGCCAATGAACATCTGATCGGAAAACGGCCCGAAGCGGCCGCCGGTGCGGTCCACCTGAAAGCCGGAGATCGACCGTCCCATGCGGATATAGGGAAACACGACCGCGTAGGGCACCAGCTGCGGCACCCGTTCTCGCTCCACAGCCAGCCGCGAGCGGCTCTGCGGCTCGGCAGGCTTGGGGCCGAGCGCATCGGTGAGGTCATACCAGTTGTAGCTCACGGGATGCCCCATGAAGCCATCCTGCGCGAGCACCTTGAGCGAACAGGAGCCGTTCCAGGGGCCTTGGCTCTCCGCGTAGAACATCACCCCGTGTTCGTTAGGCCCAATCCCACAGGGGCTGCGAATGCCGCTGCAGACAGGCAGCGTCTCACCATCGGGCGTCACCTTGAGGCACCAGCCGCGAAAGGGAACCTTGGAGTTGTACGACTCGCTCAGGCACAGCGCCACCCAGACGTTGCCCTCCGCATCCGGCTTCGATCCGAAGGCAAACTCGTGGTAGTGGTTGAAGCCCCAGGCGTCGCTGATCGTTTCAAACGCGTCGGCTCGGTCATCCCCGTCGCGATCGGTGACGCGGGTGACCTCCGTCTGCTGCGTGATCCAGAAACTGCCGTCGCGATAGCCAAGGCCCAGCACCTCGTCGAGCCCGCTGGCGAAGGAGTGAAACTCCGGCTGGGGATACTGCGTGAAGGCGCCTTCCACCAGCCAGATTTCACCGCGGCGGGTTCCGATGGCGAGCCGGCCGTCGGGGAGGATGTCGAAACTGCCACACTCAAGCGACAGCTCCTCCGGGATCGGCACATCGACAATCCGGTAGTAGGCCTCCTCGCGTTCCGCCGTGCCCCAGGCCTCACCGAGGGTTTCCCCGCGGGCGCCGCGCCGCTCCGCCGCCCACAGCGACAAGACCGACACAAGCAGGACCACCAGGCCGATTCGCATGCGGCTCACCATGAATACGCCACCTCCAGCTCCCGCTGATACGACCCACTCGGCAACACGAGCCGCAGTTCTTGCCCCGCCTCAGTTGCCACCACCTCCAGGCGATCGGTGAGACTCCCTGGGAGTGCGAGCGTGAGGCCGTCGGCAGTCTGCCAGCGGTTCGCGTCGAGCCGATCCACCGTTTTTCCGGAGAGCAGCCGAAAGTGACGAACGCCGTCGACGTCACGGCCCGTGAGCACGATCGTTCGCTGCAGGGCGGGCTGCGGGCTGCCCCGGAAAAACTCCTCGACCTCCACATCGTCGGCCCAATACCGAAACCGCGGCCGGCGAAGGGCATCGAGTTCGTAGCCACCAAACCGAAAGCCCGGTGGCCGCCGCTCCACCTCCGTCGCCTCCCACGCCGCTGCGGGATTGGTCAGGTCTGGCCCTTCGGCAAGCTGCACCACGCTGCTCCCCAGCGGCCGCACCACGCCGTGCCCCTGGCTTCGCCAGACCCCACCAGGGTCGGCAAACTTGCCCTTCCAGACAGCTGCCAGCCGCATCTGCTCCGCATCGAAGACCAGGTTGACCTGCTCGGGATAGCCCACTCCAATCCCCCGCTTGCCCACGCCCGGCCAGCTGCGACGGAGCATCACCGCCTCATCGCCCGCCAGCAGCTCAAGCGGCTCGAGCACGAGGCCGCGTGGGGCTCGCGCCTGCCTGCCATCCTCCAGGTAGACCCAGAGGGCCTCCAGCTGTTTCTGCGTGTCGCCATCGAGGATCTGACGACGGATCGCCTTTCCGCCTGGCCAGAACGACGGCATCACCGTGCCAGGATTGATCGACTGCGGGGCGAGCATGTAGTGGACAAACCAGTCCCGCTGCAGCCGCTCAGCCATCTCGGTGAGATCGACCGCCGACATCGTCGCCGCCGGCTTTCGCTGAAATGTGTGGCAGGCAATGCAGTTGAGCCCCTGACTCCCCGCAAGCTCATGGCCCGCGTCTCTCGCCTGCTTCTCATCCTGAACATCAGGGAACCGCTGCTCCGTCGCGTCGTCTGCAGCGATCAGCTCGCCGATCAGAGGCTCCACCTGCTCCCGCCCAAACCGCGGCATGCGGGTTTTCAGGTACGGCCGCACCGAACGGCCGCTCACCAGCACCTGCCGCAGCCACTCCGGACGCAGCTTGTCGCCAACACCAGTCAGTGAGGGCGGGAGCCGACCTTGAGGGCCCAGGTTGATATCGGTCGTCTGAAAGAAGTGGTCACGGTCGGGGTCGATGCCGCCAACCCCATCCCGCTGATGGCAAGCCGTGCAGCGGAGCGTTGCCATCGCCGTTGCCAGCGGCTCCGCCTCGGCAGGCTGCGGGGAGCCCACAAACCGGGCCAGTTCCGTCCGCTGCTCTGCGGTCAGCGTGTAGGCAGGCCAGGCTCCGCCAGCCTCGGAGAGACACCCGGCCGTGCCCGAGCGGATGGCCACCAGCTGGCTACCGTGCTGCTTTGGCTCATGGCACCGGTCGCAGGCAAGCCGGCGGTAGTGTTGCTCACCGGCCCGAGCGAGGTCTGCATCGACCAGAAAGGCCTGGCCGCGGTCGCCTGTTGCCGGCTGTGGAGGGTCTGCATCGCCTGGCGGACGCATCAGGTAGTGGGCAAGATCCACCGCTTCCGCGTGCGCGAGCTGCATGTCGGGCATACGGCCGGCCGGACGCACCGTCGTCGGCTCCTCCAGGAACCGCACGAGTGCGTCGAGGCTTGCCCGCTCCGCAAGATTCCCCAGCGGCACCGACTCCTCAGGCATCAGTTCCCTGCCGGCATCGTTGCGGGGTGAATGGCAGGCCACACAGCCGACGCTGTGAAAGAGCTCAGCCCCGCGGGCAGCCTGCTCCTGGCCGGCTTCCCCGCTGAAGAAGTCCTGCGACCCTCGCGAGAGAAGAAAGTGCGCAAGCTCCGTCGCGATTTGCCGTCGCTGCCCGGCGGGCTCTGCGGCGAGCAGGCTCGGCATGCGGCTGCCAGGCTTCACGGCCTGCGGGTCTTCGAGGTAGCGAATCAGCATCGCAGGCCGCCAGCGGCTCCTGACGTCGGCGAGCAGTGGACCGCGATCGACGCTGATGCTCCCGCCGGCCACCTGCTCCCAGCGGTCGCTGGCATGGCAGGCCCGGCAGCTGAACTGGTCAAACAGCACCGCCCCAGCCACATCGTGGGAGACCGTTCCGCTGTCCGACGGACGTTCGGCGAGGGGAACCTCCTCCGCCTGATCGCGGAGCTGCATTAGATAGCGGAGCAGGTCGAGAAACTGCTGCCGCGACTGAAGAAGATCCGGGAGCCCCTCGGGCATTGCCGAGACAGGGCTTACGGCCCGCTCGTCGATCTCGCTCAGGGGGAGCTCAACCCGCGCGAAGGGTGGCGCAGGCTCCCTGCCCACCAGCATGCCGTCGTGCTCGCCAAGCACTCGCAGGGGCACCACCTTCCCGGCAGCTGTCTGCACGATCGTCAGCTCATAGCCCTCTGCGATCTTTCGGGAGGGAAAAAGCAGCGATTCAAGCAGGTGCTCATCGGTTGCCGCTGCGGTCATCCGCCGCAGGTCTGGGGCCATGCGATCGGCCGCCGCCTCGCTGTGGCAGATCGCACAGGCGAGTTCGCGGCCAGCAAAGAGCACCGCTCCACTGATCGCATCCCCTTTCGCACGAGCGTCCGCGAGCACCGCCGCTGCCCCTTCCCGCTGCAGCTCGGCTGTCAGGCCCTCAGCCGCGTCGGCCTGCAGGCCCCCCAGCCCGCTCGCACCGCAGACCGCCAGGACCGTGATCGCAGCCAATCCTCCAGATAGGGAAACGCCTCGCCAGCAGCGGTGTCGCATGCAGAACCTCTCGCATCTACGGGACCTCGCCCAGCATACCGCCACCGCGAAAACGAGATCGGGGCCGCACGCCCTTCGGCTCTGCGGCCCCGATTCGCATGGTGCAGGGTGTCTGAGAGCGACCCGGCTACTTCTGGCCCTGGCCCATCTGGAAGGCGGGCTTGCCGTCGAAGTAGTAGAGGCCTTCGGTCTTGATGAACTCCATGCCCGACTTGCTCACACGATCGAGCAGCGCGACAACCTCCGCGTGTGGCAGAGCGTCGCCGTTCTCGGGGTCGTCGATGTGGAATCGGCAGCGCCAGTGATCGCACAGCAGCGTGGTGGCAAAGCCCTCGGGCCACACCGTCATGCCGCGGCTGGAGACCATCCGCAGCTTGAGGCCGCCGGCATCACAGGCCTGCAGGGCCTTGGCGACCTCTTCGGTCGTGCCCACATGCTCGCAGAACACGTCGACACCCACGAGCTTCCGCACGACGTTGGGCCGCGTGTAGGGAGGGTTGGTGTCGATCTGCTTTTCCTGGCGGGCGTAGTGCACTGCCGGCAGCGTCTCAGGCTTTTGGCCCATGCGGGCGACGACTGCCTGGGCAAACTCCTTGGTGCCCACCTTCTCCTTGCTGACGTCTTCTTTGAAGATGTCGTAGGTGTGGATCCCGTCTTCGATCGTCTTCAGCCAGGCGTTGTGGGCCCGCTCGGCGGCCTCGACCTGATTGATGTGCAGGAGCATCAGCACGGAGCCGAGAAACAGTCCCGAGGGATTGGCGAGGTTCTGGCCGGCCCGCCGCGGTGCTGAGCCGTGGATCGCCTCAAACATCGCATGCTCGGGGCCGATGTTGGCCGAGCCTGCCAGGCCCACCGAACCAGCGATCTGTGCCGCCACGTCGCTGAGGATGTCGCCGTAGAGATTCGGCATCACCACCACGTCGAAGTTTTCCGGCGTGTCGGCGAGCTTGGCCGCACCGATATCGACGATCCAGTGCTCGTTTTCGATGTCGGTGTATTCACCGGCAATCTCCTCGAAGATCTTGTGAAACAGACCGTCCGTGATCTTCATGATGTTGTCTTTGGTGAAGCAGGTCACCTTCTTGCGGTTGTTGGCGCGGGCGTATTCAAACGCGTAACGCACGATCCGCTCGGTGCCCTGCCGCGTGATCAGCTTGAGGCACTGGGTGACGTCGACCGTCTGCTGGTGCTCGATGCCGGCGTAGAGGTCTTCCTCGTTTTCGCGAACGATCACCACATCCATCTTGGGGTGCTTCGTTCTCACAAACGGAGAGTACGACACGCAGGGCCGCACGTTGGCATACAGGCCGAGCGCCTTGCGGGTGGTCACGTTGAGGCTCTTGTAGCCGCCGCCCTGGGGCGTGGTGATCGGCGCCTTAAGAAACACCTTGGTGCGAAGAATCGAGTCGAACGACTCCTTGGCGATGCCTGCCGAGTTGCCCTTGAGATACTCCTGCTCGCCAATCGAAATCTCTTCGATGTCGAGGGCGGCGCCGGCCTCCTTCAGGATGTGAAGGGTGGCGTCCATGATTTCGGGGCCGATGCCATCGCCCTTGGCGACGGTGATGCTGGTGGCTTGGCTCATGAGTTTTCGATTTTCTCGCAGCAGGAAACGGGACAAGCCCCAAGAATAGGGCCTCCCGTCGCTGCCGAAAAGCCTCGCCCGCCATCCGGGGCCTGCAGGCCCGGCCCCGGCCGCTGCAAGCTCACCGCCGGAAGTCGGCGTGCCTCGCATCCAGAGTCAGCGACCACGCCGCTCCGTGCCCTCGCTCACTCTGGCAGCTGAGGGTCGTAGGCCAGCAGCGCGGGGTGGGTGCAAAACGGCGATGCCGGGAGACCCGCGCGGTTGTAGAGGTTGCAGCCGGCGGGCGTGACTTCATAGGCATAGCGGGCTGCCACAGGCTCGGCCACCGCATCGCTGCTGACGACCATGGTGTCGCCGTCAATGCGGGCGACCGCCGCGTGCCAGCGGCCCTCCCCATCCGCCACTTCACAGAGCGCTGGGGGCACCCCGGGGGTCTCCCGCGGCGGTTCAAGCCCGCTCTTGGTGGCTGTCATCAATCCGCTCTCGGCCTGGCGAAACCACACCACCACCTCGCGGCCACGGATCTCGTAGGTGTCCATCATCGGTCCAGCGTGCGGGATGTCCGGATCCACAGTCGTCGCCAGGGCCCACGCCGCCAGCCGCCTGCCCACATCGACTTTATTGGGCGGATGAATGCCCTCGCCCTCAAGATCAATGGTGACCACCATCCCCACCTGAGGCTCGTCAGCAGCCAGCCGCTGCTGCTCCCGGAGATACGGCCAGCCCGCCCCTGCACCACTGCCCGGCAGCTGCACATACAAAAACGGCAGGCTGTCATCTCCCAATGCCCGCCGCCACCCGCGGACCAGTGCTCGCATCTTGTGCTCATAGTCTCGCGGGTCTTCCTGCACGCCTGCGTTGGACTCTCCCTGATACCAGATGCAGCCCCGCACCCGTAGCCGCAGCAGCGGCGCCAGCCGTGATTGAAAAAGCCGGCCCGGCAGCCAGTTCTCATCGCGTGCCCGCACCCCACCCGCCAGCCGCCAGATCCCCTCCAGATCGTTGCGGTCGCCGAGTTCCAGCTCCATTTCCAGTGTGGGATGCCCAGCAAACGCCTCCCGAGGGATGAAGGGCTCTATCGGCGTGCCACCCCGCGACGAATCGATCACGGCGATCGGCACCTCACGTGCGTCATGCAGGCGAGTCGCAAAGAAGAAGGCCACCGCCGAAACGCTCCCCGCTGTCTCAGCCGTGCACTGCGTCCAGACCACCGCATCAGCCAGCTCAGCCAGTGGCACCCGGCTGGGGCCAGCCTGGAGCCGACAAAACCGCACCGCAGGCAGATCCGCGGTGGCGATGAGCGGCTTCGCCGCCGGAAGCCCCTCGAGCACCGCCGCCACGGTCATCGCCATGTTCGACTGCCCGCTGGCATGCCAGACGTCTCCCACGAGCACGTCACGGACAGCGAGCCGTTGCTCACCACTTGTCACCTGCAGCGTCTGCCCCACCGCCGAGGCATCCAACGGCGGCAACGCAACCTCCCACGCTCCGGTGCCATCCGCGGTGGCAACGTAAACCTCGCCTGCAAACCCCACCGTGACCGTGGCTCCGGCATCCGCCCAGCCCCACACCAATACAGGCTTCTCCCGCTGGACCACCATGTGGTCGGCAAAGATCTTCGCGAGTCGCAGCTCGGCAGACGCGTCGACCGCCAGCATCGCAGCCACCACACCAACCACCAGGCCAACAGCACCACGCCGCAGCCATTGTCTGAGCGAGCGATCCCGGCCCTTCATGCGTTCGCCCCCCACAGAAGTGCCCCTCCACTGGAGCGCACAGAC
>ERZ891134.1583-NODE-1583-length-15178-cov-7.281029_pt1 | contig 15178 bp, 14 predicted proteins | sample MGYA00520888_ERZ891134 | MGnify/ENA primary metagenome ERZ891134 (study PRJEB32303, sample SAMEA104408692) | aquatic metagenome | biome: Brackish water; feature: Coastal; material: water | place: Baltic Sea | collected 2014-10-23 | depth 10 m ... | reverse complement strand
CGGTGAGCCAGCGGCTGGAAAGCCCTTCGACGCCTTGCCCTCATTCTGGAGCGACCAGTATGACCAGAATCTGCAGTCCTTCGGGATTCCCGGTGCTGCAACCGGCTACGAAATCGTCGAAGGCAGCTACCGCGGTGACTGCATCGTCGAGTACCACGATTCAAGCGGCGTCATCGGCGTCATCGGTGTCAACCGCACCGCCGAACTCCTGCCGTATCGCAAGAAACTCCTTGCACGGCATTCGTGACCGAAACGTGACCGCACCAGGGACCCGTTCGGCTCGTGGGTGCGTCCAAACTGTGTGGTGATGACCAGGTTCCGTTCTCGGGCGTCCCGCGCAAGGCTCGGTTTACTCGCGCTGGTGGTTGGTCTTTTCCTGGTCGCCTGCGGAAGTGGCGATTCAACCGCTGAAAGCTACGAGATTGAACCGCCCCTGGCTTCTGATTCGACGATGGCCGATTCCATCCGAGAAGGAAGTTCGATCCAAGAACAAGTCATCACCACCGCAAACGTCTTCGTCGAGGTGAAGTCCCTTGATGCAGCCGTGGACGAAGTCGTTGATCTCACCCAGGCAGCTGACGGAACCATCGATGCACAAAGCACCTACCGACAAAACGGTTCGGCAAGCGCGATGATGACAGTACGTGTCCCGTCCGACGGGCTAACTTCCTTCCTAGCCGACATCGAAGAGCTCGGCACAGTTCGCAGTACCGACATCAACTCCCAAGATGTCACCTTGGAAGTGATCGACATCCAGGCACGGATCACCACTCTTGAGGGCTCGATTAATCGTCTGCGCGAACTGCAACAGCAGGCCACTTCGGTGAGCGATCTCGTGGCCGTGGAGGCCGAACTTGCCAATCGGCAGTCCGAACTCGAATCCTTGACAGCGCGGCGCGACTATTTAGCCAATCAGGTCGAACTATCGACGGCCTACCTCACTTTGTCCGAGGAGGAGACAGGTCCTGCCACTTCGCCGGACTTTCTAGGCGGGCTCCAACGGGGGTGGGACGCTCTGCTTACGCTCGGAGCTGGAGTCGTTACTGGGGTAGGTTTCCTCTTGCCGATTGCCGCTGTTGTCGCAATGTCCATCGTCGTCGTACTTGGAATTGTTCGTGTCCGTCGCTCGAGGAGGAATCAAGGATCATGAGTGCGCGCTGGAAAACAGTTGCCGTAACGGGGATTGCCGCAGCATCGATATGGGGACTTTCAGCCTGCGGCGACAACGAATCAACATCGTCCGAGCCCGAAAGCACCCAGAGTGAGAGTGCGGACGAGACGACTGAGGAAACCATGGATCCTGATATCACCTCCGAACAGTTGGCGTTCGTTGACAGCTTGTTGGCCGAGCCATTGCCGCAAGATGAGGCGACGCAACAGATTGAGGAAGCCGGCTACGTATGGCGCCTGGGCACCATCGATGGCGAACCTCAGGCCGTCACCATGGATTATCGACTCGACCGCTTGACGCTGACGGTGGACGACGGAATCGTCACTGACGCCACCTGGGGCTAATCGCGGTTACCGGCGAAGGGGCCGCCGCGGGGCGGACCCCCACCGGTCTGGTCCTGCTCGGCAGTTCCTGCTGGCGCATCGGCCGGGGCTGTCGCCCGACCGAGCGGGAGCCCGATTAAAACTCCGAGAAGCACGAGCAATACCGCCACCAAGACAGTTGTCGATCGGGCTCGGCCCTTCTTGGTGCGCCGAGCAAGCATCCGCGCAAGTTCCTCGCTTGATGTTTCGTCGGCTGATGTTTCCGCATTATTACTCATGACGTAGCGCCTCAATCGGTCGCAGGGATGCAGCTCGTTTGGCTGGGTAACTTCCGAAGAACAGGCCAATAGCCACACTGATGACGTACGCCCCGACGACTGAGATCGGAACGACGGAAGGTGAGATACCAGCAATTTCTACACGCGAGACGAGAAGAGCGACGAGTAAACCCGCCGTGGCACCGAAGACCGACAGCACCGTGGCCTCGAGCAGAAACTGCAGCAAAATGAACCTCCGCGAAGCACCAATGGCCTTACGGATGCCGATCTCTCTGGTCCGCTCAGTAACTGAGACCAACATGATGTTGGTGATCCCAATACCGCCAACAAGCAAACTAATTGCACCGACAGCACCAAGCAACGCAGTGAAGACACCCAAAGCCGTGTTGGCTGTCTCTAGCAGACTGGCCTGGTTGAAGATTTCGAAGTCGCGGGTGCCTTCTACTGTTCCGTGCCGCTCATCGAGGATGGCGATTGCTTGCGCCTCGGCAAGATCCGTGGTGTCTGGGGAGGTGGCCTGCACGGAAATCAAGCTCACTTCCCCGTAGCCGGTAATCGAGTTCTCAACGGCTGACAAGGGGGCAACGATCACATCGTCGGGGTTGGTGAACGATGCGCCCTTTTCCTGCTGTACACCCACGACGGTGAACGGAACACCGTTGCACGAGATCCGCTTTCCCAGCGGATCCGAATCCGGAAAGAGGCTTTCGGCAACAGTGGATCCGATGACGGTGACGCGTCGCCCGGACAATTCATCGGCGTTCGTGAAGTAGGCACCAGATGCAACAGGGGAGTTAGTGATCTCGAAGTAAGACGGCCATGTGCCCACCACTTGAGTGGAATGGCTGAGATCATCAATGGTGCACGTGACCGCAGATCGTTTCTCCGGGGCGGCGCCAGCGATGTCCGGCGCCACGAACGGATTATTCAGCGCCGCGGCGTCGTCGACCGTCAATTCTTGAACGGAAGGATTGACAATCTCTCCACCTCGGTTGGGATTCTCCGGAGTGATCGTGAGCAGATTGCTGCCAAGGGATTGGATGCTGGAAGTGACCGAATTCGACGCCCCCTGACCAAAGGCGACCAAGATAATCACGGCAGCGACGCCGATCATGATGCCGAGTGTGGTCAGAATGGAACGCAGGCGATTTGCCAAAATTGCTTGCCAGCCGCTGCGCAGCGCTTCGATGAGGATCATCGAACACCTGCTCGGACATCAGATTCGATGCGCCCATCGCGCAGAGTCACAATTCGACCGGCTCGTGCAGCCACTTCGTCTTCATGGGTGATGATGACAATCGTCTTACCTTCGTTGTGGATCTCATCAAGAAGGTCAAGAACGTCAGCGGTCGAGCGCGAGTCAAGATTTCCGGTTGGTTCATCGGCAAGCATCAACGATGGCTCCATCGCCAAAGCGCGAGCGACCGCCACGCGCTGCTGCTGGCCGCCGGAAAGTTCGTTTGGCTGGTGGTGCGAACGATCGGCGAGGCCCACTTTCCCTAGGGCGTCGAGTGCTCGCCGACGACGCTCCCCGCGTCGCACTCCGCGATACATGAGCGGCAACTCCACATTCGCGGCAGCACTCATGCGAGGAATCAGGTTGAAGGCCTGGAAGATGAACCCGATCCGCCTGTTACGCACGAGGGAAAGCGCATCATCATCAAGATCCCCGATATCCACGCCATCGATGCGATAGGTCCCCGACGTCGCCACGTCGAGAGCTCCGATGATGTTCATCAAGGTGGACTTCCCTGAACCTGAGGCCCCCATGATGGCTACGAACTCGCCAGGCTCAACGGTTAACGAAACACCGTCGACAGCCCGCACTTCCGCCTCACCCTCGCCGTACACCTTGGTGATGTCGTGCATCTCCACGACGGGGATCATCAGTCGCCTCCGCCACCGAACGGGCCATCGGGATCATCATCTTGACCTGATCCGGGAACTCCACCCTGCGGGAAGGACAGATCATCTGCGGATGGAATCACCAGAACGTCGCCTTCTTGCAGGCCTCCGGTTACTTCCGTTCCGGAATCGCCTTGCAAGCCGATCGTGACCGGTGTTGCTTCGGCCGTTCCATCCGGTCCCTGCAAGAGAACTGAAGCCCGATCACCACTTCCGGTGATCGCTCCTTGGGGAACGATCAACGCATCGGTCACCTCGTCAACGAGCACGGAGACCGAAGCGGTCATGCCCTCGCGCACCGCATCCGGCGGATCGGTCACCTGGACGCGCACGCTGTAAGTAATCAAACCACTCGCACTCGTGGTCGCGACCGGGTCTACGGCAATCACGCTGCCCTCAGCCTGCTCCCCGGCCAGGGCATCGAAGGTGACTGTCGCCGGTGCCCCCACATCAATGCCTGCAGCATCAGATTCAGCGAAGTCCGCGACGATCTCTAGCGGGCCATCAGGCAACACGGTGATGCCACCTTGCGTTCCCGTCGAGGCTGCAGATTCACCCACGACATAGGGAACGGTTCCCACGACCCCGTCAACAGGGGAAATGAGCTCGGTATCGGCCAATGCCTGCTGCGCAACCTCGATCCCAGCCTCCGCAGCAGCAATGGCAGCCGCGGCAGCAGTCAACTCAGAACCATCAGGAACCTCCACAACCTCCTGGGCAGCGAGGGCGGAGTTCAGAGATGACTGTGCGGTACGCACAGATTGGTCACCGGACACTTTTCCCTGCTCAAGCGTGCGCTCCGCTGTTTCTAGTGCCTGCCGGGCAGAGCGGACCGCATCGGCTCCGGCCTTACGTAGTTCAGCCTGAGCCTGCTGCAAGGCTACGTTTGCGCTCGCCAGACTAAGCGAGGCTGTCTGCTGGGCCTGTTGATCGGCTAGCAGGCCAGTGGTGCGTGCTCGAATCGCATTGTCATAGGCCTGGCGCGCTGTAACCGTTGCCGTCTGTGCGCTAGTGCACGCGGCGGTTTCGCTTCCGGCGCCATCGCACGATGAGGATTCCTGCGCCTGACGTTGGGTCAGCAATTCACCCGCCTGGTTGACGGCTACGTCATATCCGGTGGCGTTGTTCGCTGCGTTCTGGACCGCAGTGTCCAGTGTGCGTTGCGCTGAATTCACATTCGCTTGCGCGGCTCGAAGTTGCGCTTGGGCTGCGGGGTTGGGACACGTCGCGTTGTTCAGGTCCAGACACGACTCATCCCACAAGTCTTCGGCAACCCGTAGTGATTCCTTCGCCTGTTCAACAGCAAGGCGGTTACGCCGGTTAGTTTCCTTGGCGACCCGACGAGCGTCTGTCAAAGTGGCACTGGCGCTGGCAATCGAAGCGTCGGTACTGGCGGCGCTTTGTACCGCTTGCGCCAGAGTCGATTCGGCCGATGCCAATTGTTGTAGGGAAGCAGTGTCATCAACTACCGCCAAGACGGCACCCTTGCTGACGGCATCCCCGGGTTTGACGTTGACCGCGGTGATCGTTCCACCGGAAACGAAGGCCAGATCTACCACCCCGGCCCGTTCTACCGTGCCGCTTGCGGTGACGGTCGCCGAGATGCTGCCCCGGCTGACACTCACGGTCCGCTGTTCTTCCGGAGCAGGTGCCGGTCGCAAGAAGGCGAAGATCAAACCGATAACCACCACGATCGCCGCACCGATACCGAGGTTGACCCACAGGGTCCGTCGCTTCATCCCGCAAGCCTGCCCTAACCCGACGCCTGAGACCAACTTGCAATGTTTGGATCAGGTTAGATTTCGCTCGTGCACCAGGCACCCGAGCGGTGTGACGGACCCTCCGGGACTATCGATTACCGACTCGCCCAGGCCTTCGGTGAGATCGCACTACCCACGCGCATCGGGTTCCCCGCGCTGCAATGTTCGATGCAAAATGCTCACTTGCAGCCTTGTGCTGTTGAGAACGCTTCGCCTACTTCACCCGCACCCTCAGAGCGCGTTCGATCAAGTAGGTCAAGTGCGGTACTGGCATCGTTATACGCCGATTGCGCGGCGGCAGCGGCTCCAGCAGCGGCCAGCCCAGCGCTCAAGAAGTTGTCTGCAGAGGTGGCTTCAGCCAACAGGTCAACCGCCTCTTGCCCGGACGATCGGGCATTCTCGATCAATGCGTCCAATTCAGCGGCAAACTCCACAGCTCGGGGGGACTGAGCAGGCGCGGCCGCCAAAGCTTCCTGGACTTCATCGAGTCGCCTCTGGACTTCGTCGATATTTACCGTGACTTGCTGCTGAAGTTCCGGCAATTGATCCAGTCCGGCGCCGAGGTCCACATCCAACCCGTCGGCGATACCAGTGACTTGACGGGACAGTGCGTCAGACGACCGACAAACATCCGTCGCCCACGCCTGCAATTGTTCACTCAGATCAGGTGTGCGCGTCGGCGCATCTACCGGAGACTGGGCACTACTTGAGCAACCGCTGAGTGTCAAGGTAGAGGTCACCAATAGTGCACAACACATAAGAGGCCACTTGGTCATTCAGATTCCGATCAAGGTGCGCAGGTGGCGCGGAGCCGGTGAACCATGAGACAGCATGATGTCGTGAACCTGACGATCGGTCCAGTCTGGATGCACTACCCGTAGATCCGTTGCGATACTGCGCACCGCGCGATAACCCACAAAGTAAGTCGGGAGTTGGCCGGCAGTGAGAAGCGCGCGCCGCCACTTACCAGCGGCTTCTCCCTCTTCTTGGAATCCACGGAAGGTCATCAGACGCATGCCTTCGTCTTCTGTCATGTCCATGGAGTGCACACGGATATCGAGAATCGTGTTGATCGCCATACGTGCCTGCATCTTGAGTTGCTGCAGCCGAATAGCCAGGGCCGAAGAGTGGGCCTCCTCGGGTGCGTACCCCCGGTCCAGCATCAGTTCTTCCGCGTATACAGCCCACCCCTCGACGAAGACACCGCTGAAACCAAAGCGGCGAACCCTGGTTGGTGTCTGCAGCCTCGCGGCATGCGCGAGTTGGAGTACGTGTCCAGGCATCGCCTCATGCACGGTCAGGTCGTGTAGCAGCGTGCCGTTGTACTCCCGATAGAAGGACGCGACCTGCTGTGGATCCCAGTCACGCGGTGTTGGTGACACTGCAACGTAGGTAGGCACCGAAGTGCTCTCGAGCGGGCCCGGCGCATCGCAGTACGCGACAGCCACACCCCGGTGTATCTCCGGCATCTCAATAACCTGGGTGGAAACATCGGGAATCGAGACGAGATCGTGCTCGCGGATGAATTGCGTTGTGCGATCAAGGGCATCGGAAACTATTCCGAGGACTGTTTCGTTGGTCACCGGCGTGGATTCGGCAATTTCGTCGAGCGCCCGGCGCACCACTTTCTCCGCATGCACTGACTCACCGAGATATTCCGCAGCAACCTCACGCATACGTTCGGTCACGAAATCAAGGTGCTCTTCGGCATCTCGCAGGAGGTGGCTTGCGTTGGTGGCATCGTCTAGGGCATGCCAGAGCACTCCTGCGTAGGTGCGTTGATTCAGCCGTGGAGTCCTCGTCGCGTGCGCAAGGCAGTCCTGCAACCACGCAAGGTGGTCATCAACCGCCTCGACTGCGGCGTCGATGCCCTCGGGTATCGAGGCACCTCCTTGCGCCGCCGCCTGCGGAAGTGATTCAGCAATGAGTCCTCGGGTCCCGTGAAGTTGACCGATTGCTGTCTCGACATGGATAGCGGGCATCGATTCCAGAGACTGTCGAGCTTGCGCAAGGAACTCAGGAATCTGCCGCAACCGCCCCGAAGCACTTGCCAGCCGCTCCTCAAGCGGGGCGAAATCGCGCGAGAGCAGCAGATGCAATGCTGTCCCGGGGTTCCAAACCATCGGATTCCATTCGGTGCTGCGCAGTTCCTCGATCTCGAACGCCTCACGCTGCAGACGCGCGCGGAGGATTTCCAAATCGACCAGGTCTTCCACATCGAGTTCGACATCATCGATGGCATCGATCGCGGTGAGTTGATCGTCGATGGAACGAGCGCGACCATCCAGAGCCGAAACACCTAGTTCGGGAAGTCTGTCATCGAATCGGTGATCACCCATCCAGGTCGCTTCGACCGGATCGGCTGCCAGCGCCTGATCGATGCACGTCTCCGCAAGGGCGCGAAACTCGGTGGTTGCTTCGTTCATCGACTTTCGCTCTCGCTCTCGCTCTCCACGGTTCGAATTTCGTCCATCCGTGTCCGAACCGCATCACGCAGCGCCGCTTCGGCGTCCCAATCGTTGCGCCGCCCCGCGCGCACGAGCGCGAGCAGCAGATCGCCGAACTGCTGCTGGTCAGCGATGGATGCCACGATCTCTTGCGCAGTTTCAGATAGCGCTGGTTCGGGAACCCGATCACCTAGCGACGCACTGCGCGATTCCACCTTCGCGGCCCGCAGCAAAGCGGGCAACTTCTCGGGAATCCCTTCGGTCACGGACGAGCGACCCTTCTCCTGGGCTTTCAGGGCGTGCCAGTTGGCTTCCACCTGTTCGGCGGTCGAGGCATCTGTGTCAGCGAATACGTGCGGGTGACGACGAATCAATTTGTCGACGATGCCACCGGCTACATCGTCGATGTCCCATGGATGATCGGCGTTCTCCTGTGCGATCCGCGCGTGGAAGACCACCTGCAACAGCAGGTCTCCGAGTTCCTCGCGCAGTCCAGTATCGTCCTCGGCCTCTATCGCTTCGAGCGTCTCGTATGCCTCTTCGACGAGGTACTCCACGAGACTTCGATGCGTTTGCCGGGCGTCCCATGGGCAGCCGCCGGGCGAACGAAGCCGGTCCATCACCTCGACGAGTTCGAGGATGCGGGAACCGCGCTGCACCATTGCAGCCGTTACGGCGTAGCCGGGGTGGAGAGGTCGTCGGGCGCCCCCGCAACAGCCAAACTGACGGCATCCCAGGTGCCGTAGCGCGGACTGACCTCGGTGCCGACCTCTTGACTGAACTCGGTAACCGCGTTGAAGATCGCCGCGGACTGGCTCTCCGGGGAACCTTGCGGGTCCAGCGCGAAACCCAGCTTTTGCGCCAAGATATTCACCAAGATGATCTCCGGGATGTCATCGGGCGCGAGGTCCTGCTGAAGCAACGTCTCCTCGAAGGCATCTTGCCCACCGGAGGCCTCCGCGTAGGTGGCGAGGGTGGCGTCAAGTTCCCCCTGGGTGACCTCAACTCCCTCGCGTTCGGCAAGTTGTTCGACCAGGCTGGTGGTAATCATCCGATCCAGCGTGGTGACGACCAAGGCCTGCGACGAGGAATCCACCGGACGCCCCTGTGCGATGAGAACCTGCTCAACCTGTTCGGTCAGTTCGCTCTCGGAAATCCGATCGTCGCCGACGACGGCCGCCGCCCCGGGAGAAACGTCGCCGCATCCGGCAAACAGAAGTCCCGCGGCCGCGAGCCCGGCGATCATCGCTCGTCGCCTACTACCCATGCTCTGCTCCCTTGCTTCGTGCTAGGCCGATGTGGCGCTCGGTTGTCCGGAGATCACCGTGAGCAGTTCGTTCACCCAGGCGATGAGCTCGTCGTCCTGCAACGGCGCCGCTCCGATCGCTTTACCTGCGGTCGGCCGCGGCACGATGATCGTACGTACCGCAGGTTTGAGCGTGGTCCGCGGGTATAGGCGGGTGAGCCGCATCTGCGCCGATTCCGGAAGTTCCACCGGGTGCAGCCGAATCCCGTTGCCCTGGGTGATCACTTCGTTCACCCCCGCTTGTCGGCAATGCACCCTCAGGCGAGCCACCTCCACCAGGGTTTCAGCAGCCGGCGGCAAGGTGCCGTACCGATCGAGCAGTTCAGCGGCAACCTCGTCGACCTGAGTGTCGGTATGGGCATCCGCTAGCCGCTTGTAGGCCTCTAGGCGTAGCCGCTCTGCCGGCACGTACTCCTCAGGCAGGTGGGCAGTAATCGGTAGTTCGACCCTCACCTCTGCCACATCCGACTCACCCTCACCGGCACCTGCCTTGTGTTCGGCGAGCGCCTCGCCCACCAGCCGGACATACAAGTCGAAGCCGACATCGGCGATATGGCCACTTTGCTCACCCCCGAGCAGATTCCCAGCGCCACGAATCTCCAGATCCTTCAAGGCGATCTGCATGCCCGACCCAAGGTCACTTCGCTGCGCAATTGTCGCGAGCCGTTCGTGTGCGGTCTCGGTCATCGCCTTGTTGGGGTCGTAGAGCAGATACGCGTAAGCGCGTTCACGTCCCCGCCCTACACGCCCCCGCAACTGGTGCAATTGCGACAGACCAAACGTGTCAGCTCGATCCACGATGAGCGTGTTTGCATTCGCGATATCGATACCGGATTCAACGATCGTTGTGCAAACCAAGACGTCAATTTCCTTGTTCCAGAAATCAACGATCACCTGCTCTAGGCGAGTCTCCGGCATCTGACCATGCGCCACCGCAACCCGCGCCTCAGGCACCAGATCCTGCACCCGGCGCGCCGTGCGGTCGATTGATTCCACTCGGTTGTGAACAAAGAAGACCTGTCCGTCACGCAAAAGCTCCCTACGAATGGCCGCGGCGATCTGGGAGTCGTCGTAAGGACCAACGTAAGTGAGAACCGGATGCCTCTCCTCCGGGGGCGTTTGGATGACGGACATCTCACGAATCCCCGTGACGGCCATCTCCAATGTGCGGGGAATTGGGGTGGCCGACATTGCAAGCACGTCCACGTTCGCCCGCAACGCCTTCAGGTGTTCCTTGTGCTCAACTCCGAAGCGCTGCTCTTCATCAATGATCACCAATCCGAGATCCTTGAAGCGAACCTCCGGCGTAAGCAGCCGGTGTGTTCCCACCACGATGTCAACCGAGCCATCAGCGATACCGGCCAGCACCCTTGTGCGTTCAGCATCAGATGTGAAGCGCGACAACGCCGCGATCGAAACCGGGAAAGGTGCGTATCGCTCACTGAATGTCGCTAAGTGTTGTTGAACCAGCAGGGTGGTTGGCACCAAGACGGCAACCTGCTTGCCATCCTGCACCGCTTTGAAAGCAGCACGAATCGCGATCTCGGTCTTGCCGTACCCAACGTCGCCACAGATCAGTCGATCCATGGGAACAACACGTTCCATGTCTCGTTTAACTTCATCTATGCACGCGAGTTGGTCGCCCGTCTCGACATACGGAAAGGCATCTTCAAGTTCGCGCTGCCACGGAGTGTCAGCCCCGAAAGAGTGGCCTCTGCTCGCCTGCCGTGCTGCGTACAGGCGAATCAGCTCCCCTGCGATCTGTCGAACAGCTTTGCGCGCCCGACCTTTGGTCTTCGCCCAGTCCCCACCGCCTAGTCGGTGCAGGCTCGGCGACTCCCCACCCACGTATCGAGTTATGAGGTCGAGTTGATCCATCGGCAAGAACAAGCGGTCTGGCGGTTGGCCTCGCTTACTCGGTGCGTATTCGATGATTAAGTACTCGCGCTCTGCTCCTTGCACGCTTCGACGAATCATTTCCACGTATTTGCCGACTCCGTGTTGTTCGTGCACAACGAAGTCACCGGTCTTCAACGTGAGCGGATCCACTGTGCGACGTCTACGGCTCGGCATCCGACCGGCGTCCGCGCTCCGCGCACGGCCACCGAATAGGTCGGATTCGGTTACCAGCATCAAACCAGCACCATCCAGCACGAAGCCTTGCTCTGCCGAACTACGAACGAGGGTCACGACCCCGGTCTCTGGCCGGTCGTTGAGTGCAGGCAGCTGGCGCGCGCCGATGCTCGTATCTGCAAGTTCTTCTGCGAAACGATCCAATGGGCCGCTACCTCGTGCGGTTACGACCGTTGATCCACCGTTCTCGATCCAGGTCTTGATATCGGTGAAGGCCGCGTGGGCGTCGCCGCGGTAGTCCTCGGTGAGTCGGGCACCGAAGTCGACGTCAGCATCGATAGTCGGTAAGGGGTTTAGGTCCCACCACCGAAGGGAATGATGCACCGCGGCTTCGCGCAGAGCATCCATCTCCCAATATGCAGCCGGAACTACGTCCACTGGCGCTTCCCCACCGAAGGCGGCGCTCTGCCATCCTGCTTGCAAGAACTCTTCGGCCGTTCGGATCACATCGGCTGCCCGGCTACGTACCCGTTCAGGCTCGCTCACCAGTACTTGCGTTCCCGTTGGCATCAAGTCGGTCAGCATCACCGACGCCTGCTGGGCCACCGGCTCATGGACAGCAGTGGCCAACAAGCCCTCAGGGACATCTTCCAGCGAGCGTTGATCGGCGACGGCAAAGTACCGGATGCTGTCGACTTCATCGCCCCAGAACTCAACCCGCACGGCGTGCTCCTCGTGCGCGGGGAATACATCGACGATCCCCCCACGCACCGCTAACTGACCGCGCCGTTCCACCAGATCGACCCGTTCGTAGCCCAAATTCACGAGTTGTTCAACGAGCACGGTCAGCTCGGACTGCTCACCCACTCGCACCCTTGCCGGGACCGCATCCGGGACGCTCGCTTCGATGGGTTGGATCACCGCGCGCGCAGATGCCACCACAACATCCAGCGGCCCCATCAGGCCATCTTCGGAATCGGGGTGGGCGATCCGACGCAGGATTCGGGTTCGTCGACCAATCGTGTCCGCCGATGGTGCAAGCCGTTCGTGCGGCAGTGTTTCCCAGGAGGGAAAAGTTGCTATCGCGGCATCGGGCAGGTAGTCCGCGAACATCTTCGCTGCATCTTCCGCGCCCTGACCACTCGTGGTGACGAACAACAGCGGCGCGGAGCTCGAGTCGCGGATGAGCGAGCCGATGAGTGGGTGGGCGCTGACCGGCGCAAGCACGTCGGCGTGTTCAACATCGGAATCCGCACATAGCTCACTCAGCCGTTTTGCTGGTGGATAGTTCTGGAGGAGTTCGACGATGCCACGAAGGCTCACGATCCGGACGCCTCCGCCAGGGCTTGTTGCAGGTAGGGGTACAGCTCGCCATGGGCAACGACGAGGTCCTCGACATAGGGGGGCATGTGATTGAACGTGACGGGAGATCCGTCCAGGTGAGCCGCACGTAGTCCGTAATGTTCGGCTACTCCGTAGGGAGCGGCAACATCCCATTCGTAGAAGCCGGTGTCGTGCAGATAAGCCTCTGCCCTACCGGCGAGCATTTCGCCGACCTTTGCGCCCACCGAGCCGACATCGACGATCTCGACCCCGTAGTCGTTCACTTTCGCTTGCCGAACGATCCGTTCAAGCGCTGCACGTGTGGCCTCAAGAGTGGCTGGGGGGCGACTGCGGGAAGCCACCAACCGGATCGGACGGTCCGTTGGCAACTCGGAAGGAGAGCTGGAATCCAACACACTGCGGGTGAGTTCCTGGGCCGGCAAATCGACAGTGCAAGCATGAAGTTCGCCGAACGCCCACAGCGCGATGTGAACTGCGAAGTCCTTGCGGTTCTGCCCGTACTCCCATGTGCCGTCAAGCGGATCGACAATCCAGACTCGGTCAGCGGCCAACCGGGATTCGTCATCTTTGGCTTCCTCGCTCAGGATCGAATCCTGCGGACGTGCGGCATGCAACCGTTCCAAGATCAGATCATTAGACCGAGCATCCGCGGCATCGCGGAGTTGATTTGCTGTCTCCTTGTCGGTTGTGACGCCGTGCTCGCTATAGAAGTCCAGTCGCATCTGCAGCAGCAACTGACCTGCCTCGCGGGCAATATCCCGGGACAAAGTTGCGTCGTCTCGCTCATCGTTCATTGATCGTCTCCACCCGGTCGCGTATGGAACTCATTCTGCGCCACCTCCAAGCCTCGGTGCACGAGAGTCTCGACTGCCGTGGCCGATCGATCCAAGAAGGCGGGCAGTTCGGTGCGCTGAGCGCCAGAGAACGGCTGCAAGACGAAGTCTGCCGGCGCTTGTCGACCGGGTGGGCGACCGATACCCATTCGCACGCGGTAGTAGTCCCCCGTACCGATCGCAGAACGAATGCTCTTCAACCCGTTATGTCCTCCATCACCGCCACCACGCTTAAGGCGAAGGGAAGTGAAGTCGATATCGAGTTCATCGTGCAAAACCACGAGTCGATCGGGAGGAATCCGGTAGAACGCCATCGCCGCTTTCACCGGACCACCACTTTCGTTCATGTAGGACAGTGGGTTGCATAACACAACCCGCTCACGCGCCCCGGGTAAGCCCAGGTGCGTTTCAGCGATCTCTGCGAGAACCTTGCGGTGCCGAGACAATTTTGCGGAGCACTCGACGGCGAGTGTCGCGACTGCCATCGCGCCGACATTGTGCCGAGTGGTGGCGTAGGCCGGCCCGGGATTGCCCAGTCCGACTACCAGCCAGGGCTCAGACACAGCAGGCGCTGGCTACTCGGAGTCGGAAGAAGCTTCGGCCTCGCCAGCCTCGGCCCCGGCCTCTTCCTTGGCTGCTCGGGCTGCCTCGCGAGCGGCTTCGGCAGCGGCCATCTCAGCGGCCTTGGCCTTGACGTCGGCCACCGCGTGATCCACGGCCTCCATCGGATCCTCACCGCGGGCAACAGCTTCCTCAAGCGCCATGATCACCGATGCGGAGTCATAGCCTGCCTCGGCCGCGGCGATCTCTGCCTTGGCGACGGCATCTGCGTAGCTGGTGCGGATTGCCGCCTCTTGCTTGGTGATGATCACGAGGTCGATGTGCTCAAGATTTCGCTTAACGGGATCACGCTGCACGTCTCGGGGCTTGGTGAGGTAGACGTTCCCACCGTACGTAACGTTCAACACCACTCGCGGCTTGCGCAACGCAAGATTCATCTCGTGCTCGCTGATGGCCACGTGGACCAACTCCATGTCGGCACCGTAGATAACGGCTGGCACGTTGCCCGATCGCCGGAGTCGGCGGGCAGCGCCCTTGCCGAAGTCCGTGCGGGGCTCGGCGCTGATCTCGACGTTGGTCACAGTGGTGCTCCTTCGGCTGGTGCTCAGTAGGTGTCTCTGCGTTCTCGCGGGGGCGCGGCCGACGGCGCGGCATATCGCCGCCCGCGTCGATCACGTCAACGCTCCCTGGAGCGTCTCCCTCGCCGAGGACGGCAGAAGTCTAACGGGGGGCGGGGCGAGTTCGGCGACCGGTCAGTGGGATGAGGCTTCGTCGGCGGTTGCCGCCTCGAACATCTTGGTCACGGATCCGTCTGTGAAGACCTCGTTGATCGCCTGGGCGAGCAAGGGCGCGATCGACAGGACGGTGAGCTTTTCGAACTGCCGCTCCTCAGGGATAGGCAGCGTGTCGGTCACGACCACTTCGGAAATCCTCGATTGTTGTAGCCGGTCACGGGCGGGGTCGCTGAGGATGCCGTGCGTTGCAGCGACGATGACATCCTTCGCTCCGTTTTCGAACAAGGTCTCGGCTGCCTTCACGATGGTTCCGCCGGTGTCGATCATGTCGTCGACCACCACGCACACGCGATCGCGCACATCGCCGACCACTTCAAACACCCGCACCTGATTGGGCACATCGGGATCACGCCGCTTGTGGATGATTGCCAGCGGCGCACCGA
>ERZ891134.1581-NODE-1581-length-15207-cov-5.750462_pt1 | contig 15207 bp, 14 predicted proteins | sample MGYA00520888_ERZ891134 | MGnify/ENA primary metagenome ERZ891134 (study PRJEB32303, sample SAMEA104408692) | aquatic metagenome | biome: Brackish water; feature: Coastal; material: water | place: Baltic Sea | collected 2014-10-23 | depth 10 m ... | reverse complement strand
ATCTATGCGATCAATCAGATGAGTTTTAATATAAAAAATACAATCCAGTGGAGGATGTGGGTGAAGGGTGTTGATGTTGCCTAACCCCTAAGGTCCTTCAACCATCACTGATAATAAATACTTATAAGATTATGTGTATGTGACCACTCAGTTTGAAGTGATCAAGATGGAATTACGAGAACGCCTACAAGGTAAAGACCAGGAGAAACTGACGACAGAAGTTGTTCAGTTATACATTAAAGAATTAGAAAAGAGATTTGAGAATCTGAAGCAAGACCCATTCTCAGCAAAAGCACGAATTGCCGTCAGGAAAGAGATTGAGAATATGAAGGCATTCCTCCATGAATCAGAGATGGAGAATTCCTGGGACAGTCTCAGTCAAACCTTTGGTTTAGAGGTAGAGAAGCCACAGACTGAGATGTCTTACACCTCTGCCTGGGAACAAGGAATGACTTCCAGTAAGTTCGATTAGATCTTTTCCCACATCGCTGCTGACTTCACAATGGCAGCATCAACAACTGCATCTTTCAATTCATAGATTGGTGTAACTACATTCTTCTGCCTGTAGTTATGGAGTGTCTTCAGGATCAGTTGCTTTCCAGACAAAGGAAATCCAGTTCGTAGTCTGAAAATAATCTTTCCCTTCTGGATAATGCTTTCCAGATAATGAAGGTTCAATCCTGTGAATAGAACATCTCCATTGCGAGGGTTCCTTTTCACTTGCATCAAATAGATGAGTGGTAAAGCGTCATACAGATTTGTCCCTTTCTTTCCAGGTCTTTCTGCCTTGTATCCATACACCAGCACTGTTCCTGCTTTGGCTTCAGTTATTCGTACTTCCTTGGAACCAAATTGTTTCTCACCTTTGATGATCTTGATGAGTGAATCATTATCCATTAGAAGGACTCACTCTCCGCCGCCGTCTCCACCACTATCGCCACCATCACCATCTGAATCATTGTCAGGATCTAATCCACCCCAGTGGCTTAGTCCGTAATTTCCTCTGGTCCCTGCATAAGTGGATCGATCACAGATACATTCCACTCCTTTCTTCAGACAGCGAAGACACATCTTTGCCTTTACTCTTCTGCGTTTCTGAGCCTTAGTGGCACTTTCACCAAGACCACCTAGTGCTCCACCACTGACATCTCCACCACCCCAACCACCTGGTTCTGCCCAGGCGTATCCGTCTCCATCAATCCCTGTCCGTCCCCAGACATTGAATGAAGGCCCATTGTCAGGATGTGAATCTCTTGAGTTACTTCCTGACACTGAATCAGCCTGAGTTCTTGGTTCACAACGCTTCCGCTTTGTACTCCACTTGTATCCAGGAGGACAGGAAGTCATCTTGCCTTCCTTTCCCAATTTCTCAGCGACTCTGTCTTTCGTCACATCTGCCTGAATGCTCTTACTTGCATTCTCGACAATTGCTTGTTTTGTTGCCTGTAATCCCTGAGGGGGTTGCCAATGATATTCCCTTCTTGCATCTTCGATCATTCGATCGATAAATTTGTGAGTCATCTCTACCTCTTAAATGGGTATTCCTGTATGTCTATTTATTGGTTGTGAATGGGTTGTGAGTGTGTTTCTAAATACCTATACAACAGAATCACTTTGAATTCTAATGAGAAACCCCTACCATAAGTTTATTGATATCCTTTCAGAAAGTAAGGAGTTCGAGCAATTTCTTTCATCTCATGAAGACCTTTGGGATAAGTATGAAAGGGCATCACAGGTCAAGAGAGTCCCTGGAATGGCAGGGAGTGTGGGACCCGTTGCTCGTCCATTTATCACCAGAGATGACTTTGGTGGTGCTCAAGTTATTCAATCTCTGAGAAGGAGTCAGCGTCCAGAGGCTGAGTTGGATCGTCTTATCCAGCAGTCTTATGCGAATGGAGACAGGGAGAGAGGAGCAAAGTTAGATGATTTCAGAAAAGAGTTTCAGTTGCAGAGAGGTGAGATTCAGTCTGGTTTCAGAAAGGATTTCGAGAATATTCAAAAGTCATATGACTTGAGTCGACCCACCACTGAGAAGCCTGTAGTTGATGCCAACACTGGTGACCTGATGAGAGATGGTCCTCAGCAGTACATGACCCCAATCCAAAGTCTGGAAGCCCAGGCAGCGGCAATGGGTGGTGGAGATGCTCGAACCACCCTTCGTAAGAACGCTGATGGTTCTATCAGTGCTCAGGTCACTGGTAATGCAGGAGGAGCGGCATCAGCTGCTGGAAGACAGGTTGGTGAGAACAATGTCCGTGCTGCTTTCCGTGATCGTCTCTCCAGTCTGAGAAGTTCCAACTCTGACCCTGGTCTGCTTCGTCAGATGGATCAGCTGAATGACAGGTTCTCCCAGGTCGACAAGATGTCTGGCGATGAGAGAACACAGGCAAGAAAGCAGTGGGACCAACAAGCCAGAACCCTGATGAACCAGGCTTCCAGGGCAATTGCAAAACCTGAGGCACAAGTATCAGATCCTTGGGGTGCTGGTGAAGCACCAGGTGCCACCAGACAGAAGGTTCAGGACTACAACCAATCACAGGATGAACTGAGAACTGCACAGGGACAGGAAAGAGCAGCGGCATCTGCAGCACAGGAACCCACTCCCTTCCAGAGAACCCTTACTGACAGGGAGAGAGAACAGAGAGCGAATGATGCAAGAACACGACCTCGTGGTGCAGGACAAACTCCTTCCTCTAAACAGGCCCAGGAACTGGGACTCCAATACGGAGGTGGTTCCCTCTACTACGACAGAGAGACAGGACAGGAATACAAAACCATTGATGGTCAGCTCACCAAGTTGGATAGCGTCCGTCGTCTTCCTTGGAATGCAAAAACTCAGTCACAACCAACTGATGGAACCGCTGCTGACGAATTTATGGCGAATGCCAGAGCAGCAGCTCAGGGTGATCAAGAGAAGCAACCAGTCAGTAAGAGTTCCAGACGCAGGGCTGTAATCAAACCCTCCACTACTGAGAAGGGGGAGAAGGCATCCACCACTGATAAGAAAGGAGAGAAGGGACAGAAGACGAGTAAGTCCTCAGGTCGATCAGGTGGTTCTGGTGGTGGGTTCAAGAAGGCCGTGTCACCTAAGGCAAGACGGGTTGAGAAGGACAAGCGTGAACGGGTGAACCCATTCAGCAAGAGACAGACCAAGGACCCCAACCTGGAATCTCAGTTGGAGATGGCGTCTAAGCGAGTCAGTGGAATCAAGAAGCAACTCAAGGATCTGATTGACCAGATCAAGAGTGAGAAGAACCCTGTCATCAAGGAACGACTCATCAAGAAGTTGGCAGCACTTGATCGCCAGTTGGGAACTGCCTATGTCGCCCTTGAGAGAATTAAAGGTGTGAGTGGTCTCACTACATCCGTTGGTGGATCTCAGTTCGAGCAACTGAGAGACATGTTCCGTGACACAGAGAAGATGTCCATTGAGGCATCTAATTTCACAGGAAAGAAACCAGCTGTTTGGACTGAAGCTGATTCTTTTCAGAAACAAACTGGAAAGACTTCATCACTTGACGACTTCTTCAAAGATACAAAGGGTAATCAAGATAAGCGTTTTGCAAACATCAAAAAGGATGCTGAGTCTGCAAGACTTAATTCAAAACCAGATATTGATGCTGATGCGATTGCGAAAGAAATAAATGATATGGAATCTGAAGACTCTAAGGAGTCAGAAATTGATACAACAGTTCCAGAGGAATTGATGAATGGCTTGTTCTACATGTCTGATGATGAACAAGCAGCAAAGAGAGATGCTGAGGTTGAAGCTGCAAGAGAAAAAGTAGATTGGGATAAAAAGTGGTTTGATCCTTATGAAGGTGAGACTTCTAAGGAGAAGAAACTTAGGTTGAAGAGAGAGAAGGCAGCAAGAAGGACAATGGAAGCTGCCGATAAAACAATGGAACCATTGTTTGACAAGGCATCACAACTTTCTCCTAGTAATGATAATACGACTGCTTATTTTTCACTTGTTGGTCTCTATGAAGGTCTTACGACTAAGGCTCGCCAAAGCATTAAAAAACACAACTTGTTTGCAAAGCCAAAGGAGCGAGATTATTACTCTGATAAGCATGTTGGTGAATTGACGGCAAGCATAGACAAGTTGGATACTGGTGGTGGATCTAATGAGTCAGTATCAAATCAACTGTTTAAAGCATTGGAATCAGTTGGTAAGGATTCCAATCTAAGTGAGAGTGAAAAAGTTATCGCACTCGCTGTTGTACAGGCAAATGCTCGTGAAACTACTGGTGGTCTAGAAGGTAACAAAGAAGTTATTTCAAAGTGGGGAAAGCAGTTTGTTGAGGCATTGAAGAATGTGGATGGACGATATGTGTATGAAAGGGAAGAGTCAAAGTCTCTCTTTAGTAATTTGATGTACTTGGTGAAGAACATCTCACGAGACTACGAACCAACGAAAGGGAATAATGATAGAGATGTTCTCAATGGTATTAGGACTTCAGGGGAAAACAAGAGAATTAAACAAGTCTGGATGATGCGTGATGACATCCTTCGCAAGAGTGGATTGAGAGATGGTGTTGATTCTGCTTTGAGTCAGTTGGCATTTGATGTTGATCTAAAGCCAAATCCTATTACTGGTGAGAAAAAACAGGCTGAAATTAAAGCACGAGTTGGTCGTGGTCCAGAAGCAGATGCCTATTACCTGGCACGAGAAATGGCTGAGAAAACTCCTGATGCTGCTGTTGGTTTTGTTGATCAACAAATTGATAAGGCACTAAAAGCTGATGAGAAGAGAAAGGATGGTTTGGAGAAGGCTAGAAAGTTGAACACTAAGGATGACTCTTCTGTTCCTTCAGTTGATGATCAAATGAAGGACTTCCTCAAAGGTGTTGAATCTGGTCAGATTAAGACTAAGGATGATGTGACGAGGGGAGATATCCCTGAACATCTAATTGGTATTGGTCTTGCTCCAATGCTCTATGAGAAGGTTATGAATCAGAGAGTGCAACAACTGATGGAGAATGGACTATGGGCAAAGTATATGAGACAGACACTTCGTCAGAATGCTGATATCACCGAATCTGTTTCCTTCAATAGTGGTGGTAAAGCCGGAACACTGATGCACCAGTTGATCAATGATGATCTCAATTTCCTTTGGACTGAAGAGGGATATGACTGGACACTCAATGTTGAGCAAGTTCTCAGTGAAATGAATCCTGACAACAAACTCCGTTACAAACTGGCAGAGAGCAGTTTCGTTGAAACCAATCGATTCCATGTCCTTGGGGAGCGAGTTGGTCTTTGTATTGATGCTGCTTTTGCTGATGGTGACCTTGTGGAATTCCCAACCAATCCTTTCTCCAGAGAGGTTCTGAAAGAGGAAAGGTCATCAGACCAGACAGGTCTTTACCAGGCATTGATTGATGTCTCATACCAGTCACTGACTGAAACCAGAACTCAACGATCACTTGATGAGTGTGCTGATGGAGCTTGTGGTTCAGTTACTGGTGGTGGTGGTTATGACGCCTCTGCTGATGCTGAGGGTCCCGAAGCAGGTTTTGACATGCCACTGGTTGATCCAAAACCCAAGCGTCGCAAGCAGGCAAAACCAAGTAGTCGCAAGAAGTTCAGTCTGAAAGACATCAAAGAGAAGTACTCAGGATCCTGGAAACACCAATAAATACTCATAAGAGTCCTTTTTGAGACACCCCGTAAATGTCATACGCTGACGCCATTGCCCTTATGCAAAAGGGCAGGGCAAATCCATCAGACTATCAAGTAGTTTTCCCTGAACGAATTACTTCATTGAGTCCTAGTCGTGAGGAGTTTGCCGACTACATTGGTTATTTTTGTAGAGCAGCAACACTTCCAGGAACTAACAATTCAATCCTTGCCCTGAGTGGTCAGGAGAATGTTGGTATCGCCAGGAATGTGATTACTGGTAAATCTTTTGGATCACCTGCTGTTTTCACTTTCAGTGATCGATCTGATCTCCTTATCTACAATACTCTTGCTTCATGGATGGAGTTAGCAGTTCTCAACTCTAACCAAGAGAGTGAGAGAAGTTTAAGGGTTAATTACTATGACAGCATCAAGTGTGATATTGAGGTTCATAAGTTAGAACCAGAAAACACTGGAGGAGCAAGAACAGATAGAAGTTTTAGACAGAGGGTAAGGACTGGCACCTGGAAACTTATTAACTGTGTTCCCATTGGTATTGAACAAACCACACTTGCCGTTGAGGCAGCTGACTCTCTGTTGGACTTCACTATCTCAGTTGGTTTTGAGTCCTTCACTTATTCAGATAATGTGAATGAAAATGTGATGATGAAATCCGTAATTTTAGGAGGTAGATAAATGACTGATTCACCTGATGGACCATTGATTCACCAGTATCCAAAGGATATTGGACCTGATTATGTGATGATTACTTCTCATAAGTTTAGATCTCGTCCTACGAGGGTAGGAAATGCCAGAGATAATTTGATTGGTGATCCAGGTGCATTACCTCCTGTTGTTAATCACTTCAAACTTCCTGTTCCAGATCTACCCAATATGATCTCAAGTCAGAAGTTTGGAACCATTGAAGGTGCGTTGAATAATGCTCTTGCTACTGCTGGTGGTGAAGCGTATTCAGCAATTGATTCTTCCATCACTGCAGGTAAAGGTCTTGACCAAGGTCAAGTTGGTGAAATCGCTAACAGACTTAAGGCCCAAGTTACTGATGCTGGTGGTTCCGTCATCAGAGAAATGGCAGCAGGACTAGCAGGAAAGATGGTTGGTATTAATGCCATTCAGTTCCAAACTCTTGCCACAGGTTCAGTGACCAACCCCAACATTGAGTTGTTATACGCAGGACCAACTCTCAGAACATTTGCAATGAACTGGACATTTGCTCCTAAGAGCTCTGAAGAAGCTCAAGGATGTTATGACCTAATCAAGGCACTAAAACAAGATCAACTTCCTTCATCCTCTGGTGGTGGAATGTTAGAAGTGCCTCATGTCTTCAAGGTAAAACTTTATATCCAAGGAAAGGAAGCTGAGTTTTATCAGAAATATATGACTTGTGCTTTGGAATCAATTGGTGTGAATCAAGATGCTCAGGGTTCACACATGACACTTCCTAATGGTGCTCCTGTTGTCTCATCCCTCAGTTGTGTGTTCAAAGAACTGAAGATCATCACAAGGGAAGACATGGAGAACAACATCTAAGCGAGCATTCCAGACAACGCTGACCTGTAGAAGTAATCCAGACTCACCATCGAGTTAGGTGAGGAGGAGAGTTGAGGGGCTCTACCAGTGCTACTGGTTGATCCACTCTCACTTCCACTGTTACCTCCACCCATTGGAACTGGGACAACCACTGGTGCTTGGTGTCTGGCGTAATACCCGTTGTCTCTACTTGCCCTGCTCATGGCGTTGTAACCACTGCTATGGGAGGACGGCATCGTTGAGATGTTGCTCTTGGGTCCTCCATAACCAGGTTGGACATTCCCACCCTTCTGGAGGTGTTGTGCGTAAGACCCATTGGTGTAAGCACCCCAGGGACTGAAACCACCAGCGTCGCTCCAGATCCTGTATGCCGCTTTCATGTTTGTCGCTGGGTCATACAGATCCTGTCTGCTGATACCTGCTGCCTGAAGCCAATCCTTATGGGCTTTCCAGTTCACCTGCATCAGACCAATGGAGTCCTCTCCAGTCACTGCTGAGAGACCTGACTGATTGGTATCGATATTTGGATTACCACCAGACTCAGCCATTGCAATGGCACCAAGGGTGTTCAGAACTCTGTCTGGGAAACCAGCACTCTTTGCCAGTGCCTTGATCTCTGACTTACTCATCCCACCTGTAGGGGCGGTGTTTGCTCCTGATGTGTCGTCAGTTCCACTGGATGGTCTGGAACCAGTGACAGCACTCATAGAACTGAAGGCTCCACCAATCATTTCTGTGATGGGAGCAAAGACCTGAGCCATTGCTGCGAATGGTCCCAGATTGGAGAACATATCCAATGGGTTGAATGGTTGTTTGTCGGGAGTTGTTGATGGAGTTGATGGAGCACCCCAATCCGGCATCGGTGTACTTGGAGCAGTAGGGGCACCAGCGAGAGCAGCTCCCCAGTCCCAGGATGGAGCAGCTGGTGCTGTTTCAGGAGTTGTCCCTGCCTTCACAGCGACATGAAGGTGGTCATAGTGACCAGAAGTTTTCCAAAGCAACTCTGAGATGTTGTACTTATCTTTGTTCTTATTCAGATGAGCGTATAAAGCATCTAGTTCTGCATTGGTGTTATGACTCAAGGGAAAGTCAAGAGCCTCTCCATAGTTGTGATGTGAGCTATATGGTCTCATCCATGTTCTTTCGTTCCCTGAACCTGTGTATCCAGAATTCAGGTTGAAGTCAGGATGTTGCCAAGCTGCGTATCCCTGATTGACTAATTTCTTACCCAGAGGAACAATTCCACCTGTCTGGAATCTGGGAACCATTGAGTGATTCCACATATCCAGTTGGTTTTTGCCAATGGCACTAACTAATTTCTTGTTGAGAACATATTCACCTGGTTCCAACTTCGCTAGAACCGTATCTCCATTGCCTGAACCAGGAACAAATGCACCAGTATTGAATCCGATAGGTGCCATGAATGGTCCGCCAAATGAACCACTAAATGGATACCCAGTTACATCTCTTACAAAACCTTCACTCCATGCCTGGAAAGCACCAACCACAGTTGTGAGTCCTGTAACTGCACCCCAAGTCAATGCTCCTGCTGCTAATCCTGGTGTTGCCGCTGCTGGTGGATTAGGAATGCTTGGTGCTCTGCCTGGAGATGTTCCACCAACACTTGGTGGTCTAGGTAATCCATTTGGTCCGAGAATAGTATTTGGAGGTGACACTGGAGGAACACCACCGACAGGACCTCTCACTGGAGGCGTTCCTATTGGAGGGGTTACAGGTGGAGGGGTTACAGGTGGAGTTACAGGTGGAGTTCCTCCTCCTCCTTTAAATGCCTTAAGAGCTAGTCCTAATCCTTTTAGACCCAGTAATATAGCTGAACCAGGAGCTAAGAGTACGGCTAACGCAGTGAATCCAACTGCTGTGTTTTTCAGACCCGCTCCAAGATCTTCCCAAGTTTCCCACTTAAAGAATTCACCTTTCAGTAGGCTGTCGACTCCATCAGCAAGTTGAGTTATTCCATCTAAGAATTGTGTTAAGCGATCAAGTCCGAATTTTGCAATTTTGACTACAAACTCAAAGAGAATACCCAATCCTTTCTGAAAATTCTCATCTTGCAATGTTTCGGCGAGTGAGAGAGCTCCTTCTGTAAGAGTCTTAATAGCATTCCCAATTGCTTCAGGATTAGTAAGTAAAGTGGCTAAAGCTAATCCTTTGAATAGTGTGCCCAGTAAGCCCTTTAGACCGTTAAGTGGTTTAGCAACTGCCTTTACTATTCCCTCCATTGACTTGATTGGAGTCTTAAATCCATCCTTTAATCTCTGGATAATACCTTTATTCTTGTCTTCTCTATCTTTTTTGGTTTGCTTTTTTTGATTACCAGTTATTACTGCTGTCTGATTATTGACTGCATCAGCAATTGCAGTCATTGATTTTTGCAATTCACTATATTGATTGCCATTCTGTTTCATCGCATCAGCGATGTTCTTATCTCTTTTCTGATCGTCTCTCTTTTCGTTGCCTCTGCTTTGAGTAAGACTCTTGCCTAGAGCCTTAATCGCATTCGTTGTCTTTACATTCTCTCTACTAATTGTTTGGGATAAAGACCTGCCCAAGGCATCCAGTTCAGACCTTCTGGCGTTTGGATTTTCGTAACTAGAGGCCATGCGTCAAATTGCGCTTTTAGGTATTTATTTGGGTTGTAGGGATATCGTTTCTACATTCTGTGAGCTTGGTTCATCTACTTGATCAGTAGATCTGAGGCAAGTGAGTCGGGTATAACCACTATTAGTTTCACGAAGGAAGTGGTGAGCAATACCAGAAACAATCCAGTTACCACTGAACTTCTGGTCTCGTTCTGAATCTGACTTCTCTGATGCCTGATAGATCGTCAGGTTCACTTTGTCACCCACACAGATATCAGTTCTTGTTGGAACAGTCAGGCGACACATTCCATCAGTGATGTTGTTGATTGTTCCTGCTTCTTGCTGCATTGAAAGCAGCTTCTGATCTATACTATTTTTTGGAACACTTTCACATTCCTGATTAAAGCGTTCATTTGAATTGGTACTTAAAAAGATTCTGGTGGGTGTTCTACTTGTCTTCTTCTGTTTCTCTGTTGCCATTCCAGAGTCCCACTCCTGCTCCTTATAGACACCAGAGTCCAGATTCAAATTGATGAGTTGTGACTTAAAAGCACCTGATCGTTGCTGAGTTTGGGTGTCGTTATTTCTCACTGTCTCATAACTCATTATCTGTTCTCTGGTGTCTTCAACTGCCCTGCTCTGGTTTGCTAGTGACTGCCTAAGTTCCTTTGTCTCTGTGTCTGATAACTCTCCAGCAAGGAACTGAACTGATGTCCCAAACCGAAGTCCTTTTCTGGTTTCAAAGAACAAGAATCCACCAGTTCCACTAGCAGTTATTTCTCTTTTCTTATCATCATCAGAAGTTTGTCCTCCTCTCTTTAATGGAACACCATGCTTCTGGACATATTGAATTACTTTGATGGGAGTCCAGCGTGATGCCAAGAAGTTCATTGGTCTCCCTTCCCCAAGCAGATTATCTGAAGTGACTGGAACCTCAGCGTCCTTATTCAGTCTTTGGATCGCGTCTTTTACAACAATCTCAGGTTCCTGATTCTTATATCTTTTAGTCATCCGCTTCTGTTCGTTCTCTCTAATGACAGAAGAAACAAACTCCACCACATAAGTGGTAACACCATTTGCTGTAACAGTGCGATTTGAAATCTTATTCACATAACCATCAAACACCAATCTCTCTTCAAGTGGAGTTGTGAATTCAATTTTAAAAGTCTCGTTACCTTCAATACTATTCTCATCAAGAAACTGGTTTGTAGCTGTCTCAACCAGAGTTACTGACCCAGTGATTCCTGACATAAAGGCATGTTCATAGATTTCAAAACCAAAGAACATACTTCCATCAACTGGTTTCCCGTCAATTTCTAGATTATCCAGTGTGAAATCAGTACTTTGACTAAACTCGCTCATTCTCTTTTACCATCAAGTTGTGGTGTCCTAAGGATTCTCTCGTAGTAACCCTTGTGGTTATTTATTTTTAGATTCTCAGATCAATCTTCTGTTACCCAGACTGGAAGTGAGGCAAGGAATTCATCAGGTCTCACATAAGTCATGTCATCCAGCAACCTGGCAACAAAGCTTGCACCACTACAACTGACAAAACACTCTGCTTTATCTGCACTATCAATGTATTTTTCTGTCAGTAGAAACTCTGTTAGCTCCTTCATCTGATCTTCTGATACTTTCATGGGTTATCCTGTTTTTATTATTTATTTCTCTATCAAACCCTCAGAAGTTAGACATAAATAACTAAAATCATTCGCTGGGTAACAAGTGATTAAAAGATCAAGCAAGCCAGAATATTCAGTCAAACTCCCTATTCTTGGGAAGACGGTTAAGTACAGCCCATTCAATATGCGGGCAGAACGCTCGCTAATGCTGGCGACACAGACAGAGGACCAGGATGAACTGACGAACGCTGTCATCAATACCATCAACGATCACATCTCTACCTCTGGTGTGAAGGCAGAAGACCTCTCCCAGGCAGAGGCAGAACTCCTCCTTCTCAATATGAGAGCCAAGTCTGTTGGTGAGAAGATTGATGTGACTGTTGAGGACCCTGAGAATGAAGGAAAGAAGTATGACGCCAAGGTGGATCTCACCAAGATCACGGTGAATACTCCTGAGGGATTCTCTGACACCATTCAGATTGATGAGGAGACTGTTATTAAATTCCGTCTTCCAGGTCTCTCTACTATGGAGGGTGTGAAGTTGGAGAGTGAGGATGAGTTCTCATCCACCCTTGCGGTCATTGCCCGTTGTATTGCTGCTCTGAATGTTGGTGAAGAGTCCTATATGCCAGCAGACACCCCCATTAAGGACTTTGAGGACTTTCTCCTTGAACTGGATACTGGTGAGTTCCAGAAGATCTCTGATCAGTTCTTTACCAAGCTTCCCTCACTAAGCACAACCATCACCATCAAGCGTCCTGATAAGACTTCGTTCAAGGTGGAGGTTGCAGGCCTGGCCTCGTTTCTGTAGTCTCCTTTTTTGCCACAGAGACCTCAGTGTTTATGAGTCAATGTGGTCACTTTGTCAGTTTCATAACTGGAGTTGGGATTCATTATGGGAAATGATTCCCTGGGAATATGATTCAGTAATGTCCCTTACTGCTGGTTATATTGAAACCGAACAACTCAAAGAGAAACAAGCTCGTACTCGACAAGGATAAATATCATTGTCCTTAGAAGGACGCGAGAGGCCCAGGTTGCTCCCAGCGAACCTGGGTTTCTTGCTGCCTGAACCCGCAAATAAATACCTCTACACCTCAGTTTGAAGGGAAGTCATGAAAAAGAGTATTGAAGATTTTAAAGCCGTACTGAGTACTGGTGGCGTCAGACCAACACTTTACGAGGTTCTTCTGACACTCCCGAACTTTGAGATCATCACTAACTCAGAGTTCTTGTATGGAGAGGAAACTCGTGCCCTCCCAATGCTTTGTAAATCATCCTCCATTCCGTCAGCTCTGAACACGACAGTGACTGTGGGTTTGCCTGCAGGTGCCAACCTCAAACTTCCTGGTTCTCGCCTCTATGAACCCTGGGATATGACCATCATCAATGACGGAGACATGCGTCTTCGCAACATGTTTGAGAGATGGATGGAAGCGATTATCCGCCCTGACAACCAACTCAGTGTTCAGAGACTCTCTGACTATCACGGAACTGCCCAGGTACGACAGCTGGATAGACAGGGGAATGTCATCCGCCTCTATACCCTCTACAACTGCTTCCCAACCAATATCGATGCACAACAGCTGGCATTTGATGCAGATGGAGTCACTGAGTTCACGGTGACGATGAACTATCACTATCACGAGGCAAGGACACCTGAGCTAGGAGATTTGTTCGCAGAAGTTTTTTGATCCCAATCGTGCAAAGATTTGCTTATTAAATGGACTTGGCCACCTCCTTAGAATTGGTTCCTTCTACCACTAATAAATAGATGTAAGAGATGTTTATAGGGAACAGATCTTGTGTTCAATAAGGGTGCCTGGTTTCAGGGCCCTTTTTTGGTTTCTCTATTAATTGATATTTCATACCATCCACTTTGCTCGTCACAGTTTTTCGTTCTTGAAACTGAGTTCTATATAACTCACATTTATTGCAACCGTGGATTTTACACCAGTCTTTCACATTGTCTATTCTAATTTCTCTTTTGTTATTCAGGCACAATAGTGTCCTCTTGATTCCCAATTCCCATTTGTCCACCACCTTTGGTGTGGGAGTTTTTGGTCTTACGGAGTATAGACAACTCATTAAACCACTAGTCTTTAGATGTTTCAGATGATTTGAGATTGTTAGCGAGTTCCATTGAGGCATCAATAGAATGATCTCTTTGGTGGTTCTTCCCTGATCTAGATGATATTGAAGTTCTCTGTAGTCTCCCTCTCCAAATATGTGTGAGTTAACTCTCCCTTTATTCCCCAGTCTTTTGCGTTCCTCACTCTTGGTGATCTTCATCAAATGACCTGGGTTGCAACAGAGAGGGTTGTCACATACCTGGATAACAGTGTGAGAACTCGGAACATGTCCATAAGCCAGTTCATACGCATACCTGTGAGCGTCATATAACCTTCCCTTTCTTCTCACCACTCCATTGCCGTTATAAGTGACTGCCCCAGTCCATTCCCAACAGGCTTCTGTGGTGGAGGCATCAACCCTTTCCCAGAAGGATAAGTCCATTATTATTGTTGCTTTGTGCCACAAATCTATTTATTTTTAATCAGTTTCAGGTCCTTTCTGTTTTTACTGTCAGGTCCTGACCGAACATGCATTATTGGGACCAATTAACAATATGATTTGACTAGGATGGGTTGTTGATTCATTTTCAGGACTTATCCCCCATTTGGGGGATGCGGTTGTTCTTGAGATGACAGACGATTGGTAGAGGGAGACAAACCCCCTACTAACCAAAAGGAATTACTAATGACTCTTGAAATCTGGATTGGCGACCCCTGCTACCTCTATGACTGGATCCCACACCTTGATGAGGTAATGAGGTCCTGTGGTTATGGAGACTTTGAGGACAGCGATGGAAACCTCCTTCACTACAGGGCCCAGAAGCGAGGACCTTTCGACAAGGACAACGAAGAGTTCTTGGAATGGGTTGCTGATGAGGAGCGTGAGGAGGAACTGAAGGACCCTGACGAACTCTCAGACCTCATCGATGACTATGTCAGTGAGCAACTAGGTGGTACAGAGCAATACGAGCAGGACAGTGAACTTATGGGTCCTGATGGTTGCTGTGCAGAGGACTTGGTTCTCGACATCGACATCTGCCGCTCTGGCACTTGGAATGGTGATGGAACTTTCCAGGACCAGGAAGGCAATGAGTATGGGGTGAGCTCAGGAATGCTGTGTGTTGTCAGGGCTGGTGATATCCCAAGCGAACACAGGGACTCTGCTAAGACTCTCGGTCACTTCCACACACTGGAAGGAGATTGGGGCGTAATGGATAGAGGTGAGGACGATGAATACAGGGTTGGTCTTCACTACTGGTCTGGTCTCCCCAGGTCCAAGCAAGAAGACGGCACCATTCAGTTCGGTCCCATCACTATCAAGACCGGCCCAGAACCTGACGCCGATGACTGATCTGAGTTCCAAATAAACACCTCCATCTACCACCAATGAAGATTGAGTTTGAATCCAAGGATGAATGGGATGAGCTGTTCTATGCAGTGAGGAACAGCAACATCCTTTGGCGCAAGAGACGGATGGAGTGTCAGGGGAAGATCAACCTCCAAGAGGATGGTTCCCCTGGCCAGTTCAGTCTTGAGGAGTGTGAGGAAGGAATGGCAGTTGCCAAGAAACTGGAGGACCTACTGGAATCCCTTGCTCCTCCAGAGTGGCCCTAGCAATTGAGAAGTAATGGTCCAACAACCATCATTTCTGAGGTGACAACACTAGAGGTGGTGGGGTTATCTCCAGAATCTCGGGGATATATCTGACCTCACCACCAGATGTGGTGTCCCATTGCCACC
>ERZ891134.1577-NODE-1577-length-15229-cov-5.567023_pt1 | contig 15229 bp, 17 predicted proteins | sample MGYA00520888_ERZ891134 | MGnify/ENA primary metagenome ERZ891134 (study PRJEB32303, sample SAMEA104408692) | aquatic metagenome | biome: Brackish water; feature: Coastal; material: water | place: Baltic Sea | collected 2014-10-23 | depth 10 m ... | reverse complement strand
CAGTCCCGGAGCACAGCCCATGTGCGGCAGGCGATGCAGCTGCTACACGATGGGGCGATCGGCGAGGTGCTCGTGGCCAAGGCCTGGAACAGTCAGCGGCGGAACAGTCTCGGCCGGCAGCAGCCGACCGACCCACCGGCAGTGCTCGACTACGACGCCTGGGTGGGGCCGGCAGTCTGGCAGCCGTATCAGGCCAACCTGCTGCACGGCATCTGGCGGTTTTGGCAAAACTATGGCTGCGGTGACATCGGCAACGACGGTGTGCATGAGATCGACATCGCCCGCTGGGGGCTGGATGTGGATCGGCATCCGGATCGAGTGGCCGGGCTGGGCGGCCTGTATGCCGTAGACGACGACCAGCAGTATCCCGACACGCAGTACTGCATCTATGAATGGTCAACACCGGAGACGGTGGGCACGAAGCAGCTGATCTTCGAGCAGCGCGACTGGTCGCCCTACGTGCAGGAAGGCCACGAGAATGGGAATGCCTTCTATGGCACCAAGGGCATGCTCGTGCTTGGCAAAAAGAGCGGCTGGCAGCTCTACGGCGAACGCAACAAGCTGGTCGATCAGGCGGAGGGTTCCTTCAGCTTGCCGCCCCACTACGACAACTTCCTCACCTGCATTCGGGATGGCGGCCGCCCGCATGCCGACATCGAGGAGGGCCATCGTTCCGCGGCGCTGGTGCACCTCGGCAATATCGCCTGCCGGCACGGTCGCACGCTGATGTTTGATCCGGTGGCGGAAGCAGTGATCGATGACAGCGAGGCCAACGCGGAGATCCGACGTCGCTATCGAGCGGACCACTGGGCGGTTCCTGCGGGCGTGTAGGGGAGCCGCTGGCCGGCGTTCTGCGTGCGGGCAGCGGGCTGCTCGCACTCGTGCTGCTCGCTTAGGGTGTTGCGACCCGCTCGACGACCCACTGGCGATGCTTTTCTGTCGAGTTCGAGGGGCGGATCTGCCAGCCTGGTCGTTGATGGAAGGCGTGTTGCACGCTGTTGATCGGGGCATCGCTTGCCCCACCGCGATGGGCATAGAGCAGGTATCGCAGGGTCAGCGGGGCGTCGCCGGTGAGTTCCCAGGCATCGTCAAAGCAGAACGAGGCTCCCATCCAGCCGTCCGCCCGCACATGCCAGCGAGCCGGATGCCGCGGATTTTCGGGGTGGTCGAAGAAGGTGATGCCCTCGATCTCGCTGGTGCGGCCTTTGCCGTGGCCGACTCCCACAGGGCCGGAGTAGTCGACCCAGGTCGCCGGTGTGCCGAAGATGGCGGGCTCACCGACCAGGCCTTCGCTGTTGGTCAGTGTGCCGCCTCCGAAGAAGTTGGAGATTGAGCGGGCGACGCGGACGGCGAGAAAGCCGAAGTTCGTCTTGCCCAGCGTCACCCGATCGCGGCCGTCCGCCGGACGGAAGGTGGACTGAATCTCCAGGGCGTGTTCGTCATTGCCGGCTTCCTGAAGAGCAGCCACGAGGTCGTGCTGCAGCAGTGGTGTGCCGCTGGGATCGAGCCAGCTGAGCCGAGCGGCGAAGACACCTTCCACGTCGCCATCGTCCTGCACCATCCAGAAGTCTTGGCGGATCGTGCAGCCGCTCTCGTCCTGCCAGAAGCTGTGGCCATCGACATCATGATGGGCAAACCAGATCGAGCGGTGGTGGTCGTGGTTCTCGGCGCCGGGGTGGCCCATGCGGGTGAGCAGGGCACCGGACGGGCTGCGAAACGGAAAGAAGAAGGGCCGTGGGGCATCGGTGTCATAATGCCAGCCGAGCTGGTCTTCACCGTCGATCGTAAACCGGATTGAAGCGTCGGGCTGTGGCGTCAGTTCAAAACGAGGCACCTGCGGCGACGGTTCTTCAGCCGCCCCGTCGACCGCAGGAAGGCCCAGCAGAAGAGCAGAGGTGAGTGCCAGTAGGTAGGCCAGGCTCTGCGGACGCAGGTTCCGCGTAAAACAAGGCATGCTACGGGCGTGGTCAAGCATCTCAGTTTCCTGTGGCGGACGAATGGCAGGCTGATGAGTGAGACTCACCAGCGTGATCCATGTTGGGCGGCCTCAAACGAAGCATCTGTGCATGGATCCGCTAGGGTACTCGGCTGAGTGCTGTGATGCTGCGATTGACGGGTGTTTTGGATGCGGCGGTGCTGAGGAGAGCGGAATCAAGGGAGGCAGGCCATGCCACATGGGGTGAAGCCGGGCGAGGCTCTCGCGGATGAGCAGCCGCGAGATGAGCGGCCGAGGATTCTGGCGGTGAGGCCGGAAGACTGGCCGGTGCTGCGGGATCTTGCCCGCACGATCTGGCACCAACACTACACCGCGATTATTTCCACCGAGCAGATCGACTTCATGCTGGGTGAGAGGTTCACCGACGAGTCGCTCCGTCAGCAGGTGGCGTTGCCAGGGCACGAGCTCGCGGTGCTGTGGCTTGGAGAGCGTGCAGTGGGCTACTGCGGCAGCGGTCCCAGTGGCGAGCCTGGCGTCTTTAAACTGGGGCAGCTCTACGTGCTCGCGGAGATCCGCGGGCGAGGCCTTGGGCGGCGGATGCTGCAGCATGTTGAGCAGCGTGCGGCTGCGGATGGTGCTGGATGGCTCATGCTCCAGGTCAATAAGGAGAATCAGGCCGCGATCGGCTTCTATCAGCGGCAGGGGTTTACGGTTCGGGAGGCCGCGGTCTTTGACATCGGAAACGGCTATGTGATGGACGACTATGTGATGCAGAAGCCGCTCGGGGGTATCCTGCCGCGAGCATGAGCGGTGCGGACTCGCTCCATCTTTTTTTCTGCCTTGTTTGGAGGACTGTTGCTGACATGCTCTGGATTCTCTTGGCTGCTGCTGCAGGAGCCTGTCTCGCGTTGCAGGCGGCTGCGAATGCCTCGCTGCGGGGCAACCTCTCAGATGTTCGCTACGCCGCATTTTTTTCTATCTGCGGCACGATTCTCACGGCCACGATGGTGATGCTTGCGATCCGGCCGCCTTTCCCATCCGCGGCAGCGTTTCGCTCAGCACCATGGTGGAACTGGATTGGTGGGCCGCTCGGAGCGCTGATCGTGTTGTCGGGCGCGTTTCTCACGCCAAAACTCGGCGCGGCGGCCTTCATGGCCGCTGTCGTCGCCGGGCAGGTGGTCTGCTCACTCCTGCTGGACCACTTTGGCTGGATGGATGTTGCACGCCAAGAACTCTCGCCAGGCCGTGCGTTTGGGGCAGTGCTTGTCGTCAGCGGCGTGCTCGCGGTCCGCTATTTGTGAGCGGGCGGAAGACGGATTTGCTCTTTTTCTAACTGCAGGGATCTCTGGAAGGGAAGCCAAACGGCTGCGAGCGGAGTCGGCTGGGCGACCCTGTTTTTCCGGCTCAGGTCTGGCATCTCGGGTCAGCCATGAGCGCCCCTGCTAGGCTGTTCGTGCGCCAGCCAACTCGTACCGGCTTTCAAGCCACGTAGCGGCCCGAAAAATAAGGAAACCACCGATGGCCAAGACAAATGATGTGCAAGATGCTTCTCGCGATGATCTCGTCGGCGATACCGAAATCCTGACTGAAGAAGGAAATCCCACAGCAGACGTGAGTGCCTCTCCTGAGCAAGACCACCCCGGCGATGGCGATCCCGGACGGCGTGTTGTCTACGTCTACGACGGCCAACTTGATTTACTTGGCAATGAAGTCAAAGTCGGCGACATGATGCCCGATTTCTCGCTCACGGCTTGGCGGGATCAAACCACCTCCGAGATCATTCCTGAGGATCTCCTCGCCTATGGACGTCCGATCCTGATCAGCGTCTGCTCGTCCGTCGACACTCCCGTGTCGAATGTGCAGTCCTCGCTGCTAGCACTGCGAATCAAGCAGTACGCGGGTCGGGTGCTCGGCGTGCTCGTGACAAGCGATCTTCCGTTCACGCAGAACCGATTCATTCGAGAACATCAGTGTGAAGAACTGATCGTTGGCAGTGACTACCTCGATCGCAACTTTGGTTATAACTGGGGCCTCCTGATAGATGAAGCAATGGTGTTAACACGAGCAATCTTCGTCGTTGACAGCGATGGCACGGTATGCCACGCACAGGTGCCCGAAAGATACACCTACGAGATCGACTATGACGCAGCACTGAGCGTCTTGGATCAGCTACTGCTGTAAGGAGCGTTGAGTGTTACGCTGACATTCCCAACGTCTAAACGCATGAAACCTTTTGCGATTCGCCGGGCGGTGTGGTGAGTCAGCTTGGTTTCCAAATTCTGCGGCTTTGGGCTTTATGCAGATGCTAAGGATCTGTTGTTGGCATTTTGTTGGTGTGCGTGCACCACAACCACTCTTGACGTCGTCACTACGATGACGAAATGACACAGATCCCGCTCGGCAGCGACCCAACTGATGGCAGAATGTTCCTGTTCGTGAACAAGCGACGCGATCGAACCAAAGGATTGTGGTGGAACGGCGATGTCTTCGTGCTGTGGTTTACGCGGCTCGAGCACGGAGCATGTGAGACGGTGTCCGCGTGAGATGGAGAGAGTCGCGCCAGCATCGACTCGAAACAGCTCACGATAACTCTTGGCGGCGTGACGCTTGAAAACGCCAAGCGACGAAAGCGTGAACGACTTCATCGAACGGATCCTCGCATCGTGGGCAGTCGGACCTGATGCTGGACCTTGATCTTGACTGTAGTTCGATCTGCAAAACAGGCCCTAACGCGACAGCAGCTTAGTCGACATTTCCGCAGTCCGTTTCCTAATGTCACGGGTCCCTATTTCTCCATTCAATAGCCCAGGCGTAAGTCGGATATGGGTGGTGGACTTCTTCTATATCACTCAAGTGGTAGAGGGGCTCGATAACAATAGCTTTGGGGTCATCGAATGAAACATGGTATGGCAAATTCTCTTTGTAAAATAACCGGAATGCGGCCCCACCCTCAGCGCCTGAATCGATCCAATAGTAAACTGTGGTCGACAGCTGTTTTCTTGAGTTGTCGTAGGAATTATAAATCCACGGAGATCCCCGCATTGTAATTTGATGGTTTTCGCAAAACTTAGCGAAATCTTGAGTGATTCTGTGTTCGTCTTCTGTTATTCTTGGTTTGTAGGACCTTCCAGGAGACATTCTTCTAGCCATATAGAGACTTTGTAAATTCCCTTCAAAAGCGCGGGGTAAGCGGAGTGGGATGTATTGTGCCGAACAAGCGGTTACGGCCACAGCCGCGTGGGCTGTGGTGAGTCGCGGGCGGCCGGTGGAGAGTTCATTGTCCTGTCGCCAAAGGCCTTTGGAATGCAGGTACAGTTTTGTCTCGTTGGCAAGCGAGGTCTTCTTGTTAGCGAACTCTGGCTTATGGTATTCATTCATGTCGTTCATCTTGACTACCCCTGATGACCGATTTAATCTGGCCTGGGCGATCGCTTGGTTTGAGGTTATTAATGAGTTTGTGTCCGGTCGTGAAGAACGCAGCATTTGAAGTCGTGTCCACTCGGCTGCAACCTGGAGGATGGGTTGGTTGTGGTGGTGGGGTGGCAAACGCATTGGCTGTCCGCAAAGGAAAGGTTCTTGGTTGCCTGTGCCCTGTGATGCACCCCCCTGGCGCTTACAGTCGATCACTGCACGCTCAAAGATGTCATGGTACTCGAGCCTGTGCGATATGGAGTTGCGGATGTTAATGTCAAGAAAGCACTCGTTGGTTTTTTTTAAATGTTCTTCAAATTCGTGCTTTAGTTGTTGACTCGGGTTAGCAAGGTTTACCTTTTCTCTCAATCCGCAGTCGATTAGGAAGGCGCGGTTTATATCTGTGATGAGTCCCGGGCTCGGAAGTGATAAGAGCATGAGGTTGTCGACAAGTCGCTTGAGTGTGTCGGGCAGTTTTCTTTGAAAGAGGCCTGAACGGTTTTTTGCAAGTTCTAGGCACTCGTCGTACGTCAGCCCTTGGTTGTTGGCTTGTGGGATTGCGGCTCGTACACCTCTGAGGGCGGTATTTATTGTGTTTCGGTTGTTGGCTTTTTCCGCAGCTTTGAAATCGAGAAGGTTTCTTACGACATCGGTTACGACTTTTTTTTCGGTGGTGTTGTTGCTGGCTGCAAGTGCCAGAAGTTTGTCGACTGTAGCAGTCTTTCCGGCCGACGTGATGTTGCCTCGCCTTAGCGACTTGTAGTGCTGTTGCGGGGTTTGCTGGGGTGCATTGTTTCGCTGGGAACGGAAGAACGGCATGGTGTGTCCGTATTGTGGAGGTTGTGATGTGATGCTGTTAAGGGGCGGGCTCGCAGTAAGTTGCGGTCGTTCCGGGAACTTTTTGAGGGAAGGCAGGTTTGGTTCTAACTATCGAGTGGCGAATATGTTCGGAGAGCAGCGTTAACGAGTCGTCGCTAAGCATGGCGACGGTGGCGGTGGGGGAGGAGGTCAGCATGTCCGCTGTGCTGCTGCTGACATTCCATGACTGTGCCGCTGTCGTTCTTCGCGGAAATAAGCTCCGGAAGATTTCTGAGTCGATGAACTTGCTGACACCTGTGATTCAAAGTTGGGACTAGTTTTGCAGGTTGTCCCCGAGCTGCCAAGGATTCGTGTAGATGGCCACTTCTCAAGTACTGATCAATGACTGGTTTTGAGGACGGACTGACATCTGGGGAAAGTCAAGGGGTTGCGGCTGGCACGACCGGCCAGCCCCAGGCGTCCCACTCGATCGGCATGATCGCGAGGAATGAGCGGCCCTGCTCGGTGGCGTCGTAGAAGTGGCAGTGGAGGAGATCGCCCTCGGGCCGCAGCGTGACGTTGGCATGGCCTGGGCCGATGAAGGGGCCGTCGGAGGCGAGCAGGAGCGTGCCGCCTCCATGTCGAAGACTGCGGCCTTCCCGATCAAAGTAGGGGCCGGTGATCGAACGGCTGCGGCCCACGCGGATCTCGTAGGTGCTCTCCACGCCTCGGCAGCAGATGCCGTGGTTGAGAAAGAGGAAGAACCAGCCGTCGCGTTCGACGATGTGTGCTGCTTCGATCTCTTTGCTCCAGGCCAACGGCACGGGCGCCGCCATCGGATCAAGCCGCAGGCCGGTCGCTGGATCGAGCTGGATCAGCTGCAGGCCGCTCCAGAAGGAGCCGTAGGCCATCCAGAGCTCGCCCGCGTCGGTCTGAATGATGGCGGGGTCGATCGCGTTAAAGTCGTCGGTGGCTGTCGACTGAATCACGATGCCTTGGTCGGTCCAGCCGTAGTCGTCGCTCTCGGGGTTCAGAGACGCGGCGGTGGCCAGCGCGATCGCTGAGGAGTTCTTGCCGAAGCTGGAGACGGAGTAGTAGAGCAGGAAGCTGCCGTTGATCTTGATGACATCGGGGGCCCAGAAGTGGCCACGCTGATCGGGCAGCACGTCGCGAACCCAGGCAGGCATCTCGCGAAACACCGAGGGGCCCCGCTGCCACTCGACGAGATCGGTGGAGTGCCACGAGGAGACCAGCCAGCCGGTAGAGAAGAGCCAGGTGCGGTCGCCATCCCGCACGAGTGCTGAGGGATCGTGCAGCCGAGCGGCGCGTTTGCCGTAGCGGTTGAGAACCTCGTTGGCAGCTGGCTGGGCACGCTCGTCGGCACGTCCCAGGCTGGCGATTGAGAGCGATGCCACAAGCAGCACGGTGCAGGCAGTTCGCACGTTCATTTCGAAAAGACTCGCGAGAGAAACGGGAAAAGTCTTCGTTGTATCCGCCCGGTTTGCGGGCTGTTGAAAAAAACGTGTCACGTTTTGGCCACAGTGGATAAGACCCTGGTGCGGGACCTGCAGATGGCCGGAGGATACGAACGTGGATCGGCAGATTGTTGAGGCAACGAGGCTCTGGGTGCTGGCACAGCCGGCGGTGGCGGCCTTCCTCTCCACGGTCGTTCGGGATTTCCGCGAGCGGGATGACGTGTTGCAGGACGTTGCCGTCGCGGTCAACGGGATTCCGATCTTCAACCCACTCAACAACCGTGGGGAGGATTCCTTTTGCGATCGGTGAGCTCGATACGTTTGGCGGCCACTGCGGCCGGGCCGACGACTACCACTACCACGCCACCACGACCTATCCCTATCTCAACGGTGGTTTCCATGGCGAAGTGATCGAGAAGGACGGGCAGGTCGATCCCCAGCCGCGGGCGCAGCCGCGTCGCGAGTCGCTCCGGCAGTTTCCCAACGCACGCATCGTGAGCTTTACGAGCCCGGCTGCCGACACCAAGCGGCTGGTCTACGAGGTGGGGGGCCGCGAAGGCTCTGTGGAATACACCCTTGGTGACAACGGCTCGGTGCTGTTTACCTACATCGATCCCAACGGCGTGAAAACCAGTCAGGAGGTTCACGAGCGGCGTGGTCGTGTTTCCTCAAGACCTCGGCTTTGGCAAAGACGCCTACTTCGACGACGAGGGCCGCCAGCTCTCGGATCGCCTCACGGATGCTGTGATTGCCTTTGCCACCGAGCCGAGCAACCGGCCTTTCTTTGCCTACTACGCCGATCATGCCGTGCATGCACCGTTTGAGTCCGAGGCCGACCTGCTGGCGAAGTATGAGCAGAAGGCCGCTAGGCTGCGGGATGGCCGCAACGATCCCGCCTACGCCGCCACCATTGAGGCGGTCGACCGCAACATCGGCCGCATCATGCAGGCGGTGACGTCGCAGGGGATCACCGAGAACACGCTGGTGATCTTCACCAGCGACAATGGTGGCACCGCCTCCTACACGCCGCCACTCGCGGGCGGCAAGGGGCAGCTCTATGAGGGTGGCATCCGCGTGCCGCTAGCGATGTGGTGGCCGGGAACGATTCGGCCCGGACTGACATCCGCAGAGCCCGTTGCGAGCATCGACTTCTATTCCACGCTTGTGGAACTGGCGGGCCTGGTGCCGCAGTCGCAGCTCGATGGTGCGAGCCTGGTGCCGCTGCTCAGTGGGAAACGGCTGGGTGAGTCGAGGCCGCTCTTCTGGCACTTCCCCTGCTACATCGGCAAATCAACGCCATCGAGCGCCGTCCGCGAAGGCGACTACAAACTGATCGAGTTCTTCGAAGACGGTGGGCATGTGGAGCTCTACAACCTGCGGAAGGATCCGGGCGAGTCAAACCACCTGGCCAGCACCGAGCCGGCCAAGGCTTCGGCCCTTGCGAGCACGCTCCGCACCTGGCAGTCCACGACGCAGGCGGCGATCCCAACTCAGCCCAACCCGGCCTACGATCCAGCTGCCGAACGGCCGCGAGGCCGCCAGCAGGGTGACGGTGGACAGAGTGGAAAGGGTGGCCGAAAAGGCGGCCAGCGAAAGCAGAGACAGGCCGGATGAGAACGGCTGTCGCCGACTGATTCTTGGTGCCGGGAGCTGCCAGGAGCGGTGACGTATTCGTTGATTGTTGGGCAGAGTAGGATAAGCTGCATGCGAGTGCGGGTGCTCGCAATGCTGCGTTTGGCGATCCTGCATGGCGACCAACTCAATCCACCACGCATCGCTGCAGAAGGCCAAGGCGATCCTCCTCGAGCATCCTGCTGTTGAGGCCGCGTATCTGCTTGGGTCTGCCGCAGAAAACCGGCTACGGGAAGACAGCGATGTCGATATTGCCATCCTGCTGCGCACGGCGAAGGTGATGAGCGGAAAAGAGAGGCTACTGCTGTCGGCGGCGTTGGAGCGGGTTTTCCAGCGGCCGGTCGATCTCGGCATTCTGAGCACACGCAACCTCGTCTTTGCCAGGGAAACCATTGCCAAGGGACGCGTGCTCGTTGAGCGTGACCATGTCGTGACAGCGACTTTTGCGATGCGGGTGCTGTCGATGTATGCCGCCTTGCAGGTTGCCCGCCGGGAGGTCCTGCATGCCTACGCCGCCTGACGACGTCTTGCTGAACAAGGCATCGATCATTGAGCGATGCATCCGTCGCATGCAGGAAGAGGCTGCAGCTGCCCCTCAGTTTGACGACTACACGCATCTTGATGCGCTCACGCTCAATGTTGAGCGAGCCTGCCAGGCCGCGATCGACATGGCGATGCATGTCGTTGCCGAGCGGCATCTCGGGATGCCCCAGAGTATGGGGGATGCTTTCGTGCTGCTCGAGCGCGGCAGCTTCATCGACCAACGGCTTTCGTCATCTCTCCAAGGAATGGTTGGATTCCGCAACATTGCTGTTCATCAATATGAAGAGATGAACCTCAATGTGCTTCGCTGGGTGGTCGACGCCGGTCATCAAGACTGGATACTGTTGGGAAAAGCCCTTGGGGTGTGCATTCGGCCTTGAGAAAGCAGTTGAGGAGAGGCCGTAGCGAAGTGTTTGCAACATCGAACGATGAGGTGGAGTCCTCGCATCAGCCAAGATCGGCCTCGGCGAGCAGCGGGGGCTTGATTCTGCTGACGCTTGCCGGGTTGCAGTTCATCAATCTGGTGGACTTCATGATCGTGATGCCGCTGGGGCCGCAGCTGCAGGCTGATCTTGGCATCAGAGCTCACCAGTTTGGCTGGATCGTGTCGTCCTACACGCTCGCTGCTGGTGTCGCAGGCTTCTTCTCCGCGGCCTGGCTTGATCGGTTGCCGAGAAAGGCGACGTACATTGTGTTGTCACTCGGCCTGATTGCCGGCACGGCCGCCTGCGGACTGGCCACGTCGTACCCGTTTCTACTTGCAACACGCTGCATCACGGGAGGCTTTGGTGGAGTTCATGGGGCACTCGCGCTAGCCATCGTCGCGGACGTGTTTCCGACTGAACGCCGCGGGCATGCCAACAGCATGCTGATGCTGGCATTTGGAGTGGCTTCGGTGGCGGGTGTTCCGCTGGGGATCGCGGTGGGCACCGCATTCGGCTGGGCGATGCCGTTTTACCTCCTCGCGCTGGCTGGGCTGCCGCTGGCCGTGCTGGCCGGGTGGTCGCTGCCGGCAGTGCCACCGCCGGCAGTGCCACCGCCGGCCGTACCACCGCCGGCCGTACCACCGCACCGTGATGCCACGTCACGCAATCCGCTGGATCGCCTGCTGGAGACCCTGACGCAGCCAGCTCACTACCGTGCGTTCTTGCTGATTGGGCTGATGATGGCCGGCGGCTTTTTGGTGATTCCATACATCAGCATCGCATTTGTCGCCAGTGGTGGCGTGACGGAGGCAGAGCTTTCAACGGTGTTTGTGGCAGGAGGACTGTTGACCCTCGTCTGCACGCCGCTCATCGGGAGAGCTGTCGATCGATCCGGCGGGCTGCGAGTGTTCCTCTGCCTGGCATCCGTGTCGGCGGTGATGATGCTCGTGCTCACGCATGTGGGAAGGGTGGGAATCGTCGCTGCGGCAAGCCTGACGGCTATGCTCATGGCAGCGAACTCGGGCAGGATGGTGGCTGCCATGGCCTTGATCATGTCGAGCATTGAGCCGCGATATCGCGGCAGCTTTATGTCGGCCAACTCCGCCGTGCAGCATGTCGCCTGCGGCCTCGGCACGGCTGTTGGCGGCATGATGCTCGAAGGCGGCACAGGCGAGCCGCTCCGCAACTTTGGCACCGTCGGCATGCTGGCAGCGGGCACGACGTTCGCGAGCCTCGTGGTAGCCGGCCGAATCCGGCCGCTGGATGCAGCTGGATCGCCGGGATGAGCCGCTTTGGCAGGGGGAGCGAGGCTTCCTGCGAGACTTCCCGCCGCTGCGGGCCTGGTCTGCCGTGTGTGGTTGAATGGCGGTGCTTACCCGGCACACAGCTCTTCGACGTCACGCTGGACGGTTTTGGGGTATCGCGCCAGCAGATCGCTCCCAAGATTCAACGAGTCGAGCTTCCGAAATGTGTAGAGGCTCTCTGGGGCGAGGCCGCGCCGCCGGGCGACGTAGAAGAGGTCGCAGAGTGCCTGGTCTGGCGGTGCGATTCCAGCCTGTGCCGGAACGCTATGCAGTCGAGGGCTCACGGTCACGAATACCAGGGTGCCGAGCGGTGTGGAGCGTCGTCGTGAACGGTTGTGCCGCCGTCTTGTAAAGCAGTCCATTTCGTAGAGCTGTTGAGTGATAAAGCCGTGCTCGGCCAGGGCCCAGGCTCCAGTGGCGTAGGCATCGGGGTCGATCGAGCTCACGAGGACGCCGGGTGGGACGTCACTCGGAAGACCGTAGCGGCCTGTTGCCCAGCGACGGAGAACACCCTGCTGGATGAGCCGCGACAACTCGACGTTCATGACTGCTGGTGACGTCGCTGCAACGTTTGCGAGTTCGGTGACGGTGAAGAGATGCTTGTCGTGGTGGTCCCGCTGCTCAGACAGATACCGCATCCAGGCGATCGCTTTCATGCCTCGGTCTCCTCGTGGTGGCCGAGAAGGCTTCTGAGAAGGCGGAGCGTTTCATTGAAGACCGCCTGCCCACCCCCAACCTCTGCAAGAAGCGAGGCCGGCGATGCGTCCACCTGTTCTTGGATGACCGCATCGAGCGACTTCGCATGATGTGCCTCTGACTGAGCGATCTGCTCTATGCGGCGAAGAGCGGCCGACTGGTGAACACCTCTTTGCTGGAGCTTCGCCGCGATACGGGCCGGTGTTGGCTCAGTCGCGTGACTCGCAAACAGGTAGAGGTCCAATAGGTCCCGGTGTTCAAGGAACGACCTGCAGAGAATGGCGATCACCTTCGATTCGAGCATGTCAGCATCGGTCACGGTCCGAAAGACTGTGCCAGCGAATGTCTTGGCAATCGCCGCATCAGCGGTGTCGATCCGGGTGATATCAACCGGGATTTCAATTCGACCGAGTGCGGAACCGAGTCGCCAAAATGCGAGATCGATGACGGCGACAGCATCAGACTCCTCACGAACGTCGCCGGCGGTGACGGAGCCCTCCACCTGAAACCTCCGCTTCGACTCGGGAAGGAGACGGCGTTGGAAGAGGGCGATCAGTTCAGTCCGCTTTGCCGTCAGGCTCTCCGTCCAGTGGAAGTCGATGTCGACCGACCGACGTGGGCCGCGGTCGAGCATGCGGTAGCGGAATCCTCCGATCAGGCAGAGCCCGGCCCCGGCGGGCTGCGTTGCCACCAGCTGAGCGACCAGTGTTTGCAGCCGTTCAGTAATCTCATATCGCTCATTCATGGTGACCGCTGTTTTTCGAGAGGCAAAGCACAACGAAAATGTTATGATAAGTTACTTAAGAATCCCTGGCAATACAAATGCTTGGAGATGCTGATGTGGCTTTTGATTCTCCGCCCGAGCCGATCGCAGCGTTGCCGCAGGGGCTCGTTCGATTGGGTATGTTCATGGCCACACACGAACGCTATGCGACTGCCGGAGACCGCACCCATGACGCCAACACGCCCCAACTTCCTTGTGTGTGCCCTGCTGGGGGTGATGCTGGCCTTGGCGGTGGACCATGCGCATGGCCGAGATGAGTCGGCGCCGCCGAACATCGTGCTGATCTATACCGACGATCAGGGGTACGGCGATGTGGGCTGCTTCGGGGCAGCCGATGTGAAGACGCCAAGCATGGATCGGCTCGCCGCAGAAGGGCGACAGTTTACAAGCTTCTATGTGGCTCAGGCGGTCTGCACGGCGTCGCGGGCGGCTTTGATGTCGGGCTGCTATCCAACCCGGGTGAGCATGGCCGGCGCCCTCAATCACACGAGCACTGTTGGCATCCATCCTGATGAGTGGCTGCTACCGGAGATGCTCAAGGAACGTGGCTACGCCACCATCATTCTTGGCAAGTGGCACCTCGGCACCGTGCCTGAGTTTGCCCCCTTGGAGAATGGCTTCGATCAGTTCCTGGGGATTCCCTATTCCAACGACAACACGAAGTATCACCCCGTGCTGCATGCCACGATGCCGCCGCTGCCGCTCTACGATGGGCGAGAGGTGATCGAGCAGGACCCGGATCAGGCCCTCTTCACAAAGCGGTTTACCGAGAGAGCAGTTGCCTTCATTGAGGCGGAGAAGGATCGGCCGTTTTTTCTTTACATGCCGCATGTGATGCCGCATGTGCCGATCTTTGCCTCAGGGAGCTTTGAGGGAACTTCGGCCCGCGGCCTCTATGGCGATGTGATTGAGGAGCTCGACTGGTCGGTCGGGCAGGTGCTCGCGGCCCTGGAAAAGCACGGCCTCGATGAGCAGACGCTCGTGATCTTCATGTCGGACAACGGACCGTTTCTCTCGTATGGCGAACACGCGGGCAGCAGCGGGCCGCTACGGGAAGGCAAGCTCACAACGTTTGAAGGGGGAGTGCGAACGCCCTGCCTGATGCGGTGGCCAGGCACGATCCCTGCCGGAACGGTCTGCGACGCAGCAGCGATGACGATCGACCTGCTGCCAACGATCGCAGGCCTCGTGGGCGGTACCCAGCCCGAGCGGACGATTGACGGCGAAGACATTCGCCCGCTGCTCACGGGAGATGAAACCGCCGCATCGCCGCACAAGGCGCTCGTCTTCTATGCCGGTGGCGAGCTTCAGGCTGTGCGGAGCGGCCGTTGGAAGCTGCACTTTGAGCACGACTACCTGACGGTGGCTGGCGAGCCAGGTCGCAATGGTAAGCCCTCGAACTTCGACAAGCTCACCCCGGCCTCAATCACGCAGTCGGGCATCCACGGCATCGCCAGCCGCCACGGCTACAAGGTGGCCCACACGCCGCTCGCCCTGTATGACCTCGAGAAGGATCCTGGCGAGCAGCACAATCTCGCCACGCGACATCCCGACGTGGTCCAACGACTTGCCAGCCTGGCCGAGCCGATCCGTGCCGAACTCGGCGATCGCCTGTCGGGTGTGGTCGGAACGGCGATTCGGCCAGCAGGAAACGTGGCTGAGGACCGCTAGGCGGGGCCGCTGCGGGTGGCTTTAGCCCAGCAGGTGCTCGATGGCGTCGCGCTCGTCGGTGATTTCCTTGAGCGTGGCATCCATCTTCTCGCGGGAGAAGGCGTCGATTTCCAGGCCCTGAACCACTTCCCACTTGCCGTCGGCGCAGGTGCAGGGCATGCCGTAGATCAGGCCCTCGGGAATGTCGTACGACCCGTCGGAGACGATTCCCATCGTCACCCAGGCACCGTTGCTGCCGAGGTTCCAGTCTCGCATGTGATCAATGGCGGCATTGGCGGCAGAGGCGGCTGATGAAAGGCCGCGAGCTTCGATGATCGCCGCACCACGCTTGCCGACTTTCGGGATGTAGTCGTTGCGGTACCAGTTCTCGTCAGCCACCACGTCTGCGGCGGGCTTTCCATCAATCGTGGCAAAGCGGATGTCGGGATACATCGTGGGAGAATGGTTGCCCCAGACCACCGTGTTTTTGATCGACGTCACCGCGGCACCGGTGCGGGAGGCCAGCTGCGAGATTGCCCGGTTGTGGTCGAGACGCATCATTGCCGTGAACTGCT
>ERZ891134.1576-NODE-1576-length-15233-cov-5.274476_pt1 | contig 15233 bp, 9 predicted proteins | sample MGYA00520888_ERZ891134 | MGnify/ENA primary metagenome ERZ891134 (study PRJEB32303, sample SAMEA104408692) | aquatic metagenome | biome: Brackish water; feature: Coastal; material: water | place: Baltic Sea | collected 2014-10-23 | depth 10 m ... | reverse complement strand
ATGAATTTATTGTCAGTTGAAGAAATTTCAAAATCATATGGTGAAAAGGTTATTTTTGATTCAATATCATTTGGAGTAAATCAAGGCCAAAAGATTGCATTAATTGCAAAAAATGGTTGTGGGAAGACATCAATACTAAATATTATTGCTGGACAAGATTCACCGGATAAAGGTCAAGTTGTTTTTAGAAAAGGAATTAAAGTTGCTTATTTATCTCAAGAACCATTACTAGATCCGAAACTTACAGTGAAAGAAAGTATATTAAATGCAGATAATCCCATTTTAAGTATAATTTCTGAATATGATAAAGCTTTAAAAAATCCTGAGGACCAAGAATCTTATCAAAAAGCATTTGAAGCTATGGATCAAGCTCAAGCTTGGGATTTTGAAACTCAGTATAAAAAAATTCTATTTAAACTAAAACTCAACGATTTAAATGCAAAAGTAGGTAGTTTATCTGGAGGTCAAAAGAAAAGAATTGCGCTTTGTAATGCTTTATTAAAACAACCTGAGTTATTAATTTTAGATGAACCTACAAATCATATAGATCTAGAAATGATTGAATGGTTAGAAAGCTATTTTTCTAAAGAAAAAATAACCTTATTAATGGTAACACATGACAGATATTTCTTGGAACGTGTTTGTAATGAAATCATAGAACTAGATCAGGGTAAACTTTACAGCTACAAAGGGAATTACTCTTATTACCTTGAAAAAAGAGATGCTAGAATTGCTCAAGAAAATGTAGAAGCACATAAGACTAAACTACATTTTAAAAAAGAATTGGAATGGATGAGAAGGCAACCAAAAGCAAGAACAACAAAATCCAAATCTAGAATTGAAGATTTTAAAATCATTAAGGAAAAAGCTAGTTTAAGGCGAGATGACCATAAGGTTCAATTAGAAATTAACATGGAACGATTGGGTAGTAAAATGATAGAAATGCATAAAGTCAATAAAGCATTTGGAGATACTACTATTTTAAAAGGCTTTGATTATATGTTTCAGAAAAATGAACGTATTGGAATAATTGGGAAAAACGGGACAGGAAAATCTACTTTTTTAAATATGTTAACTTCAAATGAAGATCCAGATTCCGGAAAAATAATATGGGGCGAAACATTAAAATTCGGATATTATACTCAAAGTGGAATTCTTTACAAAGAAGGACAAAAAGTAATTGATGTGATCAGAGAATATGGAGATTATATTCCTCTAAAAAAAGGAAAAAAAATTTCTGCACAACAACTATTAGAACGTTTTTTATTTGACAGAAAAAAACAATATGATTTCGTTGATAAATTAAGTGGTGGTGAAAAGAAAAGGCTTTATTTATGTACAGTTTTAATACAAAATCCTAATTTTTTAATTCTAGACGAACCTACGAATGACCTCGATATCATAACCCTTAACGTGCTTGAAAGTTTTTTATTAGATTTTCCTGGTTGCTTAATAGTTGTTTCTCACGACAGGTATTTCATGGACAAAATAATAGACCATTTATTTGTTTTTAAAGGATCAGGAAATATTGAGAATTTCCCAGGAAATTATTCTGATTACAGAGCTTACGAAGATTCTAAAATCAAAAACAATGACAAGGAATTAAAGTCAGAAAGCTATCAACTAAATGAAAAGAAAAAGCACTCAAATAAAAATAATTTAAATTACTTACAACAAAAAGAATTTAAAAAACTAGAAAAAGAAATAAAGAAAATTGAATTTTTAAAAGAAGAAATTCAAAATCATTTTAATCATGAATTATCATTAGACGACGTAAAAAAATACTCGATTAAGTTAAAAAATATTGAAGAAGATTTAGAACTTAAAACAAATAGGTGGTTTGAATTGTCGGAAAATTAAAAAGTCTTCAAAAAATTAATTGTTTTGAATTTGTATATTTGATTTAATCCAAAAACAATTAAATGAAAAAAATATTTTTATTCTTTTTTGTATCTGTCTTATTTATATCATGTGATACAACAACTAAAAACCAAACAGACAAAGATGACCCAATGTCTGGTTATATGGTTGGAAATGATGAAAAGTCAGATGCTATGGTTAAATTCACTAAAGCATATCAAGACAATAACTTAGAAAGTGTCAAAACAATGTTTACTGAAGATGCAATATTTCATGTAAATGATGCTGATGTAACTTTTGATGAAGTCAATCAAGCGTTTTCTGCAGGACATGAATTTTTTGATGATATTAAGCATTCTGAATACCATGTTTCAACTATGTATTACAATGATGGGGCAATATTTACAAACTATTGGTATACATGGACAGCAACATCTAAAAAAACAAAAGAAGTTCTAACGCTGAAAGGATATTGTTGGTTTAAATGGGAAAATGATAAAGTAATTGAAGTATATAATGCTTTTGACCCAACTGCTTATAATGCAGCAATGTCTAATTAATTTTAAATAACTTCAAAAGAACCTCTGAACTTAATATTCAGAGGTTTTTTTATAAATAATTGATATGGGGTTAACCAATAATGATATTTTTAAAAAACTTAGAGTTGCACATAAATTAAGAGATGACGATATAGTTAATATTTGTAAGCTAGCAGATTTCAGAGTAACAAAATCTGAAATAAATGCATTATTTAGAAACGAAAAGCATCCAAAATACATGGAATGTGGTGATCAGATGTTAAGAAATTTTCTTAACGGTTTAATTACTCACCTCAGAGGACCTGCTTAAAAATTATCTTTTTCGAACTGTTTAAGGCTCCAAACCATATCTGGTTTATCGATGAAATCAGGTTCTATATCAACAGCTTTTGCATGAATATCTATATCATCCCCTTCCAGACGAACAGTCCAATAATCAATTTTATTAATTCTAGACATACCCTCAATTAACTCAGCATCAATCTCATGATTCTTTTTTAAATAATGTGAAAAAAAATAACAGCTTTTCCAGCTTTGATCTTGCTTAGGTTTAAAGTTCTTAAGAAAATCTTCAATCAATTCGTTTTTATTCATTTAATTAAATTTTAAAACATGACAAATTTAAAATTCTTATTCTTTAAATAAAACAGAAATCTATTTATTTTTTATTTCTTTTAGACCTTCCTACAAACTTTGAAACTAACATAGAAACTGTTGCATCTCCAGTTACATTTACAACTGTTCTACACATATCTAAAGGTCTATCAACAGCAAAAATTAATGCCAATCCAATTTCCGGAATTCCAGCTTGAGAAAGAACTATAATAAGCATTACCATTCCTGCTCCAGGAACCGCAGCGGAACCAATTGATGCTAGAGTTGCTGTCGAAATTATCCCTAGCTGAGCTGCTAAACTTAAATCTAATCCAAATGCTTGAGCAATAAATACAGCTGCAACGGCCTGGTACAATGCACTACCATCCATATTTATAGTTGCTCCAATTGGAAGAACAAAACTACTAACCTCCTCATCTACTCCTAGATGGTCTTGAACCCTTTCCATGGTAACTGGTAATGTTGCTGCACTAGAACTCGTGGAAAAAGCTAGTAATTGTGCTGGAGATATTCCTTTTAAAAAATAAGAAGGACTTTTTCCAATAACCACTTTAACAACAACTAAATAAATACATATTAAGAGTAATAAACCAAACAAAACAGTCAAAGTATAAAAGCCTAATGCTTTAAATAAATCCATACTTGGTGACTCTACAATTATTGCTGCCAGAAGTGCAAAAACACCATAAGGTGCACACAACATTATTAAATCAATAATCTTAAGGATTACATCATTTAAGGAATCAAAAAAACTTTTAATAGGATTTGATTTTTTCTCAGGAATTAATATCATTGAAATACCGAAAATAATTGCGAAGAAAATAACTTGAAGCATGTTTCTATTATTAGATGCTGCACTAAAAAAATTAGACGGAACCATATCAACTATTGGTTGTAAAGGACCTAAACTTTTTTGGCTATTAGCAGCTTCAATTTTTTCATTAGCGTTCAATGAATAAGCATTCACAAGCTGTTCTCTTGTTTCTTCAGCAATAAAGTTTCCTGGTTCAATAATATTAACAGTAACTAATCCAATAGAAACAGCCATCATAGTAGTAAAAATATATGTTGCTATAGTTATACCTCCCATTGATGAAAGCTTTGATAAATCTTTTAAATCAGAAATACCTTTAATAAGAGAAGCTAAAATTAAAGGAACTGCTATTAACTTTAATGAATTGATAAAAATAGTTCCAAATGGTTTAATCCAGTTTAGAACAAAAGTTTTCCCCCATTCAAAATTTAGAAAAAGTAATCCAAATAAAACACCCAAAATCATTCCTATTATTATCTGCCAGTGTAATGCTAATTTTTTCATATTTCTATTCAGTATTTTTTAAATAAATTGATTAATAATGTTTTCGAACATCTCTTGTTTCCCGCTCTTTAAATTTAATTCTCCAGAATTTGATGCTATTTCATATAAATCATTCAGATTTAATTTTCCTTGTTCAAATTCTTTTCCTTTTCCAGAATTAAAACTGTTATATCTCAAATCAAAAAGCTCCTTGTAATTTGATGAAGTTAAAATATTATTAGCTGTAATTAGTGCTCTGGCAAAATTATCAGCTCCTCCAATATGTGCATGAAAAACATCATCAATATCAGTTGAATTCCTTCTTATTTTCGCATCAAAATTTACTCCTCCACCTTGTAATCCTCCTGACTGTAAAAAAACAAGCATAGCTTCTGTTGTTTCATATAAATTGTTAGGAAATTGATCAGTATCCCAGCCGTTTTGATAATCACCTCTGTTTGCATCTATACTTCCAAGCATATTTGATTTTGCGGCTACAGTAAGTTCATGTTGAAATGTATGTTGAGCTAAGGTTGCATGATTTACTTCAATATTAATTTTAAAATCCTTTTCCAAACCATATTCTTTTAAAAACCCTATGGCTGTTGCAGTATCAAAATCATATTGATGTTTTGTTGGTTCCATAGGTTTAGGTTCAATAAAGAAATTTCCTTTAAAGCCCTGAGATCTTGCATAATCTCTAGAAATCGACAAGAATTTACCTAAATGGTCTAACTCTCTTTTCATATCAGTGTTTAATAGGCTCATATACCCTTCTCTTCCTCCCCAGAAAACATAATTTTCTCCATTTAAGGCTATGGTAGTATCTAGGGCTAACTTAACCTGACCACCTGCCCTAGCTAAAACATCAAAATCCGGGTTAGTTGCAGCTCCGTTCATATAATGAGGATTTGAAAAACAATTAGCCGTTCCCCATAATACCTTAACACCAGATTCCTTTTGCTTAAGTTTTAAATAGTCTGTTATATACATTAGTCTCTTTTCAGACTCTTTAAAACTTACTCCTTCTTGAATAAGATCAAAATCATGAAAACAGAAATAGTCAAAGCCCATTTTGGTAATAAACTCAAATGCAGCATCTGCTTTGTCTTTTGCAGCTTGGTAAGGGTCTTGTGACTTATCCCATAAAAAATTTTGAGTTCCAGTTCCAAAAGGATCAGTTCCTTGTCCACAGAAAGAGTGCCAATAAGCAATAGCAAACCTAAAATGTTCTTTTAAAGTTTTACCAGCTACAATTTTATTTGGATCATAATACTTGAACGAGAAAGGGTTTGTTGAATTTTTTCCTTCATATTTTATATCTCCAATTCCTTTGTAATATTCTACGTTTCCTATAAGTGCCATTAAATTTTTTATTTTAAAGTTAATTCTAATTTTTTAACCCATAAATTATAAGCTTTTTTGTATTCACTTGAACTTAAATGAGGAGTAAATCTTTTCAAAAAATCGTTATCCATTATGTTTTTTCCAAATCTATTAAAATCTTTATCTCTGAGATCTACAGCTCTGGAAGCACCAATTGCACCAGTTGTTTCGTAAATCTCTATTTCGGTATTTATTAAGGTTGATATAGTATCACCAAAAACTTTTGATTTGAATAAATTATCATTTCCCGCTCTAATTAGCGATGGTCTAACCCCATCATTAATTAATATCTGGATTCCATAAACAAAAGCAAATGCAATTCCCTCAAGTGTTGCACGAATTAAATGTGCATTATTATGAATATTTTTATCAAAATTCAACATACTTGACCCTACATTTATATTATTAAGCATCCTCTCTGAACCATTTCCAAATGGCAAATAAGTTAATTTTTCTGATCCAACTCCGACATTTAATGATAGTTTATTCATCTCTTCATACGATTCAATATTTAACTTTGTTTTTAATTTAGCATATTGAATTCCTGCTCCGTTTATACATAATAATTTTCCAAGTGAAGTTGAATTATCAATCTCTAAATGAAGAAAATTATTTATTCTTTCACTTTCATTTGTTTTTTTATTTTCTGTTACGGCAAAGACAACACCTGATGTTCCCGCTGTAGCAGCTACTTCACCTGGTTTTAATACATTCAGAGATAGAGCATTATTAGGTTGATCACCTGCCCGATAATAAATAGGAATATTTTCTACAAGACCACATTCTGATGATCCTTTTTTATTTAATTTACATTGAAATCCGAAATTAGAAACAATTTCTGGAATTAAAGAGTTATCGATTTCATAATATTTCAATAAAAAGTCGGCAATATTGTTTTTCTTAAAATCCCAAAGCATTCCTTCTGACAAACCCATACTTGTAGTAGTCATTTTACCTGACAATTTATAAGCTATATAATCACCTGGAAGCATAAACTTATAAACCCTACTATAAAGCTCTTTTTCATTATTTTTTACCCATTTTAGTTTTGATGCAGTAAAATTTGCAGGTGAATTTAATAATTGATCAGCACATTTTTCTTTACCTATTTCAATAAAAGCTTTCTTTCCTATGCTAACTGCCCTATCATCACACCAAATAATACTATCTCTTAGTAAATTCCCCTTATTATCTAACAAAACCAAACCATGCATTTGGTATGAAATTCCAATACCAGAAATCAATGAAGGATTAATATTAGTTAATGAAATAAGATTTTTTATGGCTTGACATGTGTTCTTCCACCACATTTCTGGGTCTTGTTCTGCCCATCCATCCTTTAACACTTTTATTTTTTGTTCAGTTGATGGTTGAGAAACTACTTTTACAACATTTCCATTAGAACGCTCAGTAAGAGCTGCTTTGATAAATGAAGTCCCAATATCTAAGCCAAGATTATACATAAGTTTATCCTGTAAAATACATTAATATACCTATCACCATTAATACAAGAATTACTGATAAAATAACATCAACAGTTGTATATGTTTTTTCTTTAAATTCTTTAGAATTTAAATCTAGATTTCCAAAAGACAACCCTCTTGTTTTAACATAATCTGGCTCAGCAGTTATTAAACTAACTGAAACACATAATACAACAGAAAATATAAATAAAATAATAGCCATGTGAGCAAAATTTATTGTTGCAAATTCAAATAAGAAACCTGAAACCGTTTCGCCAGATGAAATCTGTGGTTGATAATAAATTTCTGAACCTAATCGTAATATTAGTAAAAATAAACCCATAAATAATGTAGTAATCGCTGCATCAGAGTTAACTCTTTTCCAAGTAATTCCTAATAAAAATACAGCTGTGACAGGTGGGGCTATATAAGATTGCACATTTTGTAAATATTGATACATTACTCCACCTCCAATTTTTTCCATTATAGGAATCCACATTATACCTAAAACTACAATTACTGTAGTAGCAATTTTACCAATATTAATTAATTGAGTCTCAGATTTATTTGGTCTTATTTTTTTATAAATATCAATTGTAAAAATTGTCGAACAAGAATTAAAAACAGAAGCTAATGAACTCATTAAAGCTGCCATCAAACCACCAGCTACAAGACCTTTTAATCCAACCGGCAACAATGTATTTACTAGCATTGGAAATGCCCTATCTGCTTTAGTTACAACATAGGTTTCAGGATCTTGAATTGTCAAAGCAAATGCAATTATTCCTGGAATTAAAAAAATTAATATTGGTAGTAATTTAAGGTATGCGCCAAAAATAGCACCTCTTCTACCTATTTTAATATTGTTTGCAGCTAAAGTTCTTTGAACTATATACTGATCAGTACACCAGTACCAAATTCCAACAATAGTACCTCCAATAAGCAGTCCTGTCCAAGGAAAATCTGGATCAGTCATTGGTCTCCACATATTAAAATGATCAGGACTTACTGCTGTAACCGTTTCTCTTAACTGTCCCCATCCACCAACTTCTTGTAGTCCTAAATAAGTAATTATTACTGATCCTAAAATCAGTACAATTGTTTGAAGTGTTTCTGTATAAATAACAGCTTTCATCCCACCAATAACTGTATATATTCCAGTAAAAATTACGATACCTATTGCACCGTACCAAAATGGAATTCCTAGTAACTCTGACACCACAATTCCACCTGCATATATTGTTACTGAAACTTTTGTTATAACGTATGCTAATAAAGAAAATATTGATAAAAACCATCTTGATCTACTATCAAATCTTTTTTCTAAAAATTCTGGCATTGTAAAAGCACCACTTCTTATATAAAACGGAAGAAATAACCATCCTAATAATAATACTATCCATGCGTGTAATTCATAATGAGCCATAGGAGTTCCTGATTCGAATCCAGTACCCGCAAGACCAACAACATGTTCAGATCCAATATTTGAAGCAAAAATAGAAGCTCCAATCACAAACCATCCAACATTTCTTCCTGCTAAAAAATAATCTTCTGTGTTTTTGTTTTTTTGAATCACAACCCAAACAGCAACGCCAATTAATAAAAAAAAGTAAATTCCTAAAACAACCCAGTCTAGGGTTTCAAAAACTGTTTCCATAAAATTATATTTCGAAATTTGAAAACGTTAATATATCAAAATGTTTTAACATTTTATTTCTTATCGTTTTACTATTTTAAATGTTTTTCTAACTGTAGGACCGTCCATTACCACAATGTAGGTTCCTGTAATTTGTCTTGACAGATCAATGTTTGTTTTTCTAGAGAAGTCTTGGATTTGTTGTTCTCTAGTATAAATAAGATCTCCCTTTTCACTAAACACACTGACTTGAACCATAGTATCTTCACCCGAAACATGAACATTAACATCCGTTTGTGTAGGGTTTGGATAGTAATGAATATCCTCTGAGATAAAGATCTCTCTTTCTATTATACCTTGACAGTCTAAGTCTGTGCTGATCTTAATAATACTTAGCCCTGTTGGAAGGTTGGTTGTAAACCTATCCCCTTTAACATCAAAGCGCTCACCATTTACTTCTACATTGTAGGAAGATGAACCACTTAACTGTATGCTAGTAGTTTTATTATCATTATCTACATCAATAAACACGCTTAGGGCTTTAGGCTCTGCTATATTAACTTCAAAGCACTGCTCGTAGGCGTCTTGTCCGTCAACCGTAAAGCAAACCGTGTAAGTGCCTGTTCCAAGTCCTGTGACTAAAGCTGTTTTAGTCTCTGCGCCTAACGAAATAGGATCGTCTTGACCTGTTACAGTAACTGTGTAGTTATAACTGTCATCCTCAACACTAAGTCCAATCGATCCGTCAGTAGTACCAATGCAACTCGCACTTGTAACCCAAACTTTGTTGTTCTCTAATGGTAAATCAAATACCTCACAACCGTTAAGGTCAACTGTTGTGCCTTCTGGAGTGTCTGGGCAATTATCGTCTGCATTTAGAATTCCATCACCATCAATATCATCATCACAAACATCACCTACTCCATCACCATCAGAGTCAACAGAATCACAATTAAGATAATTTCCTAAAACAAGTGAAGTTCCTGGCTCAAGTTCAATTGATGAATTTTGAGAAAAGTCAATAAAATCATTATTGATAAGATCTTTCCATTCCCCACTTATTGGCAAATCAAGTGTTAATGATTTTTTAGTTACATCAAAATTTGAAATAACATAAACGTATTTTAAAGTATCTCCCGATAAATTATCATTCCAAATATCAATAGTTGGCAGAAGTTTATTTTGATTAAACACTTTAAGTTCATATTCACCTTCAAAAACTGGTTCATTAATTTTAATTTCAATTATTTTACTCCAGTATTCGTAAATTTCTTTTCGTTTATTTAAAAAAGTCCAATCGTCACTCCATTGAGGTTGAGGCTTTGTTGATAGCTTACAGTCTTCACCTCCATATGATCCATCTTCGCATGTGAAAATTGAGTTTTCCATACCCATTTCGGAAAAGTGCCATATCATTTTTGGGCCTGGAATCAATAAAAGAGAAGAACCTAGAGCTTTCATTCTTTCAAGAGATATTTCCAAATTCTTTACATCATGATTAGAATTAGAAGAATTTCCAAAATTTAAGTTTTTGTACATTATTCGTTCTTCATCATGACTTTCAGCATAAGCAACTAGTCTTTTATCATTAAATCCTCTAGATTTATGATCTGCTCTAGAAATATCAGAATTATCGTTGTAACCCATTGAAAGTTGATTAAACATCGATGTCATTTTTCCCCACATCATAATTCCTTTACCTTCATTAATTCTATAATTAGCCCACTCCATTTCTTCTGAGTTACTTCCTAAATGTTCGAAAATAACATAATGATCAGGGTCTAACGACCATGAATAATCGGCATAAGACTTCAATAAATCAACTCGATCTTGTTGAAAAGAATTTGTACAGTCATAATTATTTTCATCACAATTTTGAGTAAATCCCTTTGTCAAATCCCATCTGAAGCCATCAATTTTATAATCATTAATCCAATGTTCTACTACCCTTTTGGTATAATATTGAGTTAGTTCATTTTGATGATTAAAATCATAGCCAACAGAGTAAGTATGTTTTGCAGATTGATTAAAATATGGATTCTCATTGGATGGTCCTCCCCAAGAGTTATTATCTGGATCATCCATCCACATTTTTACTAAAGGACTTCTACCAAAAACATGATTTAAAGCTAAATCTAAAATAACTGCAATACCGTTCTGGTGACATAAATCTATAAATTCCTTAAGTTTATTTTGTGTTCCATAGAACTTATCCAGTGATAAGTGATAAGAACTATTATAACCCCAACTTTCATTACCTTCAAATTCCATAACAGGCATAAGCTCAATTGCATTAATGTTCAAGTTTTTAAAGTACTCTATTCTGTCTATCAAATTTTGAAAACTACTTTCTTTATCAAAGTCCCTGACTAAAATTTCATAAATTATCAAGTCTTCTTTTTTAGGCTTGTCAAACTCAGTGATGTTCCAATCATATTTTTCGGATTTATTTATAAAAGTAAATTCTCCAATTTGATTTTCTGGAAATTTAGGTAGGTTAGGAAAAGAGTTTTCTGGGATTTGATTATCATCATAAGATGAAATTATTAGGTTAGAAAATGGATCAGCTACTTTAATAACAGTTGGTGAACCTGAAACCGGAGATTTTGAAAACACTTGGTATTGATACCAATAATTCTCATTTTCATTTAAATCACTAATCTCAAACCAAAATTTGTTGTTAGATGGATTAATATTCATTAAAGATTTTTTGTCTTTTACGTAATCATTAAAATTTCCAAGAACATAAACAAAATCTTTTTTTGGTGCATTTAATTGTAAATAAATTTTTGAAGAGTTGTTATTATCATAATTAATACCATCTTTAAGTTCAAATGGAGGTTCTGTTTCAATAGAAATAGGTTCAACAACTATATCAAAACTTAAGTACATAAAATTGTTTGAATCACTTGTGTCCTCACATAATAATTTTAAAGTTGTAGATTCAATTAATTTGAGTCCATCACTTCCTGAATCTGGACCTAAAACATCTTTTGAAAAATTTTTATTATTTAATGATTCAAATAAAACTTCGTCTCCTTTATATAAATAGTAATTTACCTCATTTGTTGAAGTAACTGAAATACTTATAGAACCCTCTCTATCTAAAATTACTGGATTAATTTTTGGACTATTTACAGTTAAATCAAATTTACCAACCTCAAAAAAATAATCGGGAGTTTTTTTATCACCTGTTCCATTTTTAGCTTTAGCTAAAACACCAATTTTTCCAATCCCATTATACTGAAATAATTCAGTCGGTGTAAACTCAAACGAGAATGTTCCATCTGAATTTTTCGTCATTTTCATTGATTCCTTTGAATTATTCCATTCTCCATTCCAATTAATTTGAGAACTTACTTCAACATCATTTGAATCAAAAAACCATGTCCATAAATAAACGTCCTGAGTTGACCATTTTGATGGATCAACACCTGAAACAGTAATTTTAATTTTTTCAGAATCATTAAACGGGTTAGGTTCTACTGACCACGTAACATTATCTTGAATCTGAGATAATATACTTACAGAAAATAATAAATAAAATAACACAAAAAATCTCTTCATAAATACTAACTATATCTATTCAATCTCTAAAATCAGGGCAGATTTGGCATTAATTATAATTTTTTCTGAAATTGAAACTTTCTTTTTATTAATAACATCGAATGCAATTTCATAATTTTCAATAAGTTCATCAAATCGAGAGGTTTCTAAAGTTTCAGGTGAATTATTTCTATTGAATATTACCCACACCATTTTATTATTTAAAATTCTGAAAAAAGAATAAATTCCTCCTTTAGGGGCAAATTGTATAAGTTTGCCATTATGAATAACCTCATTATCTTTTCTCCAATTTAAAATTTCTTTGAAGAACAACTGAGTTTGTCGTTCATTATATGAAAGTCCATCACCTGTAAATGCATTTTTTGAATGATCAGGCCATCCTCCAGGAAATTCAGTTCTTATTAGACCATGATCACCAGGATTTTCATCACTATTCATAAGAATCTCAGTTCCATAATAAAACTGAGGTATTCCTCTCATAGTGCTGTAATAAACAATTCCCATCTTAAATAAATCAATATCATTATTTACTTGAGTAAAAAATCTTGTCATATCGTGATTATCCGGGAATATTAATAAATTATTGGGGTTAGGATACAAGAAATCACTAGCTAATGTTTTGTATGGTTTAATAAAACCTTTTCCCCAACTAAAATCGTCTAACAAGGCTTCAGTAAATGATATTTGAAGAGGAAAATCCATTAAAGTTGGTAGATAAGAAACATATCCATCATGATTGATTTTATCTTTCTGCCAATAAGAAATAACAATAGGATTATCAGACCATTCTTCTCCAACAATATTAAAATTAGGATACTCATCCATAACAGCAAAAGTCCAGTCAGACATAAAATCTTTATCGGAATACGGATAAGTATCTACTCTAATTCCCGACAATCTAGCATACTCAATCCACCACAGTGTATTTTGAATTAAATATTTAGACATTTTTTGGTTCTTTTGATTTAAATCTGGCATTGTTTCAACAAACCATCCGTCAGCATGTTCTCTTTTATCAATTTCAGAAGCATAAATATCCTGAACTGTTTCACGTCTATGGCTAGTTTGTTTAAATCCAGACTGATTATTAAACCAGTTATCCATTGGTGGATCTTTGAAGAACCAGTGCTCAGATCCACAATGATTTGGAATCATATCCATTACAAGCTTGATGCCTTTTTCTTTAGCATTAATACTTAATTCACGGAACAATTCATTTGTACCAAATCTTGGATCTACTTTGTAATAATCTGTTGTTGAATAACCATGATAAGAAGATTTTTTCATGTTATTTTCCAAAACAGGATTTAACCAAACTGTTGTAAATCCTAAATCTTTTATATAATCTAAATGATTAATAATTCCTTGAATGTCACCTCCATGCAGACCTCTGTTGTACTCTCTATTTGGTCGCTCGTACATACTTTTTATATCATCATTTTTTGAGTCACCGTTAGCAAATCTATCAGGGGTTATTAAATACATAACATCTGAACTATCAAAACCTTCAACATTAGAAGCATTTTTCTCTCTTTCAAGTAAGGAAAAAATATACCTATCTACAAGAACTTTATTTTTATAAAAGTCAATTTCGACTTCATCAGGTTTTGCATTTTCTGAAATTGATATATTTAAAAAAAGATAATTTTCGTTTTGTACTTTATTAAAAGAGGTTAATTCTATGTTAGAGTTACTGATTTTTGGAATCAAGTCATTAATTGAATTACCATAAACTAATATCTGCAAGTCATTAGTTTTCATTCCAACCCACCAGTTAGGAGGCTCTACTCTTTCAATTAAATCAATTAATTGAATGTTATTATTTGATTTCAAATCCTGTTTTTTAGTATTACAAGAAATTGAAAATAAAAGTATAAATCCGATAAAGATTATTTTTTTCATATCAGTCTTCGTTTTTGAATATTTGTCTATATACTTCTCCTCTAATTTCATTATCTCTTCCATGTCCAGCTTTAGGTGTTTCAAACATTTGTGTCATTATTAATCCAACAAAATCACGCTTTGGATCAATCCAAAAATGTGTTCCTTCATATCCTCCACCAGACCATAAACCACCATCTCCAAATCCTTTTTCTTTATATAAATCACTTGTAACCCATAAATTGTAACCATTATAGCCGTACTCATTTTCTAATTGTGTATGAGGAGCATATATTTCTTTTACAGAAGATTCATTTAAAAACCTATGTCCATTTAATTCTCCGTGATTTAAAAGCATTCTTAAAAAATCTGCATAACCATCAGCTGTTCCAATCATTCCTTCACCGCCCATAAACAATTTATTTTCAATACTATAACCAGGAACATATGATCCCATAATATCAAGCTCACCATCATTAGCTAACCTAATAACAGAATCTACCCCTGAAAAAACTGGTAATAATTTAGTGTCAGAATTTTTGTTGTATTGAAGTCCATTTATCTTCATAGGTCCCGTAATTCTATTTTTAACAAGATTATCTAAACTTTCTCCAGAAGCTCTTTCATTAACAAGTCCTAAAACTGTTGTGTTAAGACCATAAAAATCTTTGTTTCCAGGATGATCAATTAAGGGAAGTTCAGATAATTTCTGAATCAATTCATTAGAGTTTTTGGATGCGGCTAAATTTTTAGAATCTAAAGCATTATCTAAACACTCAATTCCAGTTGTAGAATAATAAAAACCTGCCTGGTGATTAATCAATTGCAAAACAGTCATTTCAGAATTACTTTCAACTAATTTTAAAGGACAAGGGTCTTGAAATTCTGAATTATCATTTTCAATCGTTTGTCCGTAATTAGTTAAAGCTTCATTGCTATTCGATAACGCAACTTTTAAACCACTGAGCTCAGGAATATACTTTGAAACA
>ERZ891134.1572-NODE-1572-length-15265-cov-13.562262_pt1 | contig 15265 bp, 28 predicted proteins | sample MGYA00520888_ERZ891134 | MGnify/ENA primary metagenome ERZ891134 (study PRJEB32303, sample SAMEA104408692) | aquatic metagenome | biome: Brackish water; feature: Coastal; material: water | place: Baltic Sea | collected 2014-10-23 | depth 10 m ... | reverse complement strand
CCGCTTCCGCTGCTCAGCAGCAATCCAAGTACTTGCAGGCTCTGTTCATGCAGCGCCTGGACGAAGAACGTTTGCGTCTACTCAATAGCACTTCAAACAGAAGTCACTATTCCACTAACGCGAGGGCTAGGTACTACCGATGAAGATGAACTACACGAACAGGGGTCCGAGTGCGGAGTTGATGGCTGCAGCCTCCGGGACTGCAACCACCTTGGTTGTTGACACGGTCACTGGGTTCCCTGCCACACCGTTCTACATCATTATCAATCCTGATAGCGATCAGGAAGAAGTGGCAAGGGTCACCACTACCAGCGGCACCAGTTTGATTGTTGAGCGTGGTGTCACAGACACGGGCAGCGTATTGAACACAGGTAACGCTCACGCTGTTGGCTCTCGCGTTATTCATGGTGCAGTCGCGTCGGACTTCAACAACTTGGCTGCCGTGTTCGAAGCCTTGGAAGATCCTAATGTTCCCGGCACAGTCCTCGTCCCGATTGGCAAGCCAGTAAGTGGCTTGATTTGGGGTGACTTGCTGTGACCGAGTTTCTGAACGATGAGATCCATCAGGTTCCTCACCGACTTTTCGTCGTCCAGAAAATTTCCGACTTCGAGTCCCCCGAGTTTGATGCTGACTACAGTATCGCTGGCATCAAGTGTCTGAGTGCCGCGAGTGATGAGTATCCGTATCAGCGGATGCTGACGAAGATACTGAAGGATCAGATCGACACATCCGATGCACCTGGGGACAACAGCCTGCAGGGCTGGTGGACCAGGAGCCAAACGGACTGGTCTGCTGGTTCGGGGCAGGAGTACATGGAGCCTGCATCTTCGGAGATCGTTCGCCGTTCGTTCTTCACTTCTGCTGGTGTCGATGTGTTCACCCGTCCGGGGTTCGTGTCACTGCTGCCGCAGGCAGTGGAGGTACATCGGGAAGCCGGAAGTGACGGGCAGTGCGCCAAGGTTGCTGGTGGCTACGTGTTCACGGTGGATGAGAAGGCGTATCGGAGCATCGACGGGAACGTTGAATCGTTCACGCTGGCATCAGCGGTGACGCAGGTTGCTGTCGCTAGCGACAAGGTCCTGTTCTCCATCACTAATGCGGTAAGTGTTCTACACACCGACGGGACGTTCACCCAGATAACTGGGTTCACTGGTTCAGCGGTGCTGTCGTGGGTCAAGCAACGCTTGATCCTGATGGTCGGCGACAAGGTGTATGAGATCGGTGCTGGTGATCTCACTGCGAATGTGAACCTGTCTGCCGCCACCGCGAAGGTGGATCTGAAGGATCCATCCTGGGTGTTCACTGGTTCCACAGGAACTCCAACGAGCATCCTGTTGTCAGGCTACGGCGCTGCTGGTTCTTCTATCTTGGCGCTCACGCTGGACGATAAGGGCACATTGCCCGACTTGAGTGCACCTGTTGAGGTGGCCCAGTTCCCTGTCAGTGAGCAGATCACAGGCGGCATCACGTCCTACCTTGGCACCTACATTGGGATCCTCACGAATAAGGGTGTGCGGGTTGGCACGGTGTCTGATGGTGGTGGCCTCGTGTACGGGCCACTGATCGGTTCGCCTGTAGCCACGGGAACTGCTGGCGACATCAGCGTGTATGACCGCTTCATGTATTACCCAGTAGCCGATGCTGGTGATGGTCGCGGCGGCATGGTGATAGTTGACTTGTCGACCAGCGATGAAGAAGGCAGGAACGCTTGGTCGAACTGGACCCGCATCCCTGACAAGGTCGCTCCCTGGCCCATCGTCACGGATGCGATTGTGGTGGATGCACGCTCTACGGTGATGCTCGCTGTTGTTCCCGCTGCTGGCGGGACAACCGAGGTGGTCGTATATGAGGCGAAGGATGAGAACGGTTTAGAAGACAAGGGTTCACTGACTACGTCGTGGGTTCGGTTCGGAACTCTGGAGAAGAAGTACTTCGACCAGATCAAGGTGGTTGCGGATCCGCCAATGGCGGGTCGCATAGGTGTATTTGCTCTTGATGATGAGACTTCTGCAACTGCGCTGGGTCACTTGACCACTGAGATTGGGCAAGAAGCCACGTTCAAGGTGAACGGACGTAAGTCCGTCACCGACATGGCGTTCCGTTTTGACTTGGAGAGGTCGGCCACTGACCCGACGAAGGGTCCTGATCTGGCTGCGTGGGCGGTTCGGGCATGGCCCAGTGTCGAGTCACGCGGTGAGACTGTGGTGCTTCCACTCCTGTGCTTCGACTTTGAGCGGGATTCCCGTGGTGTACAGGTAGGCTACGAGGGTTACGCGCAGGAGCGGTGGAGCGCCCTTGCCACTGTGTTGAGTGACGGCGTATCCGTCCAAGTCATCGAATACCAATCGGGGTTCCGTTATACGGCGGTGGCTGAGGATGCCTCGTTCACGCAGATCGCACCCCCGACGGGTGCGTCTGGCTTCGGCGGTATCGCCCAGGTGGTGTTTAGGACAACGACATGATGGACCTAGGTCTTGGTCCTGGCGATGCATCACCCATCGTTGCAAGAGTGAAGGAACGACTTGGTGTGTTTCCTGCCACGGAGCATTACACCGACGATCTTGCTGCGCGAATGCGCGGCTGGCGCAAGGTCCGCGATGAGGACCCGGAAGACATTTATCTAGATTTACCCACGCTGCGGGCTCTTAGCCTGTAGGCACAAAAGAGGGGGAGGCTTCGGCCTCCCCCTTCTTTTTGCGTTTCTAATCCTCAACAGTAAATGTTGCTCGACGCTTACGCTCCGTGCTGCTAAGCCCATACTCACGCTCCATGGCGGTCAAACACTTGGTACACAAATCCCCGATGGTCCGTAGGCCATCGGATCTTTTTGCGTCTATATGGACAACAACGATCTTCTTGTTTTCGATAGCACCGCAGCGGTCACACAGCCGAGTGGGTATGACTGCCATTAGCACTCCTCATTTGGATGACGTTTCCGCCTGTGAGGCTAGGGTATAGGGCGGCGGCTTTGGCTTCAGCGTTTCTGGAAGATTTATCTATATCAAGCCCGAGATAAATTTCACTTGTTGATTGGTTGGAATGGTGTAGCCAAGATGATACGGCCCGAAGGGCGCCGTCATAACCCAGCGCAGTCTTTTCTTGAAAGATCGCACGGGCTGCCGAGCGTCGCATTGTGTGCATCCCAACTCTATCGGTTGGGTATCCGAGGGCATGTACTGCCTTCTTAATCGCAGTGTCCGTCGTGGTCATTTTGCGATCAGGCTGCAAGACGTGCTTTTGAAATGTGTCTGAGTGCGTAAATACTGGAACCAAGTACCAGTCTTGTTGAAGTGGTCCGTGATTGTTTGTGTACCAAGTCAAATAGGTGCGCAACTCTGCATCTAGTTCTGGGCTGATTGGCATGGTATCTATTTCTTTTGTTTTAATTATGTTGACAACGATCTCTTGATTGGACAGGTCGATGTCACCGATGCGTATCTCAACTACTTCGGAAGATCGAAGCATCAAGTAGAGGCCGCAGGCAATGAGCATCCGATCACGGGGATTGGCTGCCGCATCAAGTAGTGCAGGGAATTCTTGCATGGGGATTCGAAGCGCATAGGTTGGTTGCTTCTTGCGCATACGCTGACCCAAGAGTGGGTCAGTATTTTCCATGAGGTTTCGGGTCCGGCAGTACTTAAAGAATTGTTTCAGGTTGTTGAGTGTTGCATTGACTGTGGCTGGGGCTGCGTTGCTAAATGCTGGGCCGTTCATGAACTGGTCAATAGTTTGAGTGCTAATTGAGTCAAGATCAACATCACCTAAATGCTTTTTTAACTTGTTCAGGGAGTTCATGTCTGAGGTGACAGTGTTGCTTGCGTAAGCAGTTGACCTGTATTGCAAGTACTTGTCTGTGGCTTGAGAGAGTTGCATTGGTTACCTCCTGTTGTTTGGAATACTAATATAACACATGCTGGGTACAGTTTGGGTACATTGTGTACCCAAACCCCCAGTAGCCAAAAAAATCCATGAGGGAATCTAGGCGTCTTCCTCTTCCTCAGGGGTAGAGCAACGCACTCGTAATGCGTAGGTCCGGAGTTCGAATCTCCGAGGCGGCTCCACGGACGGTGTTCCAATTGTCTGAATTTTGGGTACATTTTGGGTACATGTACCCTCGATGGCTGATTCACCGATGGCATTGAGGGCAGAACCATGAGTATCAATGTCGCTTTGAAAGAGCCCAACATAGGTGTCCATGGTTAGCCGAATGTCGGAGTGGCCCATCGCAACTTGTAGTGCTTTAGGGCTCACTCCTGCTTGGGCGCTGATGGCTGCGTAGGTGTGGCGGAGGTCGTGGGGTTTGAGATCTTGGATGCTTGCTCGGTTGGCTGCGGCGTCGAACTTTTCCCGCCACCTGCGGTAGCGAATAGGGCCGCCTTTAGCGGCTTTAAATAGTAGGTCATTGGGTTTGGTTGCTTGGGTTGTTATGTCAGTGAGAAGGTCTAGTGTGAAGCGTGGCAGGGGTATCTCCCTGGCCTTGCCGGACTTGGGTGGGCCGATGGTTAGGGTGCCACGGACTTCACTGAAGGCCCTTTGTATGAGCAGTCGGCTGCGTAACTGGTCAACGTCTCGGACCTGGAGGGCTGTGGCTTCACCGAAGCGCACTCCCGTGAAGGCCATGACCACGATCATGGTGGTGTATTCGGGAAATTGTTCGGCGAGGTGGATGACTTCGTCGGGGGTGAGATATCTGTGGCGTTTTTCTTTACGGGTTTTGGGTAGGAAGGTGGCCCCTCCAAGGGTGTTGGCTCGGGTGGCTGGGTTGGTTTCTATTCGTTCAGCCATCACTGCGTAGTCAAGTGTTTGTTTGAAGATGGTGAATATTTTTCTGACTCGTGCAGGTGAATGGGCTTTCTTCAAGGTGGTGACCCATTGGGTGATGGCCTCTGGCCTGACTTGATCAAGGCGGATATCTGCCCAGACGGGCAGGATTAGTGAGGCGAGGATTTGTTCATAGTCTGAGTGGGTCCGTGGGGAAATTTCCTTGCTGGCTAGCCATTCATGGCTGAGATCAGCCATGGTGATTCGGGCTGATGAGGGTGGGGTGAAGGTGTTGTTACGGATGCGGGTGACTTGTTTGGCTTGGAAGAGTTCCGCATCTTTCTTATATTTAAACCCGCCTTGAGAATAGTGGGTGGACCCCACTCGCCAACGAACCTCATAGTCCTTGTCGCGTTTGCGTATGCTCATGGATGGTTTCCTAGCCTTGTATGAGGTAGCACACTAGCATTCTTTCTCAGCCTTGACTCCCGGTATACATTGTGTATATCCTGTCAATTGTTAAAGTGATTGTAAATCTACATTTACTGGGAGGGAAAGAGGGAAGACATGAGCGCAAAGCGTTTGTTACCGTCTGAATCCACCCTAGAAAAGTGGGTGGATGAGGGACTAACACATCAGGAAATCGTTGATCGGGTCTTCGAGCGTGAGAATATCGTTGTGTCGAAGTCAGCCGTGGCTGCGGCTTTAAGCCGTGCTGGCCTGACGAACAGGGTCCGGTACGAAACACATATCCCATGGTCACCCATTAGGGTAGACCATTCACGGGCGTATCCATTGTCGATGCTGAGGTTTCTTGCCCGTCGTGATGCTGGATTACCGTTGACTAAAGATCAGTCGGAGCGATTGGATTCATGGCTTAAGCGGCTTGAGGATGAAGACGCGGTAGTTGGTTACGTCTACGATGACCCGAATGGTTTCAAATATTTTCGCCGCAAGAAGTCGGATATTAAATATCCTCCAATTAGAACTTAGTGGCTGATGCAGAGCGCCGCACCTAGCGGCGCGTCGCTCTGTCTTGGCACCTTGGGCGTCGCCCTAAGCGACGCTGCTCTGGGCCTCCTCGCTCTTCTCGCTCGTCGCTTCGCTCCTCGCTCGCAGGGGCGAGTGTTTAAAGATCTTCTCTGCTCACTGATGAATTCGCAATAGCGACACGCCGATGAATTTTTTTTTCTCAATGAATCTGCCCGAAGGCTGCGACAATCTGGCTTGATTTGTGTCATGGGATTGACCCCGTAACATCTCTCAATGTATGTTTTTTTTCATATATACCAATGGTTTTTGCTAACCAAGCATTCCCGAAATGGTATCCCCGACACGCCAAAATTGTTTGGAACTTGCACATGTCAGACCATTGCTTTATATTTCTCTCACTTACTAAAGACAGGGGATAAAGTGAGCGATCGGTTCACAGAAAAGAAAGACCTATTCGCCAGCCATGACGGCGATACTTTCATCATTACACACTCAGATGCTGCCCAGGTCCAAGACCTCGTTTCAGCCATGCGCTATGCGCAATCTCATTCAATGGATCTCGTCGAACAGTATTTTGATACTGATCTTGATCGAAATGTTCTTATCTTCAAGGAGAAAAAATGAAACCAGAAAATTACTCCTACTCTCAACTGTCCACTTTTCTCTACTGCGGTAAGCAGTATCAACTATCACGCCTGCTTGGCGTGAAGGGTGGACCCACAACTTGGTTAGTCGTGGGAAATGCCATGCACTCAGCCATTGAACAAATGAATCGTGACCACTGGGAGAGGACGAGAAGTAATGGCTAAAGAATTCGTGTACGAAATACGAGTGGCTGCTAACAATTACAGCGGCCAATGGTATCCACTTGGCAGTGATACACCTATCCCTGCCGATGCCCTCGTCGAAATATATTCCGAGGGCCTAGAAGGCATGGAGGATCTGGCGTGATTGCAAGAACCAAACAACAGGAACTCCGTCGTATGTGGACGGACATTCTCACTGACTCCGTCACCAGCACGATCAACGCGACAGGCGTTCCGGTTGCGGGTTGGAGATCTGCTGGTAAGCAGACCAAGGATCGACCCGATGGTGAAACGATTACACACTGGATTGATTCAGGCTTTGAACAGTTGGAAGCCTACGCAGACTGGCTTGACAAAACTTCTTGGAAGTTTGTCGAGTTTAATAACCAGCCGCTCGTTGAATTTGAAGTCACTGGTTACCTTGGCGACAACTTTGTGAAAGGTTTTCTTGACTCTGTCATGCAAACAGAGGACGGAACGATTGTTCTTGTCGACTACAAGACTGGCTCACGAACCCCGTATGCGGCAATGCAACTTGGTGTTTACCGCGTGATGCTTCGAAACATCACTGGTATTGACGCTACCCATGGATCGTTTTTTATGACACGCAAAGGTGAACCAACCGAGCCAGTATCACTGCACCGCTACACGGAAGAGTATGTCGTGTCTCTATTCCGTCGCCTCAACAGTGCGGTCGAGGGTGACGTGTTCATACCAAACGAAGGCACGCACTGTTATACGTGCGATGTGAAGTCTTCCTGCTACGCGCAGGGTGGGGTTAATGCGTATCTCAACGATCCAGATCACCCCAGTTACAGAAAGCCTGAAACCTCAGGACACTCACAGGAAGGAAAGTAAAGTGGCAGGTAACCATCAGTTCTCCATCTCGAAGAACTTCTCGTACGTTGGCGCAGACACAGTCGATGGACTGTTTGAAGCGTTGGAGAAGTTCAACAATCATCCGCACTTGGAAGCGGAGATTGCTGCGTTCGCTGCACGCACCTCAACAGGTGCAACGGAGCGGGCTGTGAATGCTGTCAAGCAGGAGATGCCCGGAACAACCACGGCATCAGCGTCTGCATCTACTGGTGAAGTGGAAGTTCTCACTAACCAGAAGGGCACACGATTCACCTACGGTCATCCCGATGCACCAGATCTTGCTCGCGGTGGGAAGTTCATTCTCATGGAGGGCACGGGACCCAAGGGTAACTACAAGGCTTGGGTCGATCCTTCGAAAGGTCCAAAGCCTGTCAGTCCACCAGACACACCAGAAGATACCCGCTGGATTAGATGAAAAGACTGTCGCAACGTCAAAGGAAGGGGACCTCTGCGGGGGTCCCCCTCCCTGACTTCATGCCGTTACTTAAAGCCAATGACATTCGGCTACGCCGAGGACAACTCACCATGCTTGTGGCGCAGCCCAATGGGGGCAAATCTCTTTACGCGATGTTCGCTGCAATAAAAATGCGTGTCCCGACGCTGTTCATAAGTGCGGACACGGATGAAGCAACTATGCGACTACGCGCAGCAGCGCACCTGACCCAACAATCAACGAAGGAGGTTGAGGAAATGATGTCAACCCCAGCGTCGTCACTCATCGATGATGAGATGGCCGCGCTAGATGACTACTTGTTTTGGTCTTATGAACCATCGCCCTCGATGGAATTTATTGAGGAGGAATTACTTGCGACAGAGGAAGTGTTAGGAGAGTACCCACACCTCGTGGTGGTGGACAACTTGATGAACGTGTCGCACTCAAGTGATGCAGAGTGGCAGGAAATGCGGGCAACAATGGCCGCATTCCACACACTCGCCAGAAAGATCGACGCATGCGTGCTGGTCTTACATCATGTTAGTGAGAATGATTCACGACCATTTGCACCACCGCCACGCAAAGCGGTGCAGGGAAAAGTTAATCAGTTACCTGAGCAGATACTTTCGATTGCTATGAACCCGAAAGATAATGTTCTTAAGGTTGCTGCGGTTAAGAACCGTCACGGTGCACATGATCCAACTGGTGAAGAGTATGTGACTCTCGCCGTTGATGCAGCAAGAATGTCAATCTATGGCAGCCAGGCAGAGTTGGCTCAAGCCAAAACATTAATGGAGTTTGTATGAGCACTATTTGGGAATATGAATGGGACGAAGAGTCCATGAAGAAACTTGAAATAGGATACGAAGAATACGAGCATCACCTGTATGAGTATCTTTACGAGTCTGGTGATGATGCAGAATTAACGATGTGGACTTTGTCAGACACAGCATTCTGTGGCTGCCAAGACTGCACCACTCGTGAAGCCATCGCTTATTTTCTACCAAAGATTATCGACATGTTTGTTGCGGGGGAGATTCGCACCATTGCAAGTACCCAACAAGATGAGGAGGACAACAATGCCGGTGTGTGGCAACTGCCTTTCGGGCGGGATGAGGAACACGGAACTAGCGAGACTATTAGATGAAGGCAATCTTCTTGCTGCCGAGAGTGCTCGGCACGAGGCTATGGAATTCCATTCGAAGTGTGTGGGCCGAGGCTGTGTCTGCCAACACACGGTCGGATGGAACACAGGCTCATGGTCACCAGAACAGTAAGTCCCCTATCGCCCTCCTAATGGAGGTCGAGAAAGGTGGGATGGACCTCACGTTCATGGGTCCCACCACGGAATGCGCCTGCGGTAGCAACCTGTTTCATATTGTTGCTTGGTTTGACGAATACGAACGTGAAATCGCTGGCAGGTTTTTAGAAATGGCTTGTGCTTCTTGCGGTTCCTATTGCAAGAGCCCAACACCCATTGATTGAAAGGAAGAATATGATTGAATCTATTTTGTTAACGATGGTTCTTCACGCCAACCCTCAACAGTCACCATCTTTTCCTGCTGTTGTAAGTCTCGGTGAGAAAGAATTCACTGGCGCGTCGTTGTATCGCGGTCGAATGTTCCGCAGTGAATGGGAAAGTGTACGCAAATGTATTCGTACGCGTGAAAGCAACAACAGATACGGCGCAGTAAACCGTACAGGCAAGTATCGGGGGGCATATCAAATGTCACCCGAGTTGGGTGTTGGTGTAGGTTGGATGATTCAGAAGGAACTCCGTGCCGCTCACGGGGTACCGAAGAAGTTTGCTGTTGATATCGGTAAGAAACTGCGTGGCACTCCAGTAAATAAGTGGAGTAAATTCTACCAAGACATGGCCTTCTGGCTTGTGTTCAACAACGGTAAGGGTAAATCGCACTGGGACGCTCAAGCGGCGGCTTGCTACTGATGCAAACAATAATCCTTGACCCGTGGGAAGTTTTAACCGCGCAGTATGTTGCTTCTCGTTTGGCTGCAGAAACAGCCAAACAGACTGACACCTTTGATTATGCAGGCAAGTCTGGTCTTGAATCCAACGAGGACAACTCCCTTCGTGTATGTCTTTCGGAGATGGCGGTTGCAAAAGCAACAGGTCGTTACTGGTCGCCACGATTCTGGGATTCAAATTTGCACACAGAGATGAACGCTCGTTTCTCTGACGTGTCTGGTGGCATTGGCGTGCGCAATGTCCGCTCATATCGCAAACCAATTGCGGTTAAGAAAAAAGATTTAACGTGTGGTGACAAGTTCATTGTTGGAACTTATCTGGATTTATCTGAACCACACATTGTTTACACACCGGGCTTCCTCTCAGTGGAGGAGGCGTGGTGTGTGGGTATCCCTGACTCGTCATACAAGCGGGTTGCGTGGGATCGGTTTAAACCATTGAAGGTTCTACATGGATCAGAGATTAAAGACAGCGTTGACTCAAGAAGTGAAAGGGAAAAAGAATGAAGATACTACCAAACATGACTCTTACCGGTTTCGCCACGTTAAAAGTTCGAGTGACTTGCGTGCAGGACTTTATTGATGCAGCGAAGTTTCTTGAATCCATCGGTGTTGATGGTTCAACCGAGGCTGATATAGATGCTGGATCTTTCTATGTTGATTTAGCCAATGGTGATGGAAGTCTTATTTCCTGCGGCGATCACCTTGTTAACAACTTCTACGACGTGATTCTAAACACTCACTCTTGCGGTCAAGGGGAAGAAAAACCTTCCGCCAGTTTTGACTGGATGGCTCATGACAGGCAGGCAAAAACATGAGCGCTGCAAACAAGGCGAAGGGCACGAAGTTTGAGTCTGATGTTGCTAACTATTTACAGTCACGGGGTGTCCGCTGTAAGCGGCACCCACGCACAGGTGTCAATGACATTGGTGATGCTGGCTTCCCCTTAAACAAGGGAACCATGGTGTTGGAGGCGAAGGCTCGCAAGAGCATTGACCTTGCAACATTCGTTGCGGAGTCCCTTGTTGAGGCCGTGAATTATGAACACAAGTTCCCTGCCGAGGCACCTGCTTTTGGTGCCGCTGTCGTGAAGCGTCGCCAAAAACCTATTGGTGATGCGTACGTGGTGTTGACCCTTGATGAGTTTGTTGAATTACTACAGAACGTAGGAGCCGTGTGATGGATATGTCGTGGCGTGACGATGCGCAATGCAAGAACACTGACGTGGAAAGTTTCTACTACACAGGCATAACCCCTGATGTTGTGAAGCGACTGTGCAATAAGTGTCCTGTTTCAAGTGAGTGCCTCAGTCATGCGTTGAGGTACGAGCGTTGGGGGTTTTGGGGTGGGACAACGATGGCGCAGCGTAAAGAACTACGCAAGAAAATGAACATTTTTTTGGAGGAGCCAATGTATGTCACTGAACGAGGATGAAAGAGTCGAGTTACTTCAGGCTGTCTTCGATCATTACGGGTTGAAGTACCCATCTAAGTCAGGACAGTCATCAATCTTGTGCCCAGTGCACGATGACCGGCGACCTTCGGCGTCGGTCAATACAACTAGCGGACTCTGGACTTGTTACGCATGTGGCGTTTCAGGTGACGGGTTCACCATAATCGAACAGAGGGAGGGTGTTGGCTTTGCTGACGCTAACAAAATCGCAAAGGGAATTCTTGGACGAAGCGACTTTGGTGTACGAGGAGGGGTTTCTCGACTCCCCAGCGGCGCAGTACATAGAAAGCAGGGGGCTGGATCCAGCCCAGGCTCAGCGTATGTTCCACCTTGGTCACGTCTCTGATCCGTTACCAAGTCATGAACGCTTTCGGGGGATGCTCTCCATCCCTTACCTAGCCAAGTCGGGGACTGTCGGTATTAAGTTCCGCCGGTTGGATGATGGCACACCCAAGTATTTGGCTACGGAGAACAGTCGAGTCCGATTGTTTAATGTTTTGGATTCATTAACCAACTCGTCGCAGGTTCTTATTGTTGAGGGGGAGATGGATACCATCACCGCCAAACTGGCTGGCGTCCCTGCCGTTGTTGGTATTGCTGGTGCAAACAACTGGAAGAGCCACTTTGCCCGTGTGCTTGACGGGTTTGATGAAGTACTGGTTTGTGTTGACAATGATCTTAAGAATGATTCGGTGAATGCGGGACAGGTTCTTGCAGGAAAAATTTTGCGAGAAATTCCACACGCTCGAAACATTATTATCCCTTCCGGTATGGACATTAATGATGTATATTGTGTTTCAGGACATGAAGGTCTTCTCTCAACTCTGGGAGTCAAGATCGAACCACAACACTAGGAGTTTCATGTCCTTCTCCAATCATCCTGCTGTCACCAAACTTGGTGACGGTGTTTCGTCGGTTGAACTGTCCGACTTCATTGGCCAACTTGCTGAACGTACCCGTCGCCGCGTGCTCGGCGTCGGGCATGACCAGTATGGCGGTGAGATTCAGAAATTTGAAACCATGGATCCAGAGGTTATATATGAAGAACTCTTGGATGAGATCGCAGACGTGTACGCATACTCTGCATTCCTCGCCATACATGCAATGGCTTTGCGTAACAACTCAAGGGTTCGATGATGCGCAGGATAGTGATCGTCCCAGACCTTCAAGTTCCTTACCAAAACATGAAAGCAGTGAGGGCTCTGGCTCAGTTCATCGAGGATAGCCAGCCTGATCAAGTGGTTTGTGTTGGTGATCTTATAGATATGCCACAAATAAGTCAGTGGACTAAGGGCTCAGCAGGTGAGCACACCCGAGACTTGCACCGCCATAGGCAGCAAGCCATCGAAGTGATCGACATGCTCAAGATTGATGTGATTAGCAGGGCTAATCATGAAGATCGTCTGTATAAATCCGTGTCCTCTCGCCTCCCTGGATTGATGGATCTTCCTGAGTTGCAGATAGAAGAGTTCCTTGGCTTGAACGAGCGAGGAATTGTGTATGCGAAAGAGCCATACAAGTTGGCTCCCAACTGGTATCTGCTTCATGGTGATGAGTCCACGCAGTCAACAAAATCGGGAATGACGGCGAGCAACTTGAGTCAGAAACTTTCCGCGTCCGTTGCTATCGGCCATACCCACAAGTTGGGATTGATTCCCACCTCACACATGATCGGCGGGAAAATTACCCGCACCGATTGGGGTTTTGAAGTGGGTTGCATTCTGGATTTCAAGTCAATCGGTTTCAGGTACATGAAAGGCATGGCGAACTGGACCCCTGGGTTTGGTCAACTGTTGGTTGACGGTCCACGAGTTACTCCAGTGCCTGTCCCAATCATTGGTCGTTCTTTCACGGTTGAAGGGGAAACTTACAAATGGTAGTCAAACAAGAATGGCCTGCTGGTGTTGACGTTAACACTGTCACTGATGCAGTTGTAATTATTTCTGCCCGTGTCGCTCAACGTTACAGAACGTTGAAGACCGTCGACGCTAACGACATTAGCCAAGAACTGTGGGTGTTTGCTTGGCGACGGCGCGAAAAGATACGCGAGTATCTTGACCGTGAGGACAGGCGTGAGATGCGCAAGGGCTGGTCTGCCTTGTTGACCACGTTTGAACGGCATGCTGAGCGGTACTGCCAGAAGGCTAAGGCTAAAGAAATTGGGTACAACATTGAGGACCTCTACTGGTACACCACTGATGCGTTGCAGGATTGGATAAACATTCTTGTGAATGGGAAGGGTGTGCTCACTAATCAGTCGGCTGATAATGCAAAAGTGATTCGGGTTTTGTCTGAGTCTTTTAGTCTTGAGGCTACGTTGGCTGATGTGAAGAATGCTTTGGGTGTGTTGGATAAGCCTGATCAGGCGTTGTTGCTTGAGCGGTACGGTGATGCTCAGACTGTTCAGAATTTGTCGAAGCGTTTTGAATTGAGTGAGTCAACTATTGATCGTCGTTGTGAGGCTTCGTTGAAAAAGATGGTGAAGTTTTTGGGTGGCCCTCGTCCTTGGTGATCGGCTGTTGCGCATAAGAAAACCCCCCTGGCTTCCCTTCCAAGGGGGTTTTCTATTGAAGGAGGCGGCAATGAACCGCTGTTGCATAGCGTAGCAGAATTGTTTGGGTCTTGCAATCAGGAAACGCTATAAAGTTTCCAGATTCCTGCTTTGGCTGGAGTCCATGGCAGTGGTGAGGATAGGTTCTTCAATGCTTTTTCTGCTTCAACCTTTGTGAGGTATGGCCCAAACATTGCGGTCTGTCCTTCTGTTGCTTGCATTGCGATCACGAAGAACTCACGGCCTGTCATGAATGCTTCAAGGCATGCACCTGCAGCCTGTTGAAGCACGTCCTCGATGTCTTCATTCGGTTGGTTCAGTATCTTCCGCATTGCTTCGCGTTCTGGTTTCCTTGTTCGCATTGTTCACCTCCAAATCACCGGGGTATCTTTCATGCATCGACTTAACATATGTGCACTTTGTAATTAAAAGGTATGCACCTCGTTCGTTACCAACTTTGCCTTTGTAGTCACCGTTGTATCCGGGGTCGTAGCGCACCGAAAACGTGAATGTTCCCACCTTGGAGAAGGCAGAGTTTGGTTTGCGTAATGCTGTTGCACGTTGATCTGCCACTGCTCTGCCTCCCTTGGTAGGTCGGTATGCCCGTATGAGCGCCCACTTCCCCGGTTTTTTTGCGATGGTTTCAGCCAACGCAATTACCTTTTCTCTTTTGTTGTTGCGGCGGGCGGGTACTTTGTCGAGCCATGTGACATCGGCTTCGACCCTGTCAACCCTATTATCACCAGAGTTCATGCGCAGCCCAGTCCCATCGTGAACCCAGGTTTGATTTAACCCTTGAATCCCAACCACTTTTCGCTGCCGTGTGTACCTTGTCAAGGATCCCGTATTCGTGAGGCTGTCTTGTCTTGGTTGACTTCAGACTGTAGTAGTCGATGGTGTCAATGATCTTTGACATTGCTTCAACTAAACGGGCTGGTGTCACGAGCCCTCGGTACACGTAGTCTGCATTCATGTCAGTGAATGGTTTCTGTCCTGAACCTATTACTTCTGCAACAAGATCCCTGTGCCAACCTCTTGCAATGAGTACGGTTTCGTTGAGTACCACCGCTCGGTCGTGCAGTTCGGCACGACGAGGATCGTCGAGCCAGCCTTCCGCGTCGCCCATATCGGGGACGTAATGCGCCACGGCCACAAGGCCGCGCTCAGTAAAAACATACATGATTATTCTCCTGTCTTCTGGTGGTGCTCGATCTCGGCTTGACGCATCACACCAACCATGTCGTTGCCCCATTGCCACCATGAGGAGTGGGGTTCTACATCTTTTAGGAACTCCTGGTGTATGGGACCCCAAAGGTGACGAAAGAAGTTGTATTGCTGCTCCGTCAGGCGCAGTGTGTAACCCTTCTCATCGTTGTTTTGCATTTGCTCTCCTCTCTTGGCCA
>ERZ891134.1570-NODE-1570-length-15282-cov-12.766927_pt1 | contig 15282 bp, 28 predicted proteins | sample MGYA00520888_ERZ891134 | MGnify/ENA primary metagenome ERZ891134 (study PRJEB32303, sample SAMEA104408692) | aquatic metagenome | biome: Brackish water; feature: Coastal; material: water | place: Baltic Sea | collected 2014-10-23 | depth 10 m ... | reverse complement strand
TGTCTAACCCTTTAGGTATTTTTAACGTCTTTGTTTTTAAGCTGTCTTGGAAAGGTACTTCGAGATCTTCTGAATGATATTTTTTAGGATTCTTATCAGGATGTTTGCCATCTTTGATCTCTTGCATCAACTCGTCATAGTAACTGCCGCTACCTTCTGGCGGTCTATGCTCAACTTCTATGTCATCTGGGAAGCCAGCACACTCTGATCTAAGTTCAGCAAAGTTGTCTGGTAGTTGTTTATGCTTGTAGCGTTGACACATTTTAGCTAGTTCAAGTTGTTGCTGTATCTTCATCCTGTTAAACATAAATTCTTGAACATCGTCCGTACAGTTACTACCTAGGTACCAAGTGATACTGGCGCCAATCTCTTGTCTATTGCCGTCACTGTGATTGAATGAGTTACTGTTATAATCTGGATTATAATTATAATTGTTATTACTATTACCGTCTTGTTGATAACTTCCGTATGTTCTTACTTCACCTTGTCTACACTGTTGCCAGTACTGATTGAAATAGTCATTACGAGCTTGTGCTGATTGACTTATAGTAAGTAGGATTATACTAGCGATTAAGGTCTTTAATATCATATGATTGCTCTCTGACTTGATCTGCTAATACACGATAAAGATCTTCGCCCATACGCAATGCTGAATCCAATTTGGCAACTTCGGCTTTTAGTTCAGCTATCTCTTGTGAGTTTAAGTTCTCAGCTTCATTGAGATCATCTTTGAGAGTGTCGATCTTATCTCTATACTTGTCATCAATAGTTTCTAAATCATCTAATAGTTTTTCAACTCGTTGATTATTAGCGTCAATGGTGTTTGTGAGGTCAACAATATACTTGATACCTGTTACAGTACCAAAGATAATTGATGCGATAACTGGAATTAACACAAAGTTGTGCTTGAAAAAGTCAGTGACTTTCATAGTTCACTCCTATAGTTCTTTTTCTATGTTTCTTTTTACTGTACACTCTTCTAATTGAGTGCCGTTTAAGTGTCGTATTACTTTACATTCTTCGGTAATAGTTTGTGTATGTTCTAATCTTTCAACTGAATCCAAATAATCTCCGCTGATAAACGCTGTTGCTAGAGCAATCACGGCTAGGAATATTTGTTGGTAGTTATGTTTCATATACTGTATTTAAATATACACGCAGTTATTATCTATATGTAGTTAACTAAGTAAAATCAGTGGTTTACCTGGTTTAAACAACGAATAGCCTAATCACTCTGCGTTACACTTACTCCACATCCACCTGGGTTATAACAAGTTTGCTCTAATGTGTATGAAAAATTCTGAGTATGACTGTCTTGTGTTATGTCTGCGTCAATACTGCCAGAACCATAAGTCAATGTTATATCGAGGTTGTGATTACCTTCTCCCGCTTGTGTTACATCAAGATCGTGCCCGTTACCTATGAGATCAAACTCAAGATATTTGTGTTCACTACCTCTCTGTCTTACTAGGATATTGTTTGAGTCTCCTGACACTGTTCCGTCTATAGTTTTTGAGTGATCGCCTATCTGTTTGAGATCTACTACATTGCTGTCGCCAGTAACTTCTAGTTCAACCAAGTGTCCACCATCAGTGTTATAGTTACTACGCTGTATGATATCAATGTTGTTGGTGTAGCCGTCAATGTCTAATTTAATATCGTGATCTCCACCTGTTGAAGTAGCTGGTGTGCCCACATCTAATCTATCTTGATATAACACGATGTCATTGCTACCACCTAATATGGTATACTCTATCAAGTTTGGACTTACTGATGAACTACTACCTTGTTTTATGTCAACAGTGTTTGAGTTTCCTGTTATAGAGGATGCTGTACTACCGTTGAGTCCTTGTATTTTGTTACCAGCTGTGCCACTTTGTGTTATCGTAACTTCGTTGGTGTTTCCGGCCTGATTTATATAGATTTCTTTCTCTGCGGCTGTCACTGAGAAACATAAGAATAATAGTAAGTATCTCATTGTCGTGTAGTAATAGTGGTTGTGCCTTCACCATTAACCCTGTTAGTTATATCCACAGCACCTTGTATCTGTCTTACGGTAGTTTCTTGTGTTGCTGGTACTGTTATACAAGCAATGTCACTACCCACAGTATCTATACACAGTTCTACTGATATATTATCTACATAAGCTTCTACACCTTGTCCTGGCACATAGTCTGGTAGTAGCTCACCGTATTCACTTGCGGTTAACTGTCTTTCTTCAGCTTGTATTAATTGTATATTGATTATGTCTAACACATTGGCTAAGAAATCTTTATCTAATAGATTCCTACTGAGACTATATCTAGCATAAATCTGTTCTATGCGTCGGTCGTCTCTGTCTAATTCATTTTCTAACTGTTCATCATCAAGTAGATCGTTATCTAATATACTGTTAGTGAATTGTTCTTTATCTAACTGTTCGATCTCTCTGGGAGTACCTACTATGATTATTTCACTGATCATTTCTTCTGTTAAATCTACTACAACAGGTGGTGTAGGTTTAGTTTCTAATGTAGAAACACGAGTTGCTTGGAATGGTTCGTCCATATACACTGAGCCACCTAAACTTATAACTTCAATAGCACCAGTCTTACAGTCTTGTGCGATGCTCTCCCACCCTATAGGACAGCTAGGTAGTAGTATGACTGTGGTAGCACCTATCTCATCTACTGTTGTTGTAAAGTCTGTACCTCTAACTGCTACAGTGGCTGTTGGTGTTTTAATTTTAACTGCCTGTGGTCTATTTTTTGCTATCTGTCCTGAAGCATAACGAGCTGTACCTCTGCCTATCTTTATAGCTAACTTGCCTGCGTCTGCGTTGTTGGGGTCGTAGACAAAGTCATCTATAGTTAGTTTGGCTGATGGAGTCATTTGTACTTGTGTGTCATCATCAAATGTGATTTCAAGTGAACCAGCTCCTGTGCGTAGACTATCTAACATTTCTACTTCCACACCTTTAACACCTTCAAGGGTTATTTGTTTGCGAGTAATTCTTGCTGGATCCTGTTCTTGTTGTGAGATCGTACCAACAGCACCCATAACTATTTGGGGGATAATCATGAGTGTCACTATTAGTAACTTATTCATCGTATTTTAAGATACTGATACAGTAGTTCACTACTGCAACGATCTATTTCGTCCAAGATAGATTGATCGTGAACTTCTTTTCGTAAGCTATCTAAGTCTCTCATCTTGATCTCTAAGTGTTGTAAAGGTGTCATTGCTCTTGTATAATCGTCCAAGTATTAGTTGAACCAGTAATGTTTACATCAGTGTCATACATAGCATTACCACTCTGTGTAACTGTGAGATCGTTAGACGAACCTGTGATATCTAAATCAAAGTTATGTCCACTAACACCACCTGCGCCACTCTGCGTAAGTGTTAAAGCGTTGGTGACACCAACGGCCGTATAGTTGACGGTTGAGCTATCAGTACCTAAAGTCATTCCTGTTAGATTACCACCACCGCCACTGATTGCTATTGATGTAGTTATATCATCAGCATCAATATCAAATGTCAAGTCATTATATGTACCACCTGTGGTTGTAGCTGTTAATGTGTTGCCTGACCCTATCAAGGAAAGTATTAAATCATTGTAATTACCAGTCTGTTGTATATCAATGGTATTGTTCGCGGCGACACCTAGGCCATCGCCGTTGATGTCAATACTTGCTACAGAGAATGAACCTGTAATAATATAAGTTAAGTCAACACCTACACCACTGTCTACTGTTGTGTTAACGTCTATGCCTAACAAGTTACTAGCACCAATCTGCCGTATGTCTATAGTTTGACTGTCGCCTGAAAATATAGCCGCCGTTCCCTCACTGTCACCTACTCCGTATAGTTTGTTAGCACTACCATCTTGTTTAATATCAATCGTTGATGTACTACCTATTTGATTGATGTATATACTATTGTCAGCGGCAAATACTGCTGACGATACTAGTAATAATGCCCCAAACATTCTTACTAATTTTTTCATTTTACTACTCCTCGGCGAATTCCCAAATATCTTTACATTCACCTTCTATTATTAATTCAACGACAGCCGCTTCAATTGTAGTTTTCACTGCCATTGTTGCCGGTTCATTTAATGTAATACCCGACTCAAATTCAAAGACCTGTGTATCGTTGTCAAAGAACTTTAATACTGCTATACTGTCTGCTGTAGAATATATTGTTTTCTGTACATTCACAGCCGCCAGTACTTCGCCAGTGTTGACACTTACTGCTCTCAAACTCACAGTTATAATATCTTCACTGAACTGTGTCATAGGTCCCACACCTAAAACACGCATACCCATACCACCACTCCTTGTTGAAGTGTCATAACCTGTTATGCCACCCTCTATCAACATACCAGCAAACTTCATTGGCATAAGTTTTTCAGCGTTGGTCCCATCATAGGCCTCACGCATCTGTCTAATAATCTGTCTTTCTTGTGTAAGACTAGCAAGTCCTCCACGCTCTACTACATCAAACCAACTGCCTTCGCCTACATCTTTCAATGCTTTGATTAAGAAAGCATCAGCACCTTGTGTCACTGCTGTACTAAAACTTGACTGTGTATCACTTGGACGTCTTTGTCCTGTCTTGTCTGTAAAGTTATAGACAGCAACTACTATCTTACCTAACTTAGGTTTTGCTACAGTATCAAACTCTTTAACTTCAGACTTCTGTATAGCCCAGGCAGGGTCATACTCGCCTTTGATACCTTGTACACCAGAACAACCGGCCAGTGCTATCACTGTTAATAATATTAGTATAGTTCGCATTAAAATGTAAAGTCGCCTAATGGTATCGTTAATGTAGTTGTTGTTCCAACCATATCAGTGACGCCTAACACTATGTCACCTGATGACTTGTCCCAAGTAATAATATTTCCCTCAAAGTTTAGTGTACCCGATGTTGGCGAACTACCATCATCGTTGAACATTGCTGTTGCTATGTCTTGTGATATCTGTGCGTATATGCGTGATTCCAAGTTACTCATAAACTTCTTAACATTGGTATTCTCTGCTTCAGCTTGTTCTTGTTTTAGTTTAGATTCTATCTTGTCTGCGATAGCTTTTTTACGCGAGTGTTCTTGGTTTTCTATTGTTAAGACGTGTGCTGAGTAGCCATTGCCGTTAAACGCTGGACTCTTAAATGTAAAATCTCGTAATGGTTGTGCTAGTGCTGTTGTACTAATAGATACTAGCACTAATAATATTAGTGTTTTCATATGCTATCCCCACATATATTTATCGTGGGGATAGTTACGAATTAAGTGCTAATACTGTTGGATATGGGGGCTCCAGTCTTTGGCTAGTTCACAATCTTTAAGTGTTTCAATCCTGTCAGATAATATTGTGTAAAAACTGTCAAGCTCTCCTCTGAATTTACCTAAGAGCTGTTCTATAGCATCCTCACAATACTTCCAGTTTTGTAATCTGTAATTTTTCATTAGATTATTGTGTAGACTTATATACTCTTTAACAGTGTGTATCTCTTGTAAGTTTATCTCCTCTTTAGTGATCACAGCATAGCTTTTTGTAGGGTCACCGTCGGGCTCGTGTTGAAAACTATCCAGCTCAACAAGCATAAACTTGTCCTTCATTTCTTCTGTAAGGTTTGTTTCTAATATAATATTCATCGGTTGTCTCCAGTCATAATTACTTATAACACTAACTTACCACTGACAATATTATGCAAATGGCGTTTGATTTAATAAGCGATTTAAACATTATACACTCTTTAGACTGGGAAGGTCAACCAACAAGTTTATCCTGTGTGATAGCAGGAAACATTTCTCAGGACCGTCATGTTTTATTAGAAACAGTAGAGCACCTTAGCAAACATTATAAAACTGTATTCGTCATCGACGGACATTTAGATCATAAAGGTAATCTACTCGAGATAGCTAACAGTTATAAAGAGTTGAAGAGTCAGATGTCACAGATTGAAAATGTTGTTTTCCTACACGACAATGTTGCTATTGCCACTGACGTTGCCATTGTGGCCTGTAATGGTTGGTGGACTTATGACTTTGATCCACAGATAGATGGAGATCAAGCTGAGCGTTTACTCAAAGAAGATTGGCAATGTAATGACACTGAGTTAGCTAACATATATGCGTTAGCATACAGTGATGCTCGTTATCTAACAACAAGTATAGAAAAGTTACAAGAGTACAAAGAAATAAAAAAGATAGTGATAGTGACGAATACTGTTCCGCACCCTAACCTGATACATGATACAGACACAAGAGACAGTGTGCGTTTTAATTTGTTAGGTAATAGTTTGATTAATCAGTGTATACTTGCTGACAAGAGAAAGTTGATTGACACTTGGGCTTTTGGACATTATCATCATCCGGTTGACGAGATAATGAGTGGTATTAGATTTGTATCTAATCCTCGTTATAACTTAGAAGATGCTTGGGATAGGCTTCCTTATAATCCTAAGAAGATTTTTATTGACAGAGATTAGTCTGTAGGTTCAATCTTAATCAATAAAGGGTAACCGGCGTTTCTGGCACTTAGAGTAACTTCAACTCCTTTTTGTTCTGCGATTTCATAAGGTAATACGGCAACAGATGCTGAACCAGCTTCGTGAACTTCTGTAGTTTTCTCGTTGGCTAACTGTACAGTGTAATCAAAGTATTCAACAAGGCTTGATACTACAAACTCCATTGATGTCTCATCATCATTCACATAGATAACTTTATACATTGGTGGTTCTTTAATTAATGTATCAGGTTGAGCTTTATTTTTTACTTGTGTCTGTGCCATTGTAATCCTTTATATAAGTTTAAAATAACAACTCGGGAAACACAAGGTCTCCCGTGCTGTTTGTATTTAAGTTTATTATACTATGATTCAAAGTTAATATCAATAGTCTTTGGTTTCATTGAGTCAGGAACATTTCGTTCTAACTGTACTGACAAAATACCATCTTTAACTTCTGCTGACGCCACTTCTACATAGTCGCTCAACTCAAATGTTCTCAGGAACTTACGATTGCTAATACCGTTGTGTAGGTAGTTGCCATCTTCAACTTCTTGAGCTTGTTTATCACCCGTAATGATCAATTGACCGTCGTGTGTTTGTACGTCAATCTCACCTTTAGTAAAACCAGCGACAGCAACTTCAATCTTATAGTTGTCGTCATCAATTTTAATAATGTTATACGGTGGATAGTTCGTTGATGAGTTTGAATGTTCTATCCTGTTCATCATTGTATCGAATAAACGATCAATGCCAACAGAGTTTTTGTAGAATGGTTGTAGGTCTAGAGTTGTTAGTCTAGTCATGATGTATATCTCCTTTTAATTAAGCAAGTTATTTTAATCATACGTCCCAAGTTTGGCAACGTATAATGTATTTATACACGAAAACAGGTATATTGTAAATATATTTTGGTTATTTACAAATTCAACTAATAGTTAATACAGTTTCTTAGGTAATTGTTGTGATGCCAGTTCACGTTGCCAACGTTTTTTAGCGGCGGCTTTTTTCAGCTTACGCTTTTCTGTTGGTTTAATACAATGCTGACGATCACGAAGCTCATTAAACAAGTCTGCTGTTAACAGCTTCTTCTTAAGCTTACGCAAGGCACGTTCTACTGTGTCTCTTTCATTTAAATATACTTTAGTCACTTATTCTCCTGATTAACTAATGGTTGTGGTTTATTTACTTGTTGTTTGTCTATCACCACTGTTTTAATACCCTGCTTTTTGTATGCGGATATGTTATACATATGTGGTAAAAGAGTCCTTTCAAGTTCTGTATGTATACCTCTAGCACCTGTTTTAAGCGTCTGTGTGCGTTGAGCTATTTCTCTGATAGCATCTTGCCTTATATCTAATTCAACGTTGTCTAAACTAAACAAATACTTGTATTGTTCTACTAAATTGTTCTTAACACCTGATGCTACCTTGACTAATTGATCTTCATCAAGTTCTTTAAGGGCAACAACATTAGTAAATCTTCCTACTAACTCTGGTATCAATCCATATTTAAGTAAGTCCTGTGGACCCACTAGGTTGAGGTCTATGTTATTATCATCTTTAAGCTCTGAGCCAAAGCCCATGCCTGTATTTTTAATTCTTCCTTTGATCAGCTTGTCTAAGTCTACAAATGCTCCACCTGCTATGAATAAAATATTTGATGTATCTACCTCTGCCATGTCTCCACTTGGATGTTTACGGTTACCTGTTAGGTTAACACGACATATAGTACCTTCAATTATTTTAAGCAAGGCCTGTTGTACACCTTCACCTGATACGTCTCTTGTTATACTTGTGCTTTCACTTTTGCGTGTGATTTTATCTACTTCATCAATGAATATAATACCTCTTTCAGCAAGTTTTATATCACCATCAGCGGCGTGTAGTAATCTAGATATCATAGTTTCAGCATCATCACCAACATAGCCTGCTTCAGTTAAACTAGTTGCGTCAGCAACAGCAAAAGGAACGTCTAAGTATTTGGCAATACTCTTAGCTAACATTGTTTTACCACAACCAGTAGGTCCTAGTAATAACACATTTGCTTTGTTAATCTCTAAAGGAGTATTTCTAGTGTTGTTGATACGCTTATAATGATTTGCTACAGCTACACTAATCATTTTCTTAGCTTCTTGTTGTCCAATGACGTGTAGATCTAAATGTTCTTTTATTTTAATTGGATCCAGATCTATATCTGTTTTGACAAACTCTTCAATGTCTTGTCCTAATAACTCCTGGCAAAACGCTACGCATTCATTACAAATGCCAGCTGATTCTCCGACTATTAATTTTTTAGATTGTTCTTTTGTTTTACCACAAAAACTACATTCCTTAATTTTGTCTTCACTTGCCATTATTATCCTTTATAAATTCATCAAGGGCATCTCTTTCACTGTCACTGAGTAGTTCTGGATCATACTGTCCACTTTCTAACACTGTTGCGAGATACTTAATATACTCATCATTATAAGTATAACTTGAGTTGTTATTCTTGTCAAGCTCTATCCACTTATTTCCATTGAATTTGAACAACTTTGTTGGTAGCGTATCTACTCTTAAAAATACATCACCTTTGTTTGGATTTCCAGGATACTTACTACCAAAAGTAGCTTGTGCCTTGACTGCCATTTTGTTATCAGCATCAGGCGTAAGCTTACTTAATATGCCTGGATACTGTGCCTGTAAGCTATTTGGTTCGTGTAACTTATGGCGACTTGTTCCTCTATCCGTTACTGCTTTTGATGTTATATGTTGTCCTTGTAGATCTAAGTGAATCATATCCATATAATCTTTTGGTAAAATTCCATCATTAAAGAGCTTATGTACATCATCTGGTTTCATATCTCTTATTTCAGTAGGATTACCATCAATGGTAAATGTAGTTGAATCCGTTGGGGACTGTGTCTTGGCCGGTTTATATAAAGGTTCTATCTGAGCCGGTTGTTGAATAGTTCGTTGAAGAGGTTGTTGAACTGGGCGTTTAGCTAATTCACCAAGAGCCCAGTCTAATCTTGTTAGAGCTAGTTTATACTTCTTCCAAATGCTACTTAATTGCTGTTTGTTACTCTGCAATTCCATTAACTAACTTTTCTTCAACACGTTTCTCAAGTAATAATATGTCTGCTGGTGTAGTGAAATCAATATCAGCGTCTGCTTTTAGTGTTTCGTTTTCATCTAATGCGTCTGCTAACGCAGTCAAAGATGTTCTATACTTGTCCCATATACTATCTAATGCTTCTTGTGGTTTTGCCATTTTACTTTTCCTTTTTTTGTTCTACTGCTTTTTCAAGTTTTTGTATGTCTTCAGGAGTTGTGTCATCCACGTCTCCTTCGACTTCAATCACTCGTTCAATTACTTTTGTTTTGCCATCTTTCTTCAACACAGACACAGAATCTTCTGTTGTATCAATGGGTTTCAGTCCTTCGCCTCTGGCTAACAAGAAAGCATATTGGCTTGCTATTAACATTCCAACTGCTAATGGATCAAATACAAATATGATTATTATGATGACCCAGGTTACTGCTTTTTCTAATATTGATTGATCAGTTTGACCGTATACGAATTCAGCAATATATTTGATAGGGCCAACTTCAGCTTCTAACTTTCTATATTCTTTTTCGTATTCTAACTTATCGCCTCTAACTAATTCTATAGCTTGTTGTTCTGTTTCAATGTTTGCTTCAAGAACTTTAATACGCTTATCTGCTTCACCTGCTTTAACAGTTGAGCCCTTACGAGCATCTGCGATACGCTTGTTTACTTGAGCAAGTTCTTTGCTATACTTTTTGTCAATGTCTTTAAGTTTCTTATCACGAGTGCTTCGTGCCACTGATGATTCATTTTGTTCTGTTTGTTTTGCTTTGAGAACTTCTGCGTTGTATTTCTTCTCGCCGCCCCAATCATCTAATAGTGGTAAAGCCGCTTTTATCTCTTTGTCTCTTCTATCCTGTGCTGTCTTGATACGCTTGTCTGCTTCAGTACGCACTGTGGCTTTTTCTTCTTTGATCTGTTTCCTTAGATCTTTTAACAGTTCGTTATCTTGATCTAACAACACATTGTCTGTACTGATGTTACCTGTTTTAAGTAGTCTGTCTATCTCACCTTGCCATCTCGTAATTTTGTTTTCAGCACGTGATATCTTAGAATCAATAACTTCAACTTGTGCTGTTTGTTCTTGGCTTAATGATGTTTGCTCGACGTGTGCTTTTGACAGGAAGCCAAAGATACCCATTGAAGTAATAAACATTAAAAATATAACTGCTATACTTAGATAAGTTTTTAGCCATCCAACAGTTACATTCCAGTACCTGTGTAAGTATACTGCTGTTACTAGTTTACCTACTTCTAATACAACGCCCATAATGATAATAGCAAGAGCAGAGGCGGCGAAAATAGCTACCAAGCCTGCTACTGAATACCATACAGCTACAGCAGATATAGCTAATCCTGCGAACAGGGTTAACCAAGGAATTAAATATTTGTCGCTAAATGTTAGTTTTCTCATAGTTACATATTTATCGCTATTCTGAGGTGTCTTTAGATTCTTTGAGGGTGTCGTATGTTGCTTCTTTGGCATCTTCCATGAACTGTTCGTCTTCACACTTGTGAATCAATGGAATCGTGTTTGATATTAAATTTAGTAGTTGTTTCTCACCTTCAGCAGTCAAGTAACTGTAATCATCACCTACCGCACTCTTATAATAAAAATCTGAATCGTTTGTTAGGCTATTGATAGTAGCGTATAACATTTTCTGTATAGCTTTTCTGTTATATTTTTTCATTGACTATCTTTTGAATTCTTCCATTTCATCTGGTATTGCGTCTGCCTTTACAATCCATTCAAGTCCGGCCATACTGCCTACATACTGATTGAACTGTTCGTCATAGCTTAACTTGACTTTGACAGTGTTGATGGCGACATCTAAAAATACACCTGGGTTATGATTTAAAACAAATCCGTCTACGTCCATTCCTTTGTCAGTACAGTGTACCTTTATGTCCATGTCTATCCTTTTATTTGTTTGCTGTTACGTGAATTGTGTCTAATACTATGGTGTTAGTCTTAGCAATTGGAGTTGGTGTAGCACTTACCCAATTACAAACTGTTGTACCAATAACTCTTATGTTGTAATAAGTCTTGCCATCATCTTGTAAATCTTTACTGTGTATCAATGCTCTTCTTAGTTCCAGACAACCACCTCGACGATCACCGTTGCCAACTAATTCTAAGGCATTGTCATACAAGTGCTGAACATAACCTATCTGTTCACCAGGTGCTTGATTAGCGTGTACTTCTTTGCCTGAGGAATACATACATATTCCAACTATGATTGCTACAGCAAATGCTAATATTGTTTTGTCTGTGTTATTCATTACTACCCTCTCCTCATTTTAGCAACTTCTCGTGCTTGTTTTTCATCAATTATTGGAATAGCGTTGGACTTGTGCATCGTAGCCACACCTTTAATCAACGTGCCTGTGTATTGTGTTACTTCTTTCTTAGTAGCTACACTATCACCCATGGGCTTACTTGGTATCTTCTTAGACTCTCTACCTATTGGTGCTTGGTATCGAGGACCATTGTATTCTCCCTGTTCACTTGGGTGCTTCTTTCTGCTGACAGGATCCGGTCTACCACAGCGTATATCCACATATTTATCGAACGATACTTTGGGTTGGCCCATACGTTTTTGCTTCTTGTTGTAATGGAACATATCCATTTCTAACTCAGCACGTTTTGCCTTAGTCAGTTTCAGTTTGTATTTTTTAGTCCTAGTCGTAGTTAACGCTGGACCTTCCATGTGCATACTCAATGTCCTGGACTCCCCGTATAACCTTCTTCAATGTCATAACTTTGATTCTCTTGTGCTTCTTTGTCACCTTCTACGCATTTAAGGTAAGTTTCTTCTGCTTCTGTCTTGGTACTAAAACTATTCACAAGCTCTTTCTCACCTGACTCAGTCCAATACACAACATCATAAGTTTTCTTTAACATTAAGTAGCCCTCTTAATTTCATCAAGATCGCCATCAAGTAATGGCTTCATTTTGTTAAGCTTTTCAGCACACAGCATGATTTCTTCAGCAAGTTCTGGGTCGTCTTTCATAACCTGACGAGCAATCTCATACAGCATTGTTACTGATTCTGTTAGTTTTATGTTTGTCATACAGTCTACCTCTCTAAATAATATAATATATTATACTACCAAACGGTTAAAAAGTCAACCGTTTAACTGATCTGCCATATCCATCATACAGGCTAAACAAGTTGGACAAAATGCTACTGGCAATATTCCAAACTCACCAGTTATTCCACCCTCTTGATCTTCATCAAAGTCTGTGGTACAGACTGAACAGTTGTGTTTAGTATTACTCATCGTCGCCTACCTTTTTGTGTTTGCGTTTGCGGTCTAGCACTTTAGTTCTGTCTTTCTCTACCTTGTGTCCGAACGGTAGGTCTGGGCTGAACAGGTTGTCTTTTCGTTCTTTTCTTTCTTTTGGTTTTTGTGGTCTGCTCATCTTTCTACCTGTTTTTTTAGTTTATAATACATATTATAGACTAAAATGTATTAAAAGTCAACCGTTTTATTCAAAAGATAACCACTTCTGTTCGTCTCTTTGTTTACATATCCTAGCATACCATTCATCATCAGTTTCATCTACATCTTGCCATCCAAAACTAGGAACGAACATTAGAACATTGCCTATAACAAATGCTAACCATATCCAATATTCACCATACACAGGAAACTCGGATGCCTTTGCTATCTCAATGAGAGCTAACAGGAACTCAGACATTACATCTTCTCGCCGGCTTCAAAGCCACGGAATCCTTTAAATCTAGGAAACCTTAGCGAGTACGTTTCGTCTTGGTTTTTTGTGACTGCGTCCGCCCTGACCTCCACCAATCGCCCCAAGAGCTCTGTACGATCATTCCAGAAACTATCACGATCGCTATCAGTAAAGCCACTACCGCAATTAACATCAATATTAAGTCCATCATCTTCTCCTTTACAAATAAGTGCGCCTAATCTACCAGCATTTCTGCCAGTACCTTCTTCTACATCTACTACTTCTAATGTGACCTCAATAAAAGGTTTCATCTTTAACCAACTGTGACTACGCTTACATTCGTAACCTGCGTTGGGATCTTTAATCATTATACCCTCATAACCACCGTCTATGGCCTGCTTGTTGACCTGTTTAAGCGTTGTTTGTCCTTCTTCAGTGTCTAAGTCTACTTCTTGCCAAGTAAGTGTTGCTACGTGTGGAAGTTCAGGTGCGTGTAGCTCAATCCATGTGTCTAACTCTTGTGAACGCTCATGCTGTGGTCTAAGACTACCACCTTGTTGGAACTCTTCAAGAGTAATCATATCAAAACAATGTAGGATGGCATCGTCACTCTGAACATTAGTTTTACGGTGAACCTGCTTCATCAAGTCTTGAAATGAGCTACTCATTACTTCACCATCTAATATCATATCTGTACCGATGCCATAAGTCTGAACTACATTGTGTAACTGATCTACGATGTGTTCAAAATTATGAAACTGTTTGCCGTTACGACTAAACACTTCAGGACGCTTGTCCTTATACAAGATAGCAATAACCCTAACGCCATCAAGCTTAACTTCAATCTGTTTCTTACCTGTCATTTTCTTTTCGTGTTTAGCACCATCTTGTGCTAGTTGGCAAGTGAAGACTGGAATAACATAGTCGGGGTAGTCTTTCTTAACTACATTATTCACAGTCTTTTCACTACAACCACAGCGTAAGTCTTTGATAAGGATACGTCTGTACCAGTCATTCCATTGTTCTTGTGTTGCTGTTTCCATCATCTTGTCTAACACTAACTGTGCGGCATTACCTGTGATCTCTCTTGACTGTAAGCCTGTGAGTGCTTCATTGAAAATGGTCCAATCTAACCCGGGCCCACCTGGACCTTTTTGTTCTGCTACTTTCTTAACACCATATGTTATTAGGGGGTCAAGGGCTAGTCGGACTCCGTGGAAGAATTCTTTGTTGGCACAGCCGGCCTCATCGCGAAGTATTTTCTCTTTCGCTAATCTACTGTTGTCTGCTTCAAGCAGTTTTATTATTTCCCAAGGTTTCATTTTTAATCCGATATACATTGTTTAACGTGTTTACAATCTTTCCTATATTGAAATCCTATACAGTCACAACTATACTCTCCATTCTGCAAGTTTACAGTATATTTGTCACCTTTGCTACCTGTAACTGTCCAAACTCGAACTGATGGATCCGTAGTGAACTTGTATTCTTTGCCATCTTCGTCCCTAATATCAATGACATTTTTCATATGTATCACTGAAAAACCGCTAGGATGAGCAGGATTGCGTACGGCAAACTCTTCTGGCTTAGACCATTTGTAGTTGACAACTTCGCCTGTGATTTCGTTATGCTGAACATCGCCCCATATGCTAGGGCGATTGTATTCAGTTACTACAGTTATGATTTGGCCTACTGTTGGTTTCATTACGCTACCTTTAATTTATTAAGCCACTGTTCGGTTTCTATTGCGTTCTGTTTAGTTGAACGCTCAAGCATTTCAATGGTAATAGTACCATCTACCACAGCCATCTCTAAGATGTCAGTTGGAACAATGTTGCTTGATACTACCCAACGAGCTTCACCGTGCTTGCCAAGTTTCCAAGCATGATCATCGTCACCTAATACAGCAACACCTCTACGGTTAAACTCACCTCGTTCACCGTTATACTTTTCTGTTAGTATCGCTACTGTTGGATTTTCTGTTGATATTGTCAT
>ERZ891134.1566-NODE-1566-length-15298-cov-9.668044_pt1 | contig 15298 bp, 15 predicted proteins | sample MGYA00520888_ERZ891134 | MGnify/ENA primary metagenome ERZ891134 (study PRJEB32303, sample SAMEA104408692) | aquatic metagenome | biome: Brackish water; feature: Coastal; material: water | place: Baltic Sea | collected 2014-10-23 | depth 10 m ... | reverse complement strand
TTTCATCTAAACCATGGGTATCTGATAACTATCTCAGGTTGCCACATCGTAGACCTGACTGGGTATAACTAAATTAATTAATATTTCTTTTTAGTGTTTCTGATACAAACTCAGTACTAGGAGTAAATTTCATTTCTTTAGTAAAGATATCAACAAAATCTTCTATTAGATCTTCTTTTAAGATATAGATTTTCTTCCTTTTATCATTTTCACGAGTTTCGTATACTAGATTATTTACTGGTCCTCTAGATTCTTCTGCTAATTTTACATTTCCACGTGGATCAATGAATCTAAATGATTCGCCAACTTCAATCCCTCCTTGTAAAATTACTCTTTCATTGAATCTTTGTTCTAAAGTTTCATAGTGATGAATACCCTCAGGATTTCTGTATTTTCTTTCTACGTAATTCGTTAAAGTGCTAGTATTTTTAGGCCAATCTGAGTGTATATTTCTAATATTGTTGATGAGTAAAATCACCCAATCAAGACCAGGATCTTTGTAAAAGTCATATGCTATTGTGTCAGGTCTCTCATTATCTTGTACAAAGTAATCCTGAAATACAGTTGCTCCTTCTAAAACTTCGTCGATTACTTTAATACGTCCAAAAATATTCTTAATACGAATAAAATTACCATCATATGGATTTTTATCGTATTTTAGATATAGTATATCGGGTATTTTGTCGAAGTATGCCATGTTTCGTTAACGTTGAATTTTAATTAGGAGGATTAGATGGTCTTCCAGCACCATTTGTGCCTGTTCCGAATGTACCGTCACGACCACTTCCATTATTTGCTTGAGTTGGTCCTACTAAATCCCTCGCTCCGTCATTACCAACGACTCCAAAACCAAGATCAGTGGGATCTTCAACATCAATGATATCTTGTCTTGTGAGGTTTGTAAGTTCTGTGAAGGATAAACTTAAACTTACTGCAGTAACAAAATTATTTGGAGTTAATGAAATTACGTTATTTGGTGTATAACTAACATTTACTGCCTTTAATCCACAATATCTAGTTTGTGGTAAGAATGAACTGAAGTTTGTGCTGTTTTGTAAGGTAGTTGTTTTATTACCTAATTTACGACTAATTGTATTTTTATATTGACTGGGAACAATTCTAAAAATATATGGATATTTTAGGAAAATTGTGTTATTTTTTGTATTTGATGAAGATGCAGGGTGCATTGCAAGTTTGAAAAACTTGATAATTTGTCTAATTTCTGTTTCTTCATCAGCATCTCGGGCAACCATAATATATTTAAAGTCAAAAGATCTGGTCTCCATCTTATCAAAAGTTTGCAAAGTATTATCATTAAATGTAATTCCAAATGCAGCACCAAGAAGATTATCAAGGTCTAAATTTTGTTTTTTTGGAATATCCTTAGTTAAGGCATCTGCTAAACCTACTAATATATTTGCTCCAGTTGCTGCTCCAATTTTTGTTGCTTGTCCTAAGGCACCTGATAAAGATTGATCTTGATTAAATGCCGCACCTAAGGCACCAAATTGCATTGCTGACCAATTTGCTCCATAACTATATTCTAAATTTTGCGGTAAATATAGTGATACTGAGGCAATTCCAGATGCATCACCATCTCCACCACCACCTGAAGATCCAAGTGCGGATGTGAGTGATGTTCCTAAATTATCTAAGTCAGTACCACTAGATAATGGTCCAGATCCTCTTTGAACTTGATCTCTGATATTTGGGGCACCACCAGCAATTCCAGGAGCAGAACTATAATCGTATGCTCTAAATGTTAGATATGCGCCTGTATTTTCTAGAGTGCTTCTAGGGTATTGAAGTTTTATTGACATTATCTACCAGATCTTTGTACTTTGCTTGAACTCACAAAACGATTATTTTTATCATAAAATTGCTCTATGGGCAATGCAGCAAATTCAATAAGGTCCTCATCTGGAACTTCAAAAAATAAGTTATCTGCTCGATTGATAATATATCTATGTAGCAATTTAAATGGAATTTTAACATTACTATTTAGAAACTTTTTAGCAAGTATCATTCTTTGCTTTTCTGTGGTGTAATGAAAATTTGCTCCCATAAATCCATCATCATACATTGTAGTTACTAAAACCAATGGATACTTATCCCAACGTTTTAGACGTTTCTTTGTTTTAGGATTATATTCAAACAAATAAAATTTACCTACCATCACATCATCTTTGACATGATCAAAGAGATAGTCAAATGCTACTTGTCTTTGACTATTTTTTGTTTTAGCGCCTTCTTCTTTGATCTTCTCGATAACGCTCATATTTTTAATTCTTTTTCTGTTAGGATTTTAAATTGCCACTTTCTATCTTTGCAATATTCAGTTGCTGCTCTCCACTTTGCATCATTTACAGCGTATGTCATGACTTCAGTTATATACCTCTTTGTACGACGCTGTTGTTTTTGGGGAGGCGTTGTCTGCTTAAGAGGTTTGATCTCAATAATAAATTTCTCCGTCCCCCCAGTTTTAGTTCGTACTCCGACATAGAAATCTGGGAAATAACGATGGACCCTACTATCAATAGGAGAGACGTAAGGAATGACAATTTCTTCACTTTTCCATTCCAGGACATTTGGGTTGCTGTCACACCATACCATAAACTTCCTTTCCCATAAAGAACGGTAGATAACATTTGTAGGATCCCCCTTATACTTGTTTGGATAAGATGGTTTGTACTTTCCACTATATGCCATAAAAAAGTCGCTAAATATAAATATACGCTTCCGCTTCTATTTAGATGAAGATCACCGATGTTATGACGAATATAGTAGGTCCAAATGGACTTGCGTCTTCAAATCGTTATCAAATATCATTCCAATTTGGTGAAAGTCCTGCTCTTGCGAATGCAGTTGGACGTGATTTTATCGGTGTATCTGAATCAGATATTTATGAAACTGGTCCAATGAATACTAATGCTGCAAAATTAAGTTATCTTGCAGATGAAGTTAATATCCCTGGATATAGTATTAGTACTGGTGATTTTGAAGGGCATATGCCTGGAATGAATCAAAAGTATGCTCATACTAAAACGTTTAGAGATTTTACAATTACATTTTTAATGGACCATAATCATCTTCCTTATAAGTTGCTACATAGGTGGGCAGAATTCATTTTTCCGTTTCAAGCAAGCAATGGTGTATCTGTTGAAAGTAAGGCCACTGGACCACTTTTAAGAAATTATGTGTTAACTAATTATTATAATGATTATACCTGCAATATGGTCATTGATAAAGTTGAACCTACATTTGGTGAAACAGATACGTCTAAGAAGCTACTTTCAAAATCCACAGTATTTCTTTATAATGTATACCCGTATTTGATCAATGATATTACCGTTTCTAACGGTCCAAATCAATTGCTCAAATTTCAAGCATCATTCTACTTTGAATATTCTAAACTTCTTAGAGAAGACAATTAATTAAATTTTGGAGATTATTTTATGTCACTTCCTACCCTGAGTTTGCCAAGTTATGAATTGGTAATTCCTTCCTCAAAAAAGAAGGTAAAATACAGACCATTTATGGTCAAAGAGGAGAAAGTTCTTCTCATGGCATTAGAATCTGAAGATGAAAAGCAAATTGCTGATGCATTAGAATCTATCATTGCCTCATGTATAATCACTAAAGGATTTAAAGTTCAAGATTTAGCAACTTTTGATATTGAATATATTTTCTTGAATATTAGAGCAAAATCTGTAGGTGAAATTATCGAATTGCTTATACCATGTCCAGATGATCCTGAAACCGATGTTAAAGTTACTATTGACATCGAGAAAGTTAATGTTGAATTTGAGTATGGACATAGTAATAAAATTAAATTAGATGATAACCTTTGGATTGAAATGAAATATCCTGGTATTGATACTTTTGCAAATCCTCAAGAAGATATTGATGATTCTTTTAAATTTGTAGCAAATTCAGTTGCTAAAATTTATAACGATGAGGAAGTATGGGACTCTAATACTACCACTGAGCATGAGTATGTTCATTTTGTTGAGCAATTAAGTTCAAAACAGTTTGCAAAAGTTCAAAAATTCTTTGATACTATGCCATCTCTTCGTCATAAACTTAATTTAAAAAATCCAAAATCAGGATTTGAGTTTGAATATGTAGTTGAAGGTCTTTCCAATTTTTTCGTATAGCCCTCTTTCATAATTCTTTGGAAAATTACTATAGGAGTAATTTTGCATTAATGCAACACCACAAATATAGTTTAACAGAGATAGATAATTTAATTCCTTGGGAATATGATATCTACACTACTTTGTTAAGACAGTATTTGGAAGAGGAAAAGAAACGTATCGAACAACAGCGTAGAAGTTAATGAGATTTAAACCTAAGGGTAAACCTAAAAAAGGTAAATCTAAACCTAAATCTAGCATTATTTCTAGGGGAATAACATCTCTATTTGGAAATAAAAAGAAATCTTCCTCTGACAGCGATAATAAGAGGAAGAATGCTGGTGGTGATTCTTCTTATGGTTTAGATAATTATAATGGCATGATAATGGAAATTTATGATGCTAATACTACTACGCCAGAAGGTGTTCTAGAAACAATACCTGTCGAGAAAAAGGAATCAAAGGACGGAGAATCTAAGTTAGTATCTGAGACGTTAAGATTAAGAAATACTGCAGTTCTTAACTTAAAATTAAAGGAACAAATATTTAAGTATGAGAAGAATAGGTTAAATAAATTAAGATTAGGTGGTGAAGGCAAAACAGGAGCAGCAGCAGGTGCCAGTGAAGGAGTTACACCTATTATTCCTGGTGAAGATGGTGGTGGACTAGGATTGCCGGGTATATTTAGAAATCCCTTCAAAAGAGCACCTAAAAGGACTCCAAAAACTAATCCTAATCAACCTAAAAATAGAAATAAGAATAAAAATAAAAATAAGAGTAGAAATAAAAATAAGAATAGAAACAGGAATAAACCTAGATCATCTAATAAACCTGTAACTAGAGGTAAGGGGGGTGCAAGACCTAATCCATTTAGGAAGTTTAATCCATTTAAACCTAAGGTTACTAGCGGTAAACCTGCGGTTCCTCCTGGTTTAAACAACCCATTTAAAGGATTAGGTAATCCATTTAAAAGATTTGGTCCTAAACCTAGTATTACAATAGGTGGTGCAAATAAAATACCAAAAGGACTCAATAATCCTTTTGATGTATTCAGGAAGGGACCAAATGTAACGCGATCAATGCCACAAATACCTAGAGGATTGCAAAGTCCTTTAGGTGGTCTTGGATTGCCTAAGATTAGAAATCCTTTTGCCGGACCAAAAGTAACTACTGGTGGTGCTACCAGACCATTTGGACTTGGACCAGGAGCATCACCAACAGTCACGACTGGCGGACTTCCTTCACCGAAAGGATTTAAATTACCTAAGATTAGTCCTAAAGGTATTGTTAGCGGCATTAAAGGATTTGGTATTGGTCTTGGTCTTGAAATGGCCGGTGAATTTGTTATTGAAAAGGGTGTGAATGCAATCTTTGGAACTCCAGAGGAAAGATTAAAGCGTCTTAAGGAGAAACAAAGTAAAAAATCGAGTGATGAACAGAAAGAAACAATTGAAAAAATAACTGAAAAATTAAGAAAAGAATTAGAATATCAGAAATCACCTTTACATGTTGCTGACAAAGTTATCAATCTTGGTGGTCAGACAACTAGTGAAGGAAAATCTAAAATTTTTACGGATCAACTTCAAGCACTTGGAGCACCCATCCCTAAGATGAAAGAAGGTGGTATTACAGAGGATAAACCACAACTGGTTATTGTGGGAGATGGGGGTGAGAAGGAGTATATCGTTCCTGAGAGTAAATTATCTTATTTCTTAGGAACAAGTCAAGCAGCAAAATATTTAAACTATGGTGTATCTCCACTTGTAACTGCTGCTACCGACTATGCAAAAGCAGCAGGAATAAAAACATATGGCATCCCTGAGATGCAAGATCTTACAAATATACAAAGAGATATTGGATCACCAATCAAAGGAATTGCCCTAATTCAAACTACATTTAGTGATCTGGGAGATACAATTTTTGATTATGTAACGAAAGGGTTCATGTCTATCATGGAACCTGTTAAAAAGATTATTGAATTTGTTAAAAATATAATCCCACCTGGCATTAAAAAAGCAGTAAAAGGTTTTGCTGGGTTTATGGGTAGTTTATTTGGTGGAAGACCAGCAGCGGCATCTACTCTGCCACCTAGTTTAAGAACAAATCTTAATGGCAATTTAAATATGAGTTCTGAGGGGGTATTCAATACAGGACTAAAAACTGGTAAATCTGCATATATTGGTGGATCCTCTGATTACCACATTGACACTAAGTTTAAATCTTCTCTTTCTATGGAAGAAAAGGTAGCAATGATGGATCAACTTGCAGCAGGGTATGCTGCTCAAGGCAGAAAGATTGAATTCTCTAATAGTATGATTGCCAATACAATATATGATCCTAATGCTTCTATGGAAGAAAAAAGTGCTCTATTGCAAAAAGCATTTGAAGCACATAATCTTCCTAGAGGACGTGCAATTGATCAAGGTGGTTTCAATAGTATTGATTACTATGCTCCTCTCATGGGAGAAAATAGATTTGGATCTAGTGTAGAAGGTCAGGATATTCTTGTTCCAACAGTTGATGGTGGTAAAGTACATTACCATCAAGGCGGAGGATATGGTGCATTTATTACCATAACAGATGCTCAAGGAAATGTTATTTTAAAAACAGGTCATGGTGATATACGAACTGCAAAAACTGGAAGTGTTAGTGTTCCATCTAAACCTGCACTAAATAAAGATACTGCAGTAGATCAAGATCCACTGGATGAAATTCAAGCAGATCTTCCATTAATGAATTTATTTACACTGCCGACTCCACCGCCACAGGATCCCTTGGTTATTCCATTATCTACCAGATTAGGACAAAGATTGTCTTCATCAAATACTCCTGCCTGGGGTAATGCTTCTCTTATTGGAGGTTGATAAATGGCAAGGAAAAGAGATCCTAAAATTTTAAGAAAGTCATACGAAATTAAACTCGGTAAGAAACTTGCTGATCAACTTACTGATGATCAGATTGGTCTTATTTCTAAGTATTATAACTCTTTGAGTGATAAAGAGTCGAGTGAACTTGATAGTCAGCTTGTTCAGGGGAGGAATAATACTGAACTTCATGCGATGGCAGAAAGCATGGCATCCGAAAGAAAGGATAAAATTATTAGTAATGCTAAAATTATTACTACTAAAAAAAGTGAGAAAGTTTCTGTATATAAACCTGAAGATAAAAATATAGATGATTTTATTGAGAAAACAGAACAGAAGACAAAGGAAGCATTAGAAGAAACTTCTGATGCAATCATGGATGCAATTGATGAACTCATTGCAGCAGATAAGAAAAGATTTGAAGATTTTAAGAAGAAAACAGAACAAGAGGCGAAGGGTAAGTTTCAATATGAGAATCCAATTGGTCCTGAAGCAATGCAGGGACCAAAAGAACCTCCTGAGAAAAAAGAACCTGTTGCAAAAACTGAACCTCAAGTAGAAGATCCTTGGGAAGATGAAGTTCAAGATCAACTTGGAAATAAAATTGATGATGTTCTTGATCAAATTAGAAAAGAACCTCTTCCTCAGCCCACTCCATCTAAGAGAAGAAAAACTAGAGGTAAAAAGAAGTTTGATCGAAAGGTTTTATCTTCTGAAAGTATGGGTCTCAGTGAGCAATTATCTGAGATTAAAATTAATGTTATGGAGACGCGAGAAGCACTCTATAACATGTATAAAATTGATAAAGCAAGATTTGAATTCAAGAAAAGTATTGATAAAAAGTTAACTACTAGATTAGCAGCAAGAAAACGAGAAAAAGAACTTGAGCAGATTAAACCAGATCCAGGAGATTCAAATACTTCTGCTAAAGGAAAAGGAGAAGATGAGGATAGTGCATTAGCAGGTCTTTTAGATTTTCTCCTTGGTCCATTTAAAAAAGCAGGAATTGCGGGTCTTAGTGCAGCATTAGCAGCACTTGGATTACCTTTGATATTAGATGCTGTTGAGGATTACTTAACTAAAGATACAAAAGGTCCAAGAAATCAAGTATGGGATCCACTTGGTATTATTCCTGATCCAGGTGAAGGTGAAGAAGATGATCCAGTTACTAAATTTTTCAGTTGGTTTATTCCTAAAGCAGAAGATTCTGCAGAACCATCGGTAAGAGATGGATCAAGAACTTCTGAAGGTGAAGCAGAAGCATTTTCTAGTTTTTGGGGAGATATTTTTCGTTCACGTGAAGAATCAAATGAACCATCGGTAAGAGATGGATCAAGAACTCCTGAAACTGGTTTTGATTTTGTACCAGCACAAGATAGTAAGGGTAAAAAATATGGTAATGAACCATCGGTAAGAGATGGATCAAGAACTCCTGAAACTGGTTTTGATTTTGTACCAGCACAAGATAGTAAGGGTAAAAAATATGGTAAGGCACCTTTAAGTATACCGGTTCGTCGTGCATTTGATGGAGGTAAATTTACTAAAGGTGTAAAGAAACCACTTAAACCGATTGTAGATATTCCTCCTGTTGGATCCGGTGTTCAAAAACTTACAGAACCACTTAGATCGTCTATTACTGTCCCTCAAAAAGTAGCAACTTTAGGTATATTAAATCTTGCTAATAGTATTCTTCAACCATTTAATACAATTTTACCAGATGATGCAAATTCTGAAATTAAGAGTTTGTTTACAGGTATTATGACTAGAAGTGGTTTGGGTAATTTTAATTTAAAAACTAAATCTCAAAATGTATTTGAGAAAATTAAAAAATTTATTGATAATATATTAAAATCTTTGCTTGGAGGTTCTGCTCAAGCAGCACAATCACAAACTCCTACTATTCCCGGTGCTGATTATTATGGTCCTGGTGGTGGTCCTGGTGCAGCGTCATTAGACAGTAATTTGAGCACATCTACAGGTGTTGGGACAAAGGAACAGCGTGCTCTTCTCGATGCAATCGCTTTTTCAGAAGGAACGACAAAAAGTTATGGAACAATTTTTGGGGGACAAGTAATTCCTGAACTTGAAAAGGGTGAATTGACTATTGATGAAGTTTATGCTATGATGATGACCGGACAAGTAAAAGGTAGAAGTGCAGGATATTCTCCTGGATCTGCTGCTACAGGTAGATATCAGTTCATGCCAGATACTTTACGAGATATTCAAAAAAGTATGAAGTTGTCTGGTGATACTTTATTTACGAATGAGATGCAAGATAAAATGTTCTTAGACAGAACTGCATCATATAGAAAAGTTACGCCTGAACTTTTAGCGAAAGAAGGATTAAGTACAAATGTTCTTGATCGAATGGCACCAGAAATTGCATCATTTCCTAGTTCTGCTCATGGTGGTGCTAGTTATTATGGACAACCAGTAAAATCTGCTTCAAAACTTAGAGAAGTATATGACCAATCACTGAGGACACTAACACCCGAACCACCAAAAATGTCTGGACTAACTCCAACTTCAGAGGATATGAGTTGGTATAATGATATGATGAAACCTTCTACCCCAATAGATAAATCACCCCCAGAACCTGATCCAAAGAGGCAATTCAATCCAATGGAGGCAATGAAGAATTTAATAGGTGTAACTCCTACAGTTGCTTCTTCACCATCACAAAAAGTTAACAAACCAAAAAATACTACACCTATAGGTAGTGAACCTATGTTACAACCAGGAGGTTATTGATATGTCTGATGGAATGTCAGCACCACTTCTTCTTAAGAATTTTAGAATATTAGGAGTATCTATTACGTTTGCCGAGGTAGATGATCCTCAAAATAAAAATAGAGTTTTTATTGATAAATCTTCTATATTGCAATTTGAATATAGAGAGGGATTATTAAATCAATTTATTTCTGTTACTTTGCAAATTGGTGATACTACAAACCAATTAAGTGATGTTCTTGTTGGTATGGAAAAGGTTGAACTTATTGTTCAAGATAATCTTACTAATGTAAAATATGAATTCACTGAGGAGTCAATGAATGGACCTTTATATGTGTATCAAATACATGATAAGCAAGTAATTGATACAGGTAAAGTTGTAGTTCTTGAATTGTGTAGAAAGGATGCATTAGAATCAGCACAACAAAGAGTTTGCAAAAAGTATAATGCAGTTCCGGCATCAGATCTAGTTCAAGATATTCTTGGAAACTTTTTAAAAACTAAAAAACAATATTTAGATAATGTTTCTTCTAGTTTGAACAAATTATCATTTGTTCCACCAATGTCTAGACCATATGATATTTTAGTATGGTGTAGAAACAAATATATTTCCAAAGATCAAAAAACTACTGCGGCTGGTGGAAAATATGTAAGTGCTGGATATTTGTTTTGGGAAACATATAAAGGATATTATTATAAATCAATTGATTCTATTGCTAGTCAAACAGCATCAAATTTCACATATACTACTGGTTCTGGACTAGGCGGAACTGATGAAGTGTTTAGATTAAATAGTCCTGCATTTCCTAAAGCAGTGAATATGATGGCAGATTTTGATAGAGGATTCTTTTCAGGAACTATAGATTTTTTTGATACGGTAAACTGTGAAGTGATTAGTGAACCATATACATTGAAAGAAAATTATCCTAAATGGAAGAAGGTTGCAGAAAACAATGAATTGCCGCAACTATATAGTGATGTATTGGATGATCGTCCTACACGTACCATGGCGGTTTCATATAATGATGATTTGTTCTTAGAACCAGGTTCTGAGAAAAATACTGAAAGTAAAATGTTATTTAAAGAAACCATTTCTCAATCTATTCAACGAATGGGAGTGTTTTCAAACACTATTCTAACTGCGAACGTTTATGGAAACATGGCAATCAACGCAGGTGAGGTTATCAACATTGAGTTTTCAGGTGCTGACGGAAAGGTTGACAAAACCTACAGTGGACGCTATGTTATCTTCGACTTAACTCATATTTTTTCAAAATCTGAGGACAAGTTAACAACCAAACTAACTTTAGTACGAGATTCATTCGGAGTATAAAAATGGAAAACATCGAAGCACACATTGCCAAGGATAAGGAGATTCTTGACAATCCTATGACTTCACCTAATCAACGTCGTCACATTGAAGGTGAATTACACGAACTTGAAATTTATGCAGAAAACCACAAAGAAGAAATTGAAGCAGGAGATCATCATGATCCCTCACCTTTAGAATTGTTTTGTGAAATGGAACCAGATGCAGATGAATGTAGAATTTACGAGGATTGATATCGTATGTTAGGTGCTGCCCCTACATTAGAATCTAATTACTGGTTTGGAGCGCAAGGTAATCGTCTCTGGGTTGGTCAAGTTGAATGTGATGGTGATAAAACCATTACAGGAGATGAATGTGTAGATTATCAAGAATCTAACCGAGTTAAGGTTAGGATTATGGGATATCACACTAGAAGTAGATCTCAACTCAAATCTCTTGATCTTCCTTGGGCAACTGTTTTAATGCCAACAACTGAGACCATTAGTAGACATTCTTCTGGCGTAGTTCATGGTCTTGAAAACGGTATGTGGGTACTTGGAACTTTCATGGATGGTGAAAGTGCTCAACAACCTCTTGTAATGGGTTCTATCGGAATCGTAGATAAAAGACAACAAACTTATACTGATAGAGTATCGGAAAAGGGTCTTTCAAATGATCATGCTGCGACACACCCAGAGAAGGTAAAAAATAATAAAGCATCTTCAGGTGGGCATGGTCAGTCAAATCGTGGAGAAAATACAGGAACACCTAGTGCCAATGATAAAGAACAGGAAAGTAATGAAAGACAAACTTTTACTGTTTCAAATGGCAAATGTGGTCCTAGACCAGAAGGTGACTTTGCTAAAATTTTAAACGATCTTTTTCAATTCACAGGAAAGAATGAAAAGATTGGTGGGGTTTTTGTAAATAAACTAACTGGCAATATTGTTGAAACTGCTGGTATTATTCAAACATATGTTAGTAGATTAGCAGCAGCAGCAAGTGGTATTCTTGGGGATATTAAACAATTAATTCTTAGTGAGTTTAAAAAGTATTTTCAACAATTTATTATTACACCAATTACTACTGCATTAGCACTTAAACCCACAAAAGATTCAGAAATTATTTGGGGTGCTAATAAATTAGGTGATGTATTCATTGAAATCTTTAAATGTATTTTTGGAACTATTTTAGAAGAGTTACTAAACTTAATCCTAGACATCGTTACTGGAATTATTGACGACGCTGTAAACAGTGCATTTTGTATGGTCCAGGATATTATTTCTGGTATTACATCAAAAATTAGTGATTTAGTTGGTTCAGCACTTGGTGCTTTAAGTAACGTAACTTCACTTATTTCTGAGTATGGAGATTGGGGTGGAAGTTGGTTAAAGAAAATTGGTGACTTAGTTGCTTTATTCTGTGACGGTCAACTTTCCTGTATTCTTGGTATTGGTGAGTATACAACTAAAGAAGGTGAAAGTAACGACAATTCTATTGGCGGTTTTATGAATAGAATTGAAACATTTGGAAATCTTCCAAATGATGCTGAAATTGGATTATTTGGTAGTGATTCTTTCCTGTCTACATTTGAGAACACTCAGATCATTGATAGCGATGGTAATGTATCGAAAGGAACACTAAATTGTTCTAAATCAAATAAGTTTACATTTCCTGCCATTCCAGAACTTGTATTTACTGGTCTTAAATATAAGTTTGATGCTGCTGTTGGAGATTTTCCTGGTCCTTTCCCTTCGACTTATGCGAAAGGTTCTAAGTATCCAAGAGCAATTCCAGTTATTAATAGTAAGGGAAAAATTATCGGTGCAAAAATTACAAATTCTGGGGTTGATATTTCTCCTGGAGTAAAAATTTCAGTAAAACCTTATAGAGATTGGGGATCAGGTGCTGAACTTAAACCAATTATTAAAAATGGAAAAATTGAAGATCTTATTGTAATAAACGGTGGTGGAGGTTATCCGTATTTTGATGGATCAAATTTAAATCCTAGAATTCCTCTAATTGGTGATCAAGATGGTACTGGCACTGGAGATGGTTCTGGTACTGGAGATGGTTCTGGTACTGGAGACGGAAGTGGTGGTACTAATGATGGAAGTGGTGGTACTAATGATGGAAGTGGTACTAATGATGGAAGTGGTACTAATGATGGAAATGGTTCCGGTGTAGGAGATGGTAGTGGAACTGGAGAACCAGATTATGATAGAATCTATGGAATCTATGCTGAAAATCCGTATTGGTTAGGGATTATTACTCCTAATAATCCTCCACAAGTTCTCAATGCGGGTGAAAATTTAGATGGTACTTGTGGTATTATTGTTGAACCTGGTAAAGATGAGGGAACTAATGTAATTTTACCTGAATTAGAACCAGTTATTGTAAATGGAAGATTAATTTCTATCAAAGTAATCAAAGAAGGATTTGGGTTTACATCTCCGCCTAAAATGTATATGGCATGTACTAATTCAAATATTGATTCTAGTGATCAACGTAGAGTAAAAATTCAACCAGTTCTAAGATACATTCCTAGAAAAGACGCTAAAGATTATCTCAATTTGTTTGATGATTATCGTGACATTATTGATTGTGTAGGATTCCCTGGAGATTATTGATGCCTAATTTTGATAAAGAACTAGCAAAACAGAATGGTATGTCTGATGCTGCTATTGAGGCAGCAGACAGTATTAAAAAAAATCAAGAAAATGGAGCAGTAAAGTATCCTTATAACAAAACAAAGACATTTGCTTCTGGACATAAGTGGGAGTTTAATGAAACTGAGGATAATGAATATATTAATTTCAGACATGGAACTACTGGTGCATACATTAAAATGTTTGCCAACGGTGACATCCAATTACATACTCCTGTAAGAGATGTTAATATAATTGCTGCAAGGCATATTAACATTAAAAACGGATCAACAATGGATATTGAAGATCCTAGTAAAAATGATAGGTTTGTTCTTAATGTTACAGGTAATGTCCATATGGACATTGAAGGTGACATGCATACTAATGTTAAGGGTAATCGTTATACGACTATTAATGGTGAGGATAATTTAACTGTCAAGGGTGCTTCATTATATAATTACTCTGAACTCGGTGAGAATATTACTGGAGATCATAAGTGTTCTGCAGGTAAATCTGTTACAACCGCCACTAATATGCAAAGAGATTTGAAACCGGGTGGTGTAATGCGTGATTCATTTGCTGGAACATATATCATTGAGCAAACAAGTCCTGGTGGTACTATGGAAATTAGATCAGCAGGTGATATGATTTTCAATTCACTGGGTCATATTCGATGCACTACACTCAGTAATTTGGACTTTGTAGTTAATGGTAAAGTTAATTACGCCATTACTGGTCTAAGAGTGATAGGATCTCCTACAGCGGTCCCTACGGGTCCTCTAGCACCCACTGAACCAGCATTTAATGTAATGGTAGCAACTGGTGCTATTAACCATACTACTGCTCTTGGCAACATCAGTACCGTTGCCACCCTGGGAACCATGAATCTGTTTGCAGGTGGTCCGTTCCTTGATGTTGATTGCCTCACAGGAGTGTACCTTAACTAAGGGGGTTGACAACGACCAATCCTCATGGTATACTTACAAAGTCCACAAAAGCACATACAATATGTTTACTGACGAATCTGTTTGCCGGGTAGAGGTGAGTATTACCAAAAGGTCAATTACTCTCCATTCTGATCTGGGCAGAGAGTTAAACGTTGATTGCAGAACACCTGATGAGTTTCAGCAGGTTTTAAGTTTGGTACGTGAAAATTCCGAACGATTTGAAATCAATTATGATTTCTAAATTCTAATCTATTTCTTGGGAGCGTGACGGAATCGGTAGACGTATCGGACTTAAAATCCGCTGAGTATTAAACTCGTGGGGGTTCAAGTCCCCCCGCTCCTATCAAAAATGTATAAAGTTAGATGTGACTATAGATACATCAATGGTGTAGGAATCGCTCTTGTTTATTTTATAAATGGAATGCCATTTGTTTATGATGACATTTTTGATGAAGATAAGATCGATCCTTATGTACAAGCAATTGTAAATTCTGAACCATCTCTTGAGGTTGAACAGTTGACAAAAAACAGTGAATACCTTATGATAGAGGAACTCCATCCTCTATTATTTCCAGTAGAACTGGATGAAATATCTGAACTACCCCCACCATGAGTAAATATGATTTTGGTGGACTTGAAAGGCACCCCGCTAACATACTAAGATT
>ERZ891134.1565-NODE-1565-length-15304-cov-13.856187_pt1 | contig 15304 bp, 12 predicted proteins | sample MGYA00520888_ERZ891134 | MGnify/ENA primary metagenome ERZ891134 (study PRJEB32303, sample SAMEA104408692) | aquatic metagenome | biome: Brackish water; feature: Coastal; material: water | place: Baltic Sea | collected 2014-10-23 | depth 10 m ... | reverse complement strand
AATCTTACACACCGTACTTCCGCTTTGCTTCGCGGCGCCGAGCATGCAGTACGGGTTCGGTATAGCCATTAGGCTGCTCTACCCCTTTAAAGATCAAATCCGAGGCGGCCTGAAAAGCAACCGAGTCAACAAAGTTTGGCGCCATCGGCCTGTACGCCGCGTCTGATGCATTTTGAGCATCAACAATCACCGCCATTTTTTCCAGGACGGCTGACACTTGCGCGGCAGTGCACAGCCCATGCCGCAACCAATTGGCAATGTGTTGCGATGAAATCCGTAAGGTTGCACGATCTTCCATCAAGCCAACATCGTGGACATCCGGTACTTTCGAGCAGCCGATCCCTTGATCAATCCAACGGACGACATAACCAAGAATGCCCTGAACATTATTTTCAAGTTCTTCGTTGATCTCATCGACAGACAAATTCTCTCCGTGCAGGAGTGGCAGGGTCATCAGTTCAGCGAGTGTGGCGCGCGCAGCACCGGTCAGTTCCTGTTGCTTACCTGGAACATTCACGTCGTGGTAGTGCATCGCGTGCAAGGTTGCAGCCGTTGGCGAAGGTACCCAGGCACAATTTGCACCCGCCCTAGGATGGTTAATTTTAGCCGTCATCATTTGCGCCATTTCATCCGGCATGGCCCACATGCCCTTCCCAATCTGAGCGCGACCCAAAAAGCCAGCCGCCAAACCCGTATCAACATTCCAATCTTCGTAGGCAAGAATCCAGGGTTGCTGCTTCATCAAGGTTTTTCGGACGACGGGCCCGGCTTCCATACTGGTATGAATTTCGTCCCCAGTACGATCTAAAAATCCTGTGTTAATGAAAATGACACGCTCTTTAGCTTCATAAATGCAGGCTTTTAGATTCAACGTCGTTCGGCGTTCCTCATCCATGATCCCAATCTTTAGGGTGTTTTTGGGCAACTTCAACTGCGCTTCGATCGCCGCAAACAAATCCACCGTGAATCGGACTTCATCCGGACCATGCATTTTTGGCTTGACGATATAAACAGAACCACATCGACTGTTTTGAACCCGGCTCTTGCCCAAGACGTCAAACAACGCGATCGTGCTGGTCATATAGCCATCGAGGATCCCTTCTGGAACCTCGTGCCCGGCTGCATCCAACACCGCATCCGTTGTCATTAAGTGACCCACGTTTCGAATCAGCAGCATACTGCGACCCGGCAGCGTAAAGGCCTCGCCCTGGGGGTCGCGATACGCTCGATCTGGGCTCAAGGATCGCGTTAGGGTCTGACCGCCCTTTTCAAAAGACTCTTCCAGATCGCCGCGCATCAAACCCAACCAATTTTGATAAACCAACGTTTTATCCGCTGCATCAACCGCTGCTACAGAATCTTCACAGTCTTGGATCGTTGAAATCGCCGATTCCAACACAACGTCTTTGACGCCGGCCTTATGGGTCCCGCCGACGCTATCCATGCGATCGACTTGAATTTCGAGGTGCAGGTTGTGATTCGCTAGTAAGATTGCGGAAGGCTGACTCGCATCACCTTGGAAGCCGCGGAATTGCGCAGGCTTTGCCAGCTGAGCCACCATGCCCCCCTCGCAATCTGCAACCAGCTGGCCTGCCTCAATGCGATAGCCCAACACACTACTGTGGCGCGTTCCCTCGAGCGGCGCATATCGATCTAAGACCTCAGAAGCATAGGCGATCACACGCTCACCCCGTTTTTCGTTATAGCTTCGGCCTTTCTCATAACCTGGGGATTCTTCGATCACATCCGTGCCGTAGAGCGCATCGAACAGGCTGCCCCACCGGGCGTTCGCCGCGTTTAAGGCAAATCGCGCATTCGTAATCGGAACCACCAATTGTGGACCGGCGATGGTCGCGATCTCAGGATCGACGTTTTGCGTTGTAATTTCGAAGTCTTCAACTTCGGGTAATAAATAACCAATACTTTTCAGAAATGCCTCAGTTTGCGCGACATCGATCGACTGGCCCGCGTGCGCCTGATGCCACGTATCAATCTTGCTCTGCAGATCATCTCTGACGGCGAGGAGTGCTTTATTTCTAGGGGAAAAAACGTCTAGCAAGCTCGCAAAACCCCGCCAAAAGTCCGCAGGCGCAATGGCAAGACCTGGCAATACGTCATTTTCAACGAATGCATGTAATTCTTTTGCAACGCTTAAACCCGCAACGTCTACTCGCTCACTCATGACTAATCCTATCCTTTAAGTCTAAAACGTCTAGTACGTCTAATACGCCTAATCCGTCTAACCGCCAAATTGTACTATGACGGCCAGCGCACTTAAACGATCATGCTGGTTCATAAAGCCACGACAGCGACCCAAGCGCATTTTCTCGCACTGAATAGGTTATATTGGGTACAAGCATTTTAGGACCCCCGCCATGACCCATCGACTCCGCCGTTGTCACATCAGCGTTCCCGGCAGCAACGAAAAAATGCTGCTTAAAAGCACGAAGCTTGATGTCGACGTCGTCATTATCGATCTAGAGGATGCCGTCGCGCCTTTAGAGAAAGAAAACGCCCGTAACCTCGTTGCGCAGCTGCTGAAACAAGAGACTTGGCGCGCGCCGACAGTTTCAGTCCGAATAAACGCGCTATCCAGCGAGCACTGCTACCAAGATATTCTGCATCTCATGGATCATGATGGCGCGCCTAGCGCAAGGCCGCAAACCTTGATCCTACCGAAAACGCAACGCAGCTCGGATCTGCTTTTTGTGGATCAATTGTTGATTCAAATCGAGGCGCGCCGAGGTCTTGACCGGGCCACCGGTCTTGAGGCGCTGGTTGAAGATGCAACCGGCATGCTCAATGTTGGCGACATCGCAGCCGCCTGCGAACGGCTTGAAACCTTGATCTTTGGCATGGGTGATTTTGCCGCGAGCCAGCGAATTGACACCCTAAATATTGGCGATCAGGGCGGGTACGCCGGCGATCTCTGGCATTACCCGCGGTATCAGCTCATTATGGCAGCGCGTGCCCACGGTCTCGAACCGATTGATGGACCCTATGCGAATTTTAAGGACGGAATCGGGCATGCGGCCGACTGCACGGCAGCCAAATGTCTTGGGATGACCGGCAAATGGGCGATCCATCCCGATCAAATTGCGCCCATCACAACGTGTTTTAGTCCTAGCTTGGAAGCCGTGGCACAAGCGCGGGCACAACGCACAGCTTATGAGGCGGCGTTAGCCCAAGGTCTGGGCGCGGTAAGCGTTGACGGCGTCATGGTGGACCAGGCCTCGATCAAGCTCGCAGCCCCCTTATTGGCACAAGCCGCTCTTTTGGGCTTGTAATCGAAAATCCGCAATCTACGTAACACAATCAGATCTAGCGGAGTGCATCTGTGCCAGAAGGCCCCGAAATAAGACGCGCAGCGGACGCGCTGAGCGACGCCATTGCCGGCCTTTCGATTGATCACGTGCGACTGCCCTATCATCGTCTGAGGCCTTTCGGCCCGCGCTTCCGAGGGCAGCGCATCACGACCTTTCGAACCCATGGTAAGGCGCTTCTAACCAATTTTGATAATGGATGGACGATCTACTCGCACAATCAGCTATACGGACTCTGGCAAGTGGCGCACCCAAACGATCCACTACTGCCAGGTCGGGCACTGCGACTCGAGTTGGGCCATCAAGACCGCTGCATCCGACTCTACAGCGCAACGGATATTAGCCTTTGGCGGACCCAAAACGTCGCGCAACATCCTTTTCTCAGCCGCTTGGGCCCGGACATCCTAGACCCTATTCTTACGCCAGAAACCCTTGTTGCGCGTCTGCAATCCACAAGATTTCAAAACCAAAGCCTTGGAAAACTCTATTTGGACCAGCGCTTCCTCGCCGGCGTTGGCAATTATTTACGGAGTGAAATTTTGTTCCGCGCGGGGGTTAATGGCCTGTGCAAACCCAACCAGCTGAACCTTAAGCGCCTTGTTCGGCTGGCTCGGCAAACGCTTTCGATAAGCCAAAAAAGTTATGAAACTGGCGGCATCACGCTGAATACGCGGCGTGTGGACAGGCTTCAAAAGGCGGGCGCAGATTTTGAGCAATCCCGATTTTGGGTTTTCGACCGTGCGGGCTTGCCTTGTTATCAATGCGCGCAACCGATCCAGCGCACCACAATGGCCTCACGTCGCCTTTACACCTGCTTATCGTGTCAGACCTCACTGTGAAATTTCGGCAGCCCTCAGATGACGAATTGTGGTTTCTGCCCCTGGGTGGATCCGGTGAAATCGGCATGAACCTCAATCTCTTCGGTCACGATGATTGTTGGCTGATGGTTGACTGCGGCATTACGTTTGAGCGTCAGGCAAACGGTGACAATCAGATCGAAATGCCGGACCCGGACGGGGCCCCGCAGGCGCTACAGAGCCTTGTCGGCATCATCGCAACTCATGCCCATGAAGATCACATCGGCGCCCTTCCGCACCTATACAAACGATTTCCAAAACCGATTTACACCACCGCCTTCACCGCAGGCGTGATTCGACAAAAATTTCAAGGCGCAGCACTCGCCCCCAAGGTTCAGGTCGTTGACAGTTACAGCACCCGCCAAATTGGTCCTTTTAAAGTCACTTGGCTGCCCATTACCCATTCAACGCCAGAAACCCATGCGCTGCTCATCGAAACTAAAGCCGGCAACATTCTGCACACCGCTGACTGGAAAATCGATCCTGCCCCCGTTATTGGTCCGGCTTTCGAAACAAACCGCTTTAGTGCCCACAATCTGCCGCCCCTGAGCGCCCTCGTTGTTGATTCCACCAATGCCCTCAAAACCGGTCATTCTAAATCAGAGCAGTTGATCAAGGCCGGTCTCAAAAAGGCCATAGGCGCAGCCACCGGCCGGGTCATTATTGGCTGCTTTGCCAGCAACATTGCGCGTCTACAGTCTATAGGACAAGCCTGCGTCGAAACCGATCGCCATTTGGCGTTGGCGGGTCGCTCGCTCGTTAAAATGTCCGGCATTGCTAAAAGCGTGGGCTATCTCAAAACCGACTTTCCTGAGATACCGCTATCGCACCTCGGTTACCTTCCGGGTGAAAACGCGTTGCTGATCGCCACCGGCAGTCAAGGCGAGCGCGGATCCGCGCTGTGGCGCCTGGCGAGAGATCAACATCCAGATCTCGCTTTAAACAGCACGGATTTGGTGATCCTCAGCGCCAAAACCATTCCGGGTAACGAGGCGGAAGTTGCAGCGCTGGTTAAAGGGTTTCAAGCACAAGGCGCCAAGGTCTTATCGGCCGAGACAGACGATGCACTAGACCTTCACGCCTCCGGCCATCCCAATCAGGACGAGCTCACAGCCTTATATAACATCGCGCAGCCAAATCTTGTGATTCCGGTTCATGGCGAACCCCAACATCTCAAGGAAAATGCAAAGATTGCAAAAGCGGCCGGTGCTGCGGCAACCCTGGTCGGCCGCAATGGCGATCTGTTTGTTTGCTCTACCCCCGTTCTGATTAAGCGGGATTGGGTCAAAACGGGCCGACTTGTCTACTCGCAACACGACGCATCCTTACTCAAACAGCGCTGACTTGATCCGAATTCCGACTGCGGCTAGACTCCGCCGCGAATCACGGTGAGGAAAAGACATGTTGAAGGTTTTGATCTTGCCTGGCGATGGCATCGGTCCAGAAATCATGGCTTCGGCCAAGACCTTACTCACTGCTCTGGCGGTGCCCATTCAGATGAGCGAGGCATTAGCTGGCGGCGCCGCCCTTGCAGAGGGGCTTGATTTGATCCCACCGGAGACCCTCGCGCGCATAACAGATGCCGATGCAACGCTCAAAGGCCCCATTACGACCCCGATCGGCAGAGGTTTCAGCTCTGTCAACGTGTCCTTGCGACAACATTTTGAGCTCTATGCCAATGTCCGACCGATCTTGTCACTACCCGGAACCAAAGCACGATACCAAGACCTTGACCTGATCGTCGTCCGGGAGAATCTAGAAGGCCTGTATTCTGGGCAGGGCCATAGCCTTTCAGAAGACGGGAACCGCGCCGAGCTTAAAAGCATTATCACCAAAGCCGGCTCAGCCAACATCATTCGACATGCCTTTGAAACCGCCCGCAACCTTTCTCGAAAGAAAGTAACCCTGGTCCACAAAGCCAATATTATGAAATCCACTTCCGGGCTGTTTCTCAGCACGGGTCGCGAGATTTCACAAGCGTATCCAGACATTGCATTCGAGGAAATGATTGTAGACAACTGCGCCATGCAACTCGTGATGAACCCTGAACGCTTTGACATCATTGTGACGACCAATCTTTTTGGCGATATCCTGTCGGACCTTTGCGCCGGACTGATCGGCGGTTTGGGCCTTGCGCCAGGGGCCAACCTCGGCCATGACCATGCCATTTTTGAAGCGGTGCACGGCAGCGCCCCGGATATTGCCGGCCTTGGCATTGCCAATCCAACCGCACTATTACTCGCCACTGCGATGATGCTGGATCATTTAGGCCTGGGAGATGCAGCGACACGCCTGCGCGGAGCGATCAAGCAGACCCTTACCCAAGGCGAGTGCAAAACATCTGACTTAGGCGGCGACGCCTCGACCGAACAATATACCCAAGCCTTGGTCAGGGCTTTGTAGGGTCATTGTCGAACGCCCCCTGACGAAAAAAGCCTCGAGGAACAGCCTCAGGCGCACCACCCGCGCGGCTCTAAGGCTTGGCGCATTCCGCATTATAATCGAACTAATCAGCCGCTTTCGGCGCCGCCGTCGCATCCAGCGCCCCCGGCAAGCCTAACTCGCGGAGTATGGCCTCGGTGTGTTCCCCAATGCTGGGCGCTGCACTCGCAGGCTCGAGCGTCGCATTCAGAAATCTTGCAGCGGGACGCGCCTCTCGCATCTTGCCGGCGACGGGGTGGTCCCGTTCTCGAAACACCTCATTGGCAATCAATTGCGGGTCGTTGTGCAAATCCTCTAGGCGCTTAACACTCGCCGCCGGGACTTGTTCCGCATCAAGCTTCGCAAGAAACGTGTCAACCGTCATTGATTTCGTCTTTAACAAGACCTCTGAAAGGCGATCGCTATAGGCCTGACGATTGCGCTGCCGGCTCGTTAAAGTTTGAAACATTGGGTCTGCTTGTAATTCATCCAAGTTGAGGGCGCGGCACAGGCCCGCAAACTCTGCATCCGACAGGGTCATAAACGCAGCCCAACCATCCGCCAACGAAACCAATTGTCCGGCGGCAGAAATTGGCGGGCGATGCTCAATATCGTCGCCCTGTAATGTGACATCCGCGCCCGCATCGGGCCACATAAAGGCAACCGCCGTATCCAACATCGACAATTGAATATGCTCACCCAATCCAGTTCGCTCACGTGCATACAAGGCCGCCGCAATGGCCTGCGCGCCAGTATGCGCCGTGAGCTTGTCCATAATCAGTTGGTTGACCTGTTCAGGGCCCTCACCGCGTTTGAGGCCTTGAACCGAAACCATCGCAGAGTAAGCCTGGATGATGGGGTCGTACGCGCGTTTGCCAGCCTCCGGCCCATCCGGTCCAAAACCACTGATCGAGAGGTAAATGAGCCTGGGATTCAAACGTTGCATCGCCTCGAATCCAAGTCCCAAGCGCTGAACAACACCGGGCCGAAAGTTTTGAATCAGCACATCAGCGCGTGCAACCAAGCCCTGCAAGACCGGCATGACGGCGGGATCCTTTAAATCCAGTGCAATGCTACGCTTGCCTCGGTTTAACACATGAAACGAACCCGAAAATCCATTTCGACGACTGCCGACATTGCGTTGTATATCACCCTCGAGCTTCTCAACCTTGATCACATCAGCGCCAAGGTCTGCCAGCACCGCACCGGTGAGGGGCCCAGAGACAACCGCTGATAAGTCAACAACCGTTACCCCAGTTAATGGTCCAGCCATTTTAATCTTCCTTTCAGTTATGACCTGTTTTCATAGCTGCGGTGCAGCCCATTACAATCCATCAAACCCTGTACCTGATGGACTGGGCAAGTATAGTAACCAACCAATACCGAGAACCCCATCATGAATCAACAAGCGCTGTGGGCCTGGTCTGCCCTGGAGATCCGAGATGCCGTGCGATGCAAAGCCATTTCAGCAACGGCAGTCGTCACAGCGCACTTAGATCGGATCAATGCCATCAATCCCCAGATCAATGCGATCGTCACCTTGGTACCGGAACTTGCGCTGGCACAAGCTCACGCGATCGATGCGGCAATTGGCCGAGGTGAAACCCTAGGACCACTCGCGGGCGTGCCCGTTGCCCACAAAGATCTCACCTTAACCCAAGGCATTCGAACCACCTTCGGCTCGGAGCTTTTCGCCGATTTTGTCCCAACCCAGGATGCAGAAATTGTGGCTCGAATGAAAGCGGCTGGCGCCGTCACACTTGGCAAAACCAACACGCCTGAATGGGGTGCGGGCTCGCAAACCTTTAACGACATTTTTGGTGTTACCCGAAACCCTTATGATCGATCAAAAACCGCAGGCGGTAGTTCCGGTGGCGCAGCGGCAGCCCTCGCCGCGCGCTTAGTGCCACTTTGCGACGGGACGGACTTAGGCGGATCGCTGAGAAACCCCGCCAGCTTTTGCAATGTTGTGGGCTTTAGAACAACCCCTGGCCGGGTGCCGATCGTCCCCTCAGAAAATCCCGAGGATCCCCTACCGATTGCCGGACCCATGGCGAGAACGGTCGATGATTGTGCCCTCCTGCTCAGCGTGATCAGTGGCGCGCATGAACACGCGCCGCTATCAAAGCTCACTGAGCAGTTCTTTGAACCGCCGATCAAAGCAGGCGCTGGTGCCTTAAAAATCGCATTCAGCGCTGACTTTTCAGGCCAAATCCCGATTGATCCGGAGGTCGTCGATTGCATCAATGACACCCGCGATTTTTTCAACCAACTCGGTTGCGAGGTCATCGATTATTGCCCTGACCTATCCGGGGCAAACGACACCTTTCATATTCTAAGAGCGAGCTCGTTTGCCCGTCGCCACGGCAAAGGCGTTCGACGCAACCCGCGCGATTATAAGCAGACCATCGTTTGGAATGTTGAGGCTGGCCTTGCCCTTACCAAAACGGACATCCAACGCGCCCTGCAACAACAAGCCGTGGTCATCGAGCGGTTTAGGGTGTTTTTTGAGCACTATGATTTTCTCGTGACGCCCGTCGTCCAAGTGCCACCATTCGACGCAGCGCTTGAATATGTTACCGAGATTAATGGCCAGCCAATGCAAACCTACATCCAGTGGATGCAATCGTGTTCTATCTTCTCTGTAACCGGCCTACCCGCTTTATCGTTACCCGCCGGATTCACCTCACTCGGTTTACCCGTTGGCCTGCAAATCATTGGCAAACCGCGTGCTGACCTCGCCGTCTTGCAATTGGCCAAAGCATTCGAGACGATCAATCCCATTTGGCAGCGCGCGCCCGTTTTTTAAAAACGGCCCACCCATTGCCCACAACCCGGAGCCAAGCCTTGTCTACCCATACCCTGCCCATAGAAAATTTTGTCACCCACCTCGAATGTAGTCAGACGGGCAAGCACTATCGACGCAATACCCAGCTCAACCTGTCAGACATTGGCAAGCCCCTCTTGGTCCGATATGACCTCAAAGCCATCAAAGCGGCTGTCTCCCCAGCCACTCTCAATCAGCGACCCCAAGATCTCTGGCGCTATCAAGAGTTATTACCACTCACCCAAGCACCCATCTCGCTGGGCGAATCCGTTACCCCATTACTTTCTTGCCAATACCTGGCTCGCGCCCTCGACCTTGGCGAGGTCCTGATCAAAGACGAGGGCCGATTACCGACCGGTAGTTTTAAAGCCCGCGGGATTGCAATGGCCGTTAATCTCGCTAAAAGCCTAGGGGTGCAGCGGATGGCCATTCCAACCAATGGTAATGCGGGTGCGGCGCTCGCAGCCTATTGTGCGGCGGCGCAGATCGAGGCCATTTGTTTTTGTCCTGATGACACGCCCCAAGTGAACCTGCAGGAGATGGCTTATTACGGCGCAAAAACATTCCGGGTGAAGGGCCTGATCAATGATTGTGGCAAGTTGGTCAAACAAGGCGCCGATCAGGGTCTTTGGTTTGATACCGCAACGCTTAAGGAGCCTTACCGAATCGAAGGTAAAAAAACGATGGGATTGGAACTCGCGGAGCAACTGAACTGGATCCTGCCCGATGCGATCTTCTATCCAACCGGCGGCGGCACCGGTCTCATTGGGATGTGGAAAGCCTTTGCTGAACTCGAAGCCCTAGGCTGGATTGATTCCCGCCGGCCAAAAATGATTGCCGTTCAAGCAGATACCTGTGCCCCCATCGTCAAAGCCTTTCATACCGGGGCCGACCATGCTGAGCTCTGGCCAGAGGCGCAAACCGTTGCCTCCGGTATTCGGGTTCCCATTGCCATTGGCGACTTTCTTATTCTCAAAGCCCTCCGTGAGAGCCGAGGCACCGCCATCGCCGTGACGGACGAGGAGATCCTTGAGAGCCAAAAAAATCTGGCCAAGCAGACCGGCATATTACTGTGTCCAGAAGGTGCTGCAACCGCGGCGGCCTTAATCAAGGCGCGTCAAAACGGCACAATTACAATAGATGCCAAGGTCGTTCTGTTCAATTGCGCATCGGGCCTCAAATACCCAATGCCGGGGCTGGTGCAGACCTTTGAGCCAGGCCAGGATATCGCAACCGTCCTCGATTGAGGCCCTTAAGATCGTGGCGCGGGTAACAAAATGATCTTGACCTATAATTAGAACGATTCCCTTCTTCTAAACCAACTCCGACAGTCACCGTCAAAGCCGCTTTTAGTTGCAACCCAAGCGGCCCAGTGTAAGATAGCGTCCACCTTAGGGGTGGTCCTCGGACCTGAGATGCGCCTGGCGCGAACCCTAGAACCTGATCCGGATCATACCGGCGTAGGAAAAGGACGCATCAACGGTCTCCCTTCGTCGCCTCTGGATTGTCTTGCTGTTTAACTGGAGACTTAACATGCGTGGACTGCTTTACCTACTCGCCTTCCTGGGCGGACTACCGATTACTGCCCTGGCTGAGGAAATGCCTGAGATCACAGTAACCGCCGAGTTTAGACCGAGTAACGATATCGAAACCTTGACCAGTGTCACGGTCCTGAATGATAGCGAGCAAGCGGCGCGCGGCGCGTCCCACCTAGAAGACCTCCTTGGCCTCGTTCCCAATCTGAACTTCGCAAGCGGCGCGTCTCGGGCGCGTTTTTTTCAAATAAGAGGTATCGGCGAGCGCAGTCAATTTAGCGATCCAATCAATCCATCGGTTGGGATCATGATCGACGGTATGGATTTCAGTAATATGGGCACGATTGCCCATTTGACGGACCTTGATCAGATCGAGGTCTTACGAGGGCCCCAAGGCACCCGTTTTGGCGCCAACGGCTTGGCCGGATTAATCGCCATCAAATCCAGAGACCCCGAACCGATTGCATCGGCTCGAATCAAGGCCAGTCTCGCAAGCTTTTCGGGGCGCAATCTCAACGCCACGCTCAACCAGCCCCTGAGTGACGAAACGCTGGTCCGACTCAGCCTCAGCAAGGAAACCGCCAATGGCCTGTATCGAAACCAACATCTGAATAAAGACGATACCAACGGCATCAATGAAACCCATGCGCGATTAAAAATATTGAACACCGGCGCCAACTACGAGGCGCTTGTGACCTTGCTACATGCGAACGTCAATAATGGTTTCGATGCTTTCAGCCTGGATAACACCGTAAACACCCTGTCAGATGAACCCGGCTTCGATCGGCAAAAAACCAATGCGTTGGCGGCGCGACTAACCCTTAGCCTTGACAAAAATCGACTCGAAATGTTGGGCACGCTGAGCCAATCGGAACTGGGTTATGGCTATGACGAAGACTGGAGCTTTGTCGGCATCCACCCCTATGGCTACCAATCTACGGATCACTACCTGCGCGATAGATCGCATCAAGCATTGGAGATTAGGCTTCTGCCAAAAGCGGTGGGCGAGGCGTTTAATGAACGCGGCGACTGGGTCATCGGCCTGTATCGAACCCAACAGGGCACGGAACTGACCCGCCTGTATACCTTTGCACCGGGACCTTACACCAGTGACTACCAAAATGATGCGACCGCCCTCTATGCGGAACTCGATTTCAATCTGAGCGACAAACTCCGCTGGAATAGCGGCGCGCGGATTGAGCGTCGCAGCCGCACCTTTAGTGACTCGCTTGCCGCGGCGTTCAATCCAACGGAGACGCTTTGGGGCGGCCGAATCGGCCTGCAGTACCACCTCCGGTCGACGGCAAATCTCTACCTTCGGGTCAGCCGCGGGTTCAAAGCCGGCGGCTTTAACACCGATGGCACCCTTAACCCCGAACTCTTAGAGTACGACGCCGAATCGCTTATCGAAACTGAGCTTGGCTTCAAAACCACCTTCGCCGCAACCCGGCTAAAACTTGCCCTATTTCGAGCCGATCGCCGAGATCAACAGATTAAAAGCTCATTCGTTCGTCCCAGATCTGATGGTAGTACGGAATTTGTCGACTTCGTCGGCAATGCTGCAGAAGGCGTCAATCAGGGTATCGAAGTCGAGCTAGAGCACCAACTTTCGAATGCCTTTAGCGTCCGAGTTGCTGGCGGCCTACTCGATACGGTGTTTACCCAATTCATTAATGAGTTTGGTGAGGATCTGGGCGGTCGAGACCAAGCCCAAGCACCTCGATACACTGGGAGTGTTGCGCTCAACTATCAGGCGGCATCAACCTTTTTTAACCTCAGCATCGATGCGAAAGATGATTATTACTTCTCTGATCGACATGCGGTTAAAAGCCGAGCCTACACTACGGCCAACGCAGCCTTTGGTCTAAAAAAACAAGCCTGGGAACTCACATTTTGGGGGCGCAATCTAACGGATCAAACAATCTTGACCCGAGGTTTTGGGAGCTTCGGTAATGATCCTCGAAAAGACTACCTCACCGAACCCTATTATCAATTCGGCTCACCCAGGACCCTAGGGGTCACCCTCTCTTTTGAGCAGTAATGCCCGAACCGAATGAAGACGCAACAGACTCGCTAAAAAGGCGCCAACCCATGAAGGCCAGCATCGATATCAGTTTGTATCCGTTGAACCAGGATTATCTTCCAGCCATTGATGCTTTCATCAAAGCGCTAAAGCAGTATCCAGACATCGACGTTGTTGAAAATGATTTGACCACTCAGATTTTCGGGGATTTTGACGTGCTGATGGCCTGCTTGCAAACGGAAATTCGGAGCAGCTTCTTTGAATTTGGACAAGGCGTTTTCACCTTAAAAGTGCTTAAAGAGGATTTGAGACGGACCCAACATGACTGAGGTGCTCGAGCAATTTCTGAATGAACTCTTAGCCAGCTCAGCGCTCGAGATCATGGCCGTGAGCCTCGCTTTGGCTTATCTCATACTGGCTGTGAGAGAAAACATTTGGTGTTGGGCGGCGGCGGCAGCCTCGACCATGATCTACCTGTATCTCTTTTTCGATGTCACGTTATACGCTGAGAGCGCCTTGCAGGTGTACTACTTAGCAATGGCAGGATACGGCTACTATCAATGGCGACACGGATCAAGGCAAGCCTTTAAACCCATTCGGAAATGGTCGCTAAAACATCACAGCGCCGCCCTCCTCGCGATCTTCGTCACCACCGGATTAGTGGGCGGCCTGCTGACCGAAACCAACAGCCAAGCCCCTTTTCTTGACGCCTTCACGACCTGCAGCAGTTTGATTGCAACTTACATGGTGACTCAGAAAATATTGGAGAACTGGGGTTATTGGTTTGTTATCGACAGCGCATCGATTGTGCTCTACCTCGACCGAGGCTTGTACTTTACCGCCCTCCTTTTTATGGTGTACTTGGTCATTATCATTTTCGGATACCTCAGGTGGTCTCGCGCGTTAGCGGACCAACCCCCAATGACACCCCGTTAAGGCGCGCATTATGACAATAAAGCGACGAGGGACGACATCAGCCCTCAAACGTCTGGCCTATGCTCAGCTCCTCATCATTGGCTTTTCGTTAACCCACGCAATTCAAGCAGCGCCAGCCAGTTCATTGATGAGTGGCTTCAACCCCTTGATCGGCGGCCAATGGGTCCTAGGCAGCACTTATCAAACCTACACCTGGGGACCGGATCAACAAAGCGTCTTTGGTGAATCTTTTGTGATCCACAATGGCGAGAAGACCCTCGGCGCCAAGGGCCTTTGGTACTTTGACCCCGCGTCCAAGACCATAAAAGGGGTGTTTGTTGCCACCAACATGCCCTTTACGGTATTGCATTACCGATCACACTTCGAGGCAGGCATGCTCATCAGCCAGGTCAGGAGCCTTGACAATCTCGGCACCGAAAATCACTACCAAGAAACAATAAGGGTTACGCAACCTGATGCCTATCTCTGGGAACTGACCGAGGCTGAACCCGCTGGCGGCACGATGAAGGCTGAATTTCATCGAGCACCTTGATGTTGTTCGGCTCAGACGGTTACCACGGATTGCTCGCTTTGCGGTCTTAACTAAACGACCTGCGGTCGTCTTTGCCCTAATCTATTGGCTAATCTGCACCGTCTTTTTTAGGCAAGTGCACCCTTTGATTGCTGGGTCATCGCTGGATCATCGCTGGGTACTCGACTTTTTTAAAATCGCCATTCACAAGCAAAAAAAAGGGCGCCTAGGCGCCCTTTCTTAACCACAACCTGCGTGACCAATCCTTAGAAGGATTTGCCCACCGAGAAGATCACCGCTTGGCTTTCAGCGTCGGCTTGATCGCCTAAATCATCTGAGAAGATAAAGGACACGCCCAAATCGATCTCTGAAACGGTTGTGCCGTAGCCGAACTCTAAATAGTCTCCGTCAGCATCCTTACCGAAACTGCCGTATTTGCCATACAGACCCATCTCAGTTTCAAACCCCAACTCCAAGAAGTCATAGTCCGATGGCGTACCGAACCCATCCCACTCGCCTGAGGAATAGCCCAGGCTGAACATGCCGTAGCCTAGTCCTAAATTGATTTCCTCATAGGTGTCATCAAAGTCACCCGTGTAGTAATAACCCGTAAAACCAATACTGCCCGTCAAGCCAGACTCAGTCTCAAATCCGTAGCCGCCATACAGATCGACTTCTAACCCGTCACCCACATCGGCCGTCCAGGCGCCCGCATAGAAACCATTGGATTCAATATCGACCCCAGCGCTGGCACTCGACTCTTTCTGAAGGATCCCGCGAAAATAATACTCACTCGCGAACCCGATATTATAAGAAACGTCTGCAGCGGCTGCGTGGTTGCCCGCAAAGGCGCTCAAGGCTATCAAACTGC
>ERZ891134.1563-NODE-1563-length-15323-cov-6.816544_pt1 | contig 15323 bp, 11 predicted proteins | sample MGYA00520888_ERZ891134 | MGnify/ENA primary metagenome ERZ891134 (study PRJEB32303, sample SAMEA104408692) | aquatic metagenome | biome: Brackish water; feature: Coastal; material: water | place: Baltic Sea | collected 2014-10-23 | depth 10 m ... | reverse complement strand
TGCGTGTGGGCTTAGCATAAATCAGCCTTTTTGCGACGGCGCACATAAGGGGAGTGACTTCACTCCTGTGAAATATGAGGCGACCGCATCTAAAAAAGTCTATTTCTGTGGGTGTAAGGCTACTGCTTCGCAGCCTCTTTGCGATGGCAGTCATAATAAGGCTTAAATCAGTTCTTTTGATTCCAATTGCTGATTTAGCGGACTTAAATAAAACTGTTTAGGCGTGGGAGTAAAAAGGTGCAAGCCTCAGACTAGTCTAAACATCGACGGGGCAAATAATCGTTCTCGAGCCCTTGTGTTGTTTCTTTTGCAGTGACGCATTTCCAAGTAAGCACTCCATCCTTTTCTTGCTGTGCGAGCAAGAGGAACCAAACGCTGTCGCTTTCGGATTCTACGCCAAGATTGGTGACGTCAATTTCAAAGCTTAGTGCCCCAATAGTTTTTTTATTTGCTGGTTGAACAGCCTCCTCTGTATGCTCTGAGTCAACTTCTATGTGCGAAAATCCCGCTGGTACATCTTCCAGCCATAGGACGCTCAGAAGGCGGTCGATATGTTCAAAGTTCGAGAGATTTGCCTCGCTGATGTCGTTAGGCATGCGGCCGTGGGATTCGTAGAAATCGTTTAACTTGATAGCTTCGTCTTCTCCGAAGCGCACGGCGTCTTCAACTATCGCCGAGAGTAGATAGGTTTTAAATGACGGAATAGCTCCTAACGTCAGTATCCCCAGAATTACCCCTATTATTAATACTTCAATTGGTTTGAATCGCAATTTGTTGCTTGTAATCATGTTTACTGTAGAGCTCATTTATCCTTCCAAATGGCGTATTTGACAGCTTTCAATCTAACTTCTGATCGGTTTTCAAATAAACTTTATGCTCGTTGGAATGCATACTTGAAACAAGAAATAATATCCAAGAATCAGATCTGGCTCAAAAAAGCACTGTTTCAACGGATTTAGTTTAAAGACTTTTTAATCGCTCGTCGGAATAGAACGAGAGGGCCAGTTGATTCTTGATAGATAATGGAACCGCTTTTCCAGCGCCAATTTTTCCGACTTCTGCATCGCCGCAGTAAGTTCCGAATACACGGTCCCATAAAATAATCATGCAACCGTAGTTTGAGTCGGCTTGTCTACGCTCAAAGGCGTGATGTGCGTGATGCTGGGGCGCCGTAGCGAAAATCAAGTCGTAAATTGGTAGGGTTTTGATCGGCAAGTTCGAGTGATTGAGGACTCCATTCCAGATGCCGAATGCGCCAACTACAGCCATAACGCTGTCGCTAGCACCGAGCAGCGCAAGAGCAATCGGGGTGCCGAGCATAAGCGTTAGGTACTCTAGGGGGTGCGTACGATCGCCTCGCATGCAGCCCATTTTAGTAATGTGATGATGCGTTGCATGCATGCGCCACCAGAAAAGTGACTCGTGTTGTATGCGATGAAGCCAGTAATAGACGAAGCTCGAAACGAGGAGAATTAGAAACGCAGAGCCAAGAATGCCAGGAACCGTAGAGGGCTCGAGAGTAATCTGCAGCGGTGCCAGATCACGAAGCGCTTTGAAGCCAGCAGACAGCGGAGTGTCGTAAAAATCGCTGTAAAGTGGGACCCAAAGTAATCCAGCGAAGGCGAGCCAAAATGCATCCTCAGCCATCTCTTTGGGCTCGAGTAACCAGTCGGTCCGTTTCGTCCATATTCTCTCCGCGACAATACATAGCGGGATTGGAATGACGAGCATGATTGCGGCGAAAAGTTCACTGTAAACCCAGTCACTGGACACCATAAAAGCGACTAGGATAAGTGTTCCGATAACTAAAACAGGTTGAACATATGCCCATAAGGGGCTGTCTAATTGCGATGCTGATTCCTTGCTTGCGCTTTCTGCAATGCTAGCTTCATTCAATTGATTTGTGAGTTCACTCATTGTTACTGCTCCAGCTTGTTGATCTGCCTAGATGAAATTCTTCTATTGTTTATGCAATAACATTGCCATTATTTGATAGACTACTCCCGGTATTAATTTTTGCACTCATCAGGTTGGAATATCTGTTAGAAGATGAATTAGAATAATTATTTCAACAAGTTGAGCGGGTGCTGTTTTTGGTTCGCGCACGTATCTTAACTGCGCCGTTTTCTAGAGATGCGGGCAAGCACTGAGTAAAAGGCGTAATGTGCCCTCTAATGAGTCACGGCAAGGGCTATAATCGTGCATGAGCGATTGAATATTGTGAGCATCCGCTGTTAATAGACCAGTCTTGATCAATACTTCCGGCATCAACACACGTGTTCACGCAGTTATTCCTGTTTATTTGTTGCCGCTAGATACGTACGCCAGCTACCAAACCGAGAGATATTTTGTGCTCCCGTTATTCCACCTTCCTCGCAGATGAATCCAGGTAAATTTTCGCCTGATTCGAGAGCTACTTTGCCTATCCCAAGTGGTGAGGGAATCCCTGCAACAAAGCTGCCCAATTGCGCCATTGGCATGCGCCAGACCTCGACTTCGATTGCGGTCCCAGTCTGGCCTCTGACCGGGACGAGCGCTGGGCGCTTACCGTCAGGAAGCGCATAGAGCGCGTAATTAGCTGTTGTCTTTGTTACTTTTTTTAGCACAGAGTGTCTATCTACTAATTGCCAATTAAGCGGCTGTCCATCGAGATGCGCGCCGCACACGACCACGTCGACAAACTCCTCCGGAGCAATTCGCCCAATCTTTACCTCTGATACGAGCGGATACCCTGTCGCTCCGAGCTTAAGATTGAGTCGACGCTGCAGTGCCCCGGCATAGCTCAGCAGCCTAACGTCTGTAAATGCTGAGCTGAAAAGCGTAACTCCCCAGCTAACGCGTGTGCTAAGTTTGCCGACAGATACTGCTGTTGCGGCATAGTCGAGTAGGTTCATAAAGTTTGTGTAAGTGCCCAGTTTGGAGTTGAGAGCAATTGGGTCTTTAGCGATGTCAGCGCGTAAATAGCAGGTCGGCGCCGTGGGTGTAAGAATAAAATCTACCCTCGCAACTTCTTCATCGCAGACTTTTTTTAGCGCTTGCAGTTTGTACTGTGCATCAAATACATCGATAACGTCGAAATTTTTTGAGGTAGCTAGAACCTCTTGAATAACAGGTAGCGTTGTCTCGGCGGCGACATCCTGAGTTGCCCAAACACGTTCGGCGACCCAAGGGCCTTCATAAAGAAGTCGCGCTGCGCTGAGAAAAGGAGCGAATCTAATTCGCACTGCACTCCCACCAAGCGTTTCTAACGCTTCACAAGTCGACCAGAACAGCGCTTCGGCTTCCGCGTCACCATCAAAATCCAGTTCGTCTGGAACGCCGAATTCGAACGTGGTGGGCGGAGCATCGCTCCAATATTGTGCTGTGTTAAAGGAGTGGTTTTCACGCGAATAGGGGTCGGATTCGCTAGCCATATCGCCAATCGCGACATCTAATACGGCTGCAACGTCGCCTGCGGTCAACCCAAAGATCGATACCGAATCGAGAGACTTACAGGCGGGGACGACACCGCGTGAGCTAATCAGTCCCTTGGTTGGCTTATGGCCGATGAGATTGTTAAATGCGGCAGGCACTCTTCCGGAGCCCGCAGTATCTGTGCCCAGTGCGAATGAGACTTGGCCTAAGGCGGTTGCGATCGCTGACCCTGCACTGCTGCCACCGCTGATGTAGTCAGGATTAAATACATTCTTGCCTTCTCCGAACGGCGAGCGTGTTCCTACTAAGCCCGTTGCGAACTGATCGAGGTTTGTTTTGCCGAGAGGTATCGCACCTGCTTCTATCAGGCGCGACGTAACCGTGGCTGACTTTTCGGGCACGTAGGTAAAAGCCTCGCAGGCGGCGCTCGTCGGGACGTGCGCGAGGTCTATGTTATCTTTAATGGCGAAGGGTATGCCCCACAATGGACAGGACGCGATAGGCTTGAGCTTCAGCGCGTCTAAATACGCGCCGAGCTCCTCTTCGCTTAGTAGCGTTATCCAAGGATTAAATTCCGCCTGCGCAATTGCCTGCTGCCTCAGCTTTAGGATCAGCGAGGTTGGCGTTTCCAACCCTTGAGAATAGGCATTCTGGATCGCTTCTATTGTCAAACTCTGAAGATCACTCATCGCCTGATTCCTCTTGCTGCTCGATCCAAGCGAGACACTGCCCCGATTGAATATCTTGCCCAGTGTTGACCCATATCTTTTTTATCACCCCGGAATGCTGTGCCTGCACGTCTATCTCCATTTTCATTGACTCAAGTATTAGAAGTGTTTCCCCCTTTCTAATAAAGTCACCTTCATTGAGTTCGATGCTCCACACATTACCCGAAAGTGTGGTGTCGATGGTTACCGAGCCCTCTGGAATCAGGCTGTGGTCTAATGTGCTCTCAGCTGCTTCAGGCGCATCAAATGTAAACTGCCCGTCTTCACGCCAGCGTCGTAGCTCGTCTTCGAAGGCTTGCTCTCGGATGGTAGTAAACGCTTTGGTCTCCGCTTCAATTTCTGCCAGCCAGCTTTGATAGCCCGCGAGGGAAAACTCAGTCTCTTCTATTCGAAGTGAAACCTTACCTTTGGGGAAGTCGCGCCGAAACTCGGCAAGCTCTGCGGCGCTTACTTCATAGAATCGAATTTGATCAAAGAAGCGAAGAAGCCAAGGTTGGGTGAACTCGGTCGTTTGTTTGTAGCGATTCCACATCTGTGAGGTCCGTCCTACAAATTGATAGCCGCCGGGCCCCTCCATTCCGTATACGCACATATAGGCACCGCCGATACCAACCGAGTTTTCGGCTGTCCAAGTTCGGGCGGGATTGTACTTAGTAGTCACCAGTCTGTGTCGAGGATCGACTGGCGTCGCCACCGGAGCGCCTAAGTAGACATCGCCGAGGCCCATGACTAGGTAAGACGCATCGAAAACGATCTTCTTAACGTCATCCATCGAATCTAGCCCGTTCATGCGTCTTATGAATTCAAGGTTGCTGGGGCACCAGGGCGCGCCAGGCCTTACCGACTGTGTGTATTTCTGTATAGCAAGCTTGCAGGCCTCGTCGTCCCAGCTAAGGGGCAGATAGACAGAGCGTCCTGGTACAGCAAGATCACTAGTGGTTAGAACATTGACCGTCTTCTCCAGTTCCTCGAGAAGTGAGTCTAATGTTAACCGCTGACTATCGTAGTGAATCTGCAGCGAGCGAATGCCTGGCGTCAGTTCTCTCACCCCTTCGATCTCTTGGCGCTCAAGTTCTAGCATCAGTGCATGAACTTTAAAGCGGCGGGGGATATCTAACACCGGGGGACCGACTTCGACTAGCAGGAAGTGATCGCCCGCTAAGCGGCATATTAGGTCGTCACCCTCCCAATGCAGCTGCTTAACGATCGGTTGGGTCAGCGTCAGCGAGCCCTGACTTTCTAACGGCAAGGGCATCGTGAGATTTCGAATCGCAAGCGTTTGCGAGGCCTCAGCATCCACGGCAGCGTTATAACTTATCGGGATAAAGCGTACGCTCTGACCCGGAGACAGCTGACCTAGCTTCCATAGGTCTGCTGTGATGACTGTGGCGGGGCAGACGAAACCGCCAAGCGATGGTCCATCGGGGCCGAGTATAACGGGCATGTCGCCTGTAAAATCGACCGCGCCAAAGGCATAGGCATTGTCATGGATGTTCGAAGGGTGCATTCCTGCTTCACCGCCTGAGGCTCGCGCCCACGTTGGCTTGGGTCCAATTAAACGCACTCCAGTACGGCTCGAGTTATAGTGAATCTGCCACTCGCTCGCAAAAAACTCAGCGATATCTTCATCGGTGAAGAAATCAGGCGCGCCATGTGGCCCGTAGATAACCCTAAGTTCCATAACTTGGGGCATCTTAGGTATGTCAACTGTCCGCGGTTTTACAGATAACTTGAGTCTTGTCGGCGATTCGAGATGCAGCACGTCCCCGGTTCGAAGTGCCCGACCCACGTGCCCGCCAAATTGACCTAGTGTAAACGTCGAGCGCGATCCCAGATACAGGGGGCAGTCGATGCCGCCTGCCACGGCGAGATAGGCGCGGGCCCCGATACCTACGACTTTGCCCATGGTAAGCGTTTGGCCAGCAGAAACGGCAACGGTCGCATAGCGAGGAACTGGTACGCCATCTAGTTCGGCCTGCATATCGGCACCGGTTAGCGCGATTGTGGTCTCTGCCTCGAACTGGAGACTGGGCCCACTTGCAGTCATTTCCAGCCCCGCCGCGGTCTCATGATTCTCGAGAAGTTGGTTTGCCACGCGTAAGGAATAAGCATCCATAGGACCCGAGGGAGGAACGCCAACGTTCCAGTAGCCCTGTCTCCCCGGAAAGTCTTGAACTGTGGTCTGGGTTCCCGCACCGAGCACGCGAATCGACGGGCAGCTAAAGGTGTGACTCGAGAGAGTCTTAGTGAGAAGCTCGCCAGTCTGCGCAGCGGCCGTTGCTAGCACTGAGGCCACATAACCCAGATTGGTCTCGATGCCATACACGCGAGTTTCTTCAAGGACTTCGGTGAGGGCAGCGAGCGCTTCGTCGCGAGTGTCCTTGATAACGATTAGTTTTCCCAGCATTGGATCGAACAAAGAGGGCACCTCTATTCCAGCCTCGACCCATGTATCGACACGCAGTCCCTCGATCTCAGGAAAGTAAACGTCCGATAGCACGCCAGCGCTAGGCTGGAAATCCTGCTCCGTGTCCTCAGCATAGAGCCTCATCTGAATCGCGTGTCCCGATGGCCGAAGATATGATCGAATCGACTCGAGGCTTTGAAGTTCGCCAACAGCCAGGTTGAGCATCCACTCGACAATATCAATTTTGAAAACCTCTTCGGTGACGCCGTGTTCTACCTGTAACCGCGTATTCACTTCCAAAAAGTAGAATGTGTTTTGGTCAACGTCGAAGATAAATTCGACAGTGCCTGCATTGCGATAGTTAACCGACGCCATTAACTTTTCGGCAGTGCGATGCATAGCCTCTCGCAGCGTTTGATCCAGATTCGGTGCGGGGCTCTCCTCTATCACTTTCTGATTTCTTCGCTGGGCTGAGCAGTCTCTTTCGCCCAACGCCATGGCGCAGCCTTCGCCATCTCCAAAAATTTGTACCTCGATGTGGCGTGCCTTATCGATGAATTTCTCTAGGAAGACTGTGTCGTTGGAAAAATAATTCGCGCTGAGTCTACGTACGCTATCCCACGCATCTGTTAATGATTCAACATCCCGACACACCTGCATGCCAATACCGCCGCCGCCCGCGCTACTTTTCAGCATGACCGGGAAGCCAATCTGCTGCGCGCAGCGGATAGCCTCGTTTACATCTTTCAAGACTCCTGAGCCAGGAAGCAGCGGAACATTCGCTTCCTGCGCCGCTTCGCGTGCAAGGTGTTTAAGACCGAAGACATTAATCTGTTCTGGCGTGGGGCCCACAAAGCAGATTCCTAGCGATTCACAGCGCTCGACAAACGTGGGGTTCTCGCTCAGGAAGCCATAACCTGGATGAATAGCATCGGCGTTTTCCGCAAGTGCGATCTCAAGGATTTTGGTCTGATTGAGGTAGGTATCTGAGACCGAGCCAGCGCCAAGGTTAACGGAGATATCGGCAAGCTGAACGTGAAGGCTGTCTTGGTCCTTTTCGTGATACACCACGATGGACTGAATGCCTAGTTTTTTGAGAGTTCGGATGATTCGAGTAGCGATTGCCCCTCGATTGGCAATTAATACACGTTTAAACATAGTAGTTCTCTGGCTTGGTTGGGTCGTCCCAGAGTGATAAAAACATCGGCAGGTCGTCCTAGCCGATGTTGTCCTTCTAAATATCTAATCTATACTGACGCTGCGTTAAATATTGCGACCTCTATTGGCGTCGGGTTATAGGCGTTACACGGATTGTTTAGCTGTGGGCAGTTTGAGATCAATACTATTGCATCCATCCTTGCCGTTAGCTCGACATATTTACCTGGCGCTGAAACGCCATCAGCGAATTCTAGGCCGCCGCTAGGGGTCACGGGAACATTCATAAAAAAATTTATATTGTGGCCAATGTCTTCCTTGGCCAGGCCGAATTCTTCATGCTCGACGATCGCGAGCATCCAGCTGTCTCTACAAGAGTGCATAAAACGCTTTTCGAGATCGTATCGAACTGTATTGGACTCGCTCGAACAAGCCCCACCCACGGTGTCGTGTCTGCCGCAGGTGTCGGCGACTATTTCTAAAAGGTCGCGATTTAAGTTGGTTTTCAGTTTCGATCCGGTGGTGAGATAAAGTGCGCCCTGCTCTCGAACGGTATCGCTGGCGCTGTAGCGTTCGCTTGGATCGGCTGCATTAAAGAAAAGAGTATCCGCAGCCTGATTACCTTCTAAATCGATAATACGGATCGTCTCGCCCGCATCGATTCTGCGAATAAAATAGTCGCCCGCGTCAACAATGTCACGGGTTTTAGCAGACGTGAGATCCAGTACGCTTTCGCGAATCATATTCCTACTCCCAGGTGATAAAGCGCATTGTTCTGAAAACCCCTGCGATTCTCATCGCAAAGGTTCATACAGTAGTCGTCAGTTAGAACGGGCTTAGCCCTAGTAAAGTGGATGTCAACAGGGCTGCGCGGATACTCTACGCTACTGCTCATTGGGTGTGGACAGTTATGCATCAGCACTAAGGTATCCATCTCGAATCGAAGCGCCACTGAATCACCTGCGATACTTTGGCGACTGAGCGCAAGCTTACCTTGGTCATCGACGGAGACTTCAGAGAATAAATTAAGATTTGCTGCGAGATCTTGCTTCTTAAGGCGATACTTTGCGAGCTCGACCAAGAAGGCATCGTGCCCATTCTGAAGCCATGCATTGCGATCAGATTGATAGTTTTTTTTACCCCATCTGTCGGCAATATGCTTCGGGTGAGTGTTCCCACAAACTGTATCGTGCCAGCCAAACGAATCTTCTATTATTGAGGCAAAAATGCGGCCCATATCGGAGTATAGGCAGTGTCCGCGTGTCACTTTAAAAGTATGCTGACATTTTAATGAATCGGGTGCGTTGTATTTTTCACTTAAAAGCAGAGGGTTATAGAAAAGCATTCCAATGTTAGCGCCGCCTTGCGTATCGGTTAGTTGCATTTGCATCCCTCGCCGAACTGTAAGCGACCAGTGAGCACCGGGCAAAAGAGTTGTCTTATAATCCTGCGGGAACATTGCTTGAATGGTCATTATATCTTTCCGTTCTGAGTTTTCAGGCTCTTTTTGAATCTTTTAAGAATTGTGTAAACTAGGTTGCGTGCATTGAGAGCAACTCGCTGCTTATTGCTCGAAGATCCTGTTGGTTTTTTGTTGCGTCTTGCGCATTCAGCGGAAGATCGAAAGTAATAGTGCTACCGAAGCGATTGGGTGCATGGGGGTCGTTACGCCTCTTATCAAAAACCCACAGCCGGCTACCCAAATGAAAGCCCTCTCGTAGGTCATGGGTAACCATAAACACAGTAAGCTGATTTTCTTGCCAAAGTTTCAACACAAGTTCATGCATGTCCTTACGTATGCCAGGATCTAACGCGCCGAAAGGTTCGTCGAGCAAAAGAATTTTGGGGTTTTTCACTAGAGCTTGTGCGAGTGCCAAACGTTGTTGCATCCCTCCGGAAAGCTCATGCGGGAAGAGCTTTGCGGACGAGGACAGACCAACAGCCTCTAGCCAAGCATTCGCAGTCTCAATCGCGTCTTTTCGTTTCGCACCGAAGAGTCGCCCAAGCCCACCGCTGCGTTCAAACTCGATTCCCAGGGCGACATTTTGCCGCACGTCCAGATGGGGGAAAACGGAATATTTTTGAAATACAATACCGCGTGTCGGGCTCGGCTCTTTTTCAATTAGGCGTCCTTCTATCTTTATAGCGCCAGAGGTAGCTACTTCGGTACCGAGCAAAAGCTTCAAGAAAGTGCTTTTTCCGCAGCCCGATGCTCCAACAAGCGTCACGAACTCGCCCTGGGCTACTTGAGTTGTCAGTCTTTCTAATACCACTTTGTCGCCGTAGTGTTTGGAAATATTGTTTAGCTCTATGAAATTATTCAAGTCTGATCCTTATTTTTCCGCGTGATACCACGGATAGATGAATCGACTGAGCCTTAGCAGAAGCCAATCAGTAGCAAAGGCGAGAAGGGTGATCCACGCGACATAGGGAAGGATAATGTCCATTGACATGTAACGGCGCACAAGAAAAATGCGGTAACCAAGTCCATCGGTGGAGGCGATAGCCTCTGCGGCGATCAAAAATAGCCAAGCGGTGCCCAAACTCAGTCTCACTGCATCTATTAACCGCGGCAGTATTTGTGGAAGAATCACGCGTAAAATTATCTGCCAGCTGTTGCCGCCGAGTGTTTGCGCTTTGATTAATTGCTCGCGCGGAAGCTCTTGGGTTCGCTGCAGAATGTCTCTAACTATAAAGGGGCTCACTCCGAGTACGATTAACATAATCTTAGAGAGTTCACCCAAGCCAAAAACGATAAACAGCACCGGCAAGATAGCCAGCGGTGGTATCAGTGACAAAGCGGTAATTAGTGGTTTAAGGGGCGCAGCGATTAGCGGTATCGCACCGGCCGCGAGGCCCACTATTAGGCCGATGAACGCAGCGATTGATACGCCTTTTACAAGACGTGACAAACTACTTTGCGTATCGAGCCAAAATAAATATTCGCCGCTACGCTTGCTCGGTTCCAGTGCCATTCGATCGATGGCACTAGCGATTTCTGTGAAGCTCGGCAGCAGCTTGTCCTGCTTGTTTTCCGCCTTGCGCATGTCCGAACCGACCTGATAGGCGAGAAGAATTAGGACAAATGGAATTATACTCAGTGCGATGCTGAGTGGGCGACTGGGCTTGCGATTGATGAGTCTTTGCATGGGAATCTCTTCCGTGAAGCGAAGAATGAGCAGTTGTTATTCACAGGCGCTATAGCGTGCCTGCAACTGCCATTTCCATGAACGAGGGATCGAAGCGCAGCTTTATGTTGCCAATGTCGCCGAAAGTCCCAACCGGTGTTTCTATTCCAATGAAACCGGAATCCGACGCTCCGTCGCCTAATAGTCCATGATCGAATGAGAATTCGGCGACGTATTCCATCGTAGCTTTCAGCTCAGGACTATATACGAAGGCGACAGCATCAACCGGCGAATAAAACATTTTGGTCGATGCTAGCTGTGCTTCGTAGCCCGCTTGATCGGTGCCAGAAGCCTCGCCCATATGTGCAAGAACCTCTTCGCTGTTCTCCATTGCTGCCATGATTTCATACCATGCGCCGGTAAGCGCTTTCCCAAAATTTGGATTGGCTTTGAGGACATCGGTTTTCACCATAAGTGTGTCGATTATTTCGCCGGGAATTTGTGAGCTATCGAAAACCTTGGTCGCTGCCGGCATGCTAAGAATTTCGTTTACTAGCGGATTCCATGTTGTCACGGCGGTGACATCGCTGGTGGTATAGGCCGCAACCATGTCGGCATCTGAGGTGTTAATCACCGACACGTCACGCTCGCTCAAGCCAACAGAATCGAGCGCGCGCGCGAGAAGGTAATGAGAAACGCTAAGTTCTACGAGATTCACCGGCTGCCCAGCGATGTCTTCAAGCGTTGAGCCTTGCTTGAGAACTATCGCGTCGTTACCGTTTGAGAAGTCGCCCACGATAAGCGCGGTCGAATCTACACCACCGGCGGCAGGGATGGTGAGCGCATCCATGTTAGTCATTGAGCACGCATCAAACTGACCGGCCGTGTATTGATTGATCGACTCGACATAATCATTTATCTGTACTACGTCTATCTCGATGCCGTATTTGTCTGCCCACTTGTCGATAATCCCCGAGCTATCGCCGTATTCCCACGGCATCCAGCCGACATAAATCGACCAGCACAAGCTGAACTGATCTTGCTGCTGTGCATGCGCTGCGGGTGAGGTAAAAGGTAAAGCGAGGGGGGTGAGTATTGCCGCAGCGCTAGCAAGTAGAATGGCAGAAATGCTTTGAGTAAAAACAGGTCTCATAATTTGGTTCCGGTTGTATTCGTGATTAGGATATCGATATCGCCCTCGGGTGTCGCTAGAGTTCAAAAGAAACGTGCGCAAAAAAATCCGACCGGCCTTGACCTGTTCTCCCGGGCTTTTTTCCCGCCGGATAACCTTGCGTCAGTCAGAGACGTTGGCGCTTTTCGCCTGTTAACGCTCGAACTCGACACCTAGCAAGGTCAAACACTCTCGGACCAGTCATACCATTTCTAGGCTGGGACTCTAGCGCTTCATTGATTTATTGAAGCTGAGTTGGAGAGGGTTGTCTCGCAAAAGACTAACTCTTTTATAGGTGATGCTCTACCTTAGGAAAAAGCATGTTCCGTGCCAGCTTTGAGATTCTAAATTAGGGCGTATTCACAGGAGGGTATTGTGGTAGGGGTTTATCGAAGCGGTGAATAATGCACTGCTTTAGTGCGAGTGAACCTAATTCGCGCAGACTGTGCCCGATTTAGAGTCCTCGAGAGCTAGTCTTCTTCCTGTTCTAGAAGCCACACGTGTTCGGTAAGGCCGCGGAAGTCAGTCTTACCGCTGCCCATGCGAGGAAAACTCGACACGGTGACGTATTTGCGCGGCAGCGCGATATTGGGCAGGTCTTCGGATAAGCGCTTGTTGGTTTTAGAAGAGTCGACGTCTTTGCTCGTAACCGCCACTATTTTCGATCCGCGTTTCGAATCGGGCAATTCGACCACACAGCATTCGCAGTCCATGTCGGTCACATTATTAAGGCACTCTTCGACGGCGACTAGCGACACCATCTCCCCGCCAATCTTGACGAACCGCTTCAGGCGACCCTTGTGATAGAGATAGCCATCGGCATCCATGTAACCAAGGTCACCGGTGTCATACCAGCCAGACTTAAGCTTTAGGGACGACTCTTCGACATCATTGAGATAGCCTCCCATCACGTTGTCGCCGCGCACAAGAATTTTGCCGACCTCGCCAGCCGGGCATTCCTCACCGGTTTCATAGCTTAAAATTTTCACCTGAACGCCGGGGATGGGGACCCCGATGCTGCCTGCGCGGTTATCGCTGCGTGGATTGGCGGAGATCACAGGTGAGGTTTCTGTCGTTCCATAGCCTTCATGAATCTCCAAATTTTGCTTTTCGCGATAGAGCTGGCGCAGCGATTCTGGGCATTTGTCTGCGCCAGAGACGGCCAGCTTAATGCTGTTGAAATCGCCAGGCTCTGACTGCCGTATATAGCCCTCGAGGAAAACCGGTGTGCCTATAAGCAGCTCAGGTTTGGTGTCGCGAATTATTTTTGCGACGGTTTTAAACTCGAGCGGGTTGGCATAGGTAATAGATGTCATGCCAAGACACAGAGGCGTCCAGAGGTTAATGGTAAGGCCAAACACGTGGAAATAGGGCAGCACCGCGAGCAAGCGGTCCATACCGTAGATTTCCATATGCGCGCAGAACGAGTCGATATTCGACAGGATGTTGCGCTGCGTAAGCTGCACGACCTTCGGGTCTTTCTCGCTGCCGCTGGTAAACAGAATAACGGCGGGAGTTTCTAAATCCTTGCGCCCGACTAGTCGTTTTAGCAAGGGAGTTGGAAGCAGAGTCTTAATAAAAGCGAAGCCTTTTTCGAGCGGGCTCAGCGTGGCAAGAATATCTTCGATGAAAAGCATGTCAGAAAGTTGCGGGCAGCCGGTTTTCTCGAGTAGCGCGCGGGTTGTAATAATCGTATGAAAGTCGCACTGGTGCTGTGCGTACCGACAGTTCTTCTTGGCGCCGGTGGAGTAGTTGATCATGACCGGCGTGCGACCCGCCATCACGGCACCTAGAACGGCGAGTGCGCCGCCGCCAGACGTTGGAAGCATAATCCCAATGCGACCACGCTCGAGTTTGCGAAAGCGCCGAGCAAGAATTAGCCCGGCTAATAACGCCTGTTTGAAGGTGATGTCACGACCCGTTGTGCGGTCAATGAAGGCGACTTTTTTGGGAGACCGTCGCGCGGAGTCAATGAATCGATGTTGTAGCATTTTTCGAGTGTATCCCATGCGGTCTGTGGGTGAAACTGGATCAGTTGGCTATCGTGATAGGAAATTTTAATCGAATAATAAACTGCCACGCCCCATCGAACTTTCGAGCGCGGGTTTTGGCTAGGGACTAAGGACAAACATCGCCGAGATCTCGACGCACGAATCGAGCGGTAAGACATTGCTGCCTACTGCAAGTCTTGTGTGTTTTCCTGCATCGCCAAATACCTCAACCATCAAGTCAGACGCTGCGTTTATAACCGCAGGCTGCGCGGTAAAATCATCTGCACTGGCGACAAAGCCCTGTAGCCGCACGCAGCGCTTTACTCGGTCGAGGTCGCCGTCGCAGGCACCTCTGAGTGCGGCCAGAATATTGATCCCGCACTGCCTTGCAGCGGCCCTCGCCTGTTCGACAGACACCTGAGTAGGAACTTTGCCGGGGTGCATAAGCGTGCCGGCATTCATGGGGATCTGGCCGGCGATGTAGGCGACATTGCCCTCGACCACGTAGGCGACGTAATTTGCGAGAGGCGCAGGTGCAGGGGGTAGCTCGATGCCCAGCTCAGCGAGCCGCGTCGCTATTCGGCCCGCGTTCGCAGCAAAGAGAGTGTCGCTCTTAGCGAGGCCGGCAACCACGCCGAGCCCTAAAGCCGCGGACAGTAAGTGGCGTCTCGGTATCGCCGCGCGTGCTCTTTGCTTGTCGGTTGTAGGGGTGTTCTCAGCTGTTATGTGGTCTGTCATCTGTGCTGTCTCCTCGTTTTGCGGTGCCCAAATGGTGTGCTAATTGAGTAAAAAATGACTCACTCAGCGCTGCTGGTGTCTGGAAGGGCGAAAGCAACCAATTCGGGTGTGTGTTCACGATCGCCAATGGCCACGACGATAAACTGCTTACCCGCGGCAACGTAACTGACCGGCGCACCGGTCGTGCCAGCCTCCAGTTCAAATTCCCAGTGAATGCCACCGGACAATTTGTCATACGCTCTAAACATAGGCCCGCCGCTGTTAGTCGCTATTTCAACGGGCATATCTCGGGGGATGCGTCCGCCCGGACGCTGATTTGTAAGTCCTTCGCCTAAAAATAGCAGCGTCTTTGTTAGAAGAGGCGAGGGTCGACCGGGCACGCCGAGTTTGTCGAGTTTAAGGTGAGCAATGGCAGGATTATCGACCGGCCCGACGCCGTTGGGCACCATCCACGCGTGCTCTCCGGTGTTCATGTCGATCGCGGTTATGCGCCCATAGGGAGGCTTGAACAGCGGGAGTCCTTGCGGGCCACCCAGCCAGCGTCTTGCGCCTTTTACATAGCGAAGGTTGGTCACCTCAGGGTCGCCTAAT
>ERZ891134.1562-NODE-1562-length-15324-cov-7.035497_pt1 | contig 15324 bp, 14 predicted proteins | sample MGYA00520888_ERZ891134 | MGnify/ENA primary metagenome ERZ891134 (study PRJEB32303, sample SAMEA104408692) | aquatic metagenome | biome: Brackish water; feature: Coastal; material: water | place: Baltic Sea | collected 2014-10-23 | depth 10 m ... | reverse complement strand
CGAAACTCGACGGTGCAGATCTCACGGGAGCAAGAGTCCACGACGCCACGGTCGATTCCTCGGCACTTTCGAACGCAAAGACAACCGATGTCGACACATCAACGGTGCGGCAGCCAGCATCCTCGGATTCCTCCGCAGCGCCTGCACCCGTGCGCCCTAGATAGTCGGCTTCAAATCGAAGGCGATGGAAATCGCCATGGCCAATTCGTGTTCCTGGCGCGGGAGCAACTGACCGACGTTGTCACCCAGAGTCGTGAAGTCGACAGTGGTGATGTTGTCGCATGCAATCACGCTTGCTCGATCGAGTCCGTTGGCGGGACCCACTGGAACCTCGGTGGCGATGCCGCAAATTGTTGATGTGATCGGCGCGATCGTCACCTTCTTCATACGACCGACAAGCAACTCACGGGTGAGAATTACAACCGGCCGCGGCTTGTCGAGAAAAGCGATGTGAATCGGGCGCATTAGTCGTCCATCGAAAAGTGCCTAGCGGCCCAGTCTGTGGCCGCCAGTAGGTCGGTGTCCTCGCCGGCTGCTTCCAAAATGCGCAGGTCACGTTCGGCGAGGTAGCGGCGCAGTTCCCGGCGGAGGGCTTCCTCAACAACGGACGCCCGGCTCGGTGCTGTTCCGTCGGCCACGAGTTGATCGAGTTCGTGAACCATGTGATCGGGCAGGCGAACGGCAATTTGAATCGACATGCATAGAGCATACCAAGATGGGATGCGATATGCATCCCATCTTGGTTTACTCGGACTTGGCGGCTTGCAGCATCAAGCGGGCCACGTCGGTGACCTCGACCCCTTCAGCCTGACCGTCTTGCTGCCGGGAAGCGATGGCGTCGCTCATCATCACCGAGCAGAACGGGCAGGCAACGGCAACGGTCTGGGCGCCTGTTGCGATGGCTTCGTCGGCGCGGGTCTTGTTGACCGCGGTTCCGATCTTCTCTTCCATCCACATGCGCGCACCACCGGCGCCGCAGCAGAACGATTGCTTGCCGTGCCGCGGCATCTCGGTGAGCGTGGCACCGGTATCGCCAATGAGTTCGCGCGGTGGGGTGATGACGTCGTTGTGACGACCTAGGTAGCACGGATCGTGGTACGTGACCGAGCGATCGACGGGCTTGACGGTCTTCAACTTGCCGTCATCCACGAGCTTGTTGAGCAGTTCAGTGTGGTGTACCACCTCGTAGTGCCCGCCCATCTGCGGGTATTCCCGACCAAGGGTGTTAAGGCAGTGCGGGCAAGTAACGACGATGCGCTTGGCTTTGATCTCGTTGAGCACTTCCACGTTCTGCATCGCCTGCATCTGGAACAGGAACTCATTGCCAGCGCGCCGCGCAGGATCACCGTTACAGGTCTCGCCTTCGCCGAGCACCATGAATTCGACCCCGGCCATGTTCAACAACTCGGCAACGGCCTTGGTGGTCTGCTTCGCGCGGTCTTCGTAGGCACCGGCGCAACCGACCCAGAACAGGTATTCCACATCGGCTGGGATTTCGTCTTCACCGTCCATGCCGAAGACGCGTACCGGGAAATCCACCTCTTCGATCCAGGCGTTGCGATCGGAGGCGTTCATGCCCCACGGGTTGCCCTTGGTCTCGATGTTCTTGAACAGCCCATTGAGTTCGTTCGGGAATTCACTGGCCATCAGCACCTGGTATCGGCGCATGTCAACGATGTGATCCACGTGCGCGATGTCCACCGGGCACTGTTGCACGCAGGCGCCGCAGGTGGTGCAACTCCACAACACGTCCGGGCTCATCACGCCCCCGGAGGTCTGCGCCCACGGGTCTCCTTCACCTTCGGCGATCAGTTGCCGCTCGGCGATCTGCAGGACGTCTTCGTGCATGTCCGCACGCGCATCGGAAGACGCCTTCAACCATGGCGCTGCTGCGTGCGACTGCTCACGCAGCGCGAGGGTCAGCAATTTCGGGCTGAGCGGCTTCTCGGTATTCCACGCCGGGCATTGGCTTTGGCAGCGCCCGCATTCGGTGCAGGTGTTGACGTCGAGCAACGCCTTCCACGTCATATCCCCGATGGTGCCCACGCCCAAGCTGGCGTCGTCGTCGAGATCGTCGATGTTCTCGAAGTCGATGGCCTGGCCCTTGATGGCGATGGGTTGCAGCGGACCCAGCGCCGGCTTGCCATCGGCATTGCGCTGGAACCACACGTTGAAGAACGCCAAGAAGCGATGCCAAGCCACACCCATCGTCGGTTGCACGGCAACGGTGATCAACCAGGCGAGCGATACCGCGATCTTGATAAGCGCGATAACGATGATTCCGGTTTCCAGCGCGGAGATCGAGGCGGACGTGAAGGCCGAACCGATCCACGCGGTGAGCGGGAAGTTCGCGATCGTTGCCCACGATTCGCCCTGCTCGCTGCCGAGCGCGTACTCGAGTGCGCGGATGGAGATAACTGCGAGTCCGACAACGAGGATGGTGATCTCGACGTAGTACGCCTGCCACATTGTCGAGCCGTAGAAGCGCGAGTTGCGGCCGCGGGAGCTTGGTAGTTGCGACAACCGAACGGCGATCAAGATGAGGATGGCAATCACCATCAGCCACGCGAGACCTTCGACCAGCCAGTTGAACGGCGGGAAGTGCCCGATGATGGGCAGCGCGAAGTCGGGATTGATGAGTTGGCCGTAAGCCGTGATGAGTGTCAGGAACAAGACGAAGAAGGCCACCAAGACGACCCAGTGCGAAACTGCAACAATCGCGCCGACGGGCTGTTGCTTCAGTCGACTCGCCAACAGCGTTTCGCGCAGCAACGTGGTGGTGCGTTGCCCTGGATTGTTGGTCCGGGAGATCGGCTGGCCGCCGGCATAGGTGCGCACCATGGAAGCGAGGGTGCGCCCGAACATCGCGAACGCCACGATGGTGGCGATTGCGGCCACGACGATGATGGCCGTCTGAACACCTGTTTGCACTCCGTCACGCTACTAGATTTACGGAGATCTGCTGATGTGTTCTTAGTCGGTGGTCGAGCACAGGTGGAGGTGTGAGCGGTGGCGATACCGGGTGGGAGCGCTCGACGCTTCGCCTTCTTTCTTGGCAGGCCTTCGCGTTCCACTTTGTGCGCCCGCTGGCCCGGGTCTTCGACCGGGATCCAACTGAGATCAATCGCGAACGTTGGTCCAGATAGTGACTCACTGAGTTCCACATCGTGGATGAGGTTGTTGTCGCGAGCGGTTCTCGACGACGAGGAACTCGACACCTGGGCCGCCATGGCCGCTGGTAGGCGAAGGGCCGAGTGGTTATTGGGCCGAGTGGCCTTGAAAGACGCGGTCCGCACCTGGGCCATTCAGCGCTACGAACGTGCCGTGGCTCCGCGGGCGATGCGTATCGAGACGACGTCTGCGGGTGCACCATTTGTGGTGTCCACCGAACTCGATGATCGTGGGGGTTCGCCTGCGGTCTCCCTCGCTCACTGCCGGACCCTGGTGCTCGCCGCGGCCGGTGAGCCCGGCAGTGGACTCGGGGTGGATGTGGAAGCCCGCGACCGGAACGTCGCCACCTTGGCTCGCGTTTTGACACCTGAAGAAGCGACTCTGGTCTCCGGCGCTGAGCGCAATGGGGTGAGTGTGCTGGATGTCTTGGTCGCCAAAGAGGCCGCGGCCAAGGCACTGGGCATTGGGCTGGGCGGGAGCATGGCCCGCTGGCCGGTGGTCGATGCCGATCGCGAGGGGCGACAGGTCGTCATCCGAGCCCCCGAACCCCACCGTCAACTGGTGCCTGTCGACCTCGTGCGTCATCGGGGCGTCGTCGTTGCCCTGGCTAAATGTGATCTAGATCACTTATAAGTCGGGTTGCCCGGGGGAATGTTCTCCTGGGTCGAGGCGTTATCCACATTGAGTCGGTGGGACTCAAAGGATCTGCGTCTAGATTTGCAGTCAGACCGGAACCTCGTCACACTGAAGCGAATAGACCACCCGGAGGGGGTCGCCGACCAGGCGATTCCCGGCCGGCTGAACAAGAGAAAACACACGAACAAGGAGACACGCCACCATGGCACGAGCAGTAGGTATCGACCTGGGCACGACCAACTCGGTCGTCTCGGTCCTCGAAGGCGGAGACCCCGTCGTTATTGCCAACGCGGAAGGCTCACGGACCACCCCGTCCGTCGTTGCCTTCGCCAAGAACGGCGAGGTGCTCGTCGGCGAGGTCGCCAAGCGCCAGGCCGTGACGAACGTCGACCGCACGATCCGGTCCGTCAAGCGCCACATGGGCACCAACTGGACCCAGGAGATTGACGGCAAGGACTACACCGCGCAAGAGATCAGCGCTCGCACGCTGATGAAGCTCAAGCGTGATGCTGAGTCCTACCTCGGTGACACTGTTAGCGACGCTGTCATCACCGTTCCCGCGTACTTCTCCGACGCTCAGCGTCAGGCAACGAAGGAAGCCGGTGAGATCGCCGGACTGAATGTCCTGCGCATCATCAACGAGCCGACCTCGGCCGCGCTTGCCTACGGACTCGACAAGGGTGACGTCGAGCAAACCATCCTCGTGTTCGACCTCGGTGGCGGCACCTTCGATGTCTCGCTGCTCGAGATCGGCGACGGCGTTGTGGAAGTCAAGGCCACCAGTGGTGACAACAACCTCGGTGGTGATGACTGGGACAGCGCGATCGTCGACTGGCTGGTGAGCCAGTTCAAGAATGCGCACGGTGTCGATCTGTCCAAAGACAAGATGGCGATGCAGCGTTTGCAAGAAGCCGCAGAAAAGGCCAAGATCGAGCTGTCGTCTTCGACCCAGTCCTCGATCAACCTGCCGTACATCACCGCGTCCGCGGAAGGTCCGTTGCACCTTGACGAGACGCTGACTCGCGCGCAGTTCGAGTCGATGACTTCCGATCTGCTCAAGCGCACCAAGTCGCCGGTTGAAGCGGTTATCAAGGACGCCGGCATTTCGCTCAGTGACATCGACCAGGTAGTGCTGGTCGGCGGCTCGACCCGTATGCCCGCCGTTTCCGAACTGGTGAAAGAGGTCACCGGTAAGGAAGCGAACAAGGGTGTGAACCCCGACGAGGTCGTGGCTATCGGTGCAGCGTTGCAGGCAGGTGTCTTGCGCGGTGACGTGAAGGACGTTCTGCTGCTTGACGTCACCCCGCTTTCTCTCGGCATCGAAACCAAGGGCGGCGTGATGACCAAGCTCATCGAGCGCAACACCACGATCCCCACCAAGCGCAGCGAGATCTTCACCACGGCCGAGGACAACCAGCCGTCGGTGCTGATCCAGGTCTACCAAGGCGAGCGCGAAATGGCGGCCTACAACAAGCAGCTCGGAACCTTCGAGTTGACCGGTCTGCCGCCCGCCCCGCGCGGTGTGCCGCAGATCGAGGTTGCCTTCGACATCGATGCGAACGGCATCGTGCACGTGTCCGCCAAAGACACCGCCACCGGCAAGGAGCAATCGATGACGATCTCCGGCGGCAGTGCGTTGTCTAAGGAAGACATCGACCAGATGATGCGCGACGCCGAGCAGCACGCTGAGGAAGACAAGCAGCGGCGCGAAGAGGCCGAGGTGCGCAACAACGCCGAGGCGCTCGTCTACCAGACCGAGAAGTTCCTGACCGACAACGCCGAGAACGTTCCCGAGGACGCCAAGGCGAACGTCGAGGAGCCGCTCAACGAATTGAAGAAGGCGATCGAGGATGGCGACCTCGCCGCGATGAAGGCGGCAACAGACAAGGTTGCACAAGCCAGCCAGGCGCTGGGTGCGGCGATGTACGCCACCGCTCAGCAAGAGGGCACCGCGTCTGCAGAGGGAGCAGCGGAGGCTGCCGCCGATGCGGCCGAGGACGAGGTCATCGACGCCGAGATCGTTGACGAGGGCGAGGAAGAAGCCAAGTGAGCAATCCCGGACATTCGGAAGAGGAGAACGCCGGCGAAGGCGTGCGTGTAAGCGACAAGCGCCGCATCGACCCGGAGACCTACGAAGTCCGGGAAGGCGCGGCAACGACTGCAGGAGCAAACGACGACGCACTGGCCGCGGAAGCTGCCGCGGCCAGTGCCGTCGAAGGTGACGTGACCGCGGTGGAAGCCAAGGTCGCCGAACTCACGGCCGACCTGCAGCGCCTGCACGCGGAGTACGCGAACTACCGCAAGCGCGTCGAGCGTGATCGTGAAGTCATGCAGGCCGCTGCGGTGGGCGCTGCGATCACCGAACTGCTGCCTGTGCTCGATGACATCGAGCGTGCTCGCGAGCACGGTGAGCTCGAAGGTGCCTTCCGGACTGTGGGCGAAACGTTGGAGTCGACGTTGGCCAAGTTGGGTCTTGAGCGTTTCGGCGCCGCGGGTGAGGAATTCGATCCGCTGGTGCACGAGGCTCTCACCAGCGAGGAGAACGACGCCGTGTCCGAGCCGACGGTTGTCACCGTCTATCAGCCGGGTTACCGGTTCGCCGACCGCGTCCTGCGGCCGGCACGCGTCGCGGTAGCGGGCAACTGAACAAGGCTCGCCGCCACGGCAGGACGTGCACATGCATGTACCTGGGTAGGAGACGAAACGAAGGAAGATGAACAAGGACTGGTTGGAGAAGGACTTCTACGCGATCTTGGGTGTTTCCAAGGACGTGAGCGAGGCTGAGCTCAAGAAGAAGTACCGGACCCTGGCGCGGGAGAACCACCCGGACAAGAACCCCGGGGATGCCAAGGCCGAGGCTCGCTTCAAGGAGGTCTCGGAGGCGTATGACGTCCTCTCCGATCCGGCTAAGCGCAAGGAGTACGACGAAGCCCGTGCGCTGTTCGCCGGAGGTGGTTTCCCTGGCGGCGGTGGTGCCGGCGGTTTCGGCGGCTTCCCTGGTGGTGGCGGCGGTCAGTACAACGTCAACGTCGAGGACCTCTTCGGTGATGGCGGCGGTGGTTTCGGGGACTTCCTCGGTGGGTTGTTCAACCGCGGTGGCGGCGGCGGCCGTAGCCGTCAACCGCGTCGTGGACAGGACCTCGAAAGCGAACTCACGCTGTCCTTCGATGACTCCCTCGACGGAGTGACCGTCCCGCTGCGGCTAAGCAGCGACGCACCGTGCTCGGTGTGCAAGGGAACGGGCGCCAAGGCGGGAACCGTTCCGCGGATGTGCCCCACGTGCGATGGAACCGGTCAAACATCGCGCAACGCCGGCGGATTCGCGTTTGCAGAACCGTGCCCGTCCTGCCGCGGACGCGGATTGTTCGTCGACGATCCGTGCTCCTCATGCCGTGGCTCCGGCCGTGGCACCAGCACCCGCACCGTGCAGGCCCGCATTCCAGCTGGCGTGAAAGACGGATCCAAGATCCGGCTGAAGGGCAAAGGCGGTCCGGGCGAACGCGGTGGACCGGCAGGTGACTTGTTCGTCACCGTGCATGTGAGCGACCACCCGGTCTTCGGCCGCAAGAACAACAATGTCACGGTCACCGTGCCGGTCACGTTCTCCGAAGCAGCACTGGGCTCGCAGATCGCGGTACCGACCCCGCGCGGCGGCTCGGTGACCGTCAAGATTCCGGCAGGAACGTCCAACGGACGCACCTTCCGGGTTCGCGGTAAGGGCATCCGCGGAAAGGACGGTAAGAACGGCGACCTACTGGTGACCGTCGAGGTGGCCGTCCCGCAGAACATGTCCGATGAAGCCCGCGAAGCACTGCAGGCTTACGCGGACCTGACCGGCGCGGAGGATCCACGCAAGGACCTCACGGCGATGGCGGGTGGTTCCGGTGGCTGAGCAGCGGGCTTCGTTCGCACCGAGTTCCGATGCGCCCGTCTATGCGATCTCGGTGGCGGCCGAACTCGCCGGACTGCATCCGCAGACCTTGCGCCAGTACGACCGCACCGGCTTGGTGCGTCCAACCCGCGTGGGCGGTCGCAACCGGCTGTACAGCGGCCAGGACATCATGCGGCTGCGCGAGGTTGCCCAACTATCCAGCGAGGGACTTTCGCTCGAGGGCATCCGTCGGGTGCTCGAACTGCAGGAGGAAGTGCGCGAATTGCGCCAACGACTCGAGGAGTTCCGCGCCGAAGCATCATCGCGCGCCCTCGTCGTTTGGCAGCCCCACCGGCGGCGACGCCGCTAAGCGAAGGCGTAAGGAAGGGAAAGAACGATGGACATCCAATTCACCACGAAAGCCCAAGAAGCACTCGGTGCTTCCGTGCGGATCGCAGCGGCGAACGGCAACCCGCAGGTTGAGCCGATCCACCTGCTCGACTCGTTGCTGCAACTCGGTCCGGGCATCGCGACCGAGTTGCTCGATGCGGTCGGTGCGGACCCGGCTGCGCTGGCCCGAGATGCGCGCGCGAAGGTCGAGTCCTTGCCTTCGGCGCAGGGCAGCACCGTCGCCCAGCCGAACTTGAACCAGCCGGCGCTCAAAGTTTTGAACGCAGCGCAATCCCTGGCGAAAGAGCGCGGTGACGAATACGTCAGCACCGAGCACCTACTGATCGCGCTCGCCCAGGACGGTGGACCTGGTGTGAGTGACATGCTCGCTGCAGCAGGGGCAACGGGGCCGGCATTGCTCGAAGCCCTGCAGGAGGTTCGCGGGTCGGCCCGCGTGACCAGCCAGGATCCGGAGAGCACCTTCCAGGCTCTGGAAAAGTTCGGTGTGGATCTCACCGCCCGCGCTCGGGAAGGCAAGATCGATCCGGTCATCGGCCGAGATGACGAGATCCGGCGCACCATCCAGGTGTTGTCCCGGCGCACGAAGAACAACCCGGTTTTGATCGGTGATCCCGGTGTCGGCAAGACGGCCGTGGTCGAAGGCCTCGCGCGCCGGATCGTCGAAGGCGACGTGCCTACGTCGTTGTCTGGAAAGACCTTGATCGCGCTGGACCTCGGCGCGATGGTGGCCGGCGCCAAGTACCGCGGTGAGTTCGAAGAGCGCCTGAAGGCAGTGCTGGACGAAATCAAAGAATCCGACGGCCAAGTAGTCACCTTCATCGACGAACTTCACACTGTCGTAGGCGCCGGAGCTGGCGGGGACTCTGCCATGGACGCCGGCAACATGCTCAAGCCGATGCTTGCCCGCGGTGAACTGCGGATGATCGGCGCCACCACACTGGATGAGTACCGCGAGTACGTGGAAAAGGACCCGGCGCTTGAGCGCCGCTTCCAGCAGGTGTTCGTCGACCAACCGTCGGTGGAAGACACCGTGGCGATTTTGCGTGGGATCAAGGAGAAGTACGAGGCGCACCACAAAGTTGTCATCTCTGACTCCGCGCTCGTGGCCTCGGCAACACTCTCCGATCGCTACATCACTTCCCGCTTCCTGCCGGACAAGGCGATCGACCTGATGGACGAGGCTGCCAGCCGGCTGCGCATGGAGATCGATTCCTCTCCGGTGGAGATCGACGTCCTGCAACGCCAGGTGGATCGGCTGCGCATGGAAGAGCTCGCCGTTTCGAAAGAGACCGACGAGGCTTCCCAGGAGCGACTGTCCAAGATCCGTGCCGAGATTGCCGACAAGGAAGAGGATCTGCGCGGCATGCGCGCTCGGTGGGATGCCGAGAAGCAGGGCCTCGATCGCATCGGTGAGATCAAGGTGCTGATCGACGACCTACGCGCCACAGCCGACAAAGCGCAGCGCGCGGGTGACTTCGAACAGGCATCTCGCATCCTCTATGCGGAGATCCCCACGTTCGAAGAGGAACTCGAACGGGTCACCAAAGAGACCAACGAACGCGAAGCGACGATGGTCAAAGAGGAAGTGACCTCCGATGACATCGCCGAAGTTGTTGCAGCGTGGACCGGTATTCCGGCCGGGCGTCTGCTTGAGGGTGAGACCCAAAAGCTGTTGCGCATGGAAGAGGAACTGGGCCATCGGGTGGTGGGTCAAAGCGAAGCGGTTCGCGAGGTCTCCGATGCGGTGCGCCGTTCGCGCGCCGGAATCGCCGATCCGAACCGGCCGACCGGATCGTTCTTGTTCCTCGGACCGACGGGCGTGGGTAAGACCGAGCTAGCCAAGGCGCTTGCGGAGTTCCTGTTCGACGACGAACGCGCGATGGTGCGCATCGACATGAGCGAATACTCCGAGAAGCACTCGGTTTCGCGCTTAGTCGGTGCGCCTCCCGGATACGTTGGCTACGAAGAAGGTGGGCAACTCACCGAAGCGGTGCGTCGTCGTCCCTACTCCGTCATCTTGCTCGACGAAGTCGAGAAGGCGCACCCGGAAGTCTTCGACATCCTGCTGCAGGTTCTCGACGACGGACGACTCACCGACGGTCAAGGCCGCACGGTCGACTTCCGTAATGCGATCTTGATCCTCACCTCGAACATGGGCTCACAGTTCCTGATCGACCTCACCACGCCGTTCGAGGAACGTAAGGAACAGGTGCTCAGTGTTGTTCGTCAGCAGTTCCGCCCGGAGTTCTTGAACCGTCTGGATGCGATGGTGATGTTCAACCCGCTAGACCGCGAGGAACTCATGCGCATCGCCGGTATCCAGATCGAGCAACTCCAGCACCGGCTCGCCGATCGCCGAATCAGCATCGAGCTCACCGAAGACGCCAAGCAGTGGCTGGTCAACAAGGGCTTCGATCCGATCTACGGCGCCCGTCCGCTTCGCCGCCTCGTGCAAACCGCAGTGGGCGACAAACTCGCTGTGGCGATCCTCTCCGAAGAGGTCAAGGATGGAGATTCCGTAGTCATTGGCACTTTGCCCGATGGTGAGGATCTCGTCCTTAACCACTGAGGCCGCAGCGGGGATGCGTGACCGTGCTGCCACGGTGGGTTTGTGGCGGCGATGTCGTTAGCGTCGCGTTAGTGAGAACGAATCGGCCAGTACCCATCCGAGCCATCGAGATCATGGGCGCGATCGGCATCGCCTTTTGGGCAGTGACCATTGTTCGAGCCTTCATCGAGGGCGCCGGGAACGCCTTCGTTGTCCTGCTAGTCGGGCTGGTACTCGCAGCTGCGCACGCAGTAGTCGCAATCGGAGCTAACCGACGCTCGATCACGTACCTCTACGCGATCGGTTTCATCTTCGTCGGTGACCTGCTGCTAGCGATCTTCGTGGATTCCCGAGCCTTCGCGCTCGTGGCGTTCACCGTGGTGCTCGGTGTGCTGGCCGCAACGCCCTCAGCGCGGCGTTGGCAAAGGGGTTCGTCCTAGGGCTGTTCGTACTAGGGCTGATGGTGCACGGCGGGGCGTTTACGCAGGCCGGCGGCGTGAAGTGAGCGCACGATAGTTCGGGAGTCGACCGGCAGAGCACCCTCGGCGATGGCGCACTCACGCAACTCATCGGTGATGTCGTAGTGATCGCCGCCGAAAGAGCGGGGTGGAAGGTTCAGTCGCGCGGCGAAAGAGTGCAATTCCTCCAGTGAGTTATCGCTAATCAGATGCGCCCACATACGTCCGCGCCACGGCCAGATCGCGGAGTCCACCAGGATCGTCACGGGGTGATTCCTTGCTTCAGTTGAGTCAAGGCTTGTTCGAGAACCTCGGGGCGTTTGCAGAACGCCCACCGGACGTAAGGCTTGCCCACGTCTGGGTTGTCACACAGTGTCTGGAAGGGGATAGCAACAACGCGGCAACGCTCTGCGATCTTCGCGCAGAACTCAGCGCCGTCATTGAAGCCAAGGGGTCGAACATCGGTTGTTAAGAAGTATGTCCCTTGCGAGGGGATCACGCGCAAGCCGAGTTCGGTAAGACCACCGGAGAGCAGATCGCGTTTGGCGGATAGATCGCGACGAAACTCGGTGAAGTACTGATCGGGCATGCCGAGGCCGTGGGCGATCGCGTATTGGAAAGGTCCACCGGACACGAATGACAAATGCTGCCGGACCACCCTCACCGCGGAGATCAATCGGGCAGGACCGTAGGCCCAACCGACCTTCCAGCCGGTGAAGGAGAAGGTCTTGCCACCAGAACCGATCGTGATCGTCCGATCGAACATGCCCGGCAGCGTGGCTATGGGAATGTGCACGTGGTCGTCGAACCACAGGTGCTCGTAGGCCTCGTCGCTGATCACGATGAGGTCGTGTTCGATCGCGATGGACGCTATTGCCTCGAGTTCGGTGCGGGTGAAGACGACGCCGCTTGGATTGTGTGGTGTGTTGAGCAAGAGCACTTTGGTGCGTGGCGTTATCGCAGCACGCAGGGCATCGATATCGGGTCGAAGTTCGGGGCCGGTCAACGGAACCCCTACTCGTGTTCCATTGGCCAAAGAGATGCCCGCGGCGTAGATGTCGAAGCGGGGTTCGAACATGATGACTTCGTCGTTGTAGTCGATCAATGCGAGTAGCGCGGACTGAATAGCTTCCGATGCACCTGTGGTGACGACCACGTCACTTAACGGATCGACGGACAGTGAATAGAAGCGCATGGCATGGGCGCTGATGGCCTGCCGCAGTTCTGGAATGCCCGTCGCCGGCGGGTATTGGTTGCCGTGACCGTCGGCGATGCATGCACGGGCGATCTCAGCGATTTCGGCGGGGCCGTCAGTGTCGGGAAAACCTTGACCGAGATTTATCGACTCGGTACGTCGAGCTAGGTCGGACATCTGGGCGAAGACGCTGGTGGCGTGCTCGCGCATCCGTGGCACCAGCGGCGATTCCATGGTGCGCACCGTAACCACCCCTACCCGTTTCCCCCGGATTCCGGGGGATTCGCTTCGCTTCCCCCAGCATCGGCCCCAGGCTGACCGTTTCCCCCGGAGTCCGGGGGAAACGCGTGAGACGTAGTTTGGGCATGTGGACGACGTGGTGGGACCCGACGAAGCCGTTGGTGACTGGCGGCTCAGCGAGGCCGCGAACCTGGTGCTCGCTGAGATTGCCGAGCGCGCCGCGCAATCCGATGCCGAGGGCATTCCGCGTAGTGAGATCGACGCCCTCGCCGGGGTTGGTCTGCTCGGCAGCGCGCTTGAACCGGCGGCGCGGCAACGCGAAGTGGCCGAGCGGATCGCCATGGCCGATGCCTCTGTGTGGTTCTGCTGGGCCCAGCACCAAACCCCGATGAAGACGTTGGCGGTAGCTGAACCCGGTGACCACGCGCCGCTGGTTGATGAGATCAAGACCCGTTGGCTACCTGGTTTGCAAGACGGCAGCTTCCTGGGTTCGGTTGCTTTCGCGCACCTACGCCGGCCGGGAACACCGAACCCGGTGGCCGAGCGAGTGCACGGTGGCTGGGCGATTACCGGAACGTTGGATTGGGTGACGTCCTGGGATATCGCCGACGTCATGTTGTTGATGGTGCGCGGTTCCGGTTACTACGCAGGTTCGATCGTGTGCTGCTACCTCGCAGCAGGTCGCGATCCCGCGTATCTCGACGGCCTCCATGTCCACGAACCACTGAAGTTGTTGGCGATGTCGGGAACCCACACGCGTCCGATGACGCTGGATGCGATGAAGGTGCCAGACACCAACGTGGCCGCGTTGTTGGATTTTGAGGAATGGTCTCGCGCGGATGCGAAGAAGACTGTGGATGTGAACCCGGCTGCTTTCGGTGTTATTCGTGGCGCCCTTGCCGAACTGCACGCCACCGGAGAGCGACGTGGCGATCAACAGATCCTCGATCTCGCCGCATCTCTTGCAGCAAGAACGCGGGAATTGCGGCGCGCGGCTTATCAAGCAATGGAGAACGACGCCCCCGGCGATGATCGCGTGGCTTTGCGGGCGCAGGCCCTGGAATTAGCGGTGCAGGCGACAACGGCGGTGGTCACCGCGCAAGCCGGAGCGGCGATGCGCAGCGGGTGCAACGCTGAACGACGCGTGCGTGAGGCGATGTTCCTTCAGGTTCAGGCGCAAACCGCGCAAACTCGCGCAGCATCGCTGTCTTTGCTGGATGCAACCAACTAGGGCGTGAATTGCACCGGTTGCGATACCGGCGAGTTGCCCGCGTCGTTTCCGGAAATCGCTTCGATGCTCAAGGGCACACCTGGCGCCACACCATCAAGGAAGCAGGCGCGTGTTCTCTTGCCTGGCCGAGGTGCGGACGTGCAGGAGAACGTTTCGCCGGTGGCGGTGTTGGTTGCCGTCACCGCGAAGGCATCGACCCGTGTTCCATCCTGCGGTGCGGTGACTTTCACGCGAACGCGCGTGGATGTTGGAGCAGACACGTCCAGTCTCGGCGGAAGAATGGGTGCTCGATCAGCCAGCACACCAGCGTCGATCAGGAAGTCCGATTCAGCGGTGATCCGCGTATAGACGCCTGGCATGAGCGATGCGCACTTTTGACCCCAACTCACAACACCGATTAACCGACGTGCATCCCCGCTGCCAACGGTCAGCGGTCCACCGGAATCCCCTTGGCAAGCATCGATGACGCCACCGGCCGGGTTCGCCCCCGCGGCGCACAACATCGTGCGTGGGTTGGCTTGTCGGCGGGTGAAACCGTCGAAGGAGACGTTGTTCACGGCGTACCCCTTGCCGCCCCCGCACGCTGCTGCGGGAAAAACCTCCACGTTGCCGACCTGCAAGTCAGGTGGGAATCGATCACCACGAGTGCGTGTGTTGCCCCACCCGACAACCTGCGCCGATGTGCCCGGAGCGGTGAAGGCGGCAACATCTGCCCCCAATGGAGGAGCGATCGTCGGGTAATCCAGCACTGGTTGTGCCAGGTACAGCACGGCTAGGTCCTGACTCGATGTCTTGATCCGGTAGTCGGGGTGAACCCGGTAGTCCGCTACCGCGATTGTTCGAAGGTTGGGCGAACGAAGGTTGGATCCGAAGCCGATGAGGAGATCCTGGGGATCAAGTGCTTGCCCATTGCCCTGATCGATCAGGCAGTGTGCCGCAGTGATCAACGTGGTCGGCGAGGTAAGACTGGCAACGCAGTACTGCGCTTGGAAGGCACCGGCTTGGCGGTAGCGCTCGGCATCGAGCACAGAAGCGACGAATCCAAATTCACCAGAATCGGCTCCCTGACCGCCGACAACCGTCGGTTGACCAGCCTGTGCGGATCCGACCAGGCCGGCGCCCGTAAAAGCAAGAAGCCCACCGACCAGGGTGGATGCGAGGTGGGAGTGGGCGCGGAGCACATCACCACGGTACGGGGCCAAGATGACTAAGGCTCCCTTCGCTAGGACTCTGATCGGTCAAGATGGGGCCATGCCGCTTGCGCTGGTCACGGGTGCGTCCTCGGGTATTGGCCATGCATTCGCCAGATCCTTGGCCGAGCAAGGCCACGACTTACTCGTTGTCGGCCGGAACGCCGATCGGCTGACCGAGGTTGCCGAATCTCTGCACGGTGAATTCGGTGTGGACGTGCGAGCCGAGGTTGCCGATCTCACCGATCGCTCAGCAATCGAGCGGATCGCGGCTCTCGCGGCCACCGAACCAGTGGATGTGCTGGTCAACAACGCCGGTTTCGGTGTGAAGGGCGGGCTGCTGCAAACCCGGGTTGAGCAGGAGCAGCAGATG
>ERZ891134.1561-NODE-1561-length-15343-cov-7.700353_pt1 | contig 15343 bp, 13 predicted proteins | sample MGYA00520888_ERZ891134 | MGnify/ENA primary metagenome ERZ891134 (study PRJEB32303, sample SAMEA104408692) | aquatic metagenome | biome: Brackish water; feature: Coastal; material: water | place: Baltic Sea | collected 2014-10-23 | depth 10 m ... | reverse complement strand
CTCCGTCGCCGAGTCGGTGGCTGACCCACCGCTACACGCCGTCAACAGCAGGCTGCCCGCAGCGATGGCGCCAAGCACCCGTGTCGACTTCATGCCGGCACACTAACGCTGGCGCCAGTGGGTGACGGCCCGTGCCTCCTGGGTTTCGCGGACGTTTCGCGGTCATCACGATCACCGTCACCATCGCCATGACCGTCACCATGGCGACCAGTATCCCGATCAGCGTGCTCCAGCGAGCGGGATGCGCGCTCGCACCCGCAGATCCGGCCCGTAGCCTTTCTGACGATGAAGACGCGGACCCTGTTGCTGCTTTCGGTCGGGACAGCACTGATGATCTTGCTCGCCGGTGGTGCGCTGCTGTTCCAGTTGTCCAACCAGGAGTCGACGAGCGCCTCGCTCGCGTTCGGGCAGGCAACGACTGTTGGCGACGTCGAGGTGACCGTCAATGGATCAGACGTCGTCGCCGACACGCTCGTCGTTTCGGTGGCAATCTCCGGAGTGGACGACATCGACGGTATCGAGAGCTTCCGTCTCGTCACGGGCGATCGACGGCTGGACCCCATTGCTGCACCGGCAGCAGGTCGTTGTGCCGAGATCACAGTTGCCGTGCAAGAGTGCGCCATCGAGTTCGACATCAGCGCCAGTCAAGGCACGAGCCGAGTCCTGGTCTTGCGTCGTGGTGAAGATCAAGCAACCTGGCGGCTCGGCTGACCGGTTTGGCGACGACCGCAGAACCCGCCGAACAACCCCTCGCAGAACCCGTCGCGCAACCCCTGTCGACCGCCATTCCCGCGTGCCTGGTGGCCGGACCACCGGTTACCTGCGGGTACCGCGGGACGGGTGGCCAGGATGGCGCTACCGTGCTGGACGATGAGTGATCAGTTTGACGTCATAGTGATCGGTGGGGGCCCAGGTGGGTACTCCGCAGCCCTGTACGGAGCATCGGCCGGGCTCAACGTGGCCCTGGTTGAAATGGATGCACTGGGTGGCACCTGCCTCAACCGTGGCTGCATTCCGGCCAAGGCGTTCCTTGAGACCGCCGCGGTGAAACGACACGTCGACCATGCGGCAGAATTCGGTATCAATCCCGGCGGCCCGGCGACGGTCGACTTCGCACGGACCCAGGCGCGCAAACAGGGCATCGTCGATGGTCTCGTTGGCGGCATCGCTGCGATGTGCAAGGGACGCAACGTTGAAGTGTTCAACGGAACCGGCTCGCTCGGTCCAGGTCGCACCGTCGGCGTTGCGATGAACGACGGTTCGAAGGCGATCATCACGGGAACCAACGTGATCCTCGCCACCGGCTCAGTACCACGCACCATTCCCGGCTTCGACCGAGGTGGCCCCATCATGACGAGCGACGAGGTGCTTGACCTCGACTACGTCCCGTCGCGTGTCGCGGTCATCGGTGGCGGAGCCATCGGCTGCGAGTTCGCTTCCACGTTCGCCGATCTCGGTGCCGAAGTCACCATTCTCGAGGGAGCTCCGAAAATCCTGCCGGGCCTCGACAAGGACGTCGCGAAGGTCGTCGAGCGCTCGTTCAAGAAGAAGAAGATCGCTCTGAAGACCGGGATCATGGTCAATGGACATGAGCCGAACGACTCCGGTGGCACGAAAGTCAACTTCGGTGACGGCGAGAGCGTCGAGGTCGATGCTGTGGTCGTATCCGTGGGCCGCCGACCGCTGGCCGATCATCTCGGTCTCGAGGGCACTGCCGTTGTCGTTGACGAGCGTGGCTTTGTACAGGTCAACGAGTTCTGTGAGACCGGCGAGCCTGGCGTCTACGCCGTCGGCGACTTGATCAACACCCCGCAACTTGCGCACGTCGGCTACGCCGAGGCGATTCTCACCATCAAGCACCTGCTCGGCGAGTCACCGATGCCAGTGATGTACGACAAGGTGCCTTGGGCCATTTACTGCCACCCCGAAGTTGCTTGGGCCGGGCCGGGCGAACAGCAGGCGAAGGACGCCGGCCACGACGTCGTCGTCGGCAAGCATCCGTTCAAGTTCAACAGCCGCGCTCAGATCGTTGGTGAGACCGAAGGCCTCGTGAAGGTCATCGCCAAGAAGAACGCTGATGGCACCGCTGGCCAGATTCTCGGCGTTCATATGGTCGGCCCCTGGGTCACCGAGCAACTGTCCGGCGGCTACCTGGCCGTCAACTGGGAAGCCACCGTCGACGACGTCGCGGAATTCCTGCAGCCTCATCCGAGTTTGAGTGAGTTGTTCGGCGAAACCGTGCTCTCTCTCACCGGTCGCAATTTCAACGGCTGATCACGCCGGCCCAACTCCTCAGCACGACACCAGTTACGACTTCAGTAAGGACACCCCATGGCAGACGTCATTCTTCCTCAGCTCGGCGAGACCGTCACCGAAGGCACGATCACACAGTGGTTCAAGAGCGTCGGTGACACCGTCGCCGAAGATGAGCCGTTGTTTGAGGTGTCGACTGACAAAGTCGACACCGAGGTGCCGTCGCCAGTATCGGGCACGCTGACCGAGATCCGCGTCGAAGAAGGCGACACTGTCGATGTCGGCACCGTGATTGCCGTGGTCGGAGATGCTGACGGAGCCGCACCGGCAGCTCCTGCTGCAGAACCCGCCGCTGCAGCCGCTCCGGCTCCCGCTCCCGCTGCGGCTCCGGTCGCAGCTCCTGCTCCTGCCCCTGCCCCTGCTCCTGCCGCAGCGCCCGCTCCGGCCCCAGCTCCGGTCGCAGAGTCGACCACCGCTCAGGCGGGCGACAATCGCCTGCTCTCGCCGGTCGTCCGCCGACTCGTCAACGAGAACGGCCTCAACCCCGACTCCATTGCCGGAACGGGTCCCGGAGGTCGCATCACTCGCGATGACGTGCTCGACCACATCGACGCCAAGAGCACCGGAACCGCTGCCGCAGCACCGGCTCCCGCAACGCCCCCACCCGCCGCGCCCGCTGCAGCAGCGCCGGCTCCCGTCGCGCCGGCTGCCGCAGCACCCGCTGCTGCCGCACCCGCAGTCGCAGCTGGCGAACGTGACGGCTCGGTCCGTCTGTCCAAGATCCGCCAGCTCACCGGTGCTCACATGGTGATGAGCAAGGCCGTCAGCCCGCACGCCTTCAGCGTGGTCGAGGTGGACTTCGCCAACGTCGACGTCGTCCGCAACAAGGTCAAAGCCGACTGGAAGGCACAGCACGGTTTCAGCCTCACCTACCTGCCGTTCATCTCGCGTGCGGTCATCGACGGTCTGCGTGAGTTCCCGCATCTCAACGCGAGCGTGGGCGACACCGATCTCGTCGTGCACAACTTCATCGATCTCGGCATTGCCGTCGACCTCGACTACGAAGGCTTGCTCGCGCCGGTCATCCGTGACGCTGAGACCAAGCGCCTCGGTGCTATCGCGAGCGAGATCTCCGACCTTGCAAACCGTGCTCGCGATCGCAAGCTCAGCCCCGACGAGATCTCCGGCGGCACCTTTACGCTGTCGAACAACGGCTCGGCTGGCTCGGTGCTCACAATGCCGATCATCAACCAGCCTCAGGTCGGCATCATCTCGACCGACGCAATCGTCCGCAAGCCGGTCGTCACGAAGGGGCCGGACGGCGGCGAAGCGATCGCCATCCACCCGGTCGGCAACCTCGCCATGAGCTGGGACCACCGTGCCTTTGACGGCGCATACGCCGCTGGATTCCTCAAGCGGGTGAAGGAAATTCTCGAGACCAAGGACTGGTCAACCGAGCTGTGATCGTGCGCCATGGCTGATCCGCTGCGCGTCCGCTGGTTGGGCACCGTGCCCTACCGCGAGGCGCTGGCCGTCCAAACCTCACTGTTTGAACACGGCACAGGGCAGCACCTGTTGCTGCTCGAACATCCGCACGTGTTCACCTACGGCCGCACCGCTGATCTTGCGACCAACCTGAAGTGTGAGCCTGCGACGGTCGGCGCTGAACTCGTTGCGGCCAAGCGCGGTGGCGACATCACGTATCACGGCCCCGGTCAGCTCGTCGGGTATCCGATTCTGAACATCGACAACAAGCTCGGGGCTACCGGCCACGTCTGTGGCGTCGAAGGCTTGATCATCGACGTGCTCACCGAACTCGGTGTGCCGAACGCTGGGCGACTCGAGGGGTATGCCGGAGTCTGGCTCGATGCCGGCACCGAACGGGAACGCAAGATCTGTGCAATCGGGGTGCGACTCAAGAAAGGGCGCACGATGCACGGTTTTGCGCTCAACGTGGCGACGGACCTGGCGTTCATGCGCGAACACATCGTGCCATGCGGTATTGGGGACAAGCCGGTCACGTCGCTCGCCGAAGAAGGCATCGACGTCACGATGGAACAGGTTGCCGCCGTTGTCGCCCGCTGTGCAGCAGACCGGTGGGCTGCTGGCGTGGCAGAACGACAGGACGTGGCATGGCGACACGCTGCCGACGGGCGCGACCTCACCGCGTTCTCACGCGGTGAGGGCCCTGGCGAGCAAGTCAAACTTGTGTCCAACCGTGCCGCAGTTCGCCTCGAAGATGCCGGCGTCGACGTGGCAGCCGGCTTGTCGATCGAGACACGCAAGCCCGACTGGTTGCGGCCAAAGGTCGAACTCGGCGCCGAGGTCATGGAGCTGAAGAAGACGATTCGCTCGCTCGACCTCGTCACCGTGTGTGAGGACGCCGGCTGTCCGAACCTGTCCGACTGCTGGTCGGACGGTACGGCGACGTTCATGGTGCTGGGCGAGCGGTGTACTCGGGCGTGTGGCTTCTGCCTGGTCGACACCCGCAAGCCGATGCTGCCCGCCAGCGACGAGCCGGAGCGTGTGGCCGAAGCAATCGATCGGATGCAGCTCGATCATGCCGTGCTGACGATGGTCGCTCGCGACGACCTCGCCGATGGCGGCATGACGCACGTCGCGGCCTGCGTCGAAGCGATCCGGCTCCGACGCTCGACGGCCAACATCGAGACCCTGATTTCGGACGCCAAGGGCGACGAGGCGTCTCTTGATCTGTTGTTTGAGGCACGTCCTGACGTGATGAACCACAATGTTGAAACGGTCGCACGCCTCCAACGAGCGGTCCGCCCGTCAGCGGGTTACGCCCGGTCGCTTGGCGTGCTGGCGCGAGCCAAGAAGGCAGGCCTCGTCACGAAGACCGGCTTCATGGCGGGGCTCGGTGAGACCGACGACGAGATTGTCGGTCTGCTTGCTGACCTCGCCGACCTGGGCGTCGACATCGTCACCATCGGCCAGTACCTGCGCCCGACATCGAATCATCTCCCGATTGCCCGCTACGCCGAACCCGCCGAGTTCACGCGGTGGAAGCAGATCGGCGAGTCCTTCGGTATCGGCCACGTTGAAGCCAGCCCGCTCACCCGCAGCAGCTATCACGCCAAGTCGGCTGCAGATGCAGTCACCCAGCCAGTCGCGGTGTCGTTGACGCGAGGGTGAACGGGGGGAGACCTCGCGCCGTCAGCCCGCAAGATCCGTCGGCGTTCGCCAGTGAGTTGCGTGTCAGGGTGTCACGAAGTCAGCGACGACGGCACAGTGATCGCTGGGCCACACGCTGACACCGTCGACCTCGAGGGGCTTGGTCGCCACATTCCAGACGCGAGTCGGATTCCCGACCGGCTTTGGCCGCGGCCACGACGTGAGGAGGTAGTCGAGACGACGGTTCGGCCAAGCGCTGTCGGTCGAGTACGGGTTCTCGGCACGCCATGTGTGACCCGGTCCATTGCCGACCTGCTCCCACACATCGGTGAACACGATGCCGTCGACACCCGGGCTGCGGCCGGTGAGCAGCCGCACCTCGTCGCTGTCGGGCACGGCATTGAGGTCTGCGCCGACAATCACCGGCAGATCCGATGTCGGGTCGCCTCGCCACTCGATGCCGAGTTCCAGCAGATGACGGATCTGGCCCTGGCGTGAGGCCGAGGCGTCGAATCGGTGATCGAGATGCGTTGAGGCGATGGGCCACGGGCCCCACGGCGTCGCCACCTCCGCCGCTACGACTCGGCGATGGCCGGGTTCGCCAGCTGCGTTCGGCAAAGGGAGCGAGGCGATCCGTTCGACCGGCCAGCGGGCAAGGATCGCATTCCCGAACGATTCACCATTCCACACGACCGGATCGGTCCGCACGGCGTGCAGACCGAGCGCCGCTGCGAGTTCATCTGCAACGTCGCGGTCGCCGTTGCTCCACACCTCCTGGAGGCAGACGATGTCCGGATCAACGGATCGGATCGTCTCGATGATGGCGGCGAGGCGTTGCTCGAATGGTCCGAACCGCCACCAAAGATTCCATGTCATCACGCGCACGGTCACACGCTCATCCTGGCAGACCTCTGTCGGTTTTCATCCCACATCAGTGCGAGAGAGCGAAATGGGTTGGCGGTACTCTCGGATTGGTGAGCGCAGCATGGTCGGTCGAACAGGTCGCGTCGGTCGCCCCGTCAGCATCGGCAATGTCAGCTGCTCAGTCGCTTGCTACGCCGACCCGCTGGAGCCAGCTCGGTGCCGACCGCACCGGGGTGTGGGGATCATTTCAGGGCAGCGGTGCGGAGCCGTACGACACGATGGTCGATCATGCACGCCTCGGTTTCTCATGCTCGTGCCCGAGTCGTCAGACGCCCTGTAAGCACGCGTTGGCGCTGCTTCTGCTCTGGGTCCGCGGCCAGATTGCCGACACCGTCGCGCCGTCGCATATCGAAGCGTGGATGCAACGCCGAGGGGCCGCATCGTCCAGAGCAGCGGCCGCCGCAGACAACGAAGCCGGCGAGCTGTCTGGCGGTGGGAATGCGACGGGAAAGCCTGACGCCACGGATGGATCGGGCGCAACCCTCGACGGCGCGGTGATCGGCGACGAGCAGCCGGCGCCACCGGCGCCACCACCCGACCCCGATCGCAACACAGCGCGTGACGATCGGGTCGCACGGATGCACGCCGGGCTGGCCGAACTCGACCGATGGCTCGACGACCGGATCAGGACCGGACTCGCTGACCCGTCGCTCGCTCGATACGCCACCTGGGACCAACTCGCAGCACGGCTGGTCGATGCGCAGGCCGGCAGTCTGGCCAACCGGGTCCGGAGACTTGCCGGGCTCGTGGGTGCATCACCTGACTGGCACGACGACGTGCTCGCTGAGCTCGGGATGCTGCACCTGCTTGCGCAGGCCGGGCGTCGGATCGGAGCGCTGCCCGGCTCACTCGCCGACGCAGTGGCGACAAGCGTTGGGTGGCAAGTGCGCCAGGCCGACGTCATTGCAGGTGTGCCCGACACCGACGAGTGGCTGATTGCTGGGCGCAGCGATGTGCGCGAAGACCGCATCGAGGTGCGACGGCACTGGCTGCGGGGCGTGAACTCCGGACGATGGGCCTTGGCATTGTCGTTTGCTGCGTACCAGCAGAGCCTCGACACGTCGTTGCCCGTGGGGTCGTCGTTGCGTGCGGACCTGCATCGGTATCCCGGGCCAGCGCTACGCGCACTGGTTGGCACGAGATACTACGATCCAGTTGATCACCCGAGCGTCGTATCGCAGTTTGCTGCATCGGCTTGCTCGATCGCTGACGGGTGCGCCGAAGTCGGTGTCATGGTGGCGGCCGAGCCGTGGCTTGATCGAGTCCCGGTGACGGTGCACGCTCGGCTCGCTCGGGCTGGCCAGGCATGGGCGTTGGCCGATTCCACTGGAAGCATGCCGATCCTCGACCTCGGCACGCGGGCATTTGACGCCGGGGTGGCGATGCTGCTCGCGGTGTCCGGGGGCAAGCCGGTCGATCTCACCGTCGAGTGGACGCCGCATGGTGTGGTCCCGCTGTCGATCCACCTGCCCGACCGAACCGTTGACATTGGGCCTCGTGCCAACACGTCGTTCGTGAGCGCGGCATGACAACCGAGTCGATGCAGGAACATTGGCAGCAACTCGTGACCGTTGCACTGCTGGGCACCGACCGCAGAGATCCGCCGAATCCGCCGGGCCCCTTGGCCGACCTCGTGGCTGACACCGCCCGGTCGTCACCCTCAGAGCGAATGCTCGCCCAGGTTGCAGCGTGCACTGCCGTTCGGCGTGCCGGGGTGGTACCCGGGCCGGTCCTCGACGAAATTGTCGTGCCGGAGACCGACGCTCGACCGATGTGCGTTCCCGCGGTGGTCGAGCGCTGGCATCACATCACAGCGTCGTGGCCGGTGCTCGAGGATGAGTGGACGCTCACGCTCATCAGCAATGGCTGGCGAATCGCGCCGGAGCTACTCCCCGCGATGTTGCTGCGTCATCGCAGCGACCCGGTCCGACGCACACGTGTGATGGTCGGAGCCGGTGACGCCGGTCGCTGGCTCGTCGGACATCTGCCCGACCTCGAACCCCGACACTCAGCGGTGTCAGTCACCCCCGAGGCGCTGAGTGAGCTACCCGAACTGCCGATCGCGCCCGAATTGGCAGAGATGCTTGACTGGCCAGGAGCAGAAGCCGGAGCGGTGCTCGCGCAGTCGATCGAGACCGGATCACTCGGTCAGAGTCACAAGCCAATGCTGGTCAACCTCATCGCACGAGTTCGCCAGGACGCGTTGCGCGACCTCGCTGACGCGCTCAACAGCGTCAACCCGATGGCGACTGGCCACGGGCTGGCCACCGTGCTCGTTGATCTCGCCACCACTCGCCACCGCATGCTCGAGGAGTTGATGCGCTGAGTTCGGCGACGCAATCAGTCGGCGAGTTCGTCGTCGAGTTGCTCGACCAGCGATTTTGGAGCGATTGATCGGAAGCTTTCCTCGATGAATCGGTGCAGCATGTCGGTGGTGCCGTCGTCAAGACCGGGGATCGGGATGTTGGTCCAGCCATCTTCGCCCATCCCATACGACATCGCGGAGGCACCGGGCAGGTTCATAGCCTCATCGAGGGACTCGATCAGTCGCACACCGATGCTCGGCGCGTCCTGATTGCCGTAGAAGGCGAAAATCTGCTTACGAACTTTCGTGACGCGGCTCTCGTCCCAGGGCGTGTCGAACCAAGCCTCGGGCAAGGAGAGCGCAAAGCTCTCAAGTTCGTCCTGGAGCTTCTTCGCTCCACGCATGCTCACGGCCACCATGACTTCATTGTCGCAGCGGATTTCGGAAATCGGAGAAGAGTCTGGCCACATTTCTGACGGGCGTCCGTCGCCCGACATCTGAGTAACGTCAACGCCGATGACCATCGCCAACGTCCCGCCGGCTGCCGACATCCTGCGGCCGCACGCTGAGCAGCAGTTCGCGCACGAACTGGCGGCGCTTGCCGCCGTCGATGACCGGGCCCGCCCGCCCGGGTGGAACCTGTCGCCATGGGCGGTGGTGACCTACCTCCTCGGCGGAACACTCGGCGACGGCACGATCATCTCGCCCAAGTACGTCGGCCAACAGCGCCTGATTGAAATCGCCGTTGCGACGCTCGCCACTGACCGTGCGCTGCTGCTGCTCGGTGTGCCGGGCACGGCCAAAACCTGGGTGAGCGAGCATCTCGCAGCGGCGATCAGCGGCGATTCGACGCTGCTTGTCCAAGGCACCGCAGGCACCACAGAAGAAACGTTGCGGTATGGCTGGAACTATGCCCGGCTGCTCGCCGAGGGACCGTCGAAGGAAGCGCTCGTCCCGGGACCCGTGTATCGCGGGATGGAACGTGGAGCGATCGTGCGTGTCGAGGAACTCACTCGGATGCCACCCGAAGTGCAAGACGCACTGGTCACCGTGCTGTCCGAGAAAGTGCTGCCCATCCCGGAACTCGACAGCGAGATCGCCGCAGTCAGCGGATTCAACCTGATCGCCACGGCCAACGACCGCGATCGTGGGGTCAACGACATCTCGAGCGCACTCCGCCGAAGGTTCAACACCGTCGTCCTGCCGCTGCCTGCAACGGCGGAGGAAGAGATCTCCATCGTGAGTCGGCGTGTGGCCGAACTCGGTGTTGCACTCGCGTTGCCCGAGGTTCCGGCAGCGGCCGATGAGATCCGGCGTGTCGTCACGGTGTTCCGCGAATTGCGGTCGGGCGTGACCGACGATCAGCGCACCAGCCTGAAGATGCCGACCGGCACCTTGTCGACGGCCGAAGCGATTTCGGTGGTGACCAACGGTCTGGCGCTGGCCGCGCACTTCGGTGACGGGTCGTTGCAGGCCGGCGACGTGGCCGGTGGGATCGTCGGTGCGGTGGTCAGTGACCCGGTGCACGACCAGGTGGTGTGGCGGGAGTATCTCGAAGGCGTGGTCGCCGAACGGCCGGAGTGGGCCGACTTCTACGAGGCATGCCGCCAACTCGACACGTGACCGACACAGCGACCAGAACTGACACCGCGACGACAAAGGTGCATTTGCTGGGGATCCGGCATCACGGCCCCGGATCTGCCCGCTCAGTGGTCGCAGCGTTGAACGCGATCCGACCGTCGATCGTCCTGGTCGAAGCGCCCGCAGATGTCCAGTCGGCATTGCGCTGGGTCGGCGACCCCGGCCTTGTGCCGCCGGTGGCACTGCTCGGCTATGTCGTTGCCGAGCCAGCCCGAGCGCTCTTTGCTCCGTTCGCTGCGTTCAGTCCGGAGTGGCAGGCCATCGCTTGGGCGAACACGAACGAGATCGAGGTGCGTGCCATCGACCTTCCGATGGCAAACACGTTTGCAGGCGCCTCCGGGGGCGACGACGCCGCGGCTGAATTGGTGGCCGACGCCGCCCCGCCCGACCCGCTACGGACACTGGCACTTGCCGCTGGGGATACTGATCCGGAACGCTGGTGGGAAGATGTGATCGAGCATCGCGGTGACGGTGCGCCAGCATTCGAATCAGTAGCTGAGGCAATGACCGCAGCGCGCGACGGCACGGTCACCTCGATGGGCGAAGAGCGACGTGAGGCCCACATGCGGCGCGCTATTCGCGCTGTAATCAAAGACGGGCACGAATCGATTGCGGTGGTCTGCGGAGCCTGGCACGTGCCCGCGCTCGACGTCGCTGCGCACGCGGTGAAGACCGACACGGCCACGCTGCGCGGGTTGCCCAAGGTCAAGGTCGCGGCGGCCTGGGTGCCGTGGACGCACCGTCGGCTCACGCAGGCGTCGGGCTACGGCGCCGGCGTGGTCAGCCCGGGTTGGTACCGGCACGTGTTCAATCACCCCGGACCAGACGGTGTGGCCCGATTCTTCGTTGATGCAGCTCGCGTGCTGCGCGACCGTGGCCTGTCTGCATCGCCCGACCATCTGATCGGTGCAACCCGGCTGGCGGACTCACTTGCCGCGATGCGCGGTCGGCCGCGCCCAGGCCTGGCCGAGGTGCTCGACGCCGCCGACTCGGTGATGGGCGGCCTCGACCTGGTCCGCAACGAACTCGTCGTCGGCGATGCGCTCGGCGCTGTCCCCGAACATGCGCCTCAGGTGCCGCTCGCGCGTGATCTCGCCAAGGCGCAGAAGACGGCGCGCCTCAAGCCCGATGCCGCGGTGAAGACCGTCGAGGTTGATTTGCGGACGCCGACCGGGTTACGTAAGTCGCACCTGCTCCATCGGCTGCTTGCGCTCGGCGTGCCCTGGGGAGTCCCAGAGGAAGGGCGCGGATCGTCAGGCACGTTTCGCGAGACCTGGCGCGTGGCGTGGGAACCCGAGCTGTCGATCAGACTCGTCGAGCGATCGGGCTACGGAACCACCGTGGCCTCGGCGGCATCGGCGCGCCTCATCGAACGCGGGCGTGAGGCAAGCGACCTCACCGGGTTGATCAGTGTGCTCGAAGCAGCGCTGTTTGCTGATCTGCCCGGTGCCGTGCAGCCCTGCGTTGCGCGACTCGCTGAACGCGCGGCGAACGATCCCGATATTGGCGAGCTGATGGACGCCGTCGTCCCGCTCGCGAACGCGCTGCGGTACGGCGACGTCCGTGGGACCGATGCCTCATCGATGCGTACGGTGTTCGACGGCATCGTCGTCCGCATCCTCGCCGGTGCTGCTGTGGCATGCCGGCAACTCGATGACGATGCCGCGGTCGTGATGGTCGAACGGCTTGCAGGCGTGCAATCGGCGCTTGCGGTACTCGGTCACCCAGCCCGGGAGCGTGATTTCCCGGCGGTGCTTGATCAGCTCGCGTCTGCGCGCAACGTCCACGGCCTTGTGCAAGGTCGAGCGACGCGACTCCTGCACGACGGCGGAGCATGGCAGACGATTGATGTCGAACACCGCCTGTCGCAGGCACTGTCGCCCGGCACGCCCCCGGTCGTCGGCGCAGCGTTCATCGAGGGATTCCTCGCTGGCTCCGGGACCGTGCTCGTCCACGACGCTGACTTGCTCGGCGTCGTCGACCGCTGGCTCTCGTCGTTGACGCCGGTTGCTTTCGATGCAGTGCTCGTCTTGCTCCGCCGAACGTTTGGTGGATTTGAAGCAGCTGAACGGCGCCAGATGATGACGTTGCTGATGGGGCAGATGGATGCACGGGACGTCGGCTTCGGTACCGACGTCGACCCTGTTCGCTCCGCAGAGGCGCTCCGTACGGTCCGGCACCTCCTCGGTCTCGCCCCGGCAGATGTGACTGCTGCGCACGACGAGGTGCCGGCATGACCTCATCGACGGCTGGCGCAGCTGGTGCGGATGTTGTGCAGTCGCCACTTCCGCAGGTCTCGGCGTCGGAACGGCGTCGACGTTGGCGGCTGGTGCTCGGCGCTGAGGCCGAAGGAATTGATGACGAGCGGGAGAGCCAGGACGCGCCGGGAGCCACCGGCTTGGGCGAAAGCGAAAGTGAAAGTCAAAGTGAAAGTCAAAGTGAAGGTGAAGGCGCCGGAGGCACGGAGGGCGTGGAGGAGCAGCTGCGAGGTCCGCAGGAGCCAACGTCGCGCAGTGCTCCGGGGTCAGCGCCAGCACTCGGTGGTGACGACAAACGAGTCGATGCAGCCCTCGGAGCGCTGTATGACCGAGACGATGCGAGCTCGGATACTGGGGCGCGTGGCAAGCGACGTGGCGGCAAGCGGGCCGGTGGGTTGGGACGCTCGAAACCTGGCGTGGTGCGATGGCTCGGTGATATTCGCACGTACTTCCCGACCCCGATGGTGCAGATCATGCAGCGCGACGCGGTCGAGCGACTCGACTTGAAGCAGCTGCTCCTCGAACCCGAGCTGTTGCAGTCGGTCGAGCCCGACATTCATATGGTGACGCTGCTCGTCGAGCTGAATGCGATGTTGCCTGACGAGACTCGCGCAACCGCACGCCAGGTGATCGCGAAGGTGCTTGCCGACATCGAAGCGCGTCTGGTCGACCAGACGCGTCAGGCAGTGCGCGGGGCTCTCGCCCGATCGGCACGAACCCGTCGCCCACGGCTGGGCGACATCGACTGGAATCACACCATCGCTGCGAACCTGCAGCATTGGCTCCCCGAACATCGCACGGTGGTCCCCGAGCGTCTGATCGGCCACGGCCGTCGTCAGCGCAGTCTCGCCAAGGATGTCGTGATCGCGGTCGATCAGTCCGGGTCGATGGCCGACAGTGTGGTGTATGCGTCGCTGTTCGGTGGTGTGCTTGCGCAGTTGCCGGCGCTGCGCACACGGTTTGTGGCCTTCGATACCGCCGTCACTGACCTGACTGCATTCCTACACGATCCGGTCGAGGTTCTCTTCGGTGTCCAACTCGGTGGGGGTACCGACATTGCGAATGCGCTCGGCTACTGCCAGCAGCTGATCGAGCGGCCGCGGCACAGTGTGTTGTTCCTGGTCACCGACTTGTACGAAGGCGGCAACGTCGCCACGATGCAACGGCGCGTCGCTGAGATCGTTGCATCAGGCGTGCAGGTCGTGGTGTTGCTGGCGCTGAGCGACGAAGGCGCTCCGGCACATGATCACGCGCAGGCCGCGGCGCTCACGGCACTCGGAGCGACCGTGATGGCGACGACGCCGGCAGAATTCCCACAGGTACTCGCTGACGCACTGGCCTGATCGGCACACTGAACGTGTAGGTTTTCGCCCGTATGGGTCAGCTGGTCGCCGTCACTGAGAAGCCGAGTTCCACGCCTGGCGTGGTGCGTTTCGAGATCAATCGGACACTGTCTGGGCAAGGACACGAGCGGTTCCGCTCGGTGCTCGATGCGCATGGCAACACGCCATCCGATGAACTCGCTCGCCGTCTCTTTGGGACTGGCCAAGTTGCTGGCGTTCACGTGTACTCGAACATCATCACGGTTGACCTCGAAAAGGGCTTTGACTCGGCCGGGCTTTCCGATCTGGTCCGTGACATGTACACGTACTGGAAGCCCGGCGTTGAACCGCCATCGTTAGCCGATCTTCAGCCGGCAGAGCCCGCTGCTGCAGAAGCAGCCCCGAGCGGTGGCGTCGGCGACGACGCGCTGAGTGCCGTGGCACAACTCGTGCCGATGCATCTGCTCCAGCGTGGCAAAGCGGCTCGCGAGAAGTGGAACGCCAAATCAGGCTGATGTCGACGTCCGCGCCCTGCTGACGTGTGAAACAACCTCCCCGCACGGTTCCATCTCGTGCGATTGTGCGGCATATCGTCGCGCTGATCGAAGAAGCGACGCATGGCTGACGATGTCCTGACCCTCCATGAAGCTGCCGAGGAACTCGGCGTGCACTACATGAGCGCGTATAGGTACGTGCGCCTGGGTTTGCTCGATGCGACCAAGCGTGGCGGTGTCTGGAAGGTGGAACGATCGTCGATTGCGGCCTTTCGGGCAGGTTCGAATCGTTCACCGGTTGCGGCTGGCAATCGTGCGCCATGGAGCGAGCGACTTGAGTCGCGTCTGATCGGCGGTGATGCCCAGGGCGCATGGGGCGTGATCGAAAAGGCAATGGCGTCGGGAATCGGGCTTGACCGGATCTATCTCGACGTGCTCACCCCAGCTCTTGTCAGGATCGGTGAGCGGTGGGACGCTGGTGAACTTGACATTGCGATCGAACACCGCGCCAGCGGCATCGCCATGCGGATCATTGGTCAGATCGGACCGAAGTTCGTTCGTCGTGGGCGCTCGCGCGGGGTGGTCATCGTGGCATCACCGACTGGCGAGCAACATGGATTGCCGTTGGCGATGCTGAGCGACCTACTGCGACTCGAAGGGTGGGAGGTGGCGGACCTGGGTGCGGATCTGCCAGCGCCGTCACTGGTCCGCCTCATGCAAGACATGCCTGACGCGGTGGCGATCGGGCTTTCTGCGTCGTCGCCGGAGAGCCTTGTGGCGCTGGCCGAAATGTGTACTGCCGTGCGCGCCGCGAGGCCGCAGCTGCTCGTGGTGCTCGGCGGCGGGGCGATCCAGGACCGCGATCACGCGGTGGCGCTCGGTGGGCATGACTGGTCGACGACCAGTGAGCAGATGGGTGATCTGATCGAAGCGCATCTTGCGGCTCAGAACCGTGCCGCTCAGGACCGTGTTGTTCAGAATGAGGTTGCCGCGGACTGAATCAATCACTTCTTG
>ERZ891134.1560-NODE-1560-length-15356-cov-4.724789_pt1 | contig 15356 bp, 12 predicted proteins | sample MGYA00520888_ERZ891134 | MGnify/ENA primary metagenome ERZ891134 (study PRJEB32303, sample SAMEA104408692) | aquatic metagenome | biome: Brackish water; feature: Coastal; material: water | place: Baltic Sea | collected 2014-10-23 | depth 10 m ... | reverse complement strand
GCCGGTTGCCACTTCCATCACCAGCGCGCATCCATGGTCTGCTTTGTGCTGGACCAAGGCTTTGTTCAATGCATATTGAGTAATGTCTTGGAATCGGGTATCAAGGGTGGTGACAATGTCTTTTCCATTCTCGGCTTCATATCCTGCCCCTACTTTAATGGGTCTCCAAATATTTCCTGGAAGTCGTTGTTCCATAACATCAGCAGATTGTCCACGCAGTAAACTATCAAAAGCCCCTTCCAATCCTATATTTACGCCATTGCGGGCTTGGCCAATAGCTCTTCTTGCCATTTCGCCCATGAAATACATACGCTTCCCCTTTTCAATTGCCCAAAATCCGCCTTTGTATTTATCTTCTCTAATTAAAGGCCATGTTTTTAACTCGCGTACTTTATCAAAAGAAACATCCGTTAGAAGTGTATAGTACCGATGTCCTTTTGCTCGTAAGTTGCGCAGTTTGTCGGACCATTCTTGTTGATTCCGTTGTTTGAAATTTCGAGATAACAGATAGGCAAGTGAATCTACTTTTTCGTTGAAATGGGCCTCGGTTAATGCGTTAACTCGAGAATCCCACATGATGTCGTAGGTGGGCACGGATGTTGCTAATAAACCACCATTCCCGTCGTATATATTTCCACGAATTCCATAAACTTTATTTATTCTCGTATTCTTGCGCTCTTGCTTGATGCTGAAATCTTTTTCCATGCCATTTTGTAACCTAAAAATGGATATGGCTATGAACACGCCAAAAACAGCAACCAACGCGAAAATGGCGCGGGCGCGATTCAGTATTTCTTTACGTGTATTGGGTTTATTTGCGGTCACGGATGATCTTTTTTGGTGGGGTGTTTATTTCTAGTATTCCTTTGGATTCTAGTTGTTCTGCCAAACGGGTTTGTTTGCTGGCTTGTGCAATTTCACTTTCTAGGCTGATTCTTTCAGAGTGCAACTCTTTGAGCGTTTTGCTTAATTCGTTTTTAGTTTTTATGGATTTTGCTGTATGTAATGAGTTGTATATGTAGAAAATCAAAATAGGGAACGCGATTAATACCCATTTGATAATGCGCCATGTGTTCCAATTCTCTTGAATGGGAAGCTCTTGTGAGATTTCGGGTTTGTCGTTTTCGATTTCTTCGGTCATTGGGTGGCTGATTTTATGCCCACACGCATTTTGGCGCTGCGTGAGCGTGGGTTAATGGTGATTTCTTCTTCTGAGGGAATTATGGCTTTGTGGGGCTCTGCTTTAAATGGAAGTGTAAGGCGACCAAAAACATTCGATTCCATGCGGCCTTGTAATTGTCCTTTGTGGAACAAGTTTTTAACCATACGGTCTTCCAAAGAATGATAGGAAATGATTACCAAGCGGCCATCGGGCTTTAAGAGGGATGCGGCATCTTCTAAGAATATTTGCAAATCCGTCATTTCTTGGTTTACTTCTATGCGAAGGGCTTGGAAAACTTGCGATAGGTATTTAGACGGGTCTTTCTGTGGAATCAATGTTTCGATGGCATGTTTGAAGCTTTCTACGGTTTCAAACTTCCTCATTTTCTGCTGGGGCAAAATGTGCTGTACCAGTTTAAAGGCGTTCTTGATTTCCCCGTACTCATTGAAAATGCGTAATAACTCTTTTTCGCTATAGGTGTCGAGCACCATTGCCGCGCTCAGGGGACTTAATGGATCCATACGCATGTCTAACGGACCGTTAAAACGGTGGGCAAATCCGCGCGCGTCGGTGTTTATTTGGTGGGAGGAAATTCCTAAATCTCCCAAGATCCCGTCTACCTGTTTCATATTAATGTAGGCAAGAAATTGTTTTAGATATCTGAAATTATGTCGAACGAGGGTGAATCGGGGGTCCTCGATATGATTTTCATGGGCATCGGTATCTTTATCAAAGGCAATAAGGCGGCCTGATGAATTAAGTTTTTTAAGGATACCACGCGAATGGCCGCCACCACCGAAGGTAAGGTCAATATAGGTACCTGAAGGATTCAGGACCAAAGCAGCGATGCTTTCCTTAAAGAGGACGGGTATGTGGTATGTGGTCTCCATGTTTTAACAACGAGACCAACACGAGCGGGTGTTTTACTCCCCCAAAGCTTTCTTTTGGTTGTGGAAATTGCGAGCCAATTCGCTAAGCTCGTTAGATTCCACATCCAACTCGGACTCGTACAATTCTTTACTCCATATTTCCACTTTGTTGCCAAAAGCGCTCAATACAACTTCGTCTTCGAGTCCTGCGTATTCCATTAATTTCTTTGGAATCAGGATTCTTTGGGCGTTGTCGATGGGCAAAATATTGGCACCGTTAGTAAAAATACGTTTGAATCTACGGATTTCCGGACTGGTAAAATCGTCTACAGCATTCAGCTTTTCGGTTTCTTTTAGCCAGTCTTCTTTGGTGTACAACACCAAGCACTGTTCGAATCCCCGGTTGATTACGAGCATATTGCCAGCCGCCTCAGGAATCTGAGTGCGAAGACGCGATGGAAGGGACAAGCGCCCCTTGGCGTCCAGCTTGCAATAATATTCTCCAATCAGTCCAGACATACGTGTGTTGGTTTCATCTGCTAAATAACTACAGAATTTCCCACTATTTCCCACATTCTCCCAAAATTAACCACCACTTATCCACAGAGTCCCGCTTACAAGGGTTTAGAGCGCATTTTGGTGGTTGTTGGCTTCCTGTGTGAGTGGCAAATATACTTGAAAAACCTTTATTTACAAGTGTTTTTAGGTGTGTGGGAGAAAGTGGGTGAATTTTGTGCCTTTTTCGCAGGTTTTAAAACTTGATATTTTATCCTTATATTTGATTTATGTCCTTTTCCGCCATTTATCGACTGCTAATCCTGTGTTTATTCTTTTGGGGGAAGGATGGAAAAACGCAAATACAGCGATTTGTCACAGCAGGTGTGCAAATAAGAAACTTCGGTTTTGACCTTGGAATGGGGGTGAATACCAAATGGGAAGCGGATGATTTTTCAGAATCTTACGGACTGCGTGTAGGCAACATACAACATCCGAAGGAGGTGTTTGTGGTGAATCAGTCTTTGCCATCAAGTGAGCCATTCGTGATGGACAAAATCAATAGGACGTGGGTGGTAAGACCTTATTACGGCCGAAGCTGGGTGCTATCTCAGCGGAAGTCGCGCTTTGATATAGGTGTTGCATTGCAAGGGGGCGTTCATTTGCCTGTAGCCTATGCGTGGCCTATTTATGTTTGGGTGTATCGGTCTAACTTACCCTTCGACGCCGTTGAAGAAGTGCGTTACGATCCCCATGTTCACGATGTGCAATTTGTGGGCGGTGAATCGTCGTATACCCGCGGCTTTAAGGAAGGTAAACTCATACCTGGCTTAGGAATTTCAGCTGCTTTGAGTTTAGAATGGGGTAGCTATCGCAATATCAGCAATACCTTGAGTATTGGAATTATGAACGATTATTTTGTTCAACAAATTCCACTTTTGCATTCAATAAACAACAACCCTCAAAACCTTCCCGCGCTATTCATTAACTTTGCGGTAGGATTTGGGGGAAATCGCTGAGGTTACCATTGGATTTCATCCATCCTATTTTAACAACACCTTTTAATATAGAAATCGTGATTGAACTACCGATAGTAAAAAAAGAATCGCCCAAGGGACCTACAAAGCCCAAATGGTTGAAAATTGATATTCCTTTTGGGGAGAATTATACCCGAGTAAAACGGATTGTTAAAGAGCACAAACTTCACACCATTTGTGAAGACGGTCGCTGTCCGAATATGGGAGAATGTTGGGGCGCGGGAACCGCTACCTTTATGATTTTAGGGAATGTGTGCACCCGCAGTTGTTCCTTTTGTGCGGTGGCTACCGGTCGCCCGGGAGAATACGACCTCGACGAACCTCAACGAGTGGCAGAGGCCGTGAAGTTGATGGGAGTAAAGCATTGTGTAATTACTTCGGTTAATCGCGATGAATTGAAGGATAAAGGCGCTACTGTTTGGGCCGAAACCATTAAAGCCGTAAAGAAGGAAGCACCTGATACTACTATCGAAACGTTAATTCCAGACTTTAAGGCACATTGGGATCTACTCTACATGGTATTGGATGCCAAACCAGAAGTAGTTTCTCATAATATGGAAACCGTAGAAGAATTGTATCGATTAGTGCGCCCGCAAGCCAAATATTATCGCAGTTTAGAACAAATCAAGCGCACCAAGGAATACGGCCGTCGCACTAAAAGCGGAGCTATGTTGGGTTGCGGAGAAAATGACGATCAAGTTAAAAAATTAATCAACGATTTGCGTGAACATGGATGCGATGTATTGACACTAGGACAATACCTTCAACCTACTAAAATGCATTTGCCCGTTGCGGAATATGTGCACCCTGATAAATTCAAATATTGGGAAGAATATGGACTGAAATTGGGCTTCAGATTCGTAGAAAGTGGACCCTTGGTACGCAGCTCTTATCACGCTGAGAAACACGTACTTTAATCTCTATTAAAGAAATTTTTCATTTTATGAAGAAAAAATGGCAATAAAAGCACAAATAGCTACCCTGAATTCGTTGGAAAACAGCACTTATTTGTCTTTATTTGCATGTTAACCACACAACAATCGAAAAAAACGCTTTATGAGAATGAATAGAATATTACCTGTATTGTCAACCGTAGCTTTAGCGGCCGGTGTTGCCTTCTGGGGAAGCAATGAGAAAAGTCCCCTCGGCTTAAAATCGCTGAACCTCGAGACAGAATCTCACAAGGAACAAAGCATCCGCGGTGCCATAGAGTCGATCTACAGCATGCGTTTGAATGAAGAAACACAAACTTTAGAACCGGAATGGGTAGCATCTGCTATTGCCCAAGCCGACGCCTTGAAGTCAGTTTCTAAGCGACTGAACAAAAAATTGGAATGGCAGAACATGGGCCCCGATAACGTAGGCGGTCGTATACGTGCATTCCTTATGCATCAGTCAAAACCTGAAGTTTGGTTTGCCGGTGGTGTAAGCGGAGGGTTATTCCGTTCTGTATCTTACGGACAAAGCTGGACTCCCGTGAACGATATGCAAGAAAACTTGAATGTTACTTGTATCGCGCAACTACCCAATAGCGGTAAAATTATTTATGGAACAGGAGAAGGTGGATTTACCAATTTGGCAGGTACTAAAAATGGATCTCCCGCATTTTATGGTGCAGGTATTTTCGTGAGTGCCGATGCTGAAGGTACCGATTATTCCGTTTCAAACGTTGCCAAAGACAACCGTTTTTGGCAGTGTAACGCCATGGTTTCACACCCAACCCTTGATGTCGTATACGTTGCTACAGAATCGGGTTTGTTTGAGTTGGATTTTTCGGCCACACCAGAAAAGTTGAATCGTATAAGCGGTGGTGCTATTCGTGATTTAGTAATCGATAAAGAAGCCAATGTATGGTGTGCTACCTCTAATGGTATCATTTATAAAAAGGAAGCTTCCGCTACCACATTAACGGCTGTGAATACGGGTGCTAATACCGGCGGACGAACATCTTTGGCGATTGCCCCTCAAGATATCAATACGGTTTATGCACTAGGTGCTAAAGGAGATGGTAGTCTAGGGAATCTTTCTCGTACCACCGATGGAGGTAAAACTTGGAAAATCGTAATGCAAGGAAATTCTTCTAATGATATTTTCGGTTCGAACCGTCAAGGTTGGTATGATAACGTTATTAGTGTTTTCCCATCAGATAAAAACAAAGTCATTTTGGGCGGTGTAGATTTAGCCCAATGGGATAGCATAAACGGGTACCGCCAAATGGCGAGCATGTTCAATGTGCCTTGGAATCGCCAATATGTGCATGCCGATAAACACATTATCACTTGGAATACCCAAACCAATCCTGCTACGTGCATTGTGGGTTGTGATGGAGGTTTGTTCACTTCTAAAGATTTGAATACTTGGACCAATATTAACCGTGGATTTAATACGCTTCAATTCTACAACGTAGCTGCCAATGAACTTGGTCATGTAGTAGGGGGCGCACAAGATAACGGAACCCAGCTAATTAACTTTAGCGGTAACTCAATCAATGGCAAGCCTTCTCAAACAGCTATTAGTATTTTTGGAGGTGACGGTTTTGATGTTGAGTTCAGTCGTATAGATCCACGTGTTGTATTTATGTCTACCTATTATGGTCGTGTGGTTCGCTCTGCTAATAGCGGACAATCGTCTTCTACATTTTGGGACGATCGTCAAGAGGGTACTGTGCAATCTGATTTCTATACTACCTATAATTTATGGGAGAAAGATAGTTCAACCTCACGTTTGTATTTAGCTAAAAACAATCAAGTTTGGTGTGCAATCAATCCTACTGACTTTGCAAACGACGTGCATTGGTTCTTAGTTGCTAATAATTTAGGAAACGATCGCATCGTTGAAATGGATTATACCCCTGAAGGCGATCACTTGTTTATTTGCAAGACAGGCGCACTATGGCGCTTAGATAGCCTAAATAGTGCCGACTTTACTATCGCGGCTAATCCAAACTCTACAGATATTCCAAAAGCGATTAAAGCTAAGAAATTGAATATTCCTGCCATTTTAGGTCGTACCGTTACTGGTATCAGCATCAATCCAGAAAATCCTAATCATGTAGTTATTACATTAGGGGCTTATGGAAGAACTGTGCATGTTTTACAATCTTTCGATGCTTTAGCCGAGGCACCTACGTTTACAAATATTACTGGAGATCTGCCGGCAATGCCTGTGTATGATGCTGTAATCGATGTAGATGATCCAAAACGCATCGTTGTGGGAACAGATCTTGGAATCTGGGTTACCGAAAATGGGGGTGTTAAATGGGAAGAAGCGAATGATGGTATGGCCCGTGTGCCTGTATTTGAACTTCGCGGTTACGAATGGAGACCTTGGGAAGGCATGACTATTTATGCAGGTACCCATGGTCGTGGTTTTTATAAAACAGAAAATCTCTTAACAAGTATGAAGAAATTTTCTAAAAAGCCGCTTTCTACCGTAAGTCTATATCCAAATCCAACTGCAGACAAAGCCATCGCACGTTTCAATTGTAAATTGGCTGGAAGCAGTCAGTATTCCGTGATGAATACCAGCGGACAAGTTGTGTTGAATGGAAAGGTAACTTCTGTAGCCGGTGAGAATAATATCGATTTGAAACTAGCTGATTTGAATAACGGTTATTACTTCATCAAAATAGTGGCCGCTGATGGAATGCAACATACGGGTAAAATTCTGAAGAACTAATATTCAACTGTAATAATAAAAAAAGGCTACTCCTGGGTAGCCTTTTTTTATGCTGATATTTTTAGTGTTTACTTGGAAGTGTTGTCTTTTACTTCGAGATCATCTAAATGTACTAAGACTTGCGGCTCGAATCTGAATGTAAGAACCCATTAAATACAAAACGTGCAGGTCCTTCTAAAAAGATATTTTCAAACGTACTATCTACAGATTTTTCAAAATGGATGCTCAAATTGCCTCCTTTAGTATTTACGCTCAATTTGCCATTATTCATTCCTGTTATTTCTGCGTATGTTAAGGCAACTGCCGTTACCCCAGTTCCACAACTAAGGGTTTCATCTTCCACACCGCGTTCAAACGTGCGACATTCTAAAACGGTGGGTTCAATTGCTCGAAAGAAATTTACATTGATTCCCTCTTTGTTATAAGGAGAAGACAATCGTATGGCTTGTGCATCCGAAACAAACGTATCTGGAATTTGAGAATATTGTTTTACATAGTGTGGAGATCCGGTATTTAATGTAAAATCGCCATTTAGTAGCTTTTCAATATGTGTAACCGAATTCATGCTGAGTTTTACTTCCTCATTTTGGATCCATGCTTCATGAACTCCGTCTGGGGCTAAAAATCTCAGATATTCTTGGGTGCCAATTCCTAAACTATAGGCCCAATGAGCAATACACCGTCCCCCATTTCCACACATGCTGCTCAAATTCCCATCCGAATTATAATAGATCATCTCAAAGTCGATGCCATCTTGGTTGGATTTTGCCAATATCATAAGTCCATCCGCCCCAATACCGAATTTTCTATCGCACCAGAACTTCACATCTAAGGTGGGTAGTTCCTCGCGACCGTCTATTAATATAAAGTCATTACCCGTTCCTTGGTACTTTACAAAAGGTATCTCCATCAATTTCGAATTTGGTCAATAATTGTTTTGTTTTTCACCCATTCTATCTTGCTGTAATTGCCCTTATTCTCAGGTATTTTCCATATACCGCTACCGCCTTTCGACGCCCACGGACCATTTTGGCCTAGGTCTAAATAGTAAATTCCTTCGATTTCAAATATCAACGGATTATCACCCCAGATATTAAAGAGTATCAGTTGAACCTCCGCAGGAGCGGTTCCATTCTTAAGTTCAATATGTGCGGTGCCATTCTCATCCTCGTAATGCTGTAATTTAAATCGAGAAATATTGGTTTTGGATTTTACTTTTGGTTTAATGGCTGTAGAATCTGTGACGGGTTTAGATTCCGTAATTTTTACTTCTGCATCCGAAACGGCAGGGGCTTTACCTACCTCTTTTTTGGGAGGCGAAATGCGCGACTTAGAAAGTCGGGTACCAATTCCCATCGTCTGCACAGATTCCAATACGTCCTTATCATTCGCGTTAATCGGCACACTGAGTTTTATCGGAATTACATTTACTTGGGTAAGTACCATAAATTCATCACGGCGTGCAATAGAACTAACTGCTTTACCCTCTAATGTAATTTCCGCTGACTCCAAATTACCGTCGTTTTCATACATGGCTACATCAGCTGACATTTCAGGAGAAGAAATTTCATCTTTTGCACTCGAGTCTGATTCCATTCGGGCTATTTCTAAGGCGAGTAGCGAATCTTTATAAAAGCGGGCAGAATCTTTGATCGTTAAAGAATACTTTGATTGGTCTTTCTTCCAAAATTTGAATTTGTCAGATTTTTTATCCTTCAAGGTGATGATTTCCGCCGCTTCCTTTATATTGCCCGTTTCCAAATAAGAATAAATAGCAAAATAACTCAACATCAAGAAGGCCACACTGGCGGCAGCATACATCCATAAATTGCTTTGCTCTTCAATTTCTTCTGTTTTTACGTGTTCCTTGATATACTCCTTCAACTCTAACCCACCTTCAGATTTAATACCTTCAATGATGTTTCCATAGAATTCCCATTGTGATTTGATTTCAGAATTTCCTTCTAAAACAGCATGGAAATCCTTCACTTCTGTTTCAGACATTTCATGATCGTAATATCGAATTATGCGTTCGTCTATCTCGTTCATCATGATAAGAAATCGTTTTTGTGGTACTTAGATTTGATGGTATTGCCCAAATCTTTTAAGCATTGATATTTCTTTGATTTAGCGGTATTGGCATTGGCAAGCTCATTGGCTTCTGCAATAGTTTGCATGTCGAAACCATCAAAATAGTACATGAGCAAAATTTTTCTGCACAGCTCTCCCATATCGTTCAAGTGGTCACGCACTATTTTCAAATCCATTCGAGAATCATCTAAAAAAGTACTTGGACCTTCACCTGCTATTTCCAATGATCCATTTTCGCGCTTGCGCTTCTCTAGGTTCTTCAACCATTGGTTGCGCACAATGGCAAACAAGTACGTGCTTATTTTTGCATGTAATTCAAAATTAGGCTTACGTGCGTTTTGCCATAATATAACCAAAGCGTCCTGCAAAAGGTCTTCGGCATCGTCAGACGTGCCGCTGTTTTCCATTATATACTTGCGGACCATGCGTTCGTTCTCCTTGTAAAGTTCAATAAGCACCTCCCTGTCGCCTTGTTGCAGGCGTTCAATGGCTGAAAGTGTTGTTTCGGTGTGTTGTGACATTTCACGGACTATCTATACGACTTTATCGAAAAAGGTAAACGAATTCTTATGCAAATTAAAGGAAGGAATCGATTTTTGCGTTCTTTTTAAACGAAAATCGCTAATTTTAACCATGATGAAGTCAAGAATGTTTCAAAAACGTACAATTGCCAATCTCGTTTTCGCCGGATTGGTCGGTGGGCTTGTCAGTTTATTTGGATTTTATGCCTTGGCACCCCAGCTGTTTAAACGATCTCATTCAGAAAATTACCAAACTGCGGCTGCCCAAATGGCACGATATGCTGCTTTGAGCGGTAGCCCTGGATTTGATTTTACCGGAGTAGCAGAAATTGCAAATCCTGCCGTGGTGCACATTAAAACTACTTCTGGGGGAAGTCAATCACGTCAACCGCAAGGAGGTGGAAGTCCATTCGATCCCTTCGAATTCTTTAACGGTCCCGGATTCAGATTCGATAGCCCAGGTCCACGTATGGCCTCGGGTTCAGGCGTTATTATATCTGAAGACGGTTATATCGTAACCAATAACCATGTTGTCGAAAATTCCAATAAAATCGAAGTCGTTTTAAATGATAAACGCAGTTACTTAGCGGAATTGGTGGGAACCGATAAAAATACCGATTTGGCGGTTTTACGTATTTCCGATTCGGAAATGCCTTTCTTAAAATTGGGAAATTCCGACGATGTGAAAGTAGGGCAGTGGGTTGTAGCCGTAGGAAATCCCTTTAACTTAAATAGCACTGTAACTTTGGGTATCGTTAGTGCCATGGGACGTAACATCGACCTATTGCGTTCTCAGGGCAATCAATATGCTATCGAGAATTTCATCCAAACCGATGCCGCTATTAATCCCGGAAACTCAGGTGGTGCATTAGTGAATACCTCCGGAGAATTAATAGGCATCAATACCGCTATCGCTTCCCAAACCGGTTCCTACGCCGGATATGGATTTGCTGTACCTGTTAATCTCATGAAAAAAGTCGTAAACGACCTCATGAAATACGGTAAAGTACAACGCGCAATCTTAGGCGTTTCTATTCAAGACATCAGCCAAGCTCTTCAAGAGGAGAAAAATCTACCTGATTTAAAAGGGGTTTATATCGCCGATGTAGTGTCTGGAGGTTCCGCCGATAAAGCCGATGTAAAAAAAGACGATGTGATACTTAAAATAGACGGCGAAGAAGTGAATAGCTCCAGTAAACTGCAAGAAAAAGTAGGAAAATACCGCCCTGGAGATAAAATTACCCTGACTATACGTCGCTCCGGCCAAATAAAAGAGTTAAAAGCTACTTTGTTGAGCAAAGACGGGGATGCCAAACTCTCTGTTGCCACCCCCGCTAACGCCAAATCGTATCTGGGCATGAACCTAACAACTACCACAAAGGAAGAGCGTGAAAAACTGAAAGTTAAAGCAGGTGCGAAGGTAGAATCTATCGAAAACGGGGCTTTTGCCCAAGCCGGCATCCCTAAAGGCTTTATCATAACGCATATCAATAATGAGCGTGTTTACTCTCCCCAAGGTGCAATTTCTGTATTATCGAGTTTAAGTGGAGCCATTGTGATTGAAGGTAAAACCAAAGCAGGTGACGATCGCATTTTTGCGGTGAAATTGCCAAAGAAAACCGAGAAATCTGAAGAATAAAAGATATACAAGCTACGTCTTTTTTTCGGGGGAAATTTTTAACGCCGGATTAACTAATTATAATAAGAGGCCGCTTCACAAGGCGGCCTCTTTTGGTGAATTTTTAAAATTAATCTTCGAAAATATTGGGTTCTGGTGGTGTTCCTCCCAAACTCGGGGGTTGTATGTCTCCACCCCAAGAACCCATATCGGGTCGATTTGAAGGCGCATCATCGAATGGCGAAGGAGTACTAGGTCGATCGTATATGTTATCTTCGAGATTCATTTTTGAAGGCATTACCTTAGTAGTGGGCACATCTGGTGTATAGCCGTATTCTGGATTCTTTTGGCGAATCATATCGCGCTCGTAATGATCTAAATCCTGAAACTTAGAAAATTCTCCAATGAACTTACAAAATGCTGAGCCTACCGTACCGTGACGGTTTTTGGCAATGATAACTTCCGTAAGTCCTTTGATATCCGCATCTAAACTGTCACCGTCTGAGGGGCCCTCGTTATCCATTCCCATTTTCTCATAATACTCATTTCGATATAAGAACATGACCATATCGGCATCTTGTTCAATAGATCCCGATTCACGTAAGTCAGATAATTGCGGACGTTTGTTGGCACGTTTTTCTACCTCACGACTTAACTGCGCAAGTGCAATTATGGGGATATTCAAGTCTTTAGCTAAACCTTTCAACGACCTTGAAATAAAGGCAATTTCTTGTTCGCGATTTCCTTGAGATTTGATATCCGCGCGTAATAACTGAAGATAATCTACCACCACCATGTCTAATCCTTGTTGAGAGGCAATACGTCGACATTTAGCATTTAAGTCGAAAATGTTCAATTGCGGCGTATCATCAATGTAAATACGGGCTTCTCCTAAAACTAAGGTTTGATTTTGAAGTCGAATCCATTCTTCCTCTGAGAGACTGCTCTTTTTTATCTTTTCCCCAGGAACTTGTGCTTCTGCAGAGATCAAACGATTTACCAATTGGATATCGGCCATCTCTAGTGAAAAAACCATGACGCTTTTTTTATGGTCAATAGCGGCATTTCTGACCAAGCTTAAGGCGAAAGCCGTTTTACCCATAGCAGGTCGTGCAGCTAAAATCACCAAATCCGAAGGTTGCCAGCCTCCATTAATGCGATCGATATCACTAAATCCGGAAGCGACCCCTGTAATACCATTATTTTCACTATTCATGCGGGCCTCGATATCTTTAAGTGAATTTGATATCAAGGTGCTGATTTCTTGGTAATTTCGTTTTAATCCCGCATTTTTAATTTCATATAAACTAGCCTCTGAATTGTCTAAAAGTTCAAAAGAATCTTCTGTATCATCATAGGCATTGAATTGTATTTCTCCTGCAACGCGAATCAAGGAACGCTGAATAAACTTTTGGGTCAAAATTCGAGCATGGAATTCAATATTAGCAGCCGAGGTAACCTTATTGGTAAGTTGAGCCAAATACATATAACCACCCGCTAGATCTAATAATTGGTGGTTTTTGAGGTGAACCGACACGGTTAATAGATCAATTGCGGTATCCCCTTTTTTATAAAGTTCATCGATAGCTTCAAAAATCAACTGATTTTTGGGATCGTAAAAATGCTCTTTTGTTAATATATCAATAACTTGAAATATCTTTTCACGTTCCAGCATCATGGCACCTAATACGGCCTCTTCTAACTCCCTTGAATTTGGAGGTATTCGCCCCATGCGGTCGTCAAAAAATTCTTTTGGGATGACTTTTTTCTTATTAGTGGTGCGTTTTGGAATATCTGGATTTTCCATAGTCTTCAAAGTTCGATAAAAAAGCGATTGAAAAAAACTTCTACAATTGAAATAGTTTTTCACATTCGCACTTCATAAATTGTGTGGACCTAAATTGAAGCCCTCTTGGTTTTTCTTGAAATACGCTCTAATTTGCGGAAATCAAAATGCAACGATTGTCTCTCGTATCTCCTGTCCTTTGGGAACTTAAAAACGATCCCGCTATGTCGAAAATGTACCGTTCGGATTTTGGCAGAGTAAACGACGTTGACTTTACTTTCATCCGTGAGAAAGCGCTTTCACATCATTTAGAAAGCATGGTACAATTGATAGTTTGGTCTAAAAATAACATAAAACAAAAAAACGTACTTGATTGGGTTTCCTTTTTTGAACGTTTGGATTTGAAGGATTCAAATTTGAATGAATTTTACTTAAAGGGATACATCATGAATCACATGAGTGATATTTTAAGGGTGAGAAAATTCAAGGAATCAGATCTTGCCTTAATGGCCAATCACCCGGTGTTGAGAGATTGGATTTTGCATTCATTTGTAGATTATGGAACCCTGTATCATGGTCAGTATTATGGACGCTTAATTATAGAATTGAATCCGGAAAATTTGGAGCAAGAAACATTTAAAAAATCATTGATGCTAACGCAACATTACCTAGATGGGAATGTCGTGATGATGAAGAAATGGAGTGAAGCACTGTCGCGTTACCCTATTAATTCACAATATTTCCCCATAATAAATGGTAGGGTTTGGGCCGCTCGTTTTATGAACCAAATGTTAAAAACAGGTGCACTTCGTAAAGAGTTGGTTCAAGATTGGTTTGCGGCACTCCAGGAGGAACCAATTTCTAACGTAATGCCATACGCTATTGAACCCTTGCCGATATTGGTGCGATTCGGTGAAGATATTCAACAAATTGAGGAAATCTTAAATTATGTGAGTTTTGCCAACCATGTTTGTATCTTGAATAATCCATTAGCGGCGAGTATCGATAAAGCGGTATATTTAGCTTCTAAAACTGCCGTTTTGTCCAGAGTTAAAGATACCACACGCGCCCAAGAATACCGCATGCAATTGTACCAAAATATGTGTTTGCCCTCCTATAAAAATTATGTTTTTGGTATTGCCAATGCCTTTTAGTTTTAGGTTTGTCTTATAAATACGTCACTCATCAGAGCCCAATAGTAAATCGCTCAACTAATAATTATATTTGAAAAGAATATGGAAGCCAAGTTTTCACCACGCGTTAAAGAAGTTATTCAATACAGCCGCGAAGAAGCGATTCGTTTGGGGCATGACTATATCGGTTGCGAGCATTTGTTATTAGGAATTATTAGAGAAGGTGAAGGCAAAGCCTTCCAAACCTTGCGTTTACTTGATATAGATGCCCTGCGCCTTAAAAAAAGCATAGAAGATTCCATTAAGGGCACCGCCACAAAAACCAGTAATTTAGGCAATATCCCACTTACTAAACAAGCGGAGAAAGCGCTTAAAATAACCTACCTAGAAGCCAAAATTTTCAAAACTGACTTGATTGGAACCGAGCATTTATTGCTTTCCATACTTCGAGATGAAGATAATATAGCGTCCAAAGTTTTGGCGCAATACGGACTTACCTACGATGTATTTAAAAGCGCACTTGAAGAGGGTATAGATACCGTAAGAGGCGAATCGACTAACGACGACGGAGAAACTCCGGAAGATTATTATCGTGAAGAACAAAAAGCACAGATGGCTTCTAAAGCCAAAACCAAGTCGAAAACTCCGGTTTTAGATAATTTTGGGCGTGATTTAACCAAAGCGGCGGAAGACGGCAAATTAGATCCGATTGTAGGTCGTGAAAAAGAAATTGAACGGGTAAGCCAGATTTTATCTCGCCGTAAAAAGAATAATCCAGTACTAATAGGAGAGCCAGGAGTTGGTAAAACAGCTATTGCTGAAGGATTGGCCCTTCGCATCACCCAAAGAAAAGTATCTCGGGTGTTGTTCAACAAGCGCGTGGTAAGTTTAGATCTCGCTTCGATGGTGGCCGGAACCAAGTACCGCGGTCAGTTTGAAGAGCGCATGAAAGCCTTGATGAACGAG
>ERZ891134.1558-NODE-1558-length-15362-cov-6.205854_pt1 | contig 15362 bp, 16 predicted proteins | sample MGYA00520888_ERZ891134 | MGnify/ENA primary metagenome ERZ891134 (study PRJEB32303, sample SAMEA104408692) | aquatic metagenome | biome: Brackish water; feature: Coastal; material: water | place: Baltic Sea | collected 2014-10-23 | depth 10 m ... | reverse complement strand
GATGCCCGCATTGTCTGTAAGAACCTGCGCTACTGAATTCGACTGCACGGTATTGGCAAGTCCAAAACCGGCGGTTGCGCCAAAGAGTGCAAACGCAAAGGCCAACCCTGTTGCAAACGCACCGTAGCGAGGGCCCAATCCATTTCGGATGTAGTACATTGGACCACCGCTGAACCCACCCTGGTCGTCCTGCTCCCGATAACGAACAGCCAGGACGCCCTCCGCATACTTTGTCGCCATCCCAAAGAGCGCCGTAATCCACATCCAAAATAAAGCGCCCGGCCCGCCCAGCGTAATGGCTGTGGCAACACCCGCAATATTTCCCGTTCCAATCGTGGCGGACAGCGACGTCATTAACGCCTTAAAGGGTGCGATGTCGCCCTCGCCACGGCCTGACACCCCGGAAAATAATAGCGACACGGCACGCGGCACTTTTCGCATCGTCATGAAGCCAAGCCCTGCGGTCAGGTAGATACCCGTACCCAGCAGGAGTATTAGCATCGGAAGTCCCCACGCCACTGCGTTAATGTCGCGGATAATTGTTTCAACCATGCCTACTCTCGCTCTTAATGTGGTGTGTTGAGGGCTTGAACTCGCTGCAGCGAAGTTTGAAGCGCATCTGCATGTGGAAAGATACCGAATACCCCTCCCGTATGCACAAAAATGATATCCGCAGCGTCCGACTGAAACGACGAGTGCTCAAGATCAGTCACCATGCCGTGAAAGGCCTTGCCTGTATAGACGGGATCAAGCGTGATCCCCTCCAGTCGCGCCAACTGTGCCAGTGTATCAAATACCGCCTGATCCGCCCGTCCATACCCCGGCCCAATAAAATGATCATTGGTGACCGTCTTAATCGGCTCGACCGGCAAGTCAGGTGTCGCGGCGCGCAAGGCTTGCCAGTCTTGCTGCGCCTTGTCGTTGAAATAGGCAGCATCATCGCAGACTGCATAACTGATAACGTCTGCTGGCAGCTTGTGCATTAGCACACCCGCATTTAAACCTGCCTGCGTTCCCCCAGAGCCTGTTGCATGAACAATGGCCGCTTGCCGTATCGAGTGGCGCGCCATGTCTGATGCGAGCTCTTCAACCGCTGCAATGTATCCCCAAATACCGATTTCATCACTACCGCCAATGGGCAGAGACAACGCCTTCTCTCCCCTAGCGGCCCAGCGCTGCACCGCGTTGGCTAGGTGTTGGGTCATTTCATCGCCAGTCGTACTGCGAGACACATAAGTGATGTCGGCATCGAGCAATCGGCTCAATAAGTAGTTTCCTTCAAGCGCTTGCTCTTCCCCACGCAGAATAAGCTCGCACTTTAAACCCAACTGCGCGGCAACAGCCGCGGTAGCGCGACAGTGGTTACTCTGCAGCGCACCGGCCGTAACCAAAACGGTACATTGGCGGGCGCGAGCCTCTGCCGCTATAAACTCGAGCTTTCTCACCTTGTTTCCGGTCAACAGTGAACCCGTGAGGTCATCTCGCTTGCACCAGATTTGGCGTCCGCGTCCCCAACGGGCAGTCGCGCGCTCAAGAAGCACAAAAGGCGATGGCAAAAGCGCCAGTGGCTCCCGCGGTGGGTACTGAACCATGCGTTTATGCGCCTAAGGTTTTAATCGTGCCTTTGGGTAATGTTGCAGTGACGTGCGTGCGTTGAAACTTAAGATCGACCTTGTCTGACACATTGACCACTACATACAAGTCCGACAGATCCATCACCTTTCCCATAAGTCCGGAGCTCATTAACACCTCATCACCCTTGGACAACGAGCTGACCAGTTCCGCATGCTCTTTCTGGCGCTTGCGCTGAGGCCTAATGGTCGTGAAGTACATAAAAATCAACAAGCCAATCATCATCGCCGGGAGGAACCACTCCCCACCCGCGGGTGCTGAATTTGCCGTCTGTGCATGCGCCTGACTAATAAACATAACTAAACCTCATTAAATTAGTAACTTACAGAATAAATGTAATAATTTTTCTACATTTCAAAATCAATAATAACAGGGGCATGATCCGAAAATCGCGTCTCTTTATAAACAGCGACTTTACGCGCACGCCCTGAGAGCCCCGGGCTGACCAGCATATAATCGAGTCGCCATCCGGTGTTGTTCGCCCATGCTTGTCCCCTATTGGACCACCAGGTGTACTGCTCAGGCTCGGACGTGAACTCCCGAAACGCATCAACCCAACCCTGCTCCTCGTATAAATGCGTCAGCCACTCGCGTTCATAGGGCATGAATCCAGAGTTTTTCTGATTATTTCGCCAGTTTTTTAGGTCAATATTCTGATGGCAGGTGTTCCAGTCCGCACAAATTATAAACTCTCGATCCTCGTTGAGCAGGCTTTTCAGGTGCGGGGTGAACCGCTCCATGAACACATCCTTGCGTGCCTGAGCAGCCTCGTTACTTGAGCCAGAAGGGACGTAGAGTGAAATCACACTCAGTCCCTCGAAGTCCGCTCGCAAATAACGTCCCTCAGAGTCAACCGGCTCCCAACCCACTTTTACCTCAATACTCTGAGGCTTTTGTTTTGCGAAAAGTGCAGTGCCGCTGTAGCCCTTGCGCTCAGCATCGTTGTAGTAGCAGTGGTAGCCTTCTGGACGAAACACATCGTCGACCAGCTGATGCTCCTGTGCCTTCGTTTCCTGAATGCACACCACGTCGGCGTCCTGATTCGCAAGCCACTCAAAGAACCCCTTTCGGTTCGCGGCGCGAATACCATTGGTATTACAAGTGATTGCTCTGTACACCGCTTCTCAGTCCTTTTTCACACCCTGAACCATCGTTTGGGCGCCCTTAATGAAGTCTTTCGTCTCCTCAGAGTCCTCATTGCCGTCACGCAATAACCGCAAATCAACGGGAATCGCCAGTCCTTTTTCCGCAGCGGGTCGCTGCTTTATGGCCTTGTGCCACCGTTGAAGATGTTCAAGACCGTCAATGTCTATTCCACTCCAGCGGTGTGTTCGCACCCACGCCCAGTTCGCCATGTCAGCAATGCTGTAATCGCCGGCAAGGTACTCCGTCTTGCTCAACTGTGTATCGAGCACCTCAAACAGTCGGCGCCCTTCGCTCTGATAGCGATCAATTGCCGGCTGTAATGTCTCTGGGAAATAGCGGAAAAAAACATTCGCCTGCCCCATCATAGGTCCAACACCGCCCATCTGAAACATAAGCCACTGAATGACGCGCGATCGCCCAACGACATCAGTCGGGAGGAATTTCCCGCTCTTTTCCGCAAGATGCAGCATGATGGCACCTGACTCAAAGATCGACAGGTCAAAATCCCTGTCATAAATTGCGGGAATTCGGCCGTTGGGTGAGTGCGTTAAAAACGGCTCTCGCTTTTGCTCGCCCGAACGCAGGTCAATGGTCTGGAACTCATAGTCCAACCCCATCTCTTCTAACGCGATCGAAACCTTATGCCCATTGGGTGTGGGCGAGGTAAAGAGATCAATCACAGACCCAGCTCCGCCATCTTATGCAGAACCACTTCGTGGTGATCTTTCGTCTTAAACTTGTCGAAAATGTGCCGCAGTACACCTTGTTTGTCGATCAGGTAGCTGGTCCGAAGAATTCCGTCGTATTCACGACCCATAAACTTCTTGGGTCCCCATGCGCCATAGGCATCTGCCACTGCGTGATCCTCGTCACTCAACAATTGAAAGTTGAGCTCATCGCGCTCAACAAACTTTGCTAACCGCTTGACCGGGTCTTGGCTGATCCCAAAGACAACGGTATCGTGAGAGGCCAATTGCTTGGCACTGTCTCTCAATCCTTGCGCTTGAACCGTGCATCCGGGCGTCATGGCTTTAGGATAAAAGTACACCAGCACATTTTTCGCGCCCTGATAGTCAGCAAGCGACACAGCGTTCGCGTAATGATCCATGAGTGTGAAAGCTGGCGCTGCGATGTCTATCGTGAGAAGTGACATATTAAAATCCTCTGCCGTGTTGTTAGTGAAGTGTAGGGCGTCCCTTTATTACAGGCGAGTCAGAGCCGGTCAGCCCGCCCGCCTTTTCTGGTAACGAATTGTGCTGTTTCTGACTGGAAATTCCTGTGTTTTACGGTCTTCAAAAAACTCTCTAAGCATCTCAACAACGACGGGGAAGGCGAGTTCGTCCCACGGAATTTCATCCTCGGCGTAAAGCTTGCTCTCCAAGCTCTCTGAGCCCGCACCAAACTTCTCGTCCAGGACGTCGCAGCGATAAAATACGTAAACCTGGCTAATGTGCGGCACGTCAAATATTCGATACAGGGCCATGTTGACGGCCCGCGCCTCTGCTTCTTCCCATGTCTCACGCGCAGCACCCTCCTCGGTGGTTTCGCGGTTTTCCATAAACCCAGCGGGCAAGGTCCATTTGCCATAACGCGGCTCGATCGCACGCTTGCACAACAGAACTTTGTCACCAATGGTGGGAATGCACCCTACAATCACCTTCGGATTGACGTAGAAAATTTCCTTGCACGCCGGACACACGTCACGCTCTCGGTCTTCACCCTCAGGAATCTCTCGCACCGTCTCGTGCGCGCATTTGGAGCAGTACTTCATGGCGCTTTATCCTTATCAACCCAGCGAACGCGGCGGGCCTTGTCCGAATCCTTCACCGTAACCCACGCAACCCCGTCGTCAAACCGCTCTCGCTTCCAAAATGGAGCATCGGTTTTTAATACGTCCATAATAAACTCGCACGCACTAAATGCTTCTGCACGATGGTCAGCACTGGTGGCAACAAACACAATGGGATCTTCGACAGGCAATGCTCCAAAACGATGAACAATATGCCAAGCCTTTAAGCGAAACCGCGACGCGGCCGCCTCGCCCAACTCAGTCAGCACTGTGCTGGCCATTTCGACATAACACTCAAGAAACAAATCCTCGACCTGGCTCGTCTCACTAAAATCGCGAACGAAGCCGACAAAGGTGGTGACCGCTGCATGCGGGTGCCTCGCATAGAACTCAGAAGCCAATTGCCCCGGATCGATCAGCAGGTCGGTTACCACAGCCGTCATCTCAACCACCAGTCATGGGTGGGAAAAACGCTAGCTCGTCGCCGTCGGCAAGATTTTCTTCCGGGAAAACGACACGTTGGTTGACGGCTTGTATTAGATTGGGATGTGACAATGCGGTGGACCAAGCCTCGCCGCGCTCGCTTAAGACGGCTTTGACTTGCTTGACCGTTGAAAGCGATTCAGACCACTCTAAGACGAGCTCTTCAGTCGCGACGGCCTCACGAATCAAAGAAAAAAACTTAACCGTGATCGTCACTTCGCCACTCACCTGTTTTTCCACCCGACTTCTCGATCAACATGACCTCCTCGATCACCATACCGCGGTCAATCGATTTTGCCATATCGTAGATTGTCAGCGCCGCAACAGACGCGGCTGTAAGCGCTTCCATTTCAATACCGGTTTGCCCCCGCACCTTACAGGTGACCTCGATGACAATCCCCGGAAGCGCAAGGTCAGCACGCAGCTCAACCGCAACCTTAGTAATGGGTAACGGATGGCATAGCGGGATCAAATCACTCGTCTTCTTGGCGGCTTGAATAGCGGCGATTCGCGCCGTCGCAAGTGCGTCTCCCTTGGACAGCTCACTTGCCGAAATCACAGAGAGCGTCTCGGGTTTCATACGGATCTGCGCGCGCGCGACAGCGACGCGGGAGGTCACGGCCTTGTCTCCAACGTCTACCATATGGGCTTCACCCCGACTGTCTAAATGTGTCAACGGCTGATCTGTATTCATTGTGTAATGCTATCACGGTGCGCAGTGTTAAGAGCTTACAATAAGTCTGGCATTGTGTATCGACGACAGTGTTTTACTGCACGGCCCACTGACTGATTGATGACGTCTCAATGGACGCGCTAGTCGGCACAGTAGCGCCTCAAATCGTTCGGCGCGTTTAACGGATCGATCGAGCGCCTCTGCTTAGTGCGCTCGTGGGCTCACCCTTTTACGATAGTGGCAGGATTTCCCTTTTATGGACGCAAGACAACGCGTACTCTGCGCGCTTTCCCCACCCGTGCACAGACTATGACCGATACAACAACCAATCCTGTGGCTTTTGACAGCCTCGGGCTACCCACATTTTTGCTCGAGTCACTCAGCGTTTTAGGTTACGAAGAGGCCACTCCGATTCAAGCCGAGACCGTACCGGCACTGCTGGAGGGGAGAGACGTTGTAGGCATTGCCCAGACGGGAACTGGAAAGACTGCGGCCTTTGCCCTCCCTGTGCTTGCACTACTCGACTACAAAAACCGAGCCCCTCAGGTATTGGTGTTGTGCCCTACGCGCGAGCTGTCAATGCAAGTTGCTGATGCGTTTCGATCGTACGCGAAAGGATCACCCGGTTGCCGAGTCGTTACACTCTGCGGCGGCAACGATATGCGGCAACAACTGAAGAGTCTTAAAGAAGGTGTGCATATTGTTGTCGCCACACCAGGTCGGCTTTTAGACCACCTCAAGCGAGGCAGCGCCGATTTCAGTCAGATTAAAACAGTCGTTCTGGATGAAGCGGACGAAATGCTTCGGATGGGTTTTATTGACGATGTCGACCAAATTTTAGCCCAGACACCCAAAGGCCGAAGAGTCGCCCTGTTCTCTGCAACCATGCCTCCGCGCATCAGAGAGATCGCCAGCGAACATTTGGACAACCCCGTTGAAATAGCCATCACCTCTGGTGCAACGACCAACGTCAACATTGAGCAGTACTATTGGCTGGTCAAAGGTACAAACAAACTCGACGCACTGGCACGATTCCTTGGTGTAGAGAATACGCAAGGCGTTATTGTTTTCGTCCGCACGCGCGAGAGCACATCGGCCATCGCTGAGCAGTTGAGACAGCGGGGCTTTAATGCCGCGCCACTCAATGGCGACATTGATCAGAAAACGCGAATTAAGACGGTCGAGCAACTCAAATCAGGGCGCGTCGATATTATTGTCGCGACCGATGTGGCGGCGCGCGGACTCGATGTCGAACGGATCACCCACGTGATCAACTACGACATTCCCTTTGACCGAGAGTCATATGTTCATCGTATAGGCCGCACGGGCCGTGCTGGGCGTGAGGGAAAGGCCATTTTATTCGTCGCTCCAAGAGAGCGGCGAATGCTCAGCAATATTGAGCGAGTCACCAAACAAAAAATTCAGCAAATCGATTTGCCCAGTCTTGCTGACATTGATGCCAAGGCGCGTGCGCGGCTTATCGATCAACTGAAGTCAGGGATGAGTCGACCCGCTCACCCACGTGCTAATGAGGCGATTGAGCAACTCATAAACGAAGGCCACACGCATCGCGATATCTCGATGGCGCTTGCAACTATGTTGATTGACGGAATCGACCCCGCAGCCGAACCGAACAAGGCTAAAAAGACTTCAGAGGCGGGTGTTTCCAGACACACAAAGGACACAGCACCCGCACCGACGAAAGACAAGAAAGGACAAGAGCGCAAGGTGCCACTGACCTATACCGCCAAAGAGTTGGGACGTGCCACGCCGCTCGAAGACCATCCAGACGTCGTCATGGAGCGATTCTGGTTGGCTATAGGACGGGACAAAGGGGTCAAACCACGAGAGATCATGGGCGCGGTTGCTAACGAAGTCGGGATCGAAGGACAGTTTATCGGCAAGGTTAATATCTTTGAGCACTACTCGACGGTAGACCTTCCCGAGGGCATGCCCAAGCAAATTCTGAAGCACCTGAAGAAGGTGCGCGTCAAGGGAGCAAATCTAGGCGCTGTCAGGGTTGTCGATTCGCTCTCGGCCTAACACTCCCGTCTAAATCCGGTCTAGAAATTTGTTCTTGCACATGAGACGCTGATGGTTGTGGGTCGGTGTTTGATGTCACGTACGGCGCCGTTCCGCTTAACAAGAATAAACCCAGCGGAGCGCAATGATGGATTTTCATTTCAATAACGTATGGACCGCGCTGTCGGAGACATTCCCCGATCGGCCCGCGTTGATATGCGAGGGCAACACTGTAACCTGGTCAGAATTCAATGACCGAGCTGCGCGGCTTGCAGGGCTTTTTCAGTCGCATAACGTGACTCCTGGCTCATCAGTCGGCTTGTACATGCTCAATTGTAACGAGTACACCGAAGCGCATTTTGGATGCTTCAAAAGCGCTCTGTGTCCGGTCAATGTGAACTATCGATATCGATCAGAAGAGCTCGTCTACCTGCTCGATAACAGTGACGCGCAGGTCGTTATTTACCACGCTAGCTTCGCACCCCGAGTCAAGGAAATTCGAGAGAGTCTTCCCAATATAAAACTCTATATCCAAGTCGATGACGAGTCTGGAGTGCCGCTGTTAGAGGGGGCGATCGATTATGACGATGCGATTACGTCCTCGGCACCAGTCCCCTTTACACCTGGCAAATTCGAAGACCGCTACATGCTCTACACCGGCGGCACAACGGGGATGCCAAAGGGAGTGATGTATGACAATGGTGCATTGGCTCACTGGCTATCGATCGGCGGTGTCACCTCAAGAGGATTGGCGCCCCCAAGCTCTGTTGACGATCTAATTGAAGCGGCACGAACGATTACCGCAATGGACAAGGTGCATCGAAGCCTGCCTGCTTGTCCGCAAATGCATGGAACTGGAATGTGGATCGGCACGATGGTGGCACTGAACTGTGGCGGCACCGTGGTGACGCAGCGAACCTCCCACCTCGATGCGGATGCACTGATTCAATGCGTTATCGATAACCAGGTCACCGATTTAACGATTGTTGGCGATGCGTTTGCACGCCCTATTCTTGCTGCACTCGATGCGGCGCATGATGCAGGCACACCCTATGACTTGTCTCGCGTGGGCCAAATCGCCTCCTCGGGCGTCATGTGGTCTTCTGAAATCAAAGAGGGCTTGCTCAGACACCATGACATGATTCTCAACGATATTATGGGCTCCACAGAGGGTTCTATGGGCGGGTCGATCAGCACGCGCGAAGGCGCCGCCAAAACTGCGAAATTCATGGTGGCCGACTACGTAAAAGTCCTCAACGAGGACGATGAACCGGTTAAACCCGGGTCCGGAGAGATGGGGATGGTCGCCACCGCAGGTATCGTCCCACGTGGTTATTATAAGGACGAGGAAAAGTCAGCACGCACCTTTCGAGTGGTGAACGGCACTCGGTACTCGTTCCCAGGCGATTACGCCACGGTCGAAGCCGATGGTTCCATCACTCTTCTGGGGCGAGGGTCTCAGTGCATCAATACGGGCGGGGAGAAAGTCTTTACCGAAGAGGTCGAAGAAGCGATTAAACGCCATGCGGACGTTGAGGATTGTCTAGTCGTAGGGCTGCCCGACGAGCGATTGGGCAATCGAGTGGTCGCCGTGTATTCACAAAAAGCCCACACCGCTGCCATTGGCGAAGACGGGCTCCGAGAGCACGTGCGAACTCAGCTAGCAAGCTATAAGGCCCCTAAGCAATCTATCCTTGTCGATGTGGTTCAGCGAGCGCCAAACGGTAAAGCCGATTATAAGTGGGCGAAGGCTACGGCGGAAATGCATCAGTAGACGCGTAAAAGGAAGGTCTTCGAACGACCGGGGCTTCCTCCCGGATGTGCAATACGGCCAAATCGCAAGAGAGTCTCTATGAAAACACCCGCTTTTGTATTCTTACTGTCACTCCTTTGTACTGCCTGTGGAGGCGGCGGTGGTGGTTCAAGCATCACACCGCCCGCCCCGATTGCACAGCCGCCTGTATTCGAGTCGCCACACCCCGCGACGTGGGAAACGCAGTCGGCCGCGGATGCCGGATTTAACGCTGCCGCCTTAGAGGAGGCGTTTGGCTATGCGATGGCTGACGGATCATTCACGCAAGCCGCACTCGTCATTAAAGCCGGCAAGTTGATCGACGAGCGGTATCGCGGTATCGCCGAAGGTGAAGTCGCCACTATAACGTCGCTGTCCTCGACGCCTGCCGCACAAGATCCCGCATTTTGGCAAAATGATTTCGGAAGCAGAGACCGAGACAGCCTGGTCACCTCGTGGTCAACCGCAAAATCGTTCACCAGCATTCTCATTGGTATTGCCATTGAGAAAGGGCTGATTAGCGGCACCAGTCAGCCGGCCTCTGATTTCATTGCAGAATGGCAATCCGACGAACGTGCGAGTATTACCATTGAGCAACTACTGGACATGCGATCGGGATTAGTCCCTATTTGTTTCGTTACGGAAACGGGCAATGCCGGCGAGTGCCAAAATGAAAGCGATGGCGCTGCCGGCGGAAATATTGTCTTCGCTCAGGATCAGATGTCCGCCTGTATAAACCGGCCCTTAGCCCGCGATGGGGCGTCCTACCCCTGGCTAAGCGGCGGCACTTACAGGGCAGGTGAGTTTCTCTACGCCAACTGCGACACCCAAGTCCTTGGGGAAATTCTATACCGTGCGACAGGGCAGGATCCGGGCTTTTTTGCAGAGACGGAACTGTTTGAGCCGCTCAACATCGATGCGTTTTGGTGGCGAGACAATGTCGAAAACGGTCAATCCAACGGCAATTATCTGACCTACTGCTGCCTTGACTCGACGGCACGAGACTTCGCCAAATTTGGGTATCTCATTCAATTGGGTGGATTGGAACTAGAGAGCGGCAGGTACTACTCGAATTATATCGCTGACATCACGGCCATCAACAGCTTTTACGACAAGCAGTTCTGGAGCTTTTGCGCTGAAACAAGCGACGACGGCGAGTGCGTCAACAGGGTAATCCATACCTCAGGATTTGACGGCCAATTTATTGTTATCGACCAAAAGCATGACTTGGTGATTGTTAGGACGAGTCTTTACACGTCCTATCTGAATTTTTCCGACGAACGCAAAATGCGTTTGGTACCGGACCTTGTTGCCGAGTCAAACTGGACGGGGTCCCTTCCACAGGCAATGGCCATTCCCACCACGTCGAGCTTTTCCATTAGAGAATTTCACGGCCGCGTCGTCTCAGCACTCACGCCGGGTGGTTGACTTAAGGCAAGTTCATTACGTTACTGCTTAATCAACCTAGGAACAGGACTGAAAGAGACGGCTAGCGCCTGAGTATGGAGCGGGAAACGAGATTCGAACTCGCGACCTCAACCTTGGCAAGGTTGCGCTCTACCAACTGAGCTATTCCCGCTTAAGCTCAAGTGTAGTCTCCCCGGAGGTGTGGTCAAGCGCGGTCGTCGTCCCTCGTATCGGGCGCAGTCAACATCGCACCGAGGTAATTCCACATTGACCAAAGCGTTAACACCACGGCAGCCGCAAGACTCCCCAAGCCCAACTGAAGTAAATGATCGGAAAACGGCTCCCCCATGCGCCACAGCAATAGGATGATCGCGATCATCTGTAACGTGGTCTTTAACTTTCCCAGCAGCGTGACTGCCACGGACTGACTCTGCCCGCGCCGTGCCATCCACTCTCTGAGCGCACTGACGAGGATCTCCCGACCAATGATAACGATCGCCGCCAGGGTCAGCCAGATCGAATCATAGTGGTCGACGAGCAATACCAAGGCAGTGGCAACGATCAGCTTATCTGCAACAGGGTCTAGAAAGGCGCCAAACTCGCTTTCTTGCTTTAATAACCGAGCCAACCAACCGTCAAGCCAGTCTGTAATCGCCGCCAAAACAAAAATAATGGCAGCGGCAGGTCCAGAGAAGGGCCCAGCAAAATAAAAGACACCCACTAACAGTGGAATACAGAGCACACGCGTGAGGGTGAGGATGTTCGGCAGGTTCCAGTTCACTGTGACTCCAGGGGCTACTGTTCTACGGTATGGAGGTGATCATAAATGCTCTGCGCGAGCGTTGCATTGATCCCTTCGACTTTACAAATCTCATCAACAGAGGCGTTTTCCAAGCCTCGGATACTACCAAAGTGGCGAAGCAGGTCCCTACGCCGTTTTGAACCCACGCCCGATACCCCCTCCAGTGCAGACTGCTTGCGGGCTTTTGCGCGCCTGCCGCGGTGACCACTGATCGCAAATCGGTGTGCCTCGTCGCGAATCTGTTGAATAAGGTGCAGCGCTGGATTATCACCTCGCAACTGACTTTCCGCACCCGTATCGCCATCAACGAGGGTCTCGAATCCCGCTTTACGCGTTGTACCTTTAGCGATACCCACGATCTTTACTGTATTGAGCTCGAATTGCTCGAGTACTTGCCGAGCCTGCGAAACCTGCCCCTTACCGCCGTCAATAAACAAAATGTCTGGCAGTACACCTTCCCCTTTGGATAATCGACGATAGCGCCGCTCGAGCGCCTGTTGCATTGCCGCGTAGTCGTCACCACCGGTAATTCCTTCGATGTTGAATGTCCGATAGTCCGCCTTCCTTGCACCATTACTGTCAAAAACCACACACGAGGCCACAGTGGCCTCTCCCGAGCTGTGACTAATATCAAAGCACTCCATGCGGACGGGAGGCAGATCAAGGTCTAACTCGCGCCTAAGCGCCTCTAAGCGGCCAGCCATCGTGTGTTTACCGCTCAGGAAAGACTCCAAATTAGTCTCGGCCGTTTGTTTTGCCAACTGAAGCCAGCGCGCACGCGCGTCTCTGACCCGAGTTTTTATGACCACCTTACGCTTACTCTGTTCCGTCAACGTATCACACAAGAGCGTGGCGTCGTTGGGCTTATGACTCACCACAATCTCTTGCGGAATCGTCTGTCGCCCTGACAGATAAAACTGGGGCATAAAGGCATCAAGGACGGAGGTTTCGTCCTCATCAAGCCGCGTTGTCGGGTAATACGTGCGTGAGCCGAGCACCCTTCCCTCGCGAACAAACAAGACTTGAATGCACGCTTGACCGTGGGCTTGTGCCACCGCTAACAGGTCCAACTCGCCACGCGACCCTTCAATTCCTTGTGATGACTGCACCTCCTGAAGCTGTTGAAGTTGATCCCGCAAATCCGCAGCCTTTTCAAATTCGAGGATCGCTGCGGCGTCTTCCATATCATCGGCCAGACGTTTCATTACTTTTTGCGACTTACCGCTCAAGAACAAGGCCGAGTTCTCCACCTGCTTTTCGTAATCGGCGTCACTGACTAAGCCGACACACGGACCGGAGCAACGTCCAATCTGATACTGAAGGCAAGGCCGAGACCGATTTCGGAAATAAGATTCCTCGCATTGCCGCACCTTAAATACTTTTTGCATCAGATGAAGCGTTGAGCGCACAGCTGCTGCACTCGGGTAAGGCCCAAAATACTCTCCCTTTCGGCGCTTTGGACCCCGATGAAACGCTAATTTAGGCCATTTATCTTCCGTTGAAAGGTAAATATACGGATACGACTTGTCGTCTTTGAGCAAAATATTGTAAGGCGGGTGGTATTCCTTAATGAGATTATGTTCGAGAAGCAATGCATCGCGTTCAGTCGTGGTTACCGTGACTTGAATGTCGTCTATCCGCGAGACCAGGGCCATCGTTTTGGTCGAGAGACCGCTCGCTCTAAAGTAGCTTGTCACCCGATTTTTAAGGTTTTTAGCCTTTCCAACGTATAGCAGACCACCCGCTGTGTCGTACATTTGATAGACACCCGGCCGCGTGGTCAGCTGTTTAAGGAACGACTCAGCATCAAAATCGCTAGTACTCATTGCCCGCCACCTGCTCCGGCTCCAGGTCCAACTGCACATCAAACCGCTCGCTCACCGAGAAACTCACTTTCTTAGCAAATTCAATAACTTGATGACTGTCATTAGCAAACCTATTAACAATCACCAGCGCATGTTTTTCAGATACACAAACCCCCGACTGTGACTGTCCACGCCAATTTAGGGCGTCAATCATCCACGCTGCCGATAATTTCACTCTGCCGCCATCGAGAGGGTACTGGGGCAGTTTCGGATACTGCTCCTTGAGTTGCTTGGCTTTTTCTTCGGTCACCACTGGGTTCTTAAAAAAACTACCGGCATTGGGTTCGACCTGAGGATCAGGGAGTTTAGCGCGTCGAATCTTAATGACAGCACTCATAACCTCGCTAGGCGTCGCCTGTTGTGAGCCAAGTGCCCCTATCAGCGCCGGATAGGTGGTATTCGTGATCGGCAATTTACTTAACCGGAGCTCAACGGCAGTGATAATCCATTCACGTCCTTCGCTTGATTTAAAAAAACTGTCCCTGTACGCAAAGTCGCACGCCGAGTTAGCCAGCCAAAGGACCTCTGATGTCCTTCTGTGAATGACTTGTAGTCGCTCTATACGCTCCGCCACCTCAGCACCGTAGGCGCCAATATTCTGAACGGGGGCGGCGCCGACGCTCCCCGGTATCAAGGCAAGATTCTCAAGCCCGTATAAACCGAGCTCGTGTGCCCAAACGACCGTTTCGTGCCAGTCTTCCCCAGCATAAATTCGGACAACGGCCTCTTCTGAACTCTGAGACACGACAGTGCGCCCTTTTAGCGCTACATTCAGTGTCAGTCCTGACAGCTCTGGCGGTAGGATCACGTTGCTCCCGCCTCCAATCGCCCTGACACAAAGCTTCTTTGCGCGAGCCACTTGCAACGCCTCCAGCACGCCCTCGGACGAGGAGGCGCGCACAAAGAATTCCGCAACCGAGCTTAATCTCAGCGTATTAAACGATCTTAATTGAACGAGTTCTTGGATCGTCATTACGTCGCCATTAAGGCCCTAACCGCTTCAAGATCAGCGGGCGTATCGACGCCAGCGGGCACCACCTCACACGCCTGAGCGATCCGAATTTCGTGCCCACAATGCAGTGCACGTAACTGCTCCAACGACTCTAAGTGCTCATACGGTGCAACCGGTTGACTCGCAAAATCCTCAAGATAGCTCACTCGATAAGCGTACAGTCCGATATGTCGTCGTGCGTTCTGCGGGCACTTTTCGCCCATAGGGTCGCGGACGTGCGGTATCGGTGCACGTGAAAAGTATTGCGCTCGCCCCGATGCATCACCCACCACTTTCACAACCGATGCATCCAAAAACTGTTCCTTAGACGTAATCGGTTCATACAGCGTCGCAATAGAGGCAGTCTTATAGCGCCCTAACAAAGCAGCCACCTGTTCCAAGTTCGCAACCGGCATCAGCGGCTCATCACCCTGTAGGTTGACGATAATCGCGTCCATCGGCCAGTCCCTGAGTCGAGCGACCTCGGCAAGGCGATCGGTGCCTGAAGGGTGCGCTGGGTCCGTCATTAGGACCTGCGCACCATGCGGTGCTAGGGCTTCGAAGATTCGCGCATCGTCGGTAGCAACCGTTACCGATAGCGCACTGCTCGACAGTGCGCGTCGCCACACCCAATACACCAAGGGTTTACCATTAATATCAGCGAGTGCCTTTGCGGGGAGACGGGTTGAGCCGTAACGAGCAGGAATAACGATGTGGTACATGGAAAGCTCCTTTCTACTCGCCCCGTTGGCTCATCAGC
>ERZ891134.1548-NODE-1548-length-15433-cov-6.826505_pt1 | contig 15433 bp, 16 predicted proteins | sample MGYA00520888_ERZ891134 | MGnify/ENA primary metagenome ERZ891134 (study PRJEB32303, sample SAMEA104408692) | aquatic metagenome | biome: Brackish water; feature: Coastal; material: water | place: Baltic Sea | collected 2014-10-23 | depth 10 m ... | reverse complement strand
GGGGGTGATCCGGCGCGTGATCAACCTGTGGATGACCGCTTGGGTGGCGCGCCCGCGAATGTGGCGTGCGGTTTGGCACGTCTTGGCACCACCGTTGCGTTTGTTGGGCGCGTAGGAGGCGATGCGATCGGTGCTGAGTTTCAGCGATTGTTTGTTCAGCGGGGCGTTGATATTTCAACGCTTCAGGAGGACCCGTTGCGTCCAACGCGCATCGTGCTGGTGCGGCGATCTGGCGATGGGGAGCGCCAGTTCCAGGGTTTTGCCGGTGATCAAGGGGAGGGGTTTGCCGATCAGGCTCTGCAACCGGTTGCCCTGCCTGCAGCCGCCCAGTGGCTCTTGGTTGGCACGATCCCCTTGGCCTCCTCTCAGTCCGCCCAAGCACTGTTGGGTGCTGTGGACCAAGCGCGATCGCATGGCATTGCGTTGGCGCTGGATGTGAATTGGCGACCCACGTTTTGGGATGCCGCCGCTGATCCTGCCGCAGGACCCACCGAGGCGGCATGTTCAGCGATTCGTCCCTTGCTGGAGCAGGCGGCCTTGATCAAGTTGGCAAGGGAAGAGGCCCTCTGGTTCTTTGCTGACGATGATCCCCGTGCGATCTCGTCGGGGTTGCCGCAGCAGCCGGATGTGGTGGTAACGGATGGCGCGGCTCCTGTGCGCTGGTGCATTGGAGGCAAAAGCGGCATCCAACCTGCCTTGTCCCCTCCACAGGTGGTGGACACCACGGGGGCAGGGGATGCCTTCACCGCCGGGCTCTTGCACCGTTGGTTGGCTCCGGTGGCAGAGCGGCTGCGTTTTGCGGCTGCTTGTGGTGCCTTGGTCTGTGCTGGTGCTGGGGGCATTGATCCCCAGCCCACGGATGCTCAAGTCGATACGTTTTTGGGGGGCGTCAGCTGAGCGCTTCGACATCCATCGTTGGTGTGCGAAAGCTGCAACAGCCAAGCCTCGGGCAAGCTCAAACTGAGCCGTTCGGGCCATTCCACCGCCAACAATGCGCCGATTGCTCTGGCTTCTTCGTCTTCCTGCAGAAAGATATCGTCCGCTGCACTGGGTTGTTCCAGGCGGTAGAGATCGAGATGAATGAGGGGCGGATTCCCGTCCGTGTAGTGCTGAGCCAGGGCGAAGGTGGGGCTGGTGATCGGTTCGCAGACGCCTAGTGCCAATGCAATCCCTTGCACCAGCGACGTTTTGCCGGCTCCAAGGGGCCCTTTCAGCAGCAGAATCGCTCCTGTAGGGAGCCGTTGGGCCAGTTCAGTGCCTAAGGCCTGTGTGGCCTCTAGATCCAACAAATAGATGGGGCCATCAGTAAATTGACTTAATCGCGAGCCCGAAGCCTCGGGGCCTCTGCAGAGATTCACGTTCACATTCTCCCTACGGAGCTAGAAAACCATGGTGGCAGCGCCCACAACCTCCACCGAGCTGAAGCTTGGTGCTGACTGTGTTATTGCCGATATCAACCTTGCCGATTTTGGTCGCAAGGAGCTTGGTATCGCCGAGACCGAGATGCCTGGTCTGATGGCATTGCGAGCGAAGTACGGCAAGGAAAAGCCCCTGAAGGGTGCTCGAATTGCTGGTTCGCTCCACATGACGGTCCAAACCGCAGTTTTGATCGAAACCTTGGAAGAACTCGGCGCTGATGTGCGCTGGGCCTCCTGCAACATTTTCTCCACCCAGGACCATGCGGCGGCTGCGATTGCAGCTGGTGGTACCCCCGTCTTTGCTGTTAAGGGTGAAACCCTCGAAGAATATTGGGCTTACACCCACCGCATTCTCGAGTGGAGCGATGGCGGAGCTCCCAACATGATTCTCGATGACGGTGGCGATGCCACCGGTCTTGTGATTCTTGGGACGAAGGCCGAGCAGGACATCACCGTTCTCGATAACCCCTCCAACGAGGAAGAAACGTTCCTGTTTGCCTCGATCAAAAAGAAGCTTGCCGAAGATTCCACCTTTTACAGCCGCACGAAAGCAGCGATTCAAGGGGTGACGGAAGAGACCACCACAGGTGTGGCAAGGCTCTACAAGATGCAGAAAAGCGGTGAGCTGCCCTTCCCTGCGATCAACGTCAACGATTCAGTCACCAAGAGCAAGTTCGACAACTTGTATGGCTGCCGTGAGTCGTTGGTCGACAGCATCAAACGTGCCACGGACGTCATGGTGGCTGGCAAGCAGGCTCTGGTCATTGGCTACGGCGATGTCGGTAAGGGTTCCGCCCAGTCCCTGCGTGGTCTTGGTGCCACCGTCTGCATTGCAGAGGTGGATCCGATCTGTGCACTTCAAGCGGCCATGGAGGGCTATCGCGTCGTCCGTTTGGAAGATGTGGTGGATCAGATGGACATCTTCGTGACGGCCACTGGCAACTACCAGGTGATCCGTAATGAGCATCTGGTGAAGATGAAAGATGAGGCCATTGTCTGCAACATCGGCCACTTCGATAATGAAATCGATGTGGCGTCCCTCAAGGAATACAAGTGGGACAACATCAAACCCCAGGTGGATCACATCACCCTGCCCAGCGGCAACAAAATCATCCTGTTGGCCGAAGGCCGTCTGGTGAATCTTGGCTGTGCCACCGGTCACCCCAGTTTTGTGATGAGTAACTCCTTCACGAACCAGGTGTTGGCTCAAATTGAGCTGTTCACCAAGGGCAATGAGTATGGCAAAGAGGTGTATGTGCTGCCCAAGCACCTCGATGAAATGGTGGCTCGTCTCCACCTCGAGAAGATCGGTGTCAACCTCACTGAACTCAGCAAAGATCAGGCTGATTACATCAACGTGCCGGTAGAAGGTCCTTACAAACCCGACCACTACCGTTATTGATTTTGGTTAGTCCCATGGAAGACTTGCGCGGTCATGCGCAAGCTTCATGGGGCTTTCTGATCTCGTCACCCAGTTGCCGGAACTCATCGGTCAAGCCGTAGAGGCCAATCAGTGGCTGGGATACACCGCAATTTTTGCGGCGATGTTTTTGGAAAATTTGTTTCCACCCATCCCCTCAGAGCTGATCATGCCTCTGGGGGGTTTTTATGTGCAGCAGGGCCAGCTGCAATTGGTGCCGGTGGTGCTGGCTGGCCTGCTTGGCACGGTGCTGGGAGCCTTGCCTTGGTATGGCATTGGCCGATTGATCAACGAAGAACGCATCGAGCTGTGGCTGAGTCGCTACGGCCGTTGGATCGGTATTCGTCCGGAAGAACTGGGCCGTAGCCGAAAGTGGTTCAGCCGTTACGGCACGGCATTGGTGTTTTGGGGACGGCTTGTCCCTGGTATTCGCACCTTGATTTCTGTGCCTGCGGGCATCGAAATGATGCCCATCACGCCTTTCTTGCTTTGGACAACAGCAGGGAGCTTGATCTGGACAGCCCTACTCACCGTGGCCGGCATGGTGATGGGAGAGGGGTACAGCAACGTTGAGCTCTGGATCGACCCTGTATCAAAGGCCGTCAAGGTGATCCTCGTCATCGCAGTGCTGGGTGGCGCCATTTGGCTTGGTTTGCGTATTTGGCGCCGCCGTAACTCAACCGATTGAGCCGATGAGGCCTCAGAAGGGGATGTCCTCATCTGAGGCCTGTCCGCCGAAGTTGCCACTCGATTCTTGGTTGTCGCGTTTTGAGCCCAGCAGCTCGAGTCGGTCGACACGAATCACCGGTTTGCTGCGCTCTTCGCCGCTACTGCGGTCGGTCCAGCGATCAAGTTTGAAGCTGCCGATGATCCCCAGCAACGCCCCTTTCTTGACGTAATCGGCGGCCACCTGGGCTTGCTTGCCCCAGATTTCAAGGTTGAACCAATCGGGTTCGTCGTCGCGGCTGCGACGGTTCACGGCCATGGTGAGATTGGCCACCATGCTGCCGGATTCGAAGTACCGCACTTCGGGATCGCGGCCAGCACGGCCGACGAGGGTGACGGAATTTACGCCCATTGAAAAATCATCTCCTGATGATGGTTGTCATGATGCGCCACAGATGAAATGGCTGCATTTAAGGGGTTCCACCCGAGCCTCTTGTTGTAACAGGCAGACCCAGAATTCGCTCCTATGATCCGCCTGACTTGGCCCCAGGGTTCGTGCTGTTTCGTCGTTTTCAGCTGTCACGTGATATCGGCATCGACCTCGGCACGGCCAACACTCTCATTTATGTGTCTGGTCGGGGCATCGTGTTGCAAGAGCCCTCGGTGGTTGCCCTTGATTTAGAGCGTGGCACCACCCTGGCTGTCGGGGATGAGGCCAAATTAATGTTGGGCCGGACCCCCGGCAACATTCGTGCTGTTCGTCCATTGCGCGACGGCGTCATTGCTGATTTCGATGCAGCGGAACAAATGCTCAAGACCTTTATTGCCAAGGGCAACGAAGGTCGCGGAATCTTGGCGCCTCGCCTAGTGGTGGGCATCCCCAGTGGCGTCACCGGCGTGGAACGCCGTGCCGTGCGCGAAGCAGGCATGGCTGGTGCACGGGAGGTGCACTTGATTGATGAACCCGTGGCGGCTGCGATTGGGGCGGGGCTCCCCGTCACCGAACCCGTGGGCACGATGATCGTCGATATCGGAGGGGGCACCACAGAAGTGGCCGTGCTCAGTCTTGGTGGAACGGTGCTGAGTGAATCAGTCCGGGTGGCAGGCGACGAAATCAGTGATGCGATCGGCGTTTATTTGAAAAAAGTCCACAACATGGTGGTGGGCGAACGCACGGCAGAAGACATCAAAATCCGCATTGGCTCTGCCTTCCCCGACGATGGGTTCGATCAACAATCCATGGATGTGCGTGGCTTGCATTTGCTGTCTGGTCTGCCTCGAACCATCAATTTGAAGGCCGGAGATTTGCGGGAAGCCATCGCCGAACCCCTCAACGTGATTGTTGAAGCGGTGAAACGCACCTTGGAACGCACGCCTCCTGAATTGGCTGCCGACATCGTCGATCGCGGCATCATGCTGGCTGGTGGAGGTGCACTTGTGCGCGGCATCAGTGATTTGATCAGCCACGAGACCGGCATTTTTGTCCATATCGCTGAAGACCCGCTTCTTTGCGTCGTGAACGGCTGCGGGCAGGTTCTGGAAGATTGGAAGCGCTTCCAAAGGGTTGTAGATACTCCAGAATTTGTCCGGTCAATGGCCAGCATCTGAAGCCATGGCCCCTTCGCTTCGGCCTGGCAAGAGCCGTTGGCGTGGGTTGGGTCAACTCAGCCCCTGGTTGTTGTTGGTTGCAGGCTTGTTGCTTGTGCGCTTCAGCAAAGGGGCTGGATTTGCGGATGCGTACGCGCTGATCACACGTCCGTTTTGGCCTGGTCCTGCCCAGCGTGAATGGATCCTTTCCGCACGGACTGTCGAGGATCAGTCCCGTTTGCAATTGCTCGAACAAGACAATCTCCGCCTTCGCGATTTGTTGGAGCTTCAGCGCAATGGATCGCGCCAAGACGATGTGGGTGCCCCTGTGATTTCTCGGTCCCCTCGGGGCTGGTGGCAACAGCTTGAGCTCGGTAAGGGTGCACTTCAGGGATTTCAAGCAGGTGATGCAGTGCTCGGTCCTGGAGGCTTGGTGGGACGGATCGCCAGCGTGACGCCGGCAACGGCTCGGGTGCGTTTGCTTACGGCCCCGGGGCATGAGATTGGGGTGTGGCTTCCGCGTTCCCGCAGCCATGGGTTGTTGGTGGGCCGCGGCAGCAGTCGCCTCACCTTGCAGTTCATTGATAAGGATCCCAATGTCAGCCCTGGAGATCTGGTCACCACATCTCCGGCCAGCACCTTGCTCCCACCCAATGTGTCGGTGGGTGTGATTCAGTCGCTGAACGAGCGGGCTGTGCCGTCACCGACAGCGATCGTTCAGCTCATCGCGTCGCCGGAGGCGATCGATTGGGTTCAAGTGCGCACCCGTTGAGCATGGCCCGATTGCATCGACAACCGATTTGTGTGGCCTCGGCATTGCTCGTGCCTCTATTGGTGCTGGGTTCGCCGCAGTGGATCAGCATCGATGGAGTGGGACCCGCCTGGGCATTGCTTTGGTTGTTGCCCTGGGCGCTCACCGACGGCCCGATCTCGGGGGCATTCGCAGGGCTGGCGTTGGGGTTGATCTTGGACGGACTCAGCCTTGGAGGCGTCACGCAGGTGCCAGCACTGTTGGCCCTGGGTTGGTGGTGGGGGCGGCTGGGGCGTCGGGGGAGCCAGATCCACCGCAGTCTCAATTTGGGTTTATTGGCTTGGCTTGGATCGGTGGGACTGGGGCTGAGTGTTTTGTTGCAAGTGCTGATCCGTGAAGGGGGCAGCTTGGATGCATTCACCCAGAGTTGGGGCTGGCAGACCCTTTGGTGCCAGGCTCTGATGACGGGCCTATTGGCGCCAATGTTGGTGTCTCTGCAGTTGTTGTTTTGGCGTCGGAGAGTGCCGTCATGACGTTGCAGCTGACGCGTCGACGCTTGTTGTTGTCTGCGGCGGCGGCTGGCTTGGCGGCTTGTGGGCGGCGGGGCCGTGGTCCCGAACTGAATTTGTGGACGTTGCAGTTGGCGCCCAAGTTCAACCGCTATTTCACCGATTTAATGGCCGATTGGGCAACGCTGCATCCCGGGGATCCGGTGCGCTGGACGGATCTGCCTTGGGGATCGGTGGAACGCAAATTGTTGGCTGCTGTCTATGCACGCACAGCTCCCGACGTGGTGAATTTGAATCCCCCTTTCGCGGCCAATCTGGCCAGCAAAGGGGGGCTGACGGATCTGACGCCCCTGCTGCCATCGGATGCGGCTGAGCGCTACCTGCCATCGGTGTGGCAAGCCTGTCGCGACCCAGATGCCGGACAGATCGCCGTGCCTTGGTATCTCACCGTTCGGCTCAGTTTGGTGAACCGACAGCTGTTGGATCAGGCCGACATCGCGGCTCCGCCGACGCGCTGGGATGAGATTCCTGCCTTTGCCCGGAAGATTCGGGAGCGGACTGGTCGGTATGGCCTGTTCATGACAACGGTGCCAGACGATTCCGCCGAGATGCTGGAAACCCTTGTGCAGATGGGGGTTTCACTGTTGGATTCGCAGCGTCGGGCGGCGTTCCATAGCCCGGCCGGCCGTCGGGCGTTCCAGTTTTGGACCGAGCTTTATCAAGAGGGATTGTTGCCTCGGGAAGTGGTCAGTCAGGGCCAGCGACGGGCGATTGAACTGTTCCAAAGCGGGGATGTGGCGATGGCAGCCACAGGGGCGGAGTTCTTGCGCAGCATCCAAACAAACGCACCAGGGGTGGCTGCGGTGACGGAGTCTCACCCTCCGGTGACCGGCGCTGATGGCACTGCCAATGTGGCCTTGATGACGTTGGCAGTACCCCGGCAAAGCACGAAGCAGGCCCTTGCCCTGCAGTTAGCTCTGCTCCTCACCGATGCCACGAACCAGGCGCGTTTCGCCACCGAAGCAAGGGTTCTTCCCTCGTCGGTGGAGGCTTTGGCAATGGTGAGATCGCAACTGCAGAACGAGCAAACCGGCACGCCACAGCAAGATCAGATTCGTGATGCGCGCTTGCTGTCGGCCACCACCTTGGAGCGTGCTCGTGTGTTGGTGCCGGCTTTGCCCGGGATCAAACGGTTGCAAAAAATTCTCTACACCCAGTTGCAACGAGCCATGCTGGGCCAGGTGGACAGCGCCAAAGCATTAGGGACTGCGGCCTTGGAATGGGATCGCTATGCAGCGTCGCGCTGGCCCCTCAATGGGCTCAATTCTTAAGACAATCGGCAAACCGCCTGCGCTACAGGCCCTTCTCTCGTGTTCCCATCCCCTGACCGGTAAAGTTTCAACTCGTTAAGCAAGGTGCTGATGACGGGCGAGTTGCTGTCACCACAAAAAGCAACCGTCCTAGTTGTGGATGACGAAGCTGCAGTACGTCGAGTACTGGTCATGCGGCTACAGCTGTCTGGTTATCGCGTCATCTGTGCCGAAGACGGCGAGCAGGCGTTGGAGTTGTTCCACAGCGAAACCCCAGACCTAGTCGTCCTCGACGTCATGTTGCCGAAGCTCGATGGCTTTGCTGTTTGCCGTCGTCTTCGGGCCGAATCATGCGTCCCGATCATCTTTTTATCAGCCGTTGAGGCCATATCTGAGCGAGTCGCTGGCCTTGATTTAGGGGCAGACGATTATCTGCCAAAACCCTTCAGCCCCAAAGAACTCGAAGCTCGCATCGCAACAATCCTGCGTCGTGTCGGACGCGGCAACGCCGTTGTGGAAAGCCGTGAACTTCCCACTGGTCAGGGTGTGCTCCGCCTCGGAGAGCTCATCGTCGATACCAACCGACGTCAGGTCACCCGTGGCAATGAGCGCATCAACCTCACGTACACCGAGTTCAGTCTCTTGGAATTGCTGTTTCGCGATCCAGGTCATGTGGTTCCTCGGGCCGAGATCTTGGAGCAGTTGTGGGGGTACCCGCCTCGCCGAGCCGCTGATCTTCGCGTTGTCGATGTTTACGTCGCGCGTTTACGCGGCAAGCTCGAACCCGATCCACGCAACCCTGAGCTCATTTTGACAGTGCGTGGCATCGGTTATTCGTCTCAGCGCGTGGGCGAAGTGTCTGCTACTGCCTGATTCCCACAGCCTGCAAGCCTCCGGCCCGGCAAGATAAGCCCGACTGCCCTTGCTGCTTTGTCTGAGCTGCGCGATACCCGCCTCGAGAAGGCGAACACTTTGGAGGAGCTGGGGCAGGGTCCCTATGCGCTGACCTTTCAGCCAAGCCATCGAATGGCTGAACTGCAAGCAAGCCATGCTGATCTCCCCAACGGTGAGGAGCGTGACATCAGCGTGGCCGTTGCCGGTCGCGTCATGACCCGCCGTGTGATGGGCAAATTGGCCTTTTTTACCCTTGCAGATGAAACGGGAACCATCCAGCTCTTTTTAGAGAAAGCAGGTCTTGAGGCCGAGCAGGAAGGGTGGTTCAAACAGATCACATCCCTCGTGGACGCTGGGGATTGGTTGGGTGTTAGCGGCAGCTTGCGTCGCACCGACCGCGGTGAACTGTCCGTGAAAGTGCGGGATTGGCGGATGCTGAGTAAGTCGCTTCAGCCGTTGCCGGACAAATGGCATGGGCTGGCGGATGTGGAGAAGCGCTACCGCCAGCGTTATCTCGACTTGATTGTCTCGCCGCAGTCGCGCGAGACCTTCCGGCGTCGGGCTTTGTTGGTGAGTGGCATTCGTCGTTGGCTGGACGAGCGTCAGTTCCTCGAGATTGAAACGCCGGTCTTGCAGTCGGAGGCGGGCGGTGCCGATGCTCGGCCGTTCATCACGCACCACAACACCCTCGATCTCCCTTTGTACCTCCGCATTGCGACGGAGTTACATCTCAAGCGCCTCGTCGTGGGGGGCTTTGAGCGGGTCTATGAGCTCGGTCGGATCTTCCGCAATGAGGGAATGAGCACCCGCCATAACCCGGAGTTCACGTCGGTCGAGGTGTATCAGGCCTACACCGACTACATCGGAATGATGGAGCTCACCGAGGCGATGATTGCTGAAGTGTGCCAGCAGGTCTGTGGCGGCACACGGATTCATTACCAGGGCACAGATATTGACCTCACGCCGCCTTGGCGTCGGGCCACCATGCACGAGTTGGTGGAGGAAGCCACTGGGTTGAACTTCGAAGCGTTCACAAGCCGTGAGCAGGCTGTTGAGGCGATGGAGGCTGCCGGACTGGATGTTCCAGCCACTGCCGACAGTGTGGGGCGCTTGCTGAATGAAGCCTTTGAGCAACGGGTGGAGGCCAACTTGATCCAACCCACCTTTGTGACCGATTACCCGATTGAAATTTCCCCCCTGGCCCGCAAACACCGCAGCAAGCCTGGGCTTGTGGAGCGCTTTGAGTTGTTCATCGTGGGTCGGGAGACGGCGAATGCTTTCAGCGAGTTGATCGACCCGGTGGATCAGCGGGAGCGGCTTGAGGCCCAACAAGCGCGAAAAGCTGCAGGAGACTTGGAAGCCCAAGGTTTGGATGAAGATTTCGTCCATGCGCTGGAAGTGGGGATGCCTCCCACCGGCGGCCTCGGGATTGGTATCGATCGCTTGGTGATGTTGCTCACCGACAGCCCTTCAATTCGTGATGTGATTGCATTCCCGCTGATGCGCCCAGAGTCGCGCCCTGAAGAGGCCCCTTCAGTGGGATAATGAACGCACAGGCATTGTCCAATCCTCATGAGTGGTGAGCGCGTAGGGTTCCGCTTCAAGCACGCTGACGCGGTGGTCAAGCGCAATCCACAGGGCCGTTCCCGCCGGGGATGGGTCATGGAACCAGTGGAACAGACCACCAGTCGCGGCACCAAAATGCCGGCATACCGCATTCGTTGGCGCGACAGTGAACGTCCAGAAATTGTTCTTCAGCACATGCTGATTGCTGATCCGGATCCAACTCCACCGCCCGAAGGTGTCAGCCTCGAGCCACCGGCGCCGAAAGCCTGAATCAGGTCATAGTCCAGCGTTTTTGCGGAGCTCTCGTAGTTCCTGTTCGGCTTCAAAGAGCGCCCAGTCTTTCTCCAGATCGGAGCCGCTGGGCGTTTTTTGTTGAGTTTTTAATTCCAACAATTGTTGCTCCACTTCGTTGAAGCGGCGCCCGAGGTCATCGAGGTCGTTCCAGAGCTGACGGCCCTGCTCCATCAGCCCATTGAGATGTTGATCAGCGCGATTGGCTAGATCGCTGGCGTTGGCCTCTCGGGCTTTCTGTGAGCGTTGTCGCCAGGCCCGCACGTCTTCGGCGAGCTTCAGGAGTTGTTGACGTTGCAGTTCGGCTTCCTCTTGCAGCTGCTGCCGTTGCCGTTGCAGAGATTGAGCGCGGTCGCGGCTGTGCTGTTCTTGAAACAGCTGGTCTTGTAGCGGGTTGTTGCGCAGGAAGCCAGAGAGGCGTTGATCCAGCTCCCGCTCCAGCTGCTCCAGCCAACTCATGCCTGATCGCCCGCAGCTGGGGTGGTGATTAAGGGCTTTTCGATTTCTTTGAGCAGCGGCTCGAGGGCGGCCAATTTTGAGTTGAGGATCATTTGAGTGAGTTGAGCCGCCTTCACTTCGCCCACCTCTCCCTCGAGGGTTCCGAGCCGATCAAAAGCAGCTAAGTAGAGGGCCTCGAGATCTTGGATGAGCCGTTCGCGTTCCTGTTTGATCGCTTGGCGCCGTTCGTCCTGTTTCATGACGATGGAGGGTCTTTGTCGATCTCAGTTTGACGGCACCAAGAGGTGAAGGGAGATCTGATCGTGATCGTCATGCCAGCGTTGTTGGATTTGCCACCCGGCTTGTGCCGCCAAGTCCGCAGCGGCGTCTGGGTTGTATTTCACGCTGTGTTCGGTCACCCAGCGTTCATTGGGCTGGAACGACCAGGCCGACTCGGCCAGCTGGATGGTCTGGGCGCAGCGACTCACAAGCGCCATTTCGATGCGCTGTTGATCGGCCTGCCAACGGGCCTGATAACGAAAGTTTTTAGGCAGAGCATTGCCCTGTAAATCGCGATTGAGGCGTTTCAGCAGGTTGAACGCGAAGGCCTTCGAAACTCCAGCGGCATCGTCGTAGGCGGCTTCGAGCAGCGCCGGATCGCGGGGTTGGTCCAACCCCAGTAGCAACGGGCCGCCCGCTAACAGATGCCGAAATCGTTGGAGTAGCAGTACGGCGTCTTTTGGTGTGAAGTTTCCGAGTGAGCTGCCGGGGAAGAAACCGATACGGCGTTCCCCGATGAGCCAGGGATGTGTTGGTAATCCCTCGAGCTGGCTGTGATCGCAGCAGATGCCCAACATCTGGGTGGCGGGATGCTGGGATGCCAGACCCGTGAGGGAGTCTTCCAGTGCGGATCGGCTGATGTCCAAAGCCACGAAGGTTTTGGGCCGTAGGGCTCTCAGTAGTGGGTCGACTTTCTTGGCATTGCCGATCCCGAATTCCACCACCACCCCAGATCCAACAGCGTTCGCGATGTCGGCCGCATGGGATTCGAGCAGGGCGATTTCGGTGCGGGTGAGGCTGTATTCAGGCTGATCACAGATCGCTGCGAACAGCTGCGATCCCGCGGCGTCGTACAGCAGCCATGCCGGTAATTGGCGCGGTTCCCGCTGGAGTCCCTCCTGCACAACACGTTTGAGATCCGTCGGGGCAGGGTGGAGGTCGATGAACGCGATGCTCATCGGGCGAGGCGCACCCCAGCCGCCATCCAACGGCTGGAGGGGGGGAAGAAATTTCGATAGGTGTCTCGGCCGTGGCCGGGGGGGGTGAGCCAGGAGCTCCCCCGCAACACCATTTGTGAGCTCATGAATTTGCCGTTGTATTCACCGATGGCCCCCGGTGGTGGGCAGAAACCGGGGTAAGGACGGTAGGGGCTCGCGGTCCACTGCCACAGCACCCCATGGGCATGGTGCATCGCGATTCCATGGAGGGCGCAGGCATGTTCCCATTCCGCTTCTGTTGGCAGGCGACACGCACTCCAGCGGGCAAAGGCGTCGGCTTCGAACCAACTGAGATGTCGTACGGGTGCGGCTGGATCGCGCCGCTGACGTCCGGCCAGACCAAATTCGTCGTGGGTGTCGCGCCAATAGCGCGGTTGGTTCCAGCCGCGTTGCTGCACCAACCCCCATCCATCACTCATCCAGAGTTCTGGACGTCGGTAGCCACCGTCGTCGATGAATGCTTGGTACTCGGCATTGCTGACGAGTTCATCGCTGATCTGAAATGGATCGAGCCAAACCCTGTGCCGTGGGGTTTCGTTGTCGAAATGAAAGCCGTTCTTGTGGGCACCGATCTCCTCGACGCCTCCATCACAAGCCAGCCACTGGGGTCTGACGGTGCTGGTTTGTAGGTCTGCATCGATGCCGTAGCTGGGCTCGAGCGGTTGCCGACTGAAGCCATCCAGTAGATCCATCAGCAACAACTCTTGGTGCTGTTGCTCGTGTTGCAGTCCCAATTCCACCAGGGTTTGCAGTTCTGGCGTTGGTTCATTGCTGAGCAATTGCTTCAATCCAGCGTCGACCTCGGCCCGCCACGCAAGAATCTCGCGAACGGGTGGCCGGCTGAGGACACCCCGCTCCGAACGGGGGTGTCGTTCCCCCACCGTCTCGTAATAGGAATTGAACTGGTAGCTCCAGCGGGGGTCGCAGGGGGTATGGCTGGCGAGATGCGGCTGAAGAACGAAGGTGTCGAAGAACCAAGTGGTGTGAGCTAGGTGCCATTTCGGTGGGCTGGCATCCGCCATTCCCTGCAGTCCCAGATCTTCAGGCTCCAGCCTTGCAATCAGGGCTTCACTGCGATCCCGTACGTCCAGCAGGGTGTCGAGCAGCAAGGCGTGAAAAAGAACTTGCGAGACCCTAAGAGTTGAAGGTATTCAGTTCAGGCTCGGTAGCATCATTCCAATGATGCAGCAGGGATTTTGAGCGTTTCCGGCACAGTGCTGGTGGAGCGCTACCGATTGGTGGAGCGCCTGTCCGGGCCTGATCCGGTTCAAGGGTCCCTGTGGCGCGGTGTGGATCTTTTGGCAGGCGAAATTCCTGTGGTGATTCGTCAGCTGGAGAGCCAGGTGTCCAAACAGCGCCTGCAGAGGCACTGGCCTGTGTTGCAGGCGATTTTGCATCCCCAAATTCCGCGATGCGGGGAGCAATTGGAGCTGGATGGGTCCCTATGGACCGTTCGTGATTGGCAGGAGGGTGTGAGCTACGCGCAGTTGTTCCAACAGCGCGAGCAGCGCCAAATGCTGTTTGGACCTGGGGAGGTGTTGCTGTTGTTGCGTCAGCTGTTGCCTGTGCTGGCTGTGGTGCATGGGCGGGGCTTGGTTCACGGTGATGTGAACCCTCGCAACCTGTTGCGCCGCAGTGCTGATGGATTGCCCGTACTGCTCGATTTCGGTTTGGTGCAAGCGGAGGGCGACGCCCCCCTGGCGGGGGCCACGCCTGGGTATGCCCCCCGGGCCCAAGGCCGCGGCGAAGCCTGTGCGGCTTGGATGGATTTGCATGGCCTCGGGGTTTCCTCGCTTGTGCTGCTCACAGGACAACCGCCGCAACAGTTGATGTCTCCTGCCGGGGACAGTTGGTGCTGGCCTGAACAGCTCGTGCTGACGGCTGACTTCAAAGAGGTGCTGCAACGGTTGCTGAGCGAGGATCCGCAGCGGCGTTTTTCTGATGCGGCATCAGCGCTGGCAGCCCTGAAGTCGGTGCCGATGCCTGAACAGTCGGGTCCGATGGCCCGGGTGGATCGGACTGTGCAGCTGGCCCCGCAGGCGATGGCCGTGGCTGAGCCCGCACTCCCAGCCTCTGCTCCTGCGGCCACACCATCGCGGCGGCTGACCCGGATGGAAGAACGGGAATTGGGAGCCGAGGGCCGTCTGTGGCCCGTGGTGGCCGCTTTGGCACTGTCTGCCCTGGTGGGCTCGGCGATCGGCTGGTTCCTGCTGTCGCGCAATGCCTCCCTTGGTGAGGCGCCGTCGACGGCAACCGATGTGGTGGGACAGCCCCAGAGCACCAGCCTTCCTCCGGCGGAAGTGGATGAACGGCAGCAGTTGTTCAGTCGTCTGCGGGCCCTGCAGGTGGATCGCACCTGGTTCTTGAATGTGGTGAACACCGCCGTATTGAATCGTTTTCCCGAGCGGGGGGGACGTTTGCCATCCGATCTTTTGGAGGATGCTCCGCTGCGTCGGGTTTGGAACGAGCTGGCGGAAGATTGGTTGGCGCGGATTGAACAGCTGCCTCCTGCGTTGCGCTCACGGCTGGGGAGCCTTAAGCAAGCCGATTGGAGTGAGCAGCGCGCGGGGTTGGTGAAGCAAGGCGTCACCCCTCGGGCCGTGGAGCAGTTGGTGAGTGCTGGTGCCCGAGACCTCTTGCCCGGCGATGCCCGTGGGCGGCAGCCGCAGGAGCCTTACCGGCAGCTTTGGTACGCGGCAGCGATTGAAAGTCTGCGCGATGTTCAGATTGAGCAAGTCACGGCTCGGCCGCGCATTGCAACGAATCTGTCGTTGCGGATCCCTGCAGGAGGTGCGCGTTTGATCTCTGTGGAGGTTCCCGCTGGTGCTGGTCTCGTCCTCGGCATTAATGGAACTCCCCTGATGGAGATGACCGTGTTTGGTGCTGATGGAGACGTCAGAGCAGAGCGTGGACCCTTGCGGGTTTCAACGCTTCCACCGGACCTTGGTTCTCCCGTTCAGGTGTTGATCACCAACGACGGAGTCTCCTCAGGATCGCTCACCTTGTCGTGCAGGGCTGATCGACCGCGTTCACGCCCACAAAAACCTGTTTTGGAACGGCGCCGCCGGGTCCCGTTACCAGATGTCGATACCGATCCGATCCTCGATTCAGCATCGGGTGAATGAATCCAACCGTCTCGATCTGAATGCTGGATTTGGTGATGACTAATTTCTAACGGTTAAGGCGGATCTGATTGTTATTGATACTTCGCCATGGCGGCACGAACATCCTTTTTCGACTGCTTCTCCTTGTCGGCAGCTCGTTTGTCGTGCAATTTGCGGCCTTTGCCAACCCCAATCGTGAGTT
>ERZ891134.1545-NODE-1545-length-15461-cov-7.189731_pt1 | contig 15461 bp, 9 predicted proteins | sample MGYA00520888_ERZ891134 | MGnify/ENA primary metagenome ERZ891134 (study PRJEB32303, sample SAMEA104408692) | aquatic metagenome | biome: Brackish water; feature: Coastal; material: water | place: Baltic Sea | collected 2014-10-23 | depth 10 m ... | reverse complement strand
CGCCCAGGCCTCATGCCCATCGCGGTAGTGGGGCGAGAGCGGATGCCCGCTCTGGCCGCCCGGCATGTGGAAGAAGCCTTCATCTTCGCGGCCCGGTGAGACCACCATCCGCTGCGAGGCTCCCGCCCATGGCAGCTGCACCCGCGGCATGTTGGCGTCTCCGGGCAGCGACCGAGGCGGCGCGTCGAGCCAAGCAGAGAGGAAGGGGAGTGCGGCCCCAAGCGGGTGCTGCACGCGGCTGACGTTCCATTCGCCCCAGGTGCGATCCTCGAGCGGGCCTTGGGAGGCCAGGCGGACCAGCGTGAGGTTGAACGCCTTGAGCATGAGCCGCTCCCAGCTTTCATGGCCAGGGTCGAGCAGATGCCGCGGCCGTTGCGTCACCAGCGTCCACAACGGCGTCTCGAAACGGCGAAAGTCTCGCAGGTAGTCAAACCGCGGATCGGCATCCTCAAGCTCAGCCACCAGGGGCCGCAGCGATGCCGAGGCCACCGACTGCCGCCATTCCCGCACGATCCGGTAGCCCGCCGAATCGACTGCTGCCTTGCCACCCCAGTCGTTCACCAGCCGGCGAGCCTCACCCAACCGCGGATCAGCGGCCACCGCCTCCGGTGTGAGCAGCTCAAGCAGCAGGTTCCGCCATCGCGAGAGAAACACCGCCCGGTCGTCGAGCTGCACCGCCAGCATGTCGTCGGCGGTGGCCTTCTCGATCTGGAGCAGGGCATTGCGAATCTGCCCCTGACGCCCGCCGACGTCCTGGCCTTCATCGCCAATCAGGCCATGGCCCGAAGCGGGCACCACCCGCGCATTGGCCGACCAGAGCCGACCAGCAGCGGGATCGACAACCTTCGGCCGCTCATCCCCCGAGATCCAGCCATCCCAGCGGGCTGTTCCATCCGCCCACGACACTGGCACCCGCCCGTCGAAGCCAACCCGCCGTGGAATCCGACCGATGATCGTCCAGCCAACGCGGCCCGCTGCATCGACGCAGACAAAGTTCTGTGCCGGCACGCCCATCTCGCCAGCAACCGCAATCGCCTCATCGACGCCCGCCACCTCTTCCAGCTGCAGGAGGCCAAGGTTGACAGCGGCCGGATCATGGGCGGCCCAGCGAATCGCCCGCGGCCTGCCCGCATGGTCCGCATCGATCACCGGGCCCCAGATCGTCTCCAGCACGTCGAGTTTCTCCGACTCGCCGCCCGCGATCTCGATCGTTTCGCTGTGGCGGGTGAAGGTCGCCCAGCCATCCGGCGTGCGATACCGCTGGGGATCGGCAGGGTCGGTTTCAAGCAGCACGAGATCCGCCCAGTCGCCCTCGCTGTTGGTGAAGGTCCAGGCGATCTGTCCGGTGCTCCCAGCCAACACGCACGGTGCCCCGGGAAGCGTGACCCCCACGATTCGCCGCGGCCCATCGGTGCCAGGCCAGACCAGCGCCGCCCGATACCAGATGCTCGGCAGCCCCAGGCGGAGGTGCATATCGCCGGCAAGCAGCGCTCCGCCGTCGGCGGTGTGTGAGCCGGCGACGGCCCAGTTGTTGCTCCCGTAGACGACTTCCCGCTGGGCCTCCGCGTCTCGCAGGCTGTCCCACACCGTCGCCGGCGGCGGACTCCGCTGTGCAAACAGACGCGCCATCGGCGGCTTCGCCCGCAGGTCGACCACCTGCGGAGTCGGCGGGGGCGGCGTCTCCAAGGCCGGCCCCTCAAGCGGAGCGTCGAGCGGCGACCCAGCAGGCACCAGAAACGCCACGAGGTCCGCCGGCAGCAGCTCGTGCATCAGGCCTCGGGCCGACTCGTGGCCACCAGACTCGTTTTGCAGGTCGAGAAACATTGCGTAGCCGGCGAGCAGGCTATCGGCCTCCCGCCACGGCTGAGGCTGCACCTGGAGCGCGAGATACTCCGGCGGCACGGCCCCGAGGGCCTTCAGCCCAGCATTCACGCCTTCGGTGTAGGCCGTGAGCAGCTGCCGGTGTGGCTGGCTCAGCTGCTCGACGCCCAGCTCCGCCCGGTGCCGAAAACGATGCACGCGGGTTTCGCGATCCACCTGAGCGGCCGCCCCGCCCACCAAGGCCGCAAGCTCCCCGGCGCTTCGCCGCCGCAGCAGGTCCATCTGAAAAAAGCGGTCTTGCGCGTGGAGAAAGCCGAGCGCCCGAGACACGTCGAGCCGGCTCTCGCCCCGCACCGTCGGCACGCCGAGGCGATCCCGCTCAACAACGACCTCCGCCACAAGCCCAGCCAGCGGTCGGCTGCCCTCAAGCTGCGGCAGGCTCGCCCGCACCCGCCAGAAGGCGAGCAGTGCCAGCACCACGCCGCCGCCAAGCACAACGCCGGCCGCAACGCTCAGGCGGCGAAGCCAGCGGCGGCGACGCGAGAGACGCCCCGCATCGCCCGCGGCAGGATGGCCTGAAACAGATGGTGGTGGCGTGCGGACTGGCATTGATTCGGGCATGGCCGAGTCTCCGGGAATGGCAGAGTCTACCGAACAACCCCGCGCTGCCATCCCGGACCGGCTCACCAGCGAACCGCCCGCAGCCGATCAGAACCGCGCGAAGAACAGGTCGCGGGCTTCCACGGTCGTCGCAACCCCCTGGAACCCCCAGCGGGTCGCCCGCATCAGCCCTTCGGTCACGTTCGCGACCCAGAGGGCCCCACGGGCCAGCTCCTCAGATGTCGAACGCCGGCCAAGCAGTTCGTCTCGGCCATCGCCATCCGCATCGCCAGCGATGATTCCGGTCCAGACGACTTTCGGACTCCAATACCCGACCAGCGTGTTGGAACGGAGATTCGCGGTGCCATCCGACACCAATCCCCACCACTGCCCATTGGCCGCCCGGGCGAGAATGTCAGCCTGTCCATCGCCGTTGAAGTCGCCAATCGTGGTGCTCGACCAGGTCGTCGCTCCCCACACACCCAGCACGCTGGTCGTGAAGCCGATGGTGTCGGTGTTGGCCGTGGCCACATACCAGACGTTCGCCTCGGAGCGTCCGGCGATGTCGGTCCTGCCATCGCCGTTGAAGTCGTCTGCCACGATGTCGTCAGAGAAGTTGAGCGACGGGTTCCAGAAGCCGAGCACCTGCGACGTCCAGCCGCGGCCGACCTGGCCCAGCAGGCCGAACCACTGTCCGGTCGTGGCAAGCCCAGCGATGTCGGTGTTGCCGTCGCCATTGAAGTCGCCCGTCTGGATCGAGGTAAACGTGAAGCTCGCGAGCCAGCCCCCAACACGCATGTTCGTGAAGCCGACTTCGCCGCCCGTCTTGGCAAAGCCAACCCACCAGGCCCCGTTGCTGGCAAAACCAGCCACATCGGTGGCTCCATCGCCATTGAAGTCGCCGGCCACGATGTTCTCGATCCCGAGCGACGGCCGCCAGTAGGTCATCAACACCGGCGCGGTGCCGCCTTGGCCATCGCCGCCCGTGCCGTTGCCGTTGTTGAGCGATGCCCACCACTGGCCGATCGCACTGCGGCCAGCCACATCCATCAGGCCATCGCCGTTGAAGTCGCCCTCGACTATGGATGTCCAGCCTGCGTTGGGATTCCACACCGCGTAGGTGGACTGCGTGAAGCGTGTTCCGTCGCTCGTGTTGAGCAGCCACAGGCCGGTGGAGGTGAGGTTGAGCACCGACTCATACGCCGGCGGGTCTCCAGCAACCGTCACGGTCACGTCGAACGTCTCGGTCACCGAGCCGTTGTCGGCCGTGGTCGCCAGATCGTTGTCGAGGCCGCCGTCTTCTACCGTCACGGTGACCGTGACCGTGCCCGCCACGCCAGCCAGCGGCGTGAAAGCCAGGCTGCCGGTCGCATCGGGCGAGGTGTAGGTCACCACAGGATCGGCAACAATCGAGCCATCGCTGCTCGTCGCCGTCACCCGCAGCGGCTGCGAATCCCCCTCGCCGGCCGAGATGCCCGTGAGGCTGACGGTCTGCTCGCCATCGGTGTCGACGACAGACACGTCGGCGAGCGCATCAATCGTCGGCTGCCTGTTGCTCCTCAGCACCTCCACACTGACGGTGTCGCTCGCCGACGAAAGGGCCGCAACCGCGACAAACACGCGAACATGCCCGGCCTGCAGCCCACCATCGCTGTTGCCCAGGGCCCCCACAGCCACGACGTGGCCATCAGCTGAAACCGTGACCGCAGATCCCGCACTGTTGTTGGCCGCCTCGCCATCGATGTCGGCATTCACCCGCTGCCAGGCTGCCAGGCCCGCATCCCAGCGATACACCCGGGCATGGCCCGCGTTGTCTCCGCCGCCATCGTTGGCGGTCGCCCCAATCACCACGGTGCTGGCATCGGCCGAAAGGGCCAGCGACGCGGAGGAGTTGTCAAACATCGCTTCGCCATCGAGGTCGCCACCCTGCTGCACCCAGGCAGCCGTGCCGCTCTCCCAGGCAAACACGCGAACATGGCCCGCCCCGTAGCCGGTGTCAGCGTTGCCAAGCGCTCCGACGGCGAGCGTCGTGCCAGCCGCTGAGAGCGAGACGGAGCCGCCGAAGTTGTCGCTGCCACCTTCACCGAGCAGATCTGCTCCGAACTGATCCCACGACGTCGTGGTCGCGTTCCATTGGAAGGTCCGCACCTGCCCCCGACCCACCTGATGCCGAGGTGAACCCACCGCGACGATCCGCCCGTCGGCTGAGAGCGAGACCGCCGAGCCCGCGCCGTCGCCCAAGCCAATGCCATCGATGTCGCTTCCCTGCTGCACCCACGCCGACGCCCCTGCGTTCCAGCGATAGATGCGGGCGTGGCCGGCATCGACATCCACCTCATCACTTCCAAAGGCGCCGATCGCGAGCGTGGTGCCATCGCCCGAAAGTGAGATCGCCGAACCAGACCGGTCATTGGCCGCTTCGCCATCGATCGGGCTTCCGAGCTGCGTCCAGCCGAGCGTCTCGCTCCAGCCGAACACCCGCACCCGCCCGGCATCTCTGCCGGCGGCGTCGTTGAGCGGAGACCCAATGGCAAGCGTCAGGCCGTCACTTGAGAGCGACACGGTGGTGCCAGCAGCCTCGCCCGCCGCACTCCCGTCGATGGCAGAACCTTTCACCACCCACGGGCTGGTGGCCGAATCGCGGTGATAGACCGTCACACGCCCCGCGTTGTTGCCATTGCCGTCGTGGCCGGACGCCCCCACCGCGAGTGTCAGCCCGTCAGCAGAGAGGGCGACCGCTTTTCCGGCGTTGTCAAACGCGGCAGCTCCGTCGAGATCGCTGCCCACCTGCGTCCACTGAGTCTGCTGATCCCAGACCCGGAAGGTGATCACGTCGGTGAGCGTGCCCGTCCAGCCAGCCGCCGGCTGGAAGGCAAGGCGGGTCGCGGCATCGCCGGCGAGCAGGGCTGGCGCGTCCGCCGAGACGCTCCCCACCTGGCTCCAGGCTGCACCATCATCGGTGGAATACCAGAGCGTGCCGCCCGCGAGATTGGTCGCAGTCACCGCGATACCGGGGGTGTCGCCGTCGATGTCGGTGACGTTGCTCAGCGGGCCACCGATATCGACCAGTGACGAGACCAAAACGCCCACCGCCCCGGTCGGCTGCGGCGCATCTTCAACGACCGTCCCTAGGCTTGGCGACGCCGAACTGTCGAGCACCGGCAGGTCGTTGATCGCCAGCACGGTGACATCAAACGTCTGCTGAAATGTGGCGTTGTCGGCGGCGGTGGCGAGGTCGCTATCCGCACCGCCATCTTCCACGACAACCGTCACCGTGGCGGTGCCACTGGCTTCCGCAACCGGCGTAAATGTGAGCACGCCAAAGGTCTTCGGCGTGAGGTAGCTCACTGTTGGATCGGGCAGCAGGCTGGTGTCGCTGCTGGTGGCGGTCACTCGCAGGGGCTGCGTCTCACCACTGCCAGCGGTGATGCCCTGCAGGTAGACCGTCTGCTCCGAGGCATCTTCGTCGACCGTCACATCCGCGATCGCATCGAGCGTGGGCGGCAGATCGCCGGCAAGCATCGCCCGCGACTCCAGCTGCTCCAAAACCGCCCCCAGCGTGGCTCCCTGGTGCGGCTTTCGAGCCTGTTTCGCACTGATCGCCCCAGACACCTTGCCTCGCCTCGCCATGACTGCCTCGCTGCTGTCGCGTGTTGCGGGATCGCTGTGTGATTTCCGACAACCGTTTGGCGATCCGCATCGCAGTGCAGGCGCACCGAGAGCCTTTCCCCAAACGGGGGAGGAAGGATACGCCTCGCCTCAGGCGACGGTCAACGTCGGTTTTCCGGCGCGGCCGCATCCTCGACAGGAAGTACGGGAGAAAACTCAAACCGGTTCAGAGGCTCGCCGGTGACGGTGCGATGCCGGAGCGTGAGCATCGGCTTGCCCTGCTTGCCTGAAGGGCCAACTTCGCCAGAAAGAAAGCCACCGGCAACCCGCAGGAAGCGATGCTCGGGCCGCTCGTCCCCCTCTTTCCAGCCGAGCTCGTGGTCTTCGCTGCCAGGGCCGCAGCCAAACTCCCAGAGCCCCGTCTCCGCGTCGACCGATGCATACTGCCAGTGGCGATCGCCACAGCAGACGATCACGCCGGGAATGCGAGAGAGGGCATCCCGCAGCTCACGGCCCTCCCAGGCAAACAGCGTGTTGGCGTGGTTGTCTTTCTTGTTGTCACGGTCGGGCCCGACCACGGGCGTGGGGCTGAACACGAGCTTGAAGGGGGCATCCGACGCTGCCAGCGTCCGCAGCAGCCAGGCCTTCTGCTCAGCTCCCAGGATCGACTTCTCGGGGCCATCGGGCATCGTGTGGGGGCTGCGATAGTCGCGGCCCTCGAGCACCCAGATCTGCAGGTGGCGTCCCCACCGCACCGTCGCATACCGCGGCGACCGCGAGGGAAACTGCTCCTCGTTAAACAGCCGCACCCCTTCCTCAAACGTCACCGCCCCATACCGCTGCCCAGGCCAGCAGTCGTTGGCCAGCGTGTCGTGATCGTCTTTGATGAAGTAGCTCGTCGTCGTGCTGTAGAAGCTGCGGTTTGCTGGCAGGGCAAACAGCCGCCCCCACTTAAACCGCATCAGCTCCTTGGTGACCGCCCACGGGTCTGGCTTGTCGTAATACTCGATGTCGCCGGCGTGCACGATGAAGGCCGGAGCGAGTGCTGGCATCGCGGTGTAGATCTTGTGCCCCTGCAGCCCGTCGTCGCGACGGATGAAGTCGTGGCAGGTGGTCACGCAAAACGTAAACGCGTCGGCAGCCCCAACCGGCAAGGCCGTCTGAAAACTGCCCAGAGCCACCGCGGAAGGCTCGCCCTCGTGTGTCTGGGCCTCAATGACCGTGAGATACTTCTTGCCCGGCTCGAGATCCTCAAGCTTCCACTGGGCTGTGTAGTCGCGTTCCTCGCTGGTTGCCAGCCAGGGCGTCTGCCGCATCTTCCGCCGCTGATGCTCGGGGTAGTACGAGAGCCGCACCCGGCCCGGGGCTCCCGGACAGGCCCCAAACATCTCATCGAGCGAGGCCCCCTCCGGCAGCTGGGCGGCCAGCAGCAGATCGGGGTCGGTCTCCTTGGCAAGCTGCCGGGCCTCCTTGACGGAGAGGCTGACAAAAGGCGTGCCGTCTGCCCGCATCGCGGCGTGCCTGGTGGTTCGCGTCCAGATCGAGATGCTCGTCTGATCGGCCCAGCCGTTGCGGCTGCCATCGGCGAGGAAGGGGCCGCTCTGCTTGGGCTCTGCTGCTGGCGGCGGAGCGTGGGGCACAAAGTGGAAGTCTTTGTAGCGGACGCGGCCGCCATGGTCGGTGAGCATCACGCGGTCGCCTTCGCGTGGCCGCCCAAAATCCTGCGTGCCGAAAAACTTGCTCAGGGCCACGGTCGTGTCCCAGGCCGGGCCTGCGGTGCTCGCCGATGTCACCAGCTGGCCGTTGAGCCAGTGTTCGAGCCGATCCCCGATGGCCACAATCTTCGATGCGTTCCAGGAACCAGGGGGGTAGAGCAGCTTCTCTGCCTGGGGCGCGACGAGATCGTAGATGGCAGCGGTCGACCCCAGCGATGTGTCGCCGGGAGCACTGTCGATGATCTGATACTCCAGGCCGAGCGTTCGCGCGAGCGGTCCGCTGCCAAAACTGCGGACGCGATACTTGAGCCCGCTGTTGACGCCCTGCTCAATCTTCCACTGCCAGCTCAGCTCGAAGCTGGGAGGCAGCGGCGGACTGACGATGTTGCCGCCTTGCCGCGGCACCGCCAGCACGACCTCGCCATCGACAAACTGCCAGCCGTCGCTGACCGGCTTTCCGTCTGGTGTCTGCCAGAACTCCCGCTGGCTCCAGGCTGCATCCTCCGGGCCCAGCGGCCCAGCGGCTACATCCCCGTCAGCAGAAACCGTGGCCCCCCAGCCCATCGCCACGCCGGCAGCAAGCAGCAGCCCCCATCCGACGTTCACACCAAGTCTGCACACGCGTCTCGACTCCCAAAGGCATCCAGAAGAGCCCACACACCCCCACCCCAGCAGCGAATCACGGTACCATTTTTAGCGATTGCCTTGGGATGCTCGGTGACGATGGACGATCCAAACACCTTCGACGGCGGTGTGCTGTGCGACCAGGTCGCAGGCGGCCGGAGCGGCGCGGGGCTCAGGTGTGGCCCAGACAGCCTGATCGCCACAACGTCGAGCGGTCGCAGCTTTGCCATCCGCTACAGCGAGTGCCAGATCGAGGTCGGAGGCTCCAGCGGCCGGATGGTGTTTTGCCGCACGGCCGACCGCAGCCTGACCATCTTCTGCGACCAAAGCCGCTTTGGGCCGGAACTCGCTCGGGCCGCGGGTGGGCTGCTCGATGAGCCGTTCGACGCCTGTGCACGCAAGCGACGGGCCGCCACATCCCGCAGTTGGCTCCTCGGGCTGCTGCTCACGGCTGTCGGCGCGATGGTTCTGGTGGCCGGCTTCTACGGCATCCGCATGGCCGCCGACGCCTCGCTCACGGCCGTTCCTCTGGCGGTCGACCGCCAGATCGGCGAGCAGGCCTTCCGCCTGATGGACCACGGCGGCCCGGAGCTCAAGGATCCCGCCGTCACGGCAGCCGTGCAACGGATTGTCGACAGGCTCGCCCCCCACGCGGCGGTGGACGGGCTCGCCTTTGACGTGCATGTGATCGATGCCGACCTCTGCAACGCGTTTTGCCTGCCGGGCGGCACGATCGTGATCTACACCGGGCTGCTGCAGCGGGCGGCATCCGCTGAGGAGGTCGCGGGCGTGCTCGCCCACGAGATGGCACACGCCTCGCTGCGGCATGGCCTCCGCCAGGTGGCCCAGTCGGTGGGGCTGGCCGCGGCGGTCAACCTGCTGCTGGGCAACATGGAGGGCCTGGTCGTGGCCGGCGCCGAGGTCTTCAAGATCGCGACGATCAACAGCTACAGCCGCGTCCAAGAATCCGACGCCGACGCCGAGGGCGTGCGGATGCTTCATGCGGCCTCCATCGACCCGATGTCGCTGGCCCGGTTCTTCGAAACCATGCAGCGTGAATCGGGCGACCTTCCCCCTGGCCTGACCTGGCTCAGCACCCACCCCGACCATGCCTCACGGATCGAAGCTGTCCGCTCGCAGGTAGGCACGCTGCCGCCAGCCCAGTATGTTCCCTTGGAGATCGACTGGGAGCAGGTTCGGAGAAGTGCCGGCGGCGGCTGAGTTTCCAACGCACCGCACGAGAGACCCTCGGCATGCAACACGAGATCCGCAACAGACCGGCCTTCGCCAACATCCATCTCCACCTGCAACGTGGAGATCGCATCATTGCCGAGGCCGGTGCGATGGCGAGCATGAGTTCGACCATCGACATCCGCACCCGCTTCAGCGGCGGCGTCGTGCGGGGATTGCTGCGGCGGGGCTTCGGTGGTGAGTCGATGTTTGTCAATGAGTTTTCCACCGATTCTGGCGGCGAACTCGTGCTCACGCAGCCCTTCCCTGGCGATATCGAATGCCTTGAGCTCGATGGCACCACGCTCTTCCTGCAGCCGGGCGCCTTCATCGCCTGTGAGCCGCGGGTGCGGCTCGGCCTGGGCTGGGCGGGCGTGCGGATGGCCATCGCCCGCGAGGGGCTCTTCCGGCTGCGGGTCAGCGGGCGGGGCAGCGTCTGGTTTGGTGCCTACGGCGGGATCTTTTCGCGTGAGGTGACCGACGAAATCGTCGTCGATTCCGGCCACCTCGTCGCCTACGAGCCGACGGTGGACGTTCGCATCGGCATGGCCGGCGGCGTGTTTTCGAGTTTCTTCAGCCAGGAAGGTCTCGTCACCCGGGTCCGCGGCCCAGGGCGAATCTACCTGCAGTCGCGTTCTTTCGGTGGCCTCGCGGCCTGGGCCAACGCACACCTCTGGTGATCTCATGCGGCACGACATCCTGTCACGGCCCGCAGCGGCTGTGGCCAGCCTGACATTCGACGCAGGGGAATCGCTCACCTGTGAGGTCGGCGGCATGATCGCCATGTCGCCCGGTTTCGAGGTGGAGACCACCACCCGCAAGAAAAACAGCCAGGGCGGCGGGCTGATCAAGGGACTCAAGCGAATGCTGGCTGGCGAGAGCCTGTTCCTCAACCACTTCACCGCCACCAGCAGCGACCAGACCCTGATCCTCGGCCCCCGGCTGCTCGGCGACGTTGTGCATCGCCGCCTCCACGGTGGTGCGATGATCGTGCAGGGGAGCAGCTGGCTGGCCTCCTCCAGCGACATCGAAATCGACGCCACCTGGCAGGGCTTCGGCAAAGCCCTCTTCAGCGGAGAGGGGATGTTCTGGCTGAAGTGCCACGGCGAGGGAGACCTCTTCCTCAGCAGCTTTGGCGCGATCTACGAGGTGCCAGTCGACGGCGAGTATGTCGTCGACACCGGCCATATCGTCGCCTTCGACGACACGCTGCAGTTTTCCATTCGCAAGGCCAGCGGGAGCTGGGTCGGGAGTTTTCTCGGCGGCGAAGGCCTCGTCTGCCGTTTTTCGGGGCAGGGCCGCCTCCTCTGCCAGTCTCACAACCCGCCGAGTTTCGGTGCCCTGCTCGGCCCGAAACTCAAGCCGCGGTGACCGATCAGCAGGAGCCCCCACAATGACTGCATTTGCTGATGATCAGAGCCAGGCCAACCTGCCGATCCGAGGGTCGAGCGAGCATTTTGACTTTGAAATCAGCCAGCGGCCCGACTTCGCCATGATCACCGTCGCGCTGCGCGAGAGAGCACAGGTGTTTGCCGAGCCGGCCGCGATGGCAAGCATGTCTCCCTCCGTGAGGCTGAAGGCGGGCTTCAAGGGCGGCCTGCGGAAAACACTCGGCCGGGCGTTTGGCGGCGAAAGCATGATCGTCAACACCTTCACGGCCGAACGCGGGCCCGGCGAGGTCATCTTCGCCCCCGGGGCAGCGGGGGATGCCGCCCACTACCGGCTCGATGGCGGCAGCCTGCTGATGCAGCGGGGCGCCTTTGTCTGCCATGGCCCGGGCGTGGAGATCTCGGGAAAGTGGCAGGGCGCCAAGAGCTTCTTTGGCGGCGAAGGCCTCGTGCTGCTGAAAGCCTCGGGCCACGGCGACCTGTTTTTCAACTCCTACGGGGCGATCCTGCCAGTCGACGTCAAAGACGAGTTCATCGTCGACACCGGCTACATCGTGGCCTTTGAAGACACACTCGACTACCGCGTGTCGGTGCTTCCCGGCCTGCGGTCCGGCGGCAAACTGAAGACCTTCTTCTTTGGTGGCGAGGGCCTTGTCTGTCGCTTCCGCGGCCAGGGGCGGCTGTGGGTGCAGACCAGACACGTTCAGTCGTTCCTCTCCTGGGTGCATCCCTTCCGGCCCACGCGCAACTGATGCTTCCGATCGTGGAGTGCCCATGACCATCACCGCCAGCGGCATGCTCGTGCTCGTGGCTGCCGCCTCGCTCGCTGTGGCCGGGGTGACGCTCGTGCTCGCCTACAACCGTCTCGTCCGCCGCCGCAATCTCGTCGCCGAGGGGAAAAGCGGCATCGATGTCCAGCTGAAGCGACGGCACGAGCTGATTCCGGCGCTCGTGGCCTGCGTCAAGGGCTACGCGGGATTCGAGCGATCCGTGCTTGAGGAGCTCACCCGCCTTCGCGGGGCCGCTGACGAGGCCTCCTCGATGGCCGATGTGAACGAGCGGGAGACGGCCCTCAACCAAGGGCTCTCCTCGTTTTTTGCCCGCGTGGAGGCCTACCCCGACCTCAAGGCAAACGCCTCGTTCGCCGACCTCTCGCAGCAGTTGATCGACACCGAAGACGCTTTGCAGTATTCCCGCCGCTACTACAACGGGGCGGTCCGCGACCTCAACATTGCGGTCGAAGCCTTCCCGTCGAATCTCGTTGCGGCCACGTTCGGCTACCGCACCGCCGACTACTTCCAGGTCGACTCGGTGGCCCAACGGGCTGCCCCAGCCGTCAGCCTTTCCCTCGGGGCTTCCGCGTCGCCGCCGCCAGCAACCACCGGAGCATGATGTTCGATCTGCTGCACCTCACTCGCCGCATCCTGACCCTCGTGGCCCTGATTGCGATCGGCCTCCACACCTGTGGCATGGCGTTCGCTGATGAGAGGATCACCAGCTTCGACTGCCGGGTGGTCGTCGGCGAGCGGGGGATGCTCTCGATCACGGAGACGATCACCGTCGTCGCCGAGGGCAACGCGATCAAGCGGGGCATCTACCGGGACATTCCGGTGCGGTATGGCGACGACTGGTTTGGCCTGGGGGCGAGGGTGCCTTTCTCGATCACCAGCATCGAGTGCGACGGTGCCCCGGCCAGCTACCACACCGAAAACAACGACAGCAGCGTGCGTGTGTACATCGGTGACGCCGCCACCGAACTGCCCTTCGGAGAGCACACCTACGTTGTCAGCTACGAGACGCGGCAGCTGCGGTTTTTCGACGACCACGACGAGGTCTACTGGAACGCCACGGGCAACGCCTGGGCCTTTCCGATCGAGAAGGCCACGGCCAGCGTGGTGCTGCCTGGTGACGTGCCGGAGGCCTCCATCGAGGCCGAGGCCTACCTGGGCCCTCTCGGGTCGAGCAACCAGGCGGGCGTCGCGATCGAGCCGCTGGCGTCGGAGCGGGGCCGACGATTTACCGCGTCTAGAATGGTGCCCTCGGGAGACGGCCTGACGGTTGTTGTGCAGTTCGCCAAGAACGCAGTCACCGAGCCTTCCGCGCTGGCGACAATGCTCGATGATCCCTACCTCCGCTTCGGCCTGATCGCGGTGGCCATCGTTGTGGCCTTTTTTACGGGTGCCTGGTGGCTGGTGGGCCGCGACCCGGCCACCGGCGTCGTGATCCCGCTCTTCGCCCCACCCGATGGCCTCAGCCCGGCCGCCTGCCGTTTCGTCAGCCGCATGGGCTTCGACAAGGAGTGTTTTTCGGTGGCCCTGCTCTCGCTGGGCTCCCATGGGTGCCTTACGATTCACGAACGCGGCGGCGTCTACACGATTGCAAAAACCGCTGAGCCTCCAGACGAGGCATCGCCAGGCGAGAAGCAGGTCTTCCGGGAGCTGCTGGGCCTCCGGCGGGATATCGAGGTCAAGCAGACCTACCACGAGATCTTTTCCAAGGCGATCGCGGACCTTAAGCAGGCCCTTGTCCGCGAGTTTGAGGGCACGCTGTTCCTGCCCAACCGTCTCTGGTTTTTCAGCGGCGTGGGGGTGGCGATCACCGCCCTCTTCGCCACCGTCCTGCTCGGCGGCGGGCTCGCGGCTTCGCTCCAGGCTGGATTCCTCACCCTCTGGCTGTCGGTCTGGTCGATCGCGGTGGTGGGGCTGATCCACGGCACGCTCACGGCCTGGCGGAGCGTGTTCACCAGCCACACGGGCCTGGAGCGGGTGGCAGGGATCGGCAAGGCCGTGTTTGTCAGCACGATTTCGATCCCGTTTGTCGGCTTTGAGCTGTTTGCCATCTTCATGCTCTCGAAGGCCACCTCCATCTGGATGGTTCCCGTCGTGCTGGGCATCGTTGGCGTCGTGGCCGTCTTCTACGAACTGATCAAGGCGCCGACGGCGGCCGGCCGCGCGGTGATGGACCGGATCGATGGCTTCCGCATGTATCTCTCTACAGCGGAGCAGGACCGGCTGGAGGCCGCGACCCAGCAGGCCTTTGCTGCCGGGGCCGCGTCGCCCCAGCCACGCAGCCTTGAGCTCTTTGAGCGGTTCCTGCCCTACGCGGTTGCGCTGGGGGTGGCCAACGCCTGGGCAGCCCAGTTTCAGGATCTGATTGAGGCCGCCTCGGCCGCCGACGCATCCCGCCACGGCAGCGGCTACCACCCGGCCTGGTATCAGGGCACCGGCTGGTCGCCTACCAGCATCGGGACCGCCGCGGCTGGCCTGGGCTCCGCGATGACCGCCGCCGTGGCGGCGGCCGCGACCAGTCCTTCCTCTGGCAGCAGCGGAGGCGGGGGCGGTGGATCGTCGGGCGGCGGCGGCGGAGGTGGCGGAGGCGGAGGCTGGTGAGGCGATGCAGACACACGAGACCGCTCTGCTCTTCGTGTATGGCACGCTCCGCCCGCAGCTGATCGGGCGGGCGAAGACGTCGCCGCCCATCGACCTCGTGGCAGGCCTCAGCGCCACCGGGCTCGCCACCGTCCGCGGCCTGCTTGTGGATCTTGGCGACTACCCGGGCTTCGTGCCCGTGGAGGCTGCCCCAGAGCTTGCGGAAAGGGCGGGCTTCAGCTCGCTGGTGTACGGCGACCTGCTCGAGGTCGGCCATCCACAGCTCGCCATGCTCGACGACTACGAGGAGTGTGGGGGGCCACAGCCGCTCTACCGCCGCGAGCTGACCACAGCCACACGGCTGGCCGACGGGGCTGAGGTGGCCTGCTGGATCTACCGGTACTGCCGCGACATCACGGGCAGCGTCGTAATCGCCAGCGGCGACTACGCCGCGTACCTCACCGGAACGACCGCCTCGTAGTTGCAGGTTTCTCGGGGGATCGCTGCACGGTTTCGCACCAGGCCGATTGCCGCATTCTGGGGCAGCCGCAGCCATCCTTGCCTCTTTTTTGTGCTCGCCCCGCCCCTCGCAGCACCCCAAAAACCCTTGTTTTCGCAGGATTCCCTTCATGCCATCATCTGGTACGATTTTTGCTCAAGCTTTGGATGGCGGCTTTGTCCATTCAAGCGAGGGCATGCCCGCCGACGGGGAGATCGGCTTCAACCGATGCATCCAGAGGCGGCCGTGTCGGCGTATTGCGGAACGAGGTAGCGACGTCCGGCGGATGACCAAGCCAACAGCGTTTCCAACCCTTTTTTTGACCATAGCGAAGGAATAGCGTCAGCATGAGCACGAAGTCGAAGCTCGAATACATCTGGCTCGATGGATACAAGCCCACTCAGAGTCTGCGGTCGAAGACCCAAATCAGGAAGGATTTCGGCGGCACACTCGAAGAGTGCCCCATGTGGTCGTTTGACGGCAGCAGCACCGAACAGGCCGCCGGCAACTCGTCAGACTGTCTGCTGAAGCCGGTCGCGATTTTCCCGGATCCAGGCCGCAAGAATGCCTATCTGGTGATGACCGAAGTGCTGAATGCAGACGGCAC
>ERZ891134.1543-NODE-1543-length-15467-cov-16.479367_pt1 | contig 15467 bp, 16 predicted proteins | sample MGYA00520888_ERZ891134 | MGnify/ENA primary metagenome ERZ891134 (study PRJEB32303, sample SAMEA104408692) | aquatic metagenome | biome: Brackish water; feature: Coastal; material: water | place: Baltic Sea | collected 2014-10-23 | depth 10 m ... | reverse complement strand
TCGCAGCAGCTTCTCTGCTTGCAGGTGAGCGAGCTCTGCTTCAAGCCATGTATGGGGTGGGTGCCTAATGGACAACATCTCTGAGACTTTCGATCCACGCCAAGCCGGTTCAGGCGCAATCGGCAATATCTTCGATCACGCCTTTAGAGCGAGCAATCGTCCGTACCAGGCCCACGAACAGCGCCAAGCCGGACTGGATGACTACGAAGAGACGCCGATCAAATCCATGTTCGGCCGTTCGCCGGTTGTGGGTTATGCCCGTCAAGCACTTCCAGAGAATGTTGGAGATAGCGGCATAGGTCAGTGGGTTGCCAGCCAAGCGCAGCGCATCGCCGATAGCAATCCAGGCATAAAAGCTGAGGTCAATCGAGCAAGTGCCTTGGCCTCGAGGATCCCTCTTGGTGGTTTTTCGCAGGAAGAAAAAGCTGCTTATTCAGCAGCCAGGGCTGAGCCTGGCAATGCAGAGTTGCGCCAGCAAACAGTTGAGTACGGGAAAGTTCCCGATATCGACAACATGGGAGAAGTCAGCAGTAAAGGAGCTTCTCGAGCGAGAATGGCTCAGGCTGCGGGAGTTGTCGCTGGCGATGTCGCTTCAGATGGCTTAAGGAATATTTGGTGGTTTATCAACGCTCCTCAGGCGTTGGCTGCCCTTGCCACAGAAGAAGCGTCTAGGCATCAAGGTGCTCAAATCACTGGCAGCAAGAAAGTTCCTGTTTTCCAGAATCGATCAATGCGGATGGCAGCGACGCTGCCTGCTGTGATTGCAACAAGCGTCGGCATTGGCAACTTTTCAAGGCCTGAGGGTTACAAAGCAGTTATCCCTTCAGAAGACGATCCGAGGGAGTCAGCCAATCCTGTTGCCGAAGCAACAGCTCGCTACTTCCTTGGAAGATCTGGGGGCTTGCTCCCCTACGACGAATTCGTCAAAGAACGTCCTGACGTTTCAAGAGAGGAGTACAACGACTACAAGAATTATTTGTTTGCCAACAAGTCACCCATCAAGGCCAAGGCTGATGGCATCCATGGCCCTGAGTTGAATTTCATGGGTAAATCCATCCCAGCGCTCAGTACTGGGGTCCCTCTTGCTGCTGCTGTTGGCGGCACGATGTATGGCATTCACCGAGCAGGCCGAGCTTTAAAGGCGAGGCCCAACTTGATAGCGGCAAGAGACACTGCAAAACAAGATTGGAAGAGTAAAAACGCAGTGATGAAGTCCGTCAAAAATGATCTTGGCGATGACATGGATCACAACTCGCCTGAACTGCAAGTTGCACAACGCGATACAGATGACAGCTACAACAGCTATCGCCAATTGCAAAACGATATTGAAGGCGAAGTGCTTACCAGAGCATTGGGCTATGGAAGTGCAGGTGCAGTCGCTGGAGGCGTTGGTGCAACCGCCTTAGAATCGGTCATAAGAAGTCTTAAACCACAGCACACAGCTGAGGAGAACTGATGTCGTTATTGACAGATCCAAGTTCTATTTTTTCCGATCAAGGCAGCGCCGTTCTAGGAGGAATGACTGGCCTAAATCACGCCAATGAAACTGGCATGGCAGGCAAAGGCTCTCGAGCCATGGCTCTTGCTAAGAGCAATCAATGGCAAAACGAAGCGCGGTTAGAGATGGCAAAAAATAAAGTACCTCCAGGCGCTGCGCCAAATCCCATGAGTGGACTGATTGGTGCTGGGGCTCAAGCCGTTAAAGGGATCTTTGGAGCAGGAGCTCCAGGCAGTAATGCCAACTCGGGCTACGACGTGGGCAATGAACTTTGGCAGGGAGTTGGCCAAGAGTTCAGCAGCTTTGCCTCAGGAACTGACTTGTCTGGTGGCGTTGGTTCTTCTCTCGGCTCGTCTTGGGGCGATTCGTTCAGCGCCGATAACTTTTTAGGAGGCTGGTGATGTTTGATTCAGCAAGCGTTTACGAGGGCTCTTTTGACGAGTGGAAGCCTTACGGCATTCCTGGTGCTGTGCAATCCGATGCAGGCTTTGACGGTTTCGTCAAAGGCCCCATCGAAGCTCACAACCGAGAGATGCAATTTGCTGGTGACGCGATCGAGAACTTCATGGCAGTAAGCAATGCTCATCGCAATATGGAGACTGAAAATGAGATTTCAGAGATGTATAAGTCAAAGGGACAATCAAGCTCAAGCGGTGGTAGTGGAATAGGCGGCTCAGTTGGCAGCACACTTGGAGGTATTGCGGGCAACATCATTGCGCCGGGTATCGGCGGTGGCATCGGCAGCGCCCTAGGCGGAGCTCTAGGCGGACTCTTCTGATGAGTAGGCAACACGGCCTTGAGGCACTCCAGTACTACGCGCAACGGCAAAACAGGTTCATGGGCCTGTTTGACGATGAAAAAGGCACTGAGCTTGCAAAACGCATGCAAGCCAAGGGCCTCTACAACAAGAACTTGTTCCCTGACCAAGCGGTGAGAAAAGCCGCAGACGCGGCGTTCAGCAACTTTCAGCTCGGTACTCCTGAGATGAACGCAATCGGCCAGGACATGCGCAGGTTTTATGGAATTGATGATGCACGGGTTGATGTCAATATTTTTGGTTCATCTTCAAAGCCAGGTGTCCCAACAGTCGAAGGCATCTCTAGGGCCATGGCTGACAACGCTGAGCGAATGGGGATCAGCCAGGCAGATGCTTCGATCTTGGATGACATTGCAAGTGGAAGGCCGTCTCCAACTCCTCCTGTAGCTAAGCCTTCAGTTCCTGTTTCTCAGGTCATTCCAGACAGAAGGCCGCTCATGACGGCAACGCAACCTGCGCCAGCAGCACCCAACCCAACTGCTGCTCAAACACCAACTAAAGTAAGCACAACGCCAACTGTGAGACCAAAAGTGGCTGCTGGATTTCGATATCAACAACCTGTCGCAGCAGCACCGGCTGCTGCTCTGACGGGAATGCCTGGAACTGCTCCAGTTCAGCTCGCCGGTCAATCGCCGGGAGTTATTCAATACTTGCAAGATATTTTCACTGGTGGCAAGCAGGCCGCAGGTCAAGGACTGCAAGGTGCAGGCAAGGGACTAAAAGGTGCAAATTCAGCCATCGGTTCAGGTCTCGCCAAGAACGGTTTAAAACTTGCTGGAGCAGGTGGAATCCTGTCGGTCTTATCTGCAGCGGGTGAATTCGCCGACGACGATCCCATTGCACGTAATGCTTCTCAGGCCGTGGGCAATCTTGCTGGCGGCTGGGGCGGATTTGCTGGTGGCGCAGCACTGGGAACCATTGTCGCAGGCCCCATCGGCACAGTAGTTGGCGGAATTGGCGGCGGAATACTTGGAACCGAAACTGGTTCAAAGATTGCTGGTGGTATTTATGACTTCGTTACAGGTCAATCAGAAGAAGACCGCCTGAGGGATCAGATGGTGAAAGATGCCAACTTGAAGCAAAAGCTTGCACTGCAACAAGCTGCTACTCAAAGGCAGGTCATGGTGGACAACAGAGAAGCCATGATGCCGTTCGTTAAAGACGGTTTAGCGGTTAAGCGAGAAGACGATTTCGCTCGAGGTGAGCGCGACCTGCGCATTCAAAACGATTACAACTACTCCAACGCCTTAAACCAGGCGATGTTGCAGGCACAAAACAACAACAACATCCAAGAGCTTGCACTCACTCAGTACATGATGGGCTGACATGGCGTACGCACTGTTCAATAGCGGCGCTGCCCAGGCATACGCCAACAGTTTCCGTCAGCGGACTCCCTATGGCGGGTTTGAGAACATCAAGTCCGATGTAGGCAAAGAAACGCTCGGCAAAATTCCATTCTTGAACTTCCAGGCCGAAGTCGAGATGGCCAAAGCCGGGCTCAAAGAATATGGAGCGGCGTCACGCCAAAATAGCCACGACGATGCAACTATTGAAGTTGCAAAGATGAAGTACGACGCTGAAGCTGAACAAAGAAAAAAAGGCGCTATGGCTCGCATCATGAGCGGTAGTGGCTCAATGGCAAAACGCACTGGCGGCGTCTCGCCAGCTGCAGTGTTGGGACTTCTGGACAATGGCAGTCCTATGGATGGAGCGATTGGTTTTAGCAGGCAAAACAATGCGCTGAATAATAGTGTTTTTAGCGATCATGGTGGATTCAATGCAGGATTAGCGGCTGGAATTAAAACCATGCCGCAAGACAGCGGTGGTGGCGGAGGCCAGATCACCGTTCAGGCGTCGCCAACCCCAGTAGTCAAACCAGCTGCTGTGACTTCGGTAAAATCTAAGCAGACCCCCATGGATTTTCTTCGTCAAACTATGGAAGCGCACGGACTACAGCTTCCACCAACACCTGAAACACCCGGAGCAGCTAAATGAGCACGCCAAAGAAGCAGACAACACAAAGTTGGTTTGACGGGATGATGCAGAAGATCGCCCCCGGATTGAACCCGGAAGAAGTGGAGATACTCAGGACCGACTTCAACAAGAGATACACCGGAGCAATCGATTCAACAAACGAGGCTCTAAATACTCCTCGTACATCGACCGCTTCTCAATCCGCTGAGCAGTACGCGGAAATGAGAGGCATCAATAGAGCTGCAGACGCAGCTGATTTCACTAATTATCAGAACAAGGGGAACCAGATCAATACATGGGCGGATCAAAAAGGAGACCGCGATGTTCGAGTCCACGGCGGCAAGCTTGATAACCACACCAGGAATGTTCTAGCGATTCAAGGCGGAACAGGAATGGATGCTCTCAGGCTGGGGCATAGCACCGGAGATCGTCGACAAGAGAGAGAGATTGATTATCGCGAAGGCTTCAATCGAGACGTGCTCGGTGTCTACAAGGAGGCTCTTGCTCAGGAGCAGGCTCTAGCGAATAGAGACTTCATTAAAGACCTTGCTGTAACAGCAGCAACGCTGTTCGTGGATTGAAGTGAATCATGGCTTCTAACTCTTCTACAAACTCGTCTTCACGCAGCGCTAGCGGAGTAGATGCCAAGACTCCATCAGGTCAGATGTCTGGCTTTGGTTGGGATCAACTTGGCCAGATCTCAGAGAAGTGGGGTGATAACGAGTCGATGGCCGGCATCATCATCGGTGCGATGGTCGATGGCGCTATTACCAATATCAATGCAGGTGCCAACCTGCAATTCGAGTCATCAATGGCTGAATTGCAGAGCCAGCTCCAGATGTCAATGGAGGAATTAAAAACAGCGAACCAACTCGAACTGATTGGCGCTGAAGGAGAAATGGCTGGCGAGCTTGTTGACAAGCAAGGCCAGTGGGGTGTCAACAACATCCTGGCTCAGGGCGACGTTGACATCAACAAGCTCAACGCGATGGGTCAGAACTCGCTGAATGATATCAACGCGCAGGGTGCTGTTGATATCAACAAGCTGAATGTTCAGGGCCAAAACGCACTGAATCAAATCGGTGCTCAAGGCGATGTGCAAAAAGATTTGCAAGCACAGAAGGGACAGCTTGATAAAGAAATGGCCCTAGTCCAGGGTGATATTGACGTCAATAAACTAAACGTTGCAGGTCAGATTGCACTGAATCAGATCAATCAGCAAGGTGCTGTCGACATTAATAAGCTCAACGTCCAAGGGCAAAATGCTCTAAATCAAATTGGCGCTCAAGGTGACGTCAATAAAGACTTAGATCGCCAAAAGGGCGACATGGCGCTCGAGCAAATCGGTGCGAGAGGCGATATCGATAAAGACCTTCAAGGAATGAAGGGCGACCAAGCCTTGGATCAGATCGGCAAGAGAGGAGAGCAAGATCGCCTTGGCATGCAGACCAAGGGCAAGGAAGACCGCCTTGGCATGCAGACACAAGGCAACGAAACTCGCAAGACCACTGCTGCTCAGGGTGATCAAGCTGTTCGTCAGGTTGGAGCCAAGGGTGATGAAGATCGCAAGACTCAAAACAACAAAACTGACAACGAGATTCGCTTGCGGACTGACGCGCGTGGTCAGGCCGGCAAGCAAGGAGCCAAATTCTTCGGATGACACATGACGAACAAATTGAGACATTTTTTGCAGCACTCGATGACACCCATCGTGAAGGCTTCATGGTCTACGCTGAAAGCACTTATTCAGTCGTTGAGATCTGGCTTTACGCGCGGGTTCTTGGCTACGAAGGAGCGTTTGGTGCGCTTGAAAAATGGATTAAAAAGACGTTTCCTAAGCTGAACCGTCGTCAAATCCTTTTAGCCGAAACAGTCAAATTAGAAGGCGATATTGATTACTTACGCCAGCAAGTTCAAATGGATGTGGTGGCCGCTAATGACGCAGCTTCTCGCATTGCACATCTATCAAAAGAACTGCGCGGCCATGTCGTTGAGATCGACAAGATGACCAAAGCTGCTGATCGCAAAGGCTTGGTGATGGCTGGAGCTGACCGTGTCCTGCGTGAACTCAAGTCAATCTTCAAGGGCAACGATGATCTGATGAACGCTTTGGAGCTTGCATCGGAATCAGTCTGGGCAATGCTCGCTGAGGAAAGCTGATGGCCAATGTCTTGGGAGTCCTCGGTGAGAATCTAGGCGCTGCATACAGCGCGGCTGATAAACAGCTTGGTGGATTCTTGCCTGGCGGAGAAGATGCCGATGTAGCGGGGTTTGCTCGCACTGTTGTTAAAGACGTTGCTCCTGGGCGCAACTTCACAAGCGCTGAAAGTGCAGCATTTAAAGGAGGCTCGACGGCCACCGATTTAATGAAAGGTCGGGTCGATCTGGCTAATTCAAAATTGCGAACAGCCAAGGCAACCAGTCACCTCCGAGAAGGAATTGTCGAGGAGCTTGGTGAGCGCTTCGTTAAAAATGCAGGGAAGCGATTAGCAACAAAAGGCCCAATGTATGGGTTGCCTGTTGTGGGACAAGCGGCTGGGGTCTACGACACTGTCCAAGACGCTGGTGCCATTGCTGATGCGGTGGTGGAATTCAATACCGGGAAAACTGTTGGCGCTCACTGGGACGACACCCGCGAGATGCGAGACGAGGGTCGAGGTGTGGAGGGCTTATTCCCTGAAGCTGAATTTGTTGGCGATGGGTCTCCTCAAACTGTGAGCCAAGGCTCAAAGGTCAATCCCTTCTGGCAAGAAGCCAACAATCGAGCAACGCAATACAGGCGCAAAGTCAATCCATTGCATGGTGACCTCGGAATTTCAGAACTCTTCGGCTGGAATTAGGGTCACGGGGTAGGGAGAAAATTTCCGCTCTCATCCTCCAAATTCATACCCAAAATACTCAATGTCCTTTGCGTATTTTTCTGCAACGATTTGCTTTGTTTCTTCATCGTAGTATTCGGTGTAGTGTTTATGTTTGCTTTTGTTTACATGAGGAAGTTGTTGTTGTGGGATTCCTATTTTGTCGCAGACGGTGTTGAAGTCTTCTTGGAGGTTTTCAGTTTTTCCGATGAAATCTGGTATTAATTCTCCGTTGCTATCGCAAATCCATTTATATTGCTCCTTGAAATGTATTTGATTGAAAAGGATATCATTCCAATTCAACACCATGTCTTCAAAGCTAGAGTAGTGAGATAAATATCTATCATAATCTATCTCATCTCTCACACCGTTTCCACCTTGGTTTAGATAAAAATATGCAGAAACCAATCTATCCCAAGGATTTCTTGAGAAAGTAAAAACATACCCTTCAAGGCCTTCTGCAACTTTGTCTTTTAAATATTCAAAATTCTTGTTACGAATATTGTGATCAATAACAGAGGTATTTTTACTCCCACGAAATTTTTTGCCGATAGAACAGCCACCACACTTTGGTATGTGTACGAAAATAAATTTATGTTTGTGATCTATCATCTCTCATCCTCCAAATTCATACTCATTGGTTGGAATTAGGGTTGCGGGCTAGGGAGAAAATTTCCGCTACGCGTGAGCCTCACCTCACCCGAGCCAGCTCAACTGATCTCTTTGGGCAGCAGGACGATATTTAATGCCGCGATAGACCAGCCATAAAGATGCAGGGAATGGCCCTTGCTTGCATTCGATCTGCTCATATTCAATTCCGCGCCACAACAGGTGTCTGCCTGTTGGGGCACAAGTCGTGTAAGTCATGGTTGCATGATGACCCAAAAATTTTTTAGACGATGTTCCCCCCGTCACCCAAGCCATAGGGAATAAATCACCTAGGCTTGCAATATGCCAGCTTCCTCAGCCGCACTAGCTCTTCGCCGCAGCGCTCAGCTCGCAGCGAAGGCAGTTATCAAAGAGCCCGAAGTCCACAACGAGGATCCAAAGTCAATTCGCGCTCGCGAAAGCTTTCCTTATTTCTGTGAATTGATGGGAAAGCCTGCTGCAGCACACATGATGCTGTGGCACGAGTGCTTTCTTACAGGAGAGAGCAACGACTATCTGCTCGACATTGCCGGGCCAAACACATGCTTGTTATCGCCAAGGGGTTCCGCCAAGAGCACGGTGCTGGGCTTGCTGATTGCGTGGCTGATCGGCCGACACGCCATGGCTGGGAAGCTCTTAAGAACGCTCTACGTTTCTTACAACGTGGACGTGAGTCGCAACAAAAGCGCGGCAATTAAGAACTTAATTTGCGACAAGGAATATCAGGCAGTCTTCCCGAAGGTCAGGCTGTCAAAGACACGAACGTCTGATGAGCTTTGGGCGATTGATTACGCCTTCGCGGATACAGATGTAAAGGGTGAGGATGCATTCACGATCGCGTGCGCTGGCCTGAAGGGGACGATCACCTCAAAACGATCGAACTTGATCGTGGTGGATGACGCGATCAAATCAGCAGCAGCCATTGCTAACCCGGACATCAGGCGGGAGATGGAAAGCAACTGGACGAACGTGATTGTCCCAACCATGTTCCAGGGTGCTCGGTGTATTGCGCTGGGCACCCGCTTCCATTTCGACGATCTATTTACAACAACGTTCTGCGAGAAACGTGGCTGGAGGGTGATCACCCAGGCGGCACTTTCTTATGACGATGACGGAGAACCTCGCTCCTACTGGGAGGACATGTGGTCTGCCAAGTATCTGCTGAAGCTGCAAGCCGATGACCGGGTGGCTTTCAGCTATCAATACCTGAATCAACCGGTCAAAACAACGGAGCTGGGCATCAGTCCTGATCTGTTTATTCCAGGCGAGATGCCTGATCAGTACGACACGATCGGCGTCGGCATTGACCTGTCTGCAGGCATGGGAGAGCGCAATGACTACACAGTCTTCGTCTTGGCAGGCCGTGTAGATGAGAAGTGCTACATCATCGATTACCGGCGGATGCGCTCAATGGGCAACGTCGAGAAGGTCGAAGCGCTGATGGAGATGCTGGCCGATTGGAACCTGCTCGATACGAACGATCAGGGGCAGTATTTCATGACGCCTAGCCCTGTCGTGATCTGGCCTGAAATCGTGGCTTATCAGAAAAGTTTTGAGGGAGATCTCAAAAGAATTTTGTTTGGCCAGTTTGGGCTGTATAACCTGCAAATTGCGCCGGTTAAGGGGTTTAGGGGTGACAAATTGGCCCGGCTGCGTGGAATCATTGGTTTATTCCAAGGCAAGAAAATCATCTTCAACAGGTTCCGAGATTTTCGCGTGATGATTGATGAGATCGTCAATTTCGGTCACGCACCGCATGACGACTGCGCTGACTCTTTAAACATGGTCGTCCAGGGGCTGATGCGTCGCCCCAAGGCTGACATCGAAATGTGGACCTAAATTAAGGACATGGCTCAAACCCATCACAGCGAGCGTTTTCGCAGAATCCTCGAGGCAGCTCGTCGCAAGGACGGAGAGGCTGGAACTGACACGATGATCGTGAACAGTCATCTCTCGCAGATGAAGCTGTTCATGCTCAGACAGGGCATTGAGTTTTATCCGTCGCAGGACAGTTACGGCTATCGCAAGCAGTTCCTGCAGAGCCTGATCATTGAGAACGAAATCGACTGCCGGCTCGAGGGCATTGTCGATGACTTCTTGATTGATGGAAAAGGCCTGTTTTACTTCCGCCCGGTTGGCGACACGTATCGCCTGCTGTGGTTCAACAAGGAGAACTACCGCGCCTATTACGACGCGAGGGGTGACCTGGACGAACTAGAGCTGATTTATAGCTTTGAAGTCAAAGGTGACCTGGGTGGCTTGGCCGTTCCTGGCACGGATGGGGGCAGTGAGCGTTACGTCAAGCTCACGGTTAAGCGCGACATGATCGTTGAGACGATCAGCAATGAGAAGCCGAGCTTTGATATCGGCATGGGCCTGCAGCAGGTCAACTACTCGGCTGGTCACACCCGAACCTTGCTGAACTCTCTGGGCTTCATTCCAGGGGTTGAGTGCTTCAACACGATGAAGTCGACTGGCATGGATGCCAGCGGCGAATTCGATTGGGTGGCGGAGCAGATCGTCGTCCATGACGACCTGATGAAGAACATCAGGACCAACATCCATTTCTTTGGCAACCCAACGCTTGTCAGCTCCCGTCCGAAGCATGACCTGCTCGAGACCGGTGACGAGACGCAGATCCGCCCAACGATTAGTTCTCAGGCAGGGTTCTCGGCGATGGAGCGGCCAAGCTCCAGATCCAGCGCTCCGAATGCTGTATCAGGCAATGGCCTCAAGATTCCAAGGATCATTGCCAACATTGAGCCCACCGACCGGGCGGTTTACTTAACGCCCGATGCAGTGAGCGGCGATCACAACACGTACGCCCGTCAATACCGCGAGGAACTGCTCACGGCACTTGGAGGAGTTGACGAGTTGGGGATCAGTAGTGGTGCGACCGCTTATGAAATCAAATCGCTTTATGGCCGAGCCGCAACCACCGCCAGCCGTAAATGCCGAGGTTTACTTACTTACGGCCTTTGCAAGCTGTTTTCTCTCATCATCTACAACGAAGAGCAAGTCTTCCGCGACAGCTTTGGGCAAGCGATGGGTCTTGTTAAGCCCCCAACCCCTGTGCAAGAAGATTACGCAGGAGACGGTGAAGCCTTCGCCAGAGATATGCAGGCCTATGCCGAGCTCACAGTTGCACACAAGCGCAAGCTTGAGTTACTTATCCAACAGGCGATTGAACAGCAAACAATGCCACCTACTGTTCAGGGCCTAGTCCCTGATGGTGACAGGGTTGTTGAGTGGAGATGGAAGGGTCCGGTCTTTGAAGATGGCACCGAAGACATCCTCAATAATTCGATTGTTGTCCGCAACTTGCAAGAGCTTGGAGTCAACTCAATTGAAGCCCTCAGATATCTATTTCCAGATAAGACCGATGAAGAACGTAGCGGAATGCTTTCCGGCTATCCTTTCCGTATGGCGCAAGCCACACAACAAAGTATCGGCACATTCTTGGGTCTCATTTCTCAAATGGGATCAGTGCCGCATCCTCAAGCCCCGGATGTTCCGATGCTTGCGGATCCAAGACTCGATCTCACACCTTATGTGTACAGAGCTCTTGATTTCCTCAAACGCGAATTGACCTATGCAGGCAAGTACTCCGACGCTTCAGGCGAATCCGATCCAACAGTCCTCGGTGCCCTCGAGCGCGAGCGTGCCCGCCGTGGCTTCGCAACCAGCACCACAAATCCTGAACCAAGCTTCCGTTCAGACGGCACCAGTCCAGACGGCGCCATACCAGACGGGCAATCCGTGGCAGACGGCGTATCAGAATCTGGCCGCCAGCCTGAGCAGTCAGCAGACATCCCCGTCCCCGGCAGCGTTCTCAGGAGCGACCCCACAGGTAGCAAGTCCTCTAATGGGGGCTTATCCCTCAATGGTGGGGGAGGCCCCGGTAACAGCTTCGCTTTCGGCGCCCCAGACTTACTATCCCCAAGTAACGCCGGCCTATTCCCAGGCGATGGAGCAGCAGCTGAGGCTGGCGCAGAGCCAAGCGCAGCAGCAAAGCCAAGTCGAGGTAAGGGACGGGTATCTAAACGCAGTAAGTCTTGAGAGCCTCAAGGTTCTTAAGCACTTCGGCGAAGAGTCACCTGCCCTGCTGAATCGCTACAGCTGCGTCCTAGAAGACGCGCTGATTAAGCAGGCGAACAACATCACTGCGATGAAGCAGGAGTACGCCGGCAAGTTCAAACAAGCTGCTGGTGTGATTGGTGCGCTGCGTCAAGCGCTTGACCAGCACAAGACCATCGTGAACGCTGCTGCGGAAGACAACGCGGCGTACCACATCATGCTGACGAACCCCGACGTTCTCAGCTCCTACGTCAACGAGTTCTTCGGTCAGCACGGTCCTTATCCCGTTGAGACCTCTCGTGATCGCCTCCAAGAGGAAGTGGCTGCTAGCTCTCAGGTTCTTCCTGCTTCTAGTGCTCCTATCCCTTCAGGCGTACAGACCACTGGCTACCAGCGTCCAACTCTGGACATCCCAACTCCTGGCGTTCAGCAAGCTGGCGGTCAGCAGTTCTGGAGTCAGTTCTCTCGGCTGAGTGATGCCAACCCAGCAATGGCATGGCAGCTGCTTAGCCAAGCCGGTCCTGAAGCATTGCGCTCCAAGGTTCTTGTCTCTGAGGACTGATCCATGAACATGCCTCCTCGTCCGAGCCAGATGTATCTCAACCAAGATGCAATGCATCTTCGGCAGCCAGCTGGAACCCCTGACATGCATCAGGGGGGAATGCTGGTTCAGCAGATGAATCAAGACGTCCGCGCCAAGGCTGAGGATCGCATTCCTCAGGGAGCAGTCGCCATGGATGAAGAGATGCGTGGGCAGCGGATGAATTATGACTCACAGGTCGCTCATGCTGACGCTTTGGCCTTGAACACCAAGACCAGCGTGCTGCAGGCACTTGGCATGAAGGGCGTGCCTCTGGATGGCATGGCCAACATTCAAGCTGTTGCCAATCAGATGGGTATCGCTTAGGCGTACGCCTTGCTAGACAGGGCTCACAGGTAATAATCTGATGAGCCTTCACCCCAACACTCTCAAAGTCGTCGTTCCTCTGATTGAGGAATTCGAAGGTGTTGAGAACAATGCCTATTTGTGTCCCGCAGGTGTGGTCACAATTTGTGCGGGATTGACGCGTTATCCCAACGGAACACCCGTGCAGATGGGTGACGTTTGCAGCGATGTCGCGTGCAAGGGGTACTTAGAAGACATGCTGGAGAAAGAGTTCATTCCGTGTGTCGAGCGCATTCCAGGTTTCGATCAGCTCGGAGCAAATCGTCAGGCCGTGTTGATTGACTTTGCCTGGAACATGGGCGAGCGGTTTTATGGCTCTGACGGTTTCAATACGATCTCGCGTGTGCTGAAAGAGGGCAGCGATAGTCCTGACAAGTATTCCGAGATGCGTTCTGCTCTCATGCTCTATGTGAATGGTGGTGGCGGCCCATTGCCGGGGCTGGTCCGTCGCAGAGAACGAGAGGCAGACCTTTGGGAGCAGGAAGACAATGGCCAGCTAATTCTGCTTACAACGCATGACACCTACTTCAAGCGCGCACCGATTAATTCGGAATATTTAGCGAATGAGAGCGGAAAGCTGCTAGTTCAAGCTGGAAACACGATAGAAGTGTCTCAAATCAACGAAATCGCAGGCGATAGCCACGCAGAAATTGTTGTGGCTGTGACGGGCGACAAATGGTTTATTTATCAGCCCCATTGGGAGGTTCAAGCAGCAAAAAAGTCTTGAGCGATGAGTTGGACTGGACTTCGCTGGCCTCGTCGTTGGGGCCGCAGCTCACTGTTGGAGATTTGCTCCATCACGACACGCGTCGTGCTGCAGATGCCAAGGCGCATGAAGATCGTCTTTTGGCGTTGGCAGCGCAATACAACCAAATTCGTCAGGCATGGAAAGGCCCAATTCGAGTCGTGTCCGCCTTCTGTCCTGAGCCGTTCAACCGGCAGGTTTGCGGTAAGGAGAACTCACTGCATGCGGTCGGAATGGCTTTGGACCTCGTGCCTCTTGATGGCGATATTGATCATTTTCATGACTGGTTAAGCAAGCGCTGGAGCGGAGGCTTAGGCCATGGCGTTAGTAAGGGCAGTGTTCACATTGATACCCGTTGCGCGGGACATTTTTCGTCTCGCGCAAACCTCAAGCCAGTGATCCTCTGGACCTACTGACTTGTCTGGAAGTGGCCGCCACCAAGGTTTCGGTCAATGACGGCCTGGCCGTCGATCACGCCTTGAACCTGCTCGAGCTCGGCGATCCGTGCAGTCAGCGATGTGATCATGTCCGTCAGCATCTGGATCTCCTTGGTGCAAGCGCAGATCTGTTGCAACCCGTGCTCGTCGCAGTCGTCGTCAACCGCCTCATGGTTGGGGTCAACCCAAAGCATGATCGTCTTGTCGCAGTCTTGGTTGAGGGTGAAGCAGCCACCACCACCTAGACCGCTACCGGCTTGAACGCAGATCGTGCTGTTGGCAGGGCAGCAATCCTCTGGGGGATCGCACCCAGGCGTTTCTGCCATGACGCAGTTGCCTTTGTCGTCAACGACATACCCCGGCAAGCAGGTGCAGATACCGTCAACGCATTCAGCGTTTGGTGGACACAGGACACCGAGGCAGGGGTCAGGGTCAAGGCAGAGTCCGTTGATGAGCTCTGTCCCTTCAGGGCAGACGCATTCGCCTTCGACGCACTCTTGTGGAGGCGTGCAGACCACCCCAAAGCAGGGGTCTTCTTCGATGTCGGGCGGAGGCGTGGAGGTGCCGTTCGGAATGCATATTTCGTTCTCTTCGTCCCACTCGAAGCCGTTACCGCAAACGCATTCGCCGCCAATGATGATGGCGTTTTCGTCGTCACAAATGCAGTCCCCTTCTACGCATTGAGCAGGGCCAGCTCCTGTTGATCCGTCTGGACATTCGACGTCTTTGCAGAGGTCGTAATTAGGATCCTCGACGCATTGACCGTCTTCGCAGATTTCACCTTCAGGGCATTCGACACCTTCGCAGGGGTTGAAATCAGGGTCTGGGACGCACTCGCCGTCTTTGCAGATTTCACCTTCAGGGCATTCGACGCCTTTGCAGGGGTCATCTGGGCCTGGGTCGGGCTCGCCATTCGGGACGCACTCACCGTTAACGCACTTGCCGTCGGGGCAGTCGCTATTGCTGCAACACTCTTGGCAGACCTTTTTGCCGCTCTTTGTGCAGCACTTGGACTTTTTGCCTGAGCAGTCACTGTTTTGGCTGCATTCGTCTTGCCACTCTTCCGTGCAATCGCCGGTATTGGGATCGCATATTTGACCAGGGTTGCATTTTTGAACGCAGGTACTGAAGCTTTCACTCCATACCTGGCAAGGGTCAGGACACTTTGCGTCTTTGCATTTGCCGTTAACGCAAACTTTGTCGCCTTCGCATTGCTTGTTCTTGCAGCACTCTTGGCAGCCTTCTGGATGGTCAGGGTGATCATCTTTGTTGCAACATTGCTTGCCGTTTTTGCAGACGTCATCGCCATTGCAGCAGTCAACGATCTTGACGACAATAATGTCTTCGCCTTTTTCGCCACCACCACCTTCGATGGTGACTGAGCCACCAGGGAAGTCACCACAAGTGGCTTTGCACTTGTAGTAATACTTGTCGCCAGACTCCAGGTTCGATGGCGGTTTAGCTACA
>ERZ891134.1541-NODE-1541-length-15474-cov-26.344510_pt1 | contig 15474 bp, 12 predicted proteins | sample MGYA00520888_ERZ891134 | MGnify/ENA primary metagenome ERZ891134 (study PRJEB32303, sample SAMEA104408692) | aquatic metagenome | biome: Brackish water; feature: Coastal; material: water | place: Baltic Sea | collected 2014-10-23 | depth 10 m ... | reverse complement strand
GATACTCAGATATATCATCAGCAAATGCCAAAGGCGATAGGAGTAATAGGGTTAGGAATTTTTGCACTGTATCACCAAAGTTCTTTGGTCATCGTCTAAGGTTTGAATAGAATATTGATTCGCAATCAAGGTCTTATCTTCACTCTCATTTTTTTCTAATATGTCATAACCAGTAGGACACATTTCCCCCGCTTTTTTGTAACAAGCTGACCAAGAATTACCCTCATAAGTGCCACAATTCACAGTAAAACCTTTATCACCACTTGGCAAAACAATTTCTTGCGATGTTGCACAACCAATAATCAGTAGAGGAAGTAATAGGGTTAGTAATTTTTTCATACTCTAAATATACACAGACTTTATAAACTTTGAAAACTTTTGAAGTTCTCCTCGTGCATGTCTTTGATGAGGAACTGTTTAAGCTTTTTACGATAGACTGCTTTCAAGCAGTAAAATGATTAATATGATGACATTTTTATCATTTCAATCTTGGGTCGAAGTAATTAGTGATCCAAACTCCCAATAAGATTAATAGAGTCCCTAACATCATGGTAAAAGTTATGGGCTCTAAAAGAATCCAATAGCCAAAAATCATACCTGAAACCGGAACAAGGTAGGTTGGTGTGCTAGCAACAATAACCGATGTTTTCTTGAGCAAGTAAATCCAACCTATCATGCCAATGCCTGTACAAATAATCCCAAGCATCATGACACTGCCAACTGAGTTAAATGTAAAATTATTAGGTGCACCAATGGTTAGCTCGAAGATTGTTAAAGGCGCAGAGAAAATGGCGCCAAAAAATAATGGCAATATTGCCAATACAAATGGATTGATGTGTCTCAATTGACCAAAAAAATTATTTGAAAGACCAAATAAAACAGTGGCCAACAAGCATAAAAATAATGGGAATAAATCTCCATGGAATGAGTTGGAGCCAGTAAATATCAGCAAGCCAAAAAAACCAATCACCAGACCAAAGATTTGAAATTTATTGGACTCCAAGGCAAAAAAATTCACAGCAATAATGAGTGTTATTAATGGGGAAATCCCGTTAAGAACCGCCATGGTTCCGGCATTGGCAGAATGCGCTGCTATGGCTATCAATGGAAAGGGTATGCCGAAATTAATTAAGCCAAGAACCATTAGCGGCTTAAAATTCTCTTTAATGTCCTTAATATGCTTTGGTCTTATAAAGATCAGGGCAAGAAACCCAGAGGAAATCAATAATCGAAATGTGACCTGCATTCCTGGTTGAAGATCAAGGGCTGCCGTTTTTAAAAAAACATAAGCAAGCCCCCAAATTGTGCCCAGGAGAAGGATGAGAAAAAAATTCTTGATGGATTGCATGATGGGTCCAAAAAAACTTAACTCTACTCTTTTTATGATGAAATGATATATTTTTTGAGACGATTTTTACGTGTAAATTTACGCTCAAGGAAAGGGTTTAAAACTTGTAAATCTGAAGGATTGCTGTTCCTTTATCTTATGTATTGTATGTAGGCATTACTGAGTGGGGCAAGAAGAAGAGGGAAGAAATTACCAAGATTAGCTGGAAGCATTTTCAGAATAAGCATTGCGAATTGAAGCCGCAAGATTACCTTGGGCGTCAAAAGATATAGGCCCTCGATTATTTATTGCTAAAGCAGCCTTCTCTCCTTCAAGAAGATAATTTTTCATATCCTTTGAATCATCCCCATAAAAAGCAGCGCATGCTTCTATCGAACGTTTTGCATTGATCATATAAGTTTATTTTTTGTGATTAGAGGTAAAAAATATTATAAAAATTTTTCAAATGGAATTCAAAGAAGTATTTTGGCACAAGAATTGCATATATATTATTGTACGCTAAGTATTCATTCTTTCCCCCAAATAGAAGTTGAATACAAACATTCACATTAATGCTTAGCGTACTTTCCCCCCTAAGAATGGTGAAGGGTCTTTTATTAGACCCTTCATATTTTCTTAAAAATTAAATTCTGCAGTAATATTTATTAATCGGCCCCTTGGATCATGCACCCTAGTATCAAAACTAAAATCAGGAGCGTCATATAGCAATGGTGCGCTCTTATCAAAAGCATTCATAATGCCAAGGCCTATTTCTAGCTCACCTTCTGAAAGCGGAAATGACTTTGTGACTGAAAAATCATGCACTAAAAATGATTTTACGAAGTTTGTATAGCCAAGATTGATTGCAGATGTTGGGATACTTCGCTCGTTAGAATATCCATCTACATATCTAGTATTCATACCAAACGAGAAATTATTTACAGTCCAGTTAAAAAAAGTATTCAATCTTAATTTAGGCAAGGAGTGAGTGTGAGCATCATAGTTGAACTTGCCAACTCTATTTACCATGATGGAATGATCTCCATCATCCTCTTGCTCAAGGTGTTCAGGGGTTGAGAATTTTGATAGTTGAGTAGCTTTAATAGAATACTCAAAGTCCCCATATCGAGTAGCTTTAAAAATATTTAACTCTAAATCAAAACCACTGACCTGGGTTTTTTCTTCATTGAAATATGATGTGCTTACAGCGATCAACTCTCCAAATTGATTTCTTGTAACGCTTGCTGCATATGGATTTGTGTTGAGTAATACTTGTGCGCTTTCTACTTCAATGCGATTTTCATAATCTATTGTCCAATAATCTATTGTCAAATCAACAGTCTCAGCAATGTTCCATATAAATCCAAAACTAGTATTTTTGGAGGTTGCGGGTTTTAAAGATGGATTACCCAAAAGTGCTAGACGAACAAATGGAGTATCATTGATATCTCTCACACTACCTAGCTGAATCTCAGATGAGAACATTTGCGCCATTGATGGTGCGGTAAAAGAAGTGCCAATTGAGCCACGCAAAAGAAAGTTCTCATAGGCCAAATACTTAAAAGAAAATTTTGGGTCAAATGAAGAATCATTTTTTAGCTTTTCATAACGGCCAGATAAAATGAGGTCCAAACGATCACCAAAATTTTTGTTGGTTTCAAAAAAAATAGCTTGTTTATTTCTGCTAGTGGTAACATTTTTGCCGCCACCTAAAAATAATAAATCAGCTCCTTTGATTAATTTTCCATCGGTATCAAATATCGCCCTACTTGCCTCAGAATAATTAATTTCAAGATCCTCTGAATTGAACTGAAAACCAAGAGCAAAATTTATGCCTTGTGATTGACCAGTCAAGATTCCATCCATGGATATCAAACTACCGGTTTTGGTAGAAGTCTCTGATCCTTTAATGTAATCAATTAAACTTGCAGAATTTTCTAAGGGCAAAAATATATTCCACTGCTCATCACCATTTGGTCCACCTGCCCCAAGAATTGCAGCCTCAAATCTTGATTCAATGGTATCTGGACGATTGTGTTTATTCTCATGTTCGCTTGCAGTCAAAGAAAGTTCAAAATTCATATCTTTAGAGATATTAAATTTCAAACTATTGCTCCAGTGGTATTGAAAAATATCTTTAGGTGAATTGGGCGAAGGAAATGCTGATCCAAGGGGTCGCCCATACCAAATTATCGGAACATTGAATGGACTGCCTCCTTGACCAGGAAGAATTTTTTTAGATAAATATGATAATGCTGGGTATGAGGGGGACTGAGGATTATCATTCACTTCAACAGAAGTCATAAGCAAAGTCATGGAATAGTCTATTGCTTCAATCGATCTTTGGAAATAAAGATATCCTTTTAGGTGATCTTCATCATTCACTATATTAAACCTTTCACCATAAAGAAATTTGCATCTAGGGCCAGCAATCACTCCACCATTTGAAAGGCAGTTTGGATCAGGAATTGTTTGATTTGTTGAATAGCTGCCTGCATATGGACCTGACTGTATCGAATCTGCTTCTGTAACCTTAAAGCTATTGCCTAGACCACTTAGACCCAGCTCTGCAAGCTTCGGGATTTCACTTGCATTGAGTGGGGACCTATTAAACCCACTAATAGCAATAACATATTGCCCATCGAAAGCCTCCCCTCCATAAAGAAGCCCTAGAGAGGTATCTTTTTGATCATAGTTGGAGGTTTGCTGAGAAGTTGCAGATATTTTCAAGCCATCAAAGGCATGATAGGTATGAAAATTAATAACACCGGCAACTGCATCAGATCCATATAAAGAAGTTGCGCCATCTTTAAGAATTTCAATTCGCTCGAGCGCAATCTCGGGAATGATATTGACATCAATATAACCCTCTCCTTCATGAGAAGGTGTGCCAGCATGAGTCTGCCGTTTTTTATTAATTAAAACCAATGTAGATGCATGATCCATGCCTCGCAGAGTGATTGCAGACATTCCCTGGTCAACACCGTCCAGGGCATTAGTTTGAAAATGAGAGCCTGAGGCCACGCTGAGATATTTGCTTAATTCAGCAACCGTTGAAACCCTCAAATTCTTAAAATCGTCTGCCGAAATAACATCCACCGGAGAAGCATTTTGTTCAGAAGATTCTATATAGGACGCAACTGAAATTACTTCCTCAGTTTCTTGAGCAAATGAAAAATTTATTATTAAAAAATAGACAAGGCAAACTTTCAAATTGTTGGGGGTCATAAATGCTAAATTAAAATAATTCACCAAATTTTATAGAGTTTATGAAAGTTTAAAAGGACTCAAAACATTTTTTATGAGTTTTGAGCCCTTAAAAGAATAAAAGCGGTTAATTAAATTTAAAATTAAATTTCAATCCGTAATTTCTTCCAGGTAAAGGAACCTGACTTTTTACAAATGATGAATGATTTCTAGCCAACTCATCCAATAAATTATTTCCAAAAAACGTAAGCGTTAGCTCTCCCTCATTTCCTAAATTTATGGATTTTGTTAGATTTGCATTAAACATCTGATACCCAGGAGTAACAATCTCATTTGCTCCTATGTCGTTTTGTTTTTCAACGTCCTTAAAATTCAATCCAATAGACATATCATCTTTAAAATATTTTAATTTAAAAATATTGCGAGCTGGATTTAGTCTAGGAATATTTCCACCCCTTGAAAATTCACCGGACAGATCATCTCTTCCAAATGAGAAAGTTAGCTCACCAGAAAAAAGCATTATGGTGTTTCCAAATTCAATCTCATATCCATCAAATTCAGCATCCTGCTGCAGATAATTAGCTAAAATTAAACCAGCATGTTCATCATGGCCTTCTTCGTGATTTTCATCATGCTCTTCATGCTCTTCTTCAGTTTCATCTTTAAGATAAATGTAATTATCGACATCGTTGTTAAAAACAGTTGCTGAAGCAAAGAAATTGTCATAATTAAAGTTAAGCGTGAAATCAATGTTGTTTGATTTTTCAGAATTAAGATTTGCATTGCCAACCTCAAACCTACCAGTGGCTAAATGAGCTCCATTCATAAAAAGCTCAACAGCCGATGGAGCTCTTTCAACGCTTGCAAAACCTATATCTAAATCAATGAAATCATTGAGTGATTTACTAAAATTAAAGGCTAAGCTGGAATTGCTGAATGATTTATCAAAAAAAGATGTTTCCATTTCTTCATGATCTTCATCATGCCCTTCATTCTTCTCATTATTTTCTTCGTGGGCTGAAGAGACAGAACCTTCGCTATCAATATTGTCAAATCTAATACCAAAATCTACATGAAAAACATCAAAGTCTCGGCTTGCAAAATATCCCAAGGTAAGCTCATCTCTTGAAGCCGGGTTCATGAACGCCTCTGCTCCTCGGACTGAGTTATCCTCATCTACAAAATTTAATGATACTTTTTGTGACAACTGATCGTTAGATAGATCAAAAATCAGTCCTGCCTCTACGGAGTCATTAGCAAAGGTTGTTGATCCCCTAGAGTGCCCTTTATGTTCATCATGCTCTTCATGCTCTTCATCTTCTTGAGCATGCTGCTCAGTTAATACGTAGTCACTATCTCTGAAGAAGAAATCTACTGAACTAAGGAAATTTCCATTAATGTTCAGTGATCCTCGAAGATCAAATTTATCAGAGTCAGTTGTTGAAAATATTCTTTCTCCTTCATGTTCCTCATGCACCTCTTCCTCATCTTCATGCTCATCATGCTCATCACCATGGTATGGAATTCCATATAAACTTTCGATATTTGCTACAGAAAAGCCTATGTAGCCCCAATCACCAGTTTTTGAAGCTCCAAATTTAAGTGACTCAGATGCAAAATCAGAATTAACTAAATATCCTAGCTCTTCCTCTTGCTCATCATGCTCTTCATGGTCTTCATGCTCTTGGTGACCTTCCTCTTCTATATGAATAATGGATCCGTTGGGTACATTAAAATCTCCAAAAGATGAATCTTTGTATGAAAAGCTTATGTTGATATCATTTAAATTATCTTGATAAAAAATAGTTTGGGCGTCACCATCATTTACAGATTGAGTTTCAAGAACAATCTTTGCAAGTCTTTGGACGTCTTCTTGGGCAATAGAATTATCAACAATGTTAACAATTCCTCCTATTGTTCCATTGGTGTAAAGTAAAGATGATGGACCGCGAATAACTTCAATTTGTTGAACATTACTCAAATCAACATCATTAATGTGATCAGCGCCAAGCCCGGAGACATCTCGATTAACAAGGCCATTATCTAAAATTTTCACCCTAGATCCTGACATCCCTCTGATAATTGGTTGGCCAACTCCAGAGCCATAATCTGAAGAGGAAACTCCAAGCAAATCATTTAAAGTTTCGCCGAGGCTTTTAGATGCATTATTGGAAATATCATTGCCTGACATAACATGTAATGGGTTGGGAATTTCACTTGCCGCTTGATCAATTAGAGAAGATGAAACAATCACTTCTTCCATATCATTTGCTAGCAAAGCATTAATAGTTACAGCACCCATAAAAAGGAATGCAAATTTATTTGTTTTCATAAAACCTCCTGTAAGAAAAATAAAAATTTAAAAAAATTTAAATCTTTATTTTGGGAGGCGCTTGGGAGTTAAATGATTTTTGAAGTTCTAAAAAATAGCTTTGAGAAATCTCAATGCTTGATAAGTTTTTATGGATAACCTTCGTAATGAAGGAGAACGATTCTATATCTGATGCAACCTTGTTGAGGCAAGACTGACATTCTATCTGGGGTTTAGCCTGTATGATGTCATCGTCAATGTGCGCAAAGGAATGCAGTGATATACTTGCAAGGAAAAATAATCCAAGAAAAGTAATAGACTTATCATTCAATTTAAATCGCATGAATGGATACTATTATTTTCTGGCCCAATATTCAACAACCAAATAACATAGATGTATAAAGAGTCAATCCAAGATGCAATTTCAATGCATGAACTGCCCGTCAAGTGGCATTCAGATATTTTAAAAGAGGCAAAAGTAGTTTCAGATAAAAAGAAAACTGCTAAATACAGAAGAGATCTCAGAAAAATGCCATTTGCCACTATTGATGGTGAAGACGCTAAGGATTTTGATGATGCTATTTATTGCGATAAAAATGCAAGCGGCTATAAATTATATGTAGCTATTGCAGATGTTTCTTTTTACGTTGAGGCTAACTCAAAGCTTGATAAAGAGGCAAAAAAAAGAGGAACTTCAATTTATTTCCCTGAAACCGTGATTCCGATGTTACCAGAAATTCTTTCTAACGGGATCTGCTCACTAAGACCAAATGAAGATAGATGCGCTATGGTTTGCGAAATGTCTATTGCTTTAGATGGAACTAGAAAAAAATATAAGTTTTATAGCGGCCTTATAAATTCTCAAGCCAGACTTACCTATAACCAAGTAGAAGAGTATCTCAATCAGCCCAAAGATCTAAGTTGGAAAGAAGTAGGAGACTCTATCAATCATCTTCAAGAACTTACCAAAAAAAGGCTCAAGATTCGAAATTCAAGGCAAGCGCTGGAAATTAATCCAACTGAAGCAATCCTTAAGCTAAATAAAAATAAAGAAGTAAAAAACATAGTCATTAAAAAACCCCTTTTTGCGCATAAGCTTGTTGAAGAATCGATGCTGCTTGCAAATGAATCAGCTGCTGAATTTATGCATGATCGTTTGGATTTAGGGGTCTATAGAATTCATGAAGACCCAGATCCAAGCAAGCTTGAGACATTAAAAAAACATTTTAAACTTCCAGCACAAATTGCAAAAAAATTGTCTCCTTTAGAAGTAATCAACAGCTGTCTTAAAGAGGCTCATGAAAAGAAAGATGACACTGGTCAGATTTTAGTTCTTCAAACTCTTGCAAGGGCAGAGTATTCTACAAATAATTTAGGTCATTTTGGTTTACAGCTCAAACAATACTCTCATTTTACTTCACCCATTAGAAGATATCCTGACTTATTGGCTCACCGACTAATCAATGCTTCGCTTGCCCATAAAAAACCCAATATGAGACAAAACGAGCTTCAGGATGAGTGTGAAAATTCCTCAATACTTGAAAGGCGAGCAGAAAAAGCATCTAGACAAGTTGAGCAAGTTTTAATTTGCTCTTACTTAAAAAATAAAATAGGCTCCTCTATGGATGGAGTAATCACCGGTGTTACCGATTTTGGTTTATTCATAAATTTGGAAAGGTACTTTATTTCTGGATTATTGCATGTCACTGACTTGCCGAATGACAGATATCAATATCTTCAAGATCGGAGTGCTCTTAAAGGAAAAAGGAGAGGTGGTATTTATAAACTTGGACAGAAAATTAAGGTTAAAATTACTGCTGTTTCTCCCCTTGAACGGAAGATCAATCTAGTAATTTCAAATGGAAAATAATAATTCTACAAATCTTCGGGTAGGTTTTCATACCATAGAGATGCTCTTAAAGCTTTCTCCTGAGAATATAAAAAAGATCTTTGTTCCAGCTAATCGAAATGATGATAGAGCTCTTAATCTAATTGCAATGGCTGAAAAACTTTCCGTTTCAGTAGAAAGAAAAAAAAGCCTGGTCCAGCACCCTGAGGCCATTCTAAAAAATGAAGTAAACCTATCACTAAATGATCTAAAAAAATATGAGGAAACTATTCAGCATGAAAATCCTACATTTTTAGTCATAGATAATGTAATTGATCCAAGAAATCTTGGGGCATGCATTAGATCGGCAGCAGCTAGCAATGTTGCTGGAGTAATAATCAATAAACATCATTGCTCCCCAATCACTCCATTGGTGAGACAGGTTTCTGCTGGTGGCACCGAATCGATTCAGATATTTACGGTAACGAACTTAATTAATAGCTTGAAGCACTTTGAAAAGCTAGGCTATCTTATCTTAGGAACAAGTGAGCGCGCAGATGTAATGCATACTGATTTAAATCTCAATAAACCCATTCTTGTGATTATGGGCTCTGAAGAAGATGGCATGAGAGAGAAAACTTTAGAAAAATGCTCTCAGGTATGCACTTTATCTAAGAATATGACAATCAATAGCCTAAATGTTTCTGTTGCTACCGGAGTCATACTTTTTGAGATAGCTAGGCAGAAGTTAGCATAAAATTCATTTACAATAACTGAACTTAATACTATCTTTGAATTAATTTAATGCTTAACCAAAGAACCATAAAAAATCCTATCAAAGCTGTTGGTGTTGGTCTTCACAGCGGCAAAGATATGACATTAGAGCTTTTGCCTGCTCCGATTGATGCAGGCATAACTTTTATAAGAACAGACTTAGATCCAGAGATAAGCATTCCAGCTATATTTGAATATGTTGGAGATACGACTCTTTCAACCGCTCTTTTTAAGGAAGGTTACAAAATCGGTACTATTGAGCACCTTCTCTCTGCAATCGCAGGACTAGGGATCGATAACTGCATTATCAAAGTTGATGGTCCTGAGATTCCGATTATGGATGGTAGCGCAAGTCCATTTGTGTTTTTAATTCAATCAGCTGGATTAGAGATACAAGAAAAATTAAAAAAATTTATTAAAGTGAAAAAGGAGGTTCGGGTTGAACGCGGAGATACATATGCAGCTATTAAACCTTTTAACGGTTTTAAAGTCTCATTTGAGATTGACTTTGATAATGAGACCATAAAAAAACATGCTCAAAAATCATCAATTGATTTTTCCTCTACTTCTTTTGTTAAAGAGGTTTGCAGGGCAAGAACTTTTGGATCAGTAAAAGACAAGGATGCCCTTCAATCTCGGGGATTGGCACTTGGGGCGAGTGCCGATAATGCAATTGTTCTTGGAGATACTGGCATTCTAAATGAAGAAGGCCTGAGATTTGATGATGAATTTGTAAAGCATAAAATACTTGATGCTATTGGTGATTTGTACCTGCTTGGACACAATCTTATTGGTCAGTTTTCAGGCTATAAATCTGGTCACTCTCTTAACAATGAATTATTAAGAAAAATATTGGCATCTGAGGATGCGTGGGAGGTAGTCACATTTGAAGATTCATCAATTGCCCCCATATCGTATGCTAGAGCTCCGTTTGGTGATGCAATATAGCTCTAAATAGAACAATATAATTTTAAAAGATTAAACTCATGTCATTTTTAACCAAAATATTTGGAAGCAGTAATCAACGCTCATTAAAGCGCATGCAGATATCTGTAGATCAAATTAATGCTCTTGAACCAGATTACAAAAAACTTAGTGACAGTGAGTTAGCTAGCCATAGGAATAAATTAAAGGAATCCTCAAAAGATTCAAACTTTAATTTATTGGCTCACGCTTTTGCTGCAACGCGCGAAGCAAGCGTCAGAGCAACAGGCCTAAGACACTTTGATTCTCAAATGCTTGGAGGAATAGCTCTTTCTGAGGGGAACATTGCTGAAATGAAAACTGGAGAAGGGAAAACTTTAGTTGCCACCCTGCCCGCCTACCTAAACGCAGTAAATGGCAATAAAGTAATATTGGTTACAGTGAATGACTATCTTGCGCAGAGAGATGCTGATTGGATGAGACCTATATATGAAACTCTTGGGTTAACCGTTGGAGTAATTTATTCAAATCAATCATTTGAAGAAAAAAAATCAGCATATCTATGCGATGTTATCTATGCCACTAATGGTGAACTGGGCTTTGATTACTTAAGAGATAACATGGCTCTTCGTGCTGAGGATAAAGTCCAGTGCTCATTAGATTATGCAATTGTTGATGAGGTGGATTCAATTCTCATTGATGAAGCTCGAACTCCCTTAATTATTTCTGGTCCTTCAAACGAAAGTGCAGACTATTACGTTCAAATTAAAAAAATTATACCTAATCTTAAAGAGCAATTGAGAGAAGGGACTGAAGATGAGCCCCTGCTTGATGAAGAGAAAGGTCACTACATCATTGATGAAAAAAACAGATCCATTGAACTGACTGATGATGGGTACATGATTATTGAGAGACATCTTGAAGAGCTAGGTTTGCTTCAATCAGAAGATAGTCTCTATTCAGTTAGTAATTTAAAGATTATGCGTTATGTAAATGCAACTTTAAAAGCTGCATTCTTATTTAAAAAAAATATCCACTACTTGGTTAGAGGTCAAGAGGTTCTATTGATTGATGAACATACTGGAAGAACGATGCCAGGCAGAAGAATGAGTGAGGGTATTCATCAGGCTCTCGAATGCAAAGAAAACACACCTATCCAAAGGGAATCTCAAACTCTTGCATCCACAACTTACCAAAACTTCTTTAGACTATTTAATCAACTTTCTGGTATGACAGGTACTGCTGACACAGAGGCCGCTGAGTTTGCAGAAATATATGGGTTAAATGTTTCAATTATCCCAACCAATAAACCAATGGCTAGAGAAGATAAAGATGATTTGGTTTTTCTTACTCAAGATGCAAAATTTAAAGCTTTAATTGAGGAAATAGAAATCTTGCGTAAAAAAAATGCGCCAATATTAGTTGGTACAGCCTCAGTAGAATCATCAGAAAGAGTTTCCGCTTTGCTAAATAAAAAAAATATTTCTCATCAAGTTCTCAATGCAAAACAACATGAAAAAGAGGCAGAAGTTATTGCAAATGCTGGACGACCTGGTGTAGTTACAATAGCTACAAATATGGCTGGAAGAGGTACAGATATTGTTTTGGGAGGCAAAGAAAATATAGGTGATGGCGAGTGGGAAAAAAGACATCAAATAGTTCTGGATGCTGGAGGTCTGCATATTCTTGGAACTGAGAGACATGAATCTAGGAGAATTGATAATCAACTAAGAGGTCGATCAGGAAGGCAGGGAGATCCTGGTTATTCAAAGTTTTTCTTGTCATTAGAAGACGACTTACTGAGATTGTTTATAACTGATAGTCGAAGAAGTCTATTTGAAAGAATTGGAATGGGGGATGATCATATTGAACATAAGATGCTTTCTCGTGGTATAGAAAATGCACAAAAAAGAATAGAGAGTAGAAATTTTGATATTAGAAAAAACCTATTGGAGTATGACGATGTTGCAAATGATCAGAGGCAGGCAATTTATTCATTAAGAAATCAACTTCTTAATGAAGACAATATTTCTGAAGCAATAAATGAATTAATTAATGAAGAAATGCATGCGGTTGCTCATGATTTCGTGCCCTTGGATTCAGTAGAGAGTCAATGGAGACTTGAAGAATTAGATAAATTGCTCTTCGATCATTATTTCATTCAAGAAAATATTTCGACAAAAGTTAAGAATGATCAGAAATTAACCCCTGTGACAATTGCGAGTCTGATTGCAGAGAGTGCAGTAAAAAAATACAAAGAAAAATACCTAAAGATTGGAGAGAATCTAGCTCAACTTGAAAAACAGGTAATGTTGCAAATTCTTGACGTTCATTGGAAAGATCATTTGGCTGAAATGGATCACTTAAGACAAAGTGTTGGTTTGAGAGCTTATGCTCAAAAGAATCCGAAAAATGAATATAAGCGTGAAGCCTTTGAGATGTTTGAAGTGATGTTAAATGAAATTAATAGCGAGGCAATTAAAGTTCTATTTAGGTTGGAGCTTGCAAGCGAGGAAGAGATACAAGAGTTAGAAGCAAGATCTCGTGAGGCTCAGAAAAACAGAGAAATGAAACTTCAACAAGAACAAATTGAACCAGTTATAGGCAACGACCGAAACTCAAAACCAGAGCAATTGGCTAAAGTTGAGACAATCAAGATAGATGAGCCAAAATTAAAAAGAAATGAAATTGTAAAAATTACTAATGGCAAAGAGATTAAGGAATTAAAATATAAAAAAGCTGAGCCACTAATTGAAACAGGGGAATGGAAAATACTTTAATCAAAGCTTAGTCTTCATAAAAATCTTCTGAGTCAATCGGTCTGCTTATTAATTTTTCTTCATTAGCCCAGGTACCAAAATCAATCAATTTACATTTTTCTGAACAAAAAGGTCTAAAGGGATTAGTTGGACTTAAATCAGCTTGTTTTTTACATTGAGGACAATCTTTTTTCATTTTTTACAAAGGCCTAAATAAAATTTATGCATGGCTAGAGATCTAGTTTTTAAATTTTCCAAGGTATCATTGTTGGGTATAACATCATTAGCAATACTTAACCTTTCTGTTCTAGAGCATTGAGAATCTAGAATTTTTTGAATCTGCTCGCTTGAGTTGTTATCACGAAGAGTGGCTCTTTCAAGCTGAAGTTTTGTATCACAGTCAATAACTAGGATCCTATTATAGGCACTCATGCTATTAGTTTCAAAAATTAATGGAACCATAATAATTGAATATGGAGAAGTTGAGGCCGCTATCCTTTCAGCCATCAAATCTCGTACCAAGGGGTGAGTAATAGACTCTATAGCCTTTTTCTTCTCTTTGTCATCAAAGATTTCTTGTCTTAATTTTGCTCTGTCAATAGAACCATCCTCACCAATAATATCAGAACCAAAATAATCAACTATGCTTTGAAATCCTGGAGTATTTTGTTCAATAACCTCTCTAGCAAGTTGGTCTGCATCTAGAACAGTCACACCTTCGCTATGAAAAAAATTTGCTGCTGCTGATTTCCCAGATCCTATGCCGCCAGTAAGACCAATGATCATTTTTGAGGTTTAGCATTGATATAGCTAGGGACATTATGTGCCCAAGAACTCTCCTCAACTCTTGATGTAATAAACCATTGATCATTTATTTTTTCATAAGTATCTAGATACCACATACCTAAAAAAAAGACTTGATCATCTTCTGTTTGCATAGGATTAAAACACATCACTTTTCCAGAAGCGAAATTACCATCTAGGATGAGGGAAATATTTGAAATTAAATGCTGGTAATTTGGGAAATGATCTAATGCTGTTTCCAGGTACTTAATGATTTCTTGAAGATTGCCTGCTATGCCCCCAACTGCTGTGTAATCAATATGAGCATCTTTTGTGAATAAATTATTGAAGTCTTGAAAATTTTTGGTATCAACAGCAGTGGCATAATCGGTAACAAGCTTTTCGATTTCCATGCGATCTGAGATTTCAGTAATATCCATTTAGTTATTTTAATACAAAAAAAAGGCTCTCAGAGAATCTGAGAGCCTTTTAAAGAAAAAAGCCTGACGATTACCTACTCTCACACAAGGAGACCTTGCACTACCATCGGCGTTAGTTCGTTTCACTGCTGAGTTCGAGATGGGATCAGGTGGTGCCAAACTGCTATTGTCATCAGGCAAACTGGTATGTAATTCTTTTTCACTACAAATATGTTATTCCTGAACAATGGAACCTTTTTTAAGGTTACATGATCAAGCCTCACGAGTTATTAGTACAAGTTAGCTCAACGCCTCGCAGCGCTTACACATCTTGCCTATCAACGTCATAGTCTATGACGACTCTTTAGGAGACATAAAGTCTCTGGGAGATTTAATCTTGGGAGAGGCTTCCCGCTTATATGCTTTCAGCGGTTATCCTTTCCGAACATAGCTACCCGGCAATGCCACTGGCGTGACAACCGGAACACCAGAGGTTCGTCCAATCCGGTCCTCTCGTACTAGGATCAGCTTCCCTCAAATCTCCAAACGCCCACAGCAGATAGGGACCGAACTGTCTCACGACGTTCTAAACCCAGCTCGCGTACCACTTTAAATGGCGAACAGCCATACCCTTGGGACCTGCTCCAGCCCCAGGATGTGATGAGCCGACATCGAGGTGCCAAACACCCCCGTCGATATGAACTCTTGGGGGGTATCAGCCTGTTATCCCCGGCGTACCTTTTATCCGTTGAGCGATGGCCCTTCCATTCAGAACCACCGGATCACTAAGACCTAGTTTCCTACCTGCTCGACCCGTCGGTCTCGCAGTCAAGCATCCTTATGCCTTTATACAATCTGCATGATGTCCGACCATGCTTAGGATACCTTCGTACTCCTCCGTTACTCTTTGGGAGGAGACCGCCCCAGTCAAACTACCCAGCACACACTGTCCTCGATCCAGATAATGGACCTAAGTTAGAGCCTCAACTTTACAAGGGTGGTATTTCAAGGACGACTCCACTAAGACTAGCGTCTCGGCTTCAAAGTCTCCCACCTATCCTACACAAATAAAGTCAAAGTCCAGTGTGAACCTATAGTAAAGGTGCACGGGGTCTTTCCGTCTAGCTGCGGGTACACTGCAT
>ERZ891134.1540-NODE-1540-length-15476-cov-7.709941_pt1 | contig 15476 bp, 6 predicted proteins | sample MGYA00520888_ERZ891134 | MGnify/ENA primary metagenome ERZ891134 (study PRJEB32303, sample SAMEA104408692) | aquatic metagenome | biome: Brackish water; feature: Coastal; material: water | place: Baltic Sea | collected 2014-10-23 | depth 10 m ... | reverse complement strand
ATATTAAATTTACATTTAGGTTATTTAAAGTATATTTCTTAAATAACTAATAACCAGTATTTTGAAACAATTTTTAATTCTTTTTTTCTTTAGTCTTTCGATCTATACACAATCGTTTCCACCTATACAGTCTTACACTCCTCAAGAATATAGTGCTGCAAATCAAAATTGGAAAATTTCAGAAACTTCTAAAAATGAAATTTTATTTGCTAATAGTGAAGCTTTACTATTGTTCAATGGTACAAGTTGGAATAAATACAGTTCACCTAATGGTAGTATAGTACGCTCTGTAAAAAATATTGATGATAAAATCTATATAGGATCTCACTCTGATTTTGGTTTTTTTCAAAAGTCTAATAATGGAGTATTAATATATACCTCTCTTGTAGAAAAATTAAATTTAATAATTGAGGAGGATGAAGAGTTTTGGAATATTTTGCTTTTAGATAATTGGATAATTTTCCAATCAATTTCTAGGTTAATTTTTATAGACAAAAATAATAATGATGTCAAGTATTTGAAGTTGAAAGGGATAATTAATAATTCTTTCTCAATTGATAAGCAAATATATATAGCTTTAAACACAGGACTTTTTAAATTAGTCAATGGTCAGTCAGAACTTGTTATTGATAGTAATCAATTACCTTCTCAAATTGTAAATATTTTCAATTCTGAAAATGGGTTATTGATTCTTACATCTAAACACGGCTTTTATTTAGAAAAATCACCTGGCGTTTTAATTAGAGTTAATTCTTCTTTAGATTCTTTAAACGATGGTTTTTCTATTTTTTCTGCAATTCAATTACAGGATTCTTCTTATGCACTTGGTTCAGTAGGTCAAGGTTTATTTCTTTTAGATTCTGATTTGAAATCATTAAAAAAAATTGACAAGTCTAGAGGGCTTGCTAATAATACTGTTCTTTCACTATATGAGGATACAAAAAATAATATTTGGCTAGGTCTAGATAATGGAATTACAGTAATCAATAATGATTCTCCATTTTCTATTTATTCTGATAGTGATGGTGTTCTTGGAACTATTTATGCTACAAAGCTGTTTAACAAAATCCTATATGTAGGGACAAATCAAGGTTTATTTTTCAAAAAATACAATACTGATGAGCCTTTTAGACTTATCAAAGAAACAAGTGGGCAGGTTTGGAGTTTAATTGAGATAGATAACACATTGTTTTGTGGACATAATAACGGGACTTTTATTGTGTCGAATGGGAGTGTTAAAAAAATATCAAATACTAGCGGTTCATGGACCTTTAGAAAAATATCTAATGATTCATCTGATGTTTTGGAGGGTAGCTATTATGGATTAAAGATTTTATCTAAAGTGAATGAACAATGGATTGTTAAAAATAACATCACAGGTTTTGACATATCCTCTCGTTTTTTTGAAATTTCTAATAATGGAAAAATCATTGTTAGTCACGGTTATAAGGGGGTTTATAAACTTTCTGTAAATTCAGATTTTACAAATATTATTGATTATGAACTTGATTCTATAGCATTAAAAGGAGGAAATACTAGCCTTGCTAAGTTTGATAATAACATTTATTATAATTATGATAAAGGAATGTTAAAGTATAATTCTCTTTCCAATGATTTTTCAAAGGACACGCTGCTTTCAAATTTATCGTCTAAAGATTTATTGTATGGAATTATTAGAAATGATTTTGACGGTAAACTATGGCTGTTTTCAGAAAATAACATTCATTATGTATACAAGGATTTAGTTTCAGGAAATAAAAAAGTAAGTTCAATAGTGTCTACCAATCAGCTAAGAAGAACAGTTTTTGAAAATATTTCTAAAATTGATGAATCTAATTATGTTATAGGAACTAATAATGGTTATATAACTCTCGATTTAGATAAATATAAATTATTGCCACCAAAAGTTAACATTAGTAAGATTGAGTCATATGAATTAAATCAAAATCCCATCTCAGTAAATAATGAAGAATTTATTCAATTTGAATCTAGCTTTAATAACTTAAGATTTCATACAAATGTTTCAAATTATCAAAAATTTCAACCCATCACTTTTGAATATTTATTGGAGGGGTACCTTCCAGAGTGGGTTTCAGTCAAAGAATCGCCATTTATTGAGTTTAATAATTTAAAGCCTGGAGATTATGAATTTAGAGTTAGAGCAAGAGTTGGAGATTTTTATTCTTCAAATGTAGATTCAATATCTTTTTCAGTTGAAAGTCCATGGTATTTTTCAAATTTTATGATTGCCAATTACTTCTTAGTTTTTGCTATTGTTTTTTTTCTGTTTAATAGGTCTTATGAGAAATATTATCGAGAAAAAGAACAAAAAATCATTAGAACAAATCAAAATAAATTAGAGTTAATTGAAATAGAAAAAAAACAAGCTTTAATGGCTGTGGAAAATATTAAACTTCAGAATGATATTGAAAGTAAAAACAGAGAACTTGCGGTTTCCACAATGAGTATGATTAAAAAAAATCAATTCTTGAGTAAAATCAAATCCGATTTAAAAAAGTCTGAATCAGGAGATAAAATATTTTCTGTTATTAAAATGATTGATAGGAATTTAAATAATAAGGACGATTGGAAGTTTTTTGAAGAAGCTTTTAATAATGCTGATAAGGATTTTCTCAAAAAAGTTAAATCAACTCATCCTTCATTAACAAATAATGATCTAAGGTTATGCGCATACTTAAGGTTAAACTTATCATCAAAAGACATAGCACCTTTACTAAATATTTCTTTAAGTAGCGTAGAAATTAAGAGATATAGACTCAGAAAAAAGATGCAACTTACCCATAATGAAGGTTTAACTGATCATTTACTTAGTTTATAGTTTTCATAATATTATTTCACATTTATACGATACTAGCTATACAAAACCTATACATTTGTATTGTTTTACAATTCAATTAAATACTTTTTAATCCTTTATTTTATCAATTTCAACCTATAAATAGTGATGTTTTAACTAATTTGTTAATAATAATAATGTATTAGTGTCGAATTCATAATTTGTATAGGTTATTTATGTTTGCTTAACAATATGTTTTATTTAAGTTTAAGCTTTCTTAACAAAAAACATATATGAAAACAAAATTATTATCATTAATCATCTTATTTGGATCCCTTTTTATGGTAGCGCAAGACTCTACCCTAGTAGGGTCCGTATCGGATTCATCAACTGATGGTCCTTTGCCTGGTGTAAGTGTAATTATTAAAGGTACGCAGACTGGTACTACTTCAGACTTTGACGGAAATTTTAGTTTGACTGGTGTATCTTCTGGTGATGTCATTCAATTCTCTTATCTAGGCTATGTAACTCAAGAAGTACAAGTTGCAAATTCGTTTAACATCAGCGTTTCTCTTGATGAGGATGTTGAAGCTTTAGACGAAGTTATACTTGTTGGGTACAGCACGCAAAAAGCATCTAATATTTCTGGAGCTGTTACTACAGTTTCTGGTGAGGATGTTGAAAGATTAAAACCTACTAGAGTTGAAGAAGCTCTTCAAGGTCAATCAGGTTTAAATGTTATATCTTCTCCGAATCCAGGAGGAAAGCCTTCTATATTAATACGTGGTATAACTTCATTTTCCGGTACTGATCCGCTTGTTGTTATCGATGGAATTAATTCTTCACTCTACGATGTGGATGCGCTTAGTTCTTCTGACATAGAATCTATTTCTGTGCTTAAAGACGCTTCTACAACAGCTCTTTATGGTGTTAGAGGTGGTAATGGAGTTATAGTAATTACTACTAAGTCTGGTAAAAAGAATCAAGAAACTCAATTCACTTTAGATACTTCATACGGAGTTCAAGAGGTTGAAAATTTCATTGACGTCTTAAATGCTGCTCAGTATGCTGCTATATTAAATGAAGGAAGTGTAACGTCTGGAGGTTCTTTATTATTTACAAATCCTTCTGCATTTGGTGTTGGTACAAATTGGCAAGCTGAGTTATATGATTCTGCTCCAATTTCAAACACTACTTTATCTGCTTCAGGAGGTTCTGACACTACAACTTATTTTCTTTCTGCTAGTTATTTAGCTCAAGAAGGTGTAGCTGCTGGTGGTGATAAAGATTTTTACGACAGATCTACATTAACTGCAAATTTTGTTACTGATTTAACTGATGATTTAAAAGTTTTATTTAATACTAAATACTCTAATTTACAAGGTAACGGTAACGGAGGTAATCAAGTATTTAATGCTTTAAACTTTGATCCCTCAGTTTCTCCAATGGAAGATGGTGTTTACGGAATGAGTAATACAATTACTCAAGAAGTAATAAATCCTCTTGCTGGAGTTGCAAATTCTTATGGTGATAATAAAACTGATAAAATTATAGGAAAAGTTGAATTACAATATGATTTATTAGATAATCTTAAAATTACATCAAGATTAGGTTATTCAGGTATTTGGCAACAATCCAAAGGATTTACGCCATTACAATATTATGGAGTTGGTCACAACAGAACTAATGCTAACGCTGATTTAACACCAAGAACAGAAGATGACCACAACAGAGTTTCGGAAACAAAACAAAACTGGTTCAACTACACATACGAACTTTTTGGTAATTATGACTTCTCAATTGACAATGCACATAACTTTAATGTTTTTGCAGGATTTACTATTGGAAAAAGTACTTCAAACGGTTTAAGTGGTAGTAACGTAGATGTTCCATTTAATTCTTGGACTTATGCTGACCTAAGTTCTGCTTCTGGTGGAATTGAAGATCAAACTACAGGATCTTGGCAAGGAGTGAGTAGAAGTGTTTCTTTAATGGGTAGAGTTGAATATGATTTTAACGAAAAATATTTAGCTTCTGTTACTGTAAGAAGAGATGGATCTACAAGCTTTGGTAAAAACAACAAATTTGCAATTTTCCCATCTGCTTCACTTGGTTGGGTAGCTTCAAACGAAGACTTTTTTAATTCTTCTGTTGTTGACTTCTTAAAAGTTAGAGCAAGTTACGGATCTGTAGGTAATGATAATGCTAGCCCTCAGTTCGGAACTATTTCTACTTTTCCAAAATATACTTTTGATGGAAATATTATTAATGGATCTACATTACTAGGAATTCCTAATAATGATGTATCATGGGAAAATCAAATTCAAACAAATGTTGGAGTTGACTTAAGAATGTTTGATTCTAAATTAAGTTTTACAGCAGATTACTTTATAAAAACTGTTGATGATCTTCTTTTTAGCCCAACACTTTCCTTATACTTAGGTATACCTGCTTATCCAGTTGCTAATATTGGTAAAACAGAAACTAAAGGTTACGAAATTAGCTTATCATATGGTGATGAAATCGCCAAAAACGTAAGTTTTAATACTACATTTAATTTTACAACTGCAGAAAACTTAGTTGAAGAAATTAATAATGGAGACAAATACATTTGGGGTTCTGGATATGGAATACCATATAAGAACTTAACTCAATTTAGACAAGGTGAGTCTCCAGGTATTTTCTGGGGATACAAAACTGATGGAATTTTCCAAACTCAAGCAGAAGTTGATGCTCACGCTACTCAATCAAATGCTCAGCCTGGTGATATTAGATTCGTTGATGTTGATGGAAATGGAAAGATAGATGGTGAAGACAGAACTAAAATTGGAGATCCATTCCCTGACTTTACTTTAGGTTGGAACTTCAATTTAAATGTGTCTAATTTTGATCTTTCTGTATTTACTTACGCATCTGTAGGAAATGATATCTACAGAGGTTATGAAAGAGGACTTAACTACACTAACAAATCTGCGTCTGTATTAAACAGATGGACAGGTCCAGGAACAAGTAACACTGAACCAAGATATAGTTTTGTTGACGGAAATGACAATAGTAGACAATCTGATAGATATGTTGAAGATGGTAGTTATTTAAAAATTAAAAATATTCAGTTGGGTTACAATTTCCCACAAGGAGCTGATTCTCCATTTACTGATGTTAGAGTGTATGCAAGTGCAAAAAATGCTTTTACATTCACTGATTACACTGGATATGACCCAGAAATTTCTAACGGTGGAAATACTGTATTAGATACTGGAGTTGATAGAGGAACTTATCCTTCTCCTAGAATAATAACATTAGGATTTAAACTTAAATTTTAAAAATATTTCAAATGAAAAATAAATTATACAAAATTATTTTATTAGTCTTTATCTCTGTGGGCTTTGTAGCTTGTGAAGATTATGTTGACTATGAAGCATCAGAAGGATATACTATCGTTGCTGGTGACTATTTTACAAAAGCAGCTGATTACGAAGCAGCATTAGTTGGAACATATGATGTTCTACAATGGAACATATACTCTGTAATGATTGGAGATATGGCATCTGGAAATTCTTATTGTGGCGGAGAAAGTGCAACTGATGTTATCGGATTGCAAAAAATCGACGACATGATTCATAATCCTGTTAATGATCAATTAGAGTCTACATGGAAATGGATGTATGAAGGAATAAATAGAGCGAATTACCTAGTTGAAAACAAAGACAAAGTTGAGTTTTCTAGAAAAGCTGAATTATATGGTGAAGTTCACTTTTTAAGAGCATACTATTATTTTGAATTAGTTAAAATATTTGGAGGTGTTCCATTATTCACTGAGTCAAGATTAACCGCTGGTGATTCTGCAACTTTATCAAGAGCGTCTTCATCTGAAGTTTATGCTCAAATTGAAGCTGATCTTCAAGCTGCAATCGCTGCATTACCAGCCGCTAAAAGTTTAGATGGTAGAGCTACAGCATTTACAGCTCACGCACTACTTGGGAAAGTTTATCTACACCAAGACAAATTTGACGAAGCTGCTAGTATTTTAGAGCCTTTAGTTGGTCTTTACTCTTTAGCTCCAGATCTTCAAAATGTATTTTTAAGATCAGGAGAAAATGGTTCTGAGTCAGTATTTGAGGTTCAGTACTCAAAAAATTCAAACTGGTGGGATTGGGGATTCCCTCAAGGTTCTGAAGGTAACTTTGGAATTATTCACCACGGAATTAGAGGATATAATGGTTCAGTTTATTCTCAAGGATGGAGTTTTAATGTTCCAACACAAGAGTTATATGACTCATATGCTGCTGGAGATTCTAGAAGAGATGTAGCAATTTTAGATATTCAAGCTTGGTCTGATGCGACCGGTGCGGAATATGCTGAGGGTTATGAACACACAGGATATTTTAATCACAAATATATCCCAAGAGCAGGATCTACTGCAGCTCAAGGAGAGTTAAACTATGAAATGAACTATAGAGCTATAAGATATTCAGACGTTTTATTAATGGCTGCCGAAGCTAATAATAGAAAAGCTAGTGCTGATGATGCTAAAGCTCAAAATTATTTAAATCAAGTTAGAGCTAGAGCATTTGGAAATAGTTCTCAAGCTTCTTCCTCAACTGGGGCAACTTTAACTCAAGAAATCTGGGATGAAAGAAATTTTGAACTTGCAATGGAAGGACATAGATTTTTTGATTTAGTTAGAACAGGTGAAGCTTCTTCTAAAATTTCAGGATTTATCTCTGGAAAACATGAAGTTTTCCCAATTCCACAAACGGAAATTGATATTTCAGGATTAACTCAAAATGCTGGATACTAACATATAACATTATATAAATATGAAAACAATAAATAAATTTTTTACTTTACTTTTCGTTTTTACGGCATTTGTAAGCTGTAAGGAAGACTTTTTAGAGGAAACTGACTTTGGTATAGTAGCTCCTTCAAACGTAAATGCGACTTTTAATATTACACAAGACAATACAGGACTTGTGACTATAACTCCAACTGCTGTTGGTGCTATAAAATTTGACGTTGATTTTGGTGACGGAAGTGAAATTGCAACCGGTATAGCTGCAGGAAAACACGTTAAGCACACCTTTACAGAAGCTACTCACTCTATTGGAATAACTGCAATAGGTTTAGGTAACTTAAAAACTGCTGCATCAGTTGAACTAATGGTATCATTTAAAGCTCCTCAGAATTTAGTAGTAGCAATGACTAATAGCACTACTGTTTCAAGACAAGTAGATGTTGTTGCAACTGCTGATTATGCTACAACGTTTGATGTTAGTCCTGGTGTTGACGGTGCTGAAGATGTTAGCGCAAATATTGGTGAAACTGCTTCTTATAAATACGATGCTGCTGGAACATACACAATTACTGTAACTGCTAAAGGTGGTGCTATAGAAACGACTAGCTTTTCACAAGATTTTGAAGTAACTGCGTTAATGCAACCTGTTGCATCGGCCCCTACGCCAAAAGACCGACCTTCTTCGTCTGTTATTTCTGTTTACAGTTCTTCTTATGCTGCACAAGCTGTTACAAATTTTAACGGTTTCCCAGACTGGGGACAAGGTGGACAAGGAAGCAGCTGGGCTGAATTTGATTTAAATGGTGACAAAATGTTACAATATGTAAATTTAAGTTACCAAGGAAATCAATTTGATGCTGTTGATGTTTCAGCAATGGAATATCTTCACTTGGATGTTTGGACTGCAGATGTAGAAAAGTTAAAATTATTTTTAATACAAACTGCTATTCCTCAAGAAACTCCAATTGAAGTAGATCTTGTTGCGGACGAGTGGACTAGTATTGACATTCCATTATCATCATACACTGATTTGGGACAAGCCATTACCGCTATAGATCAATTTAAATATGAAGGTACGCCTTGGGCTGCCGGCTCAGTATTTATAGATAACGTATACTTTTACAAAGCTTCTGAGGTTAAACTTCCAATTAGATTTAATCAAGAAGAAAAATTTGCTGGAGTTGGTGGTGCATCTGTAGAGCTTTCAACAGATCCTGATAATTCTTCCAACATTACTGCTAAAGTAACTAATGGTGGAAACGATTGGGAAACTGCAGAAATTATGTTAGATGTCCCTATTAGTATAACATCAGGTGGAGACAACAAATATTCTGTAAAAATATACTCTCCAGATGATGCTGCACATGCATTAATGATGAAATTAGAAGAAAGTGGAGCTAATGAATTTATTGAACTTTCAGTTCCTTTCCAAGGTGCTGGTTGGAATACAGTTCATTTTGATTTCTCAACAATCACTGCTCAAGCTTGGCCAAATCCAGGTGCAGAGTGGGATGGTAACGCGGACTTCAAAAAACTAGTATTTTTTATTGATGGAGGTTCTTCAACGCCTGGTGTTTATCACCTTGACGATATAGCTAAAAATAGTCAGCTGTATGGATTACCAATTTATTTTAATGATGCTTCTCTTCCATTTGTGGGAGTAGGTGGAGCTTCGTTTGAAATGTCTACTGATCCAGATGATGCTACTAATAATACTGGTAAGCTTACAAATGGTGGTAATGACTGGGAAACTGCGGAACTTATAGTTGAAAGACCGATTAGCATTGTAAGTGGTGCTGATAATAGTTTCTTTGTAGATATCTATTCTCCTGATGATGCTGCACATGCATTAATGATGAAATTAGAGCAAAGTGGAGCTAATGAATATATTGAACTTTCCGTGCCTTTCCAAGGTGCTGGCTGGAATACAGTTCATTTTGATATGTCTACTGTTACAGCTCAAGCGTGGCCAAATCCTGGTGCAGAGTGGGACGGTAATGCGGACTTCAAAAAACTAGTATTTTTTGTAGACGGAGGATCTTCTACACCTGGTGTTTATCACTTTGATAACATAGTTAAAAGACCAGCTGTTGGTTTACCAATAGACTTTAGTACTTCTATTCCTTTTGCTGGAGTTGGTGGAGCTTCATTCGAATTTTCTACTGACCCAGATGATGCTACAAATGCAACTGGTAAAGTTACAAACGGAGGAAACGATTGGGAAACTGCTGAACTTATATTAGACACTCCTATAAGTATAGTTAAAGATGCTACTAATACTTTTACAGTTAAAATATATTCACCGGATGATGCTGCTCATAAACTTATGATGAAATTAGAGCAAAGTGGAGCAAATGAATACATTGAATTATCTCAAGACTTCCAAGGTGCTGGATGGAATACTGTAACATTTGATATGTCAACTGTTGGAGCTCAAGCATGGCCAAATCCTGGTGCTGAGTGGGACGGAACTGCTGATTTCAAAAAATTAGTATTCTTTATTGATGGCGGATCTGCAACACCTGGTGTGTATCATTTAGACGATATAATAAAGAACTAATAAATTTTAAATATTTAAAAACATGAAAAAAAATAATTTATTACTTAAAACAATCTTCGCTTTTACACTCCTTGTTTTTATTGGTTGTGAGAAGGAAGAATATACTCTTGGAGCTATAACTGCACCAAGTGGAATAAGCATCACTGCGGAAATAGTTGGAGCAGATGCTGATAATCCTAACGGAGACGGAACGGGTGTTGTTCATTTTACAGCTACTGGATCTGACGTTATTACTTGGAAGTTTATTCAAAATGGTGTTGAAAGAATGGTGCCATCTGGAAAAACTACTTATGCTTTCAGTAATCTAGGTTTAAATACATATACGGTTAGTGCTGTTGCTATTGGAGCTGGAGGTTCATCCTCTGATGCTGCTACAAACGTTGAAGTTTTAGCAACTTACAATCCTCCTGCAGCATTAATTGCTAAGATAACAACAGGAACATGGAGAGTGCCAATTGAAGATGGAGCTCATATGGGTGTTGGGCCTTACGATGCTACCACAGGAGTATGGTGGACTGCAGGACCTGGTGATAAATCGACAACAGGAATGAGTGATGACACTTATAAATTTAACGCAGATGGAACATTTACATTTGATGTAGGTGCTAATTCTGAAATTTTTGGAAAAGGACATGCTTTGTCTACAGATTTTGGTGGACTTAGAGATCAAACACCTGATGGTAACGATGATGTAGAAAATTTCCCTGTTACTCAAGATGATGTTGATAAATTATCTGGTACTTGGTACATAACTGCACCTGGTGGAGTAGAAACTATAAATTTTAGTGGACTAGGATTTGTAGGCTTTTACACTAGCTCACATGCTTATGAAATTTTAGATAGATCTGGTGACAATTCAATGTCACTAAAGAACTATTATACTCATGAAAGTAATGCGTGGTTTTGGACAATCACAAATAGAGAATAATTTTGTTTTAATCTAAAAAAACCTGAATAATTAATTTTGTTCAGGTTTTTTTTTAATTTATTTTTAAATATGCTTAGTAGAATTTTTTTTAAGATTTTTTCTTTTGTATTGTTATTAGTTTTAGGCTGTTCTTCTGGAGTTGAAGATGACGGGGGAGGTGTTGGGCCAGTAGATCCTCCAACTGAAATAATACCTACAAATTTAAGTGTAAATATTTCTATTGAAGGTACTGATTCAAATAATCCTAATGGAGATGGATCGGGTCTTGTAAAATTTACCGCTTCTGCTACAAACGCAGTTTCCTATAGCTATAGATTTGGAACTGGCGACTCAAAAAACTCTAGTGGATCTGTTGAGTTTACATACACCGATGTTGGAACTAAAACTTATAACGTTAAAGTATTCGCATATTCCTCTACAAATAATTCTATAAGTATTGATAAATCAATTACTGTATATGTAAAGCCGTTTGCTGAACCTACTATTTTAGAATTGTTAGCGGGAGATTCTTCAAAAACTTGGAGAATTAATGCTGCTCAAGATTCTCATTTTTCAAATGGAGCCCAGGACAAGCAGTATCCAACATATTGGGAAGCTTATTCTTTTTCAAAATCAAATTCTGGATTTTATGATGATGAATTCACGTTTAATGTAAATGGCACTTTTAATCACAAAACTAATAATACCGTTTTTGGAAAAGGCGTTCATTTAAATTCTGATTTTGGGACTACTTCCTCCACAACTAATAGTGACGGTGATATAGAAAATTATCCTTTAGACGATTATGAGACTACTTTTTCTGTAAAAAAAGAAGATGACTTAGATAAAATTGAACTAGGTGCAAAAGGTTTTCTTGGTTTTTACGTTGGTCAGCAGAATTATACCATTGCTTGTTCAGATGAAAATAATATTTTAATTAGAACTGTTGACGATAGTGACATTGCATGGTATTTGTGGCTAACATCTGAAACAGTTTCAGAAATACCGTCTAAAGATCAATTTACTAATTTAGTTTGGTCTGATGATTTTGATTATACTGGAGCTATCGACCCTGACAAGTGGACTCACGAAGTTAGAGAACAATGGTATAATAATGAAGTTCAATCTACAACAAGTTCACTTGATAATTCAAAAGTTGAAGATGGAAAATTAAAAATAACAGCTATTAAAACAGCCAATGGAAGTTTTACTTCTGCAAGAATAAGAACTTATAAAAAACTTGATTTTACTTATGGAAGAATTGATGTTAAAGCTAAAATGCCCTCAAAAACTAATGGTGTTTGGCCTGCAATTTGGTTATTAGGCTCAAATTATGAAAGTATAGATTGGCCAGCTTGTGGTGAAATTGATATACAAGAGTATGCACACACAAATAGTTTTAATGTTCAATCTACTGTACATCAACCTGAAGGCTATGCAGGTCAAGGTGATTCTCATGTCACGTACGATTACAACAATATTGATGAAGAATTTCATGTATACTCTTTAGTATGGACAAAAGAGGCTTTAACGTTTTATGTTGATGACAAACCACACCATATAGTTGGAAATTCTTGCGCGTTACCATTTAATTGGGATTTTTACTTGATCCTAAATTTTGCTATGGGAGGTGACATGGGAGGAGATATTGATTCTAGTTTTACTAGTGAAACAATGGAAATAGATTATGTTAAAGTTTTTCAGTAGTTATTGTATTTTCTTGTTTTAATTTAACTTTAATGTTTTTAAAAAAATTTGAGTTTCAACATAAATAAAGATTTTAAATAACCAAACTAAATATGCGTAAAATTATATTACTTATTTTCTTTTTGTTTTTTAACTTTTCTTTTTCTCAAGGACTTAAAACTAGTGGAAAAAAAATAGTTGATAAAAATGGGAATGAAGTTTTGTTAAGAGGAATGGGTCCTGGCGGATGGCTTGTAATGGAAGGATACATGAACCAATCAGCTGGACTAGCCGGTCCACAACATGAAATTAAAAATAAACTCATTGAATTGATGGGTAAGGACAAAACTGAAACCTTTTTTGCAGAATGGAGAAAAAATCATTTCACTAAAAGAGATGTTGACTCCTTGGCCGCTTGGGGCTTTAATAGTATTAGACTTCCTATGCATTATAATTTAATGACTCTTCCAATTGAAGATGAACCAATTGCCGGAGAAAATACTTGGATTGAAGAAGGTTTTACTATTATTGATAATTTACTTGAATGGGCTAGGCCACATAATATGTATGTTATTTTAGATATGCATGCTGCACCTGGTGGTCAGGGTTATAATGCAGACATTTCTGATTACGATTCTTCAAAGGCTTCGCTATGGGAAAGTACAGCTAATCAGAACAAACTTGTTGCACTTTGGAAAAAAATTGCTGAAAGATATAAAGATAATGAGTGGATAGGTGGTTATGATTTAATTAATGAAACTAACTGGGATCTTCCTGGTGGAACACTATTAAGAGAAGTATTTGAAAGAATAACTGCTGCAATAAGAGAAGTAGATAAAAATCATATTATTTATATTGAAGGTAATGACTATGCTAATAACTTTACTGGTTTAACACCACCTTGGGACGATAATATGGTTTACAGTTTTCATAAATATTGGAGCACTGTAAATGATGACGATTTGGATTGGATACTACCAATGAGAGATCAACAAAATGTTCCTCTTTGGATGGGTGAATCTGGTGAAAACTCTAATACTTGGTACACCAGATTTATTTCGTTACTTGAAAAAAATGATGTAGGTTGGGCTTGGTGGACTATTAAAAAAGTTGGTGATATAGACAGTCCTTTTTCAGTCAAATTAAATCCAGGATATCAAAAAATATTAGACTATTGGAAAGGCGAAGGTGATAAGCCGACGGAAGAAGAGGCCTATGCTGCAATGATGAAACTTGCGGATAATTTACTTATTGAAAATTGCTTGTATAGAAAAGATATTCCAGATGCAATGTTTAGGCAAACAACTACAGATAATGTTATTCCATATTCTGAAAAACAATCGATTCCAGGTAGAATAGACTTATCAGATTATGATTTAGGAAAAAATAATTTCGCTTATTATGATACTACTGTTTCTGATAACAGAGAAAACGGAGAGTTTAGTGCTTGGAATTCGGGCTGGAGATATAGAAATGACGGAGTTGATATTGAAGAAAATAATGATCTTAATAATAGTAATGGAAAACATATTGGTTTTACTAATAAAGGAGAGTGGATTTCTTATTCAGTTAAAGTTTTTCAAACCGGAGCATATAAGGCAGTAGCAAGAATAGCTTCCCAAGAAACAGGTGGTGAATTTCATTTGTCCTTGAACGATGAAGATATTACAACAACACAAAGTATTACTAGTACAGGCGGCTGGACAACATTTAAAAACCATTCAGATATTAATAACATTATATTAGATGAAGGGGAGCATATATTAAAAATTCATTTTGATAATGATATACCAATAAATATTAGTAGTATAAAGTTTGTTAGAACTGGTGCTGCTAGTAGTGTGGATTTCGCTGCTATCAACGGAAATACTGTTTCTGATGAAAAGTCAATTGAACTTTCATTTAATCAATCTGTTTCAAGTTCGTCAATTGAATCTTCTAAAGATGATTTTTCTATTGTAGTGAATGGATTAGAAAAAGAAATTAACACAATTTCATTATCACCCAACAAGCAAAGAAAAATTATTATAACATTAAAAGAAAATTTATTGTATTCTGATGAAATTGTTGCAAATTATTCTGGTTCTTCACTTAAATCAAATTCGGGTCAAGAATTAAAATCATTTTCAGATTTACTAATTAATAACACTTTGCAACAAAGATTTGTAATTCCTGGAAAAATTGAAGCTGAAGCTTCTAAGGTTAAATTTGGGTTTGGAATTGAAGATACTGAGGATGAAGGAGGTGGAAAAAACCTCGGTTACACTGACGCTGGAGATTATGCAGATTACTTAATATACACTAATAGTTCACAACCATATTCTGTTGACTTTAGAGTTGCAGCTCAAAATGGTACTGGTGAAATTGGATTATATATTGTAGATGCTACAGGAACTAGGGAATTTGAAATTTGTACTGTTGAAACTCCTAAAACAGATGGTTGGCAAACTTGGACAACAGTTACAGCAAACACAAAAAATATTGGTAAAGGTATTTTTACTTTAAGAATGAAAGTTTTAAAAGGAGGATTTAATTTAAATTGGTTTGAATTTAAAGAACCTGATTCAGATGGAGATGGGATAAAGGATTCTATTGATAATTGTCCAGACACTCCTGAAGGTACTGCAGTAGATTTTACTGGTTGCCCGATTTTTACCCTGCCATTAGACAACAACAAAGTTTGGGTTACTAGTGCGAGTTGTATTGGTACTACTGACGGCTCGATAGGGAT